>Ga0123335_1000490_pt1 | contig 67321 bp, 58 predicted proteins | sample BiotimSIPDNA_2_FD_89707 | JGI IMG/M metagenome (GOLD analysis project Ga0123335, IMG submission 89707) | Anaerobic biogas reactor microbial communites from Washington, USA - Biogas_R2 time_0 SIP DNA | ecosystem: Engineered > Bioreactor > Anaerobic > Unclassified | place: Washington, USA... | reverse complement strand
CCATGCGCACATGGTTCCGTCACCGCTTCGTGAAAAACGTTTCGGATTGATTTTGATTGGCTTTAATGAGGATGGGAATGAGCCGTGCTGGACTCGAACCAGCGACCCTCTGCTTAAAAGGCAGATGCTCTGCCGACTGAGCTAACGGCCCATATCTTGATTCAGCGACGGGAAGATTAACATGCCGTACGGCGGTTGCAAAGGCAGTTCTTGCCGAAATCCCGCGCTTTATCCGATTTTGCAACCCGACGAACGCAGATCGTCGAACTTGCCGCGGCCTTCCTCCATCGCCCTGATCTGGCGCTCCGTCGCATCCGCTACCATGCGGGCTAGATCGCGGACCTTCTTCAGCGCGTTCACCACGATTTCGATGTTGCCGCAGGACGCAAGCGTAAACACGCGCTGACTGACAAACGCCCGGGTCTCACGATCGCGCTCAATCGTCCTTACAATGAGGCCCCACTTCCCTTCCACCCGCGAATACCCGATGTAACTCTCGGCCTCAATGCCACCGAGATTCGCCTGGTATATCGCGTCGGGATGCCATACCGCCGCAGTTAGCCCGAGATTCCGGAAGTTGCGAGCCACCTCTTCGACCGTCCTGTCGAATTCCTTCATCGGCGCCTGCAGTTTTTCAGAAATGCGCGCGCTGAGTTTTTCAAAGGTCATGTCGTTCATGGCGTCTCCTTCACTTCCGCGTCAGGTTCACGTGCCCGAATTCAGAACGCATAAACAGCACGTGCCTGCCGTCGCCCAGTTTACCGCGCCCCGACCGACCCGGTCCGTACCGCGCCTCCCGGATGTCGATCGGAAAATCGCTCTTCAGGAAACCGCTTCTGCTCGATATCTCGACGAGCGCATCAAAATTCCGGGGTACGACCACGTGCACATTCCCACTGATGGACGAAAAGCGCATGTTGCTCCGCTCTTCGACGCTGTGCAGCTCGACCTTCACGTTCCCGCTCCCCGAAAACGCGCTCACCAGCCCCTCTATTTCCCTGACATCCACATTTCCCCGGTCGCTCTTGGCCCAGATGCGGCCGCCGACCTTCGATACCGTCACGTCGCCCGAAGTAGCCAGCCAGAAATTGAACTTCTCCGACTTCGGCACCCGGACCTCGCACTCTATCTCCGATGGCCGCAAACCCCATACAGGAGAGCTGATGAACAGGTCGATCCGGTTCCCGAAACTCCGGTCGCTGATCTCGATCTTGTCGCGGTTTGGTCCCTTCTTTTTCGCGGTGATTTCCACGGTCTTGCCGTCGTAGCCGCTGACCTTCAGGTTGCCGGAAACGTGCTCGATCACGATCCTGATATCGCCGCCGCCCGGCATGTGTATGCCGGGAATTACCGGCGCACCAGGCACACCGGGCTTGGCCGTGCCGTCGGCCGGAGGTGGAATCGGATAGCTTTTCTTGAAATCCTGCGCAAATGCCGGCAGCAAGGCAAAAAACATTGCAAAGCCGACCATGCTCTTCAGCATCATCTCACCAGTCCTCTGGTTGATCAGGGACAACGCACAGGATAGATTCTTTCACACCTTCAGGAAGAAGACAATTTATCTTAATCCTACCCGCCGAGCGGAACCCACGCCGCCAGGCGCGAGCCTGGAGTGATTATCGTTTCACTACGGTCCGGGCCGGTGGAAACAACCGAGATTTCGGTCTTCACCAGATCAGAAAGACGGTTGATGTAATCACGCGCCGCCACCGGGAGCTCGTCAAACGACTTCGTCCCCGCGGTCTTCTGCTGCCATCCCTTCACCGTAACGTACTCCGGCCGGCACTGGGCCAGCACCTCGATTTCAGGAGGGAATGACCGCAGCAGGCTCCCCTTGTAGCGGTAGCCGGTACATACCCTGATTTCCTCCATATCGTCGAGTACGTCCATTTTCGTGATGACGAGCGAGCTGAGATTATTGATCATGCGCGAATAGCTCACGACCACCGCATCAAACCAGCCGCACCGCCTCGGCCTTCCGGTCGAAGCGCCGAATTCCTGGCCGTTGCGCCGTATCCGCTCGCCAAGCTCGTCGAGCAGCTCGGTCGGAAACGGACCTTCTCCCACGCGCGTCGTGTACGCCTTTGCAATCCCGACTACTCCGTCAATGCGCGTCGGCCCGACGCCGCTGCCGGTGCATGCCCCACCGGCCGTCGCGCTCGATGCCGTCACAAAAGGATATGTCCCGTGATCCACATCAAGCAGCGTCCCCTGCGCTCCTTCAAACAGCACCGTCTTCCCTTCGTCGATGTTCCCGTTCAGGAATTCCGCGACATCGGCGAAGTAGACCGACAGCTCTGTGCCGAGTGCGTGAGCGCTCTCGAAAAGCCGATCCGGGTCTACGGCAACGCCAACCTGTTTAACGTCTATGTTCTCCCGCAAGTGGCGCCGCAGCTTGTCCGGATCCGAGAGATCGCAGACACGAAGGCCGCGCCGGCCCATCTTGTCTTCGTAAGCCGGGCCTATGCCTCGACTGGTCGTGCCGATCCGGGCCTTGCCCCGCCGCTCCTCATCGCCTTTCTCAACAAGCCGGTGGTATTCAAGGATAAGATGCGCGCGATTGCTGACAAACAGCCTCCCCTTGCAGGAGATCCCTGCCGCCGCCAGACCGTCTATCTCCTGTTTGAGCGCAATCGGGTCGATCACGACCCCGTTACCTATGGCACATTGTTTCTGCGCATGCAGGATCCCGGAAGGAATGAGATGAAGAACATATTTGCGGCCGTCAATGATTACAGTATGACCGGCGTTGTGACCGCCCTGATAGCGGGCTACTATGTCGAAATGAGCAGTAAGCAGGTCGACGATCTTCCCCTTACCCTCATCACCCCACTGGGCACCAACGATTATTAGGTTGGCCATGAAAAGGTTCCAGGCGTCAGGCTTCGGAGTATTTACGCAGTCCCTCTAATGCGCGGCACGCGAGACAAACCGAGCAACGCAAAGCCACAGATCTCACAATGCATTCCTCAATCGAGAGTACAGATGCCAGGATTGGTGAGATCTATGTTTATTTGTGGTTATTTCCGGCTGAAGCGCAACCGGAGATATGTCAGAACCGGGCCCCACAATCACAGATGGTTGTCGATCATCTTGGAAATGGTCCCTTTCGTCGTATTTCCGACGATCTGCTCCTTGATGACTCCATCCTTGAAAAGCAACAGGGTCGGGATCCCTTTGATGTTGTACTTACCGGACGTCAGGGTGTTTTCATCCACGTTCACTTTTACAACCTTCGCCTGGCCTTCATACTTCTCGGCTATCTGTTCCACAACCGGCGCGAGCATTCTGCACGGTGCGCACCAGACGGCCCAGAAGTCAACAAGGACCGGGATCGGAGAGTTCAGTACTTCAGCTTCAAAATTCTGATCCCCTACTTCTGTCACTTTTCCGCTCATCGTTGAAATTCTCCCAAATCCTAACAGTTGTTGAAGGCAAACGGCCTCCCCGATAAAATAGAAAGTCATTATGGGAGTCTACCCCTTCCTTGTCAAGACTTATGAACCCGGGGCAAAAAAGCGCTTTGGGCAGCATTTTCTACGAGATACAGGAGTTATAGACAGGATAGTCAGATGGATTGATCCGGCCCCGGCGGACGTTGTCGTCGAGATCGGAGCCGGAGACGGCGCCATCTCCACGCGCCTCGCTCCCAAGGTCGGCCGCCTCATCGCCGTCGAGATCGATCCCGACCGCATCCCTCAACTCGAAGCGAGCCTCGCCCCCTACCCTTCAGCCGTTCTCATACCCGGCGATTTCCTCAGGATCGACCTCGATGCATCGATTCTCCCTTACATGCAGCCTGGAGCCAGACTCCGTGTTGCCGGAAACCTTCCCTACAATGTGGCCACCGCCATGATCGAGAGACTTCTGAAATGGAACGTGCCGGTGCAGGATATGTTCTTCATGGTGCAACTGGAAGTCGCCCGGAGGATTGCCGCTGTTCCCGGCACACGGGAATACGGCGTTCTTTCGGTCTTCTGCCAGCATCACTGCGACGTCCAGACCGGGTTCAAGGTTTCGCGCGCCTGTTTCGTTCCCCGGCCGCAGGTCGATTCCTCCATGATCTCGCTCCGTCCCAGAGGAATCACCACCACGCCGAAGTACGAGGCGGCTTTCGAAGAGATCGTCAAGGCGGCTTTCAACTACAGGCGCAAGACGCTCGCAAATTCGCTCACCAGACACCCTGTCCTCGGGAAAGCCGCGTCCGAGCTCCTGGCCGGCGCCGCAATCGACGGTTCAAGAAGGGCCGAAGAGCTTTCCCTGCAGGAATTTGAAACGCTCGCCCGCGTATACCGGGAAATGCGCGCACCCTGATACGCCGCCCGCCGCGCACCCACTTGAAATGCTTCCATCGGCTCTGCCGCTGGGCTATACTTCGCTCTTAAATCCTGGAACATTGCCATGAGTGACGATCAGATGCAGATTATTCCCCTTGGCGGACTCGGAGAGTTCGGAATGAACACGATGGCCGTCCGCCACAACGGTCACATCGTTGTGATCGATGCCGGATTGATGTTCCCCAGGGAAGGAATGCTCGGGGTGGACCTCGTGGTTCCCGATTTCACCTACCTCCTGGAACATAAAGATGAGGTGCGGGCCGTGATCCTCACGCACGGGCATGAAGATCACGTCGGAGCCCTCCCTTACCTGCTCAAAGAACTTCCCGTCCCCGTTTTCGGGACACCCCTGACGCTCGGTTTTGCCAGGGGGCGCCTGGAAGAAAGCGGCCTGCTCGGCGAAGTGGATCTCAACTACATCGAACCGCGCGACACGCTCGACTTCGGCGACCTGCACCTCGAAATTCTGCGCATGACCCACAGCATCGCCGACAGCATCGGAGTCGCGATCACAACGCCGGTCGGCACGATCATTCATACCGGCGATTTCAAACTCGATCAGTCGCCGCCAAACCGCAATGTCACCGACTATGCGCGGATCTCATACTACGGCGAGAAGGGGGTGCTGGCGCTGCTGAGCGACAGCACCAACAGCGAACGCCCGGGATTCACTCCGTCGGAAACCCATGTCCGCCGGCACATCGAGCAGGTTTTCTACTCCTGCCGCCGCAAGATCATTGTCGCCTGTTTCGCGTCAAGCATTCACCGCATCCAGATACTGCTCGAAATGGCGGATGAATTCGGAAGGCGCGTCATCGCCGTCGGCCGGAGCATGAAAGAAAACATCGCCATCGCATCGGAACTCGGTTATCTGCGGATTCCCCCCGGAGTGCTCGCCGACATATCCGAATCACAGGACATACCAGACGACAAGCTCGTGATCCTGAGCACAGGAAGCCAGGGAGAGCCGATGGCCGCCCTCACGCGCCTCGCCTTCGGCAAACACAAAGACTTCACCGTCGAAGAAGGCGATGCGGTCGTCATAAGCGCCCGCGTCATACCCGGGAACGAAGGACGTGTCTCGCGCCTGGTAAACCACTTCTGCCGCCACGGCGCCCGTGTCTATGATGAAAGCGAGTGGATGATCCATGTCTCCGGACACGCCAGCCAGGAAGAACTCAAGCTGATGCTCAATCTCACACGGCCGCGCTTTTTCATCCCCGTGCACGGAGAATTCCGGCAGCTCTATGCACACAAGCTTCTGGCCGAAGAAGTCGGGATTCCCAGAGAGCGAATCATCCTGGCCGAAACCGGAGACATAATCGTCCTGACTCGCGAGGAAGCCCGCATAGAGGGCAAAGCCCCGGTGGGAAGACGCCTGATTGACGAGGGAGGCATCGCCGAAGTCGACGAGATTGTCGTACGTGACCGGCAACAACTGTCGCTCGAAGGGGTCGTGCTCGCAGTCGTGGCCATCAACAAATCCACCGGACGGCTCGAGGGAGCCCCGGAACTCGTCAGCCGCGGACACGTCCAGGAAGAAGAAGCCGCCGCATTCATGGCCGAAGCGCGCCAGGTCATCATTCATGCCCTGGAAGAATGCACCGATGAGGAACGGACCGACTCGATCGTCCTCAGCGAACTCGTCAGGACCGAGCTCAAAAGGTTCTTTCGCAAACGCACCGGAACACGCCCGATGATCGTGCCGGTGATATACGAAATCTAGAAGATCCTTCGAATTCCACAGGGATAGTTATGCCTCGCGATGTAAATTCAAAAAAGCACGAGTTCATCGGCGTTTCACTACTAATTCTTTCGGTTTTGCTTTTGCTCTGTCTTATTTCCTATAGTCCTCATGACCCGAGTCTTAACACGCAGCCGCCCAGGTTTCCGGTCGACAACCAGATCGGCAGGATCGGCGCCTATGCAAGCGATCTTCTCTACCAGGTTTTCGGATTTGCCGTGTATCTGCTGCTCTTGCCGCTTCTGATTCTGAGCTGGAAACTCACGTTCGGGCGCGAAATCCGTAATCCTTCCCTGAAGGGGATCGGATTCTTCCTGCTGTTGACGGCCACCAGCGCGCTGCTGCAGCTCTTCGACTTCAGGCCTCAGGACGTGAACTTCAAGGCGGGAGGATTGACGGGGGTCCTGGTTACCGATCTGCTTCTTCCTAATCTGAACAGGACCGGCACGATAATTGTGATTGCCGGCGGACTGCTGTGGGGGCTGCTTGCCACGACGCGCTTTTCCCTCAACGGGCTGTTCGGCAGGGTTGCCCCAGTTCCCGTGCCTGCACCTGCCCGATTGTGGCAGCGTTTCCGGGAATGGCGCAAGAGACGCAAGCCGGTACGGACCGTGGTCAATATCAAGCCGACACTGCCTCAAACATCCGAACCGACCCCGAGGCCGACTCCGGTGAAAGCGGCTACGACCGCCGCCGCCGAGGCCCCGCGGATTACCCTGACACCGGTTCGCCCGCCCGAGCCGGAAGAGCCTCGCCCGGTTCCGCCACCGACGCCGGCGCCTGTCCAAGCGTCGGCGGCCGCAGCTCGAAAGTTTACGCTTCCCCCGGTGGAGCTGCTGAATCCGGCGGAGAATCCATTTCCGGTCAATGAAGCGGACCTGATGGAAAGGGCGCGGATGATTTCAAGCAAATGCGCGGAGTTCGGCGTCAACGGCGGCATTACCCAGATCCATCCGGGCCCTGTGGTTACCACATTCGAATTCAAGCCGGACGCCGGGGTCAAGTATTCCAAAATCACCGGGCTGGTGGATGATCTGTGCCTGGGAATCAAGGCGGAATCGGTAAGGATAGACCGTCTCCCCGGCAAAGCCACGGTAGGGATCGAAGTGCCGAATACCCGCCGCGAAATGATCATGCTCCGCGAGCTGATCGATTCCGAAGTCTTCCGGAAGTCGAATTCCAAGCTTACACTCGCGCTTGGAAAACTGATCAACGGCAATCCTTACGTCACCGACCTGGTGCGCATGCCTCACCTTCTGATCGCCGGCGCGACGGGGGCCGGCAAGAGCGTTGCGCTCAACTGCATGATCACATCCATTCTTTACAAGGCGACCCCGGAAGAGGTCAGGTTCATTTTCATCGATCCCAAGCGGCTGGAACTGGGGCTCTACAAAGACATTCCTCATCTGCTTACCCCGATTGTCACGGATCCCGGCGAGGCCGCAAGCGCGCTGCGCTGGGCTACGAGCGAAATGGAGACGCGGTACAAGAAACTCGCGTTGAGGGGCGTGCGCAATATCGAGCAGTACAATAACCTTCTGCGCTCGTCAGGCAAGCAGCTCTCGCTTTTGGAGAATCAGCCCGAGGGCGAGCTGGAAAAGCCTCTTTCCTATCTCGTCCTGGTGATCGATGAACTGGCGGACCTGATGATGGTGTCGTCCAGGGAAGTCGAGGAATCGATTTCGAGGCTTGCCGCCATGGCGCGTGCCGTCGGGATTCACCTGATCATCGCGACTCAGCGGCCCTCGGTCGACGTCATCACGGGCGTCATCAAGGCGAATTTCCCCTGCCGCATCGCCTTCAAAGTAGCATCCAAAGTCGATTCGAGGACGATCATCGACGGTAATGGCGCCGAGCAGCTGCTTGGTAACGGGGATATGCTTTTCATCCCTCCCGGAACTTCCCGGATCACCCGTATCCACGGAGCTTATGTAAGCGAAACCGAAGCTCACGAGATTGCCGAGAACCTGCGCAAGCAGGGGAGGCCGTCGTATGATGAATCGGTCCTGCACTACGGCGAGGAAGAGGTGGACGAGGCGGGAAACCCGGTCGACCCCGGTTATCAGGACAGCCTTTACAAGGACGCGGTCCGGGTGGTGATCGGCGAAGGGCGAGCCTCTACTTCCCTGCTCCAGCGGAGGCTCAGCATAGGATACGGCCGCGCCGCCAAACTGATCGACATGATGTTCCACAACAATATCGTAGGCCCGGCGGACGGAGCCAAGCCGAGAGAGATACTGGTAGGCCTGGATTTCCTGGAAAGGCTCAACGCAGAGTAACTGCTCCGGCTTTACAAAGCGTGCTCGTTGCGGTTGATGACGTCGTCCTGGATGTCCGGAGAAAGCTGCGTGAAGTATGCGCTGAATCCACCGATCCGGACGATCAGGTCGCGGTGTTCCTCAGGGTGGATCTTCGCGTCTTTCAGCTCATTCGTATCGACCATGTTGTATTGAATGTGCGAACCGCCGTTTGACATGAACGCATTCGTATACGCGACAAGCTTGTCGATGCTCTCACTGCTCCTCAGGATTGCAGACGAAAATTTCTGATTCAGAACCGATGCGTGCGACTCTTTGAATCCCGCCTTGAGAGCGGAACGGAGCACCGCCGTCGGCCCGTTTCTGTCGGCGCCCCTCATTGGAGACACGGAGCCGTCGTTGAGCGGTTCCAGCGCTTTCCTTCCGTTAGGAAGCGCGCCGGCCCCCAGCCCCCCGAAGTAATGCCACGCAAGGCCCTCTCGCGCAACCATGTAATTGCGGAAGGGGGAATTGTCATAGCTGCGGATGACTGCGTACGAGTCTTCGCTGATTTTGCCCGCGAGCCGGTCCACCTCATCAATGTCGTTGCCGAATTTGGGCTGTGCCAGGCACATCTGGCGGATCTCTTCTCCCCTCTTGCCTGCGAAGTCGCTGTCGAGCGCAGCCAGGAGCTCGTCCATCATCAGCTTCTTTTCATCAAAGACCAGCTTCTTGATCGCCATGAGCGAATCGGCGACATCGATGATTGCCCTGTCGGAAATGCCGAACATCGAAGACTCAGGATCCGGAATCAGCAGGTCCTGTCCCAAGTCCATGCAACGCTGAATCCCCACAGTCGACAGGAAAGGAAGTCTCACATACTTGTGTTGTTCCTCCCGGGCGACGGCGGCCAGCCGGAACGAACGATGGGTGATGAATTGATGCTGCTTCATCAGCGCGTCATACAGCTCGTCAAAGCTGCTGAAATTTCTGGGATCACCTGTTTCCAGGCCCGTGCGCTTGCCGTTGATGTCCACTCCGTTATGAAGCACCAGGTGCAGCATCGCAGCGAGATTGCATGCCGCGATTCCCTCGGCCCCGTAATGTTCGGCTCTCGTCGGAAGGCACGGATATACACAGCCCAGGCCGCACCACTCCGCAGCCTCTTCCATCGGGATCCCGTCTTCCACGAAACGGGAGATGACGACCTCATCATTTTCGAAGAGAGGAATTCCGCCCTTCGTTACCATGTTCGTCTGGATGGCTTTGCGCATCAGCCAGAGCGGCGTCTTCCGGTTCCATCTCAACCCCACCGTCGGAGATGACAGCTGCAGGAGCCCGACGACGTGCAGAAAGAGATAGCTCAATTCGTTTGAACGATCCGCTCCTGATGCATCGAGTCCGCCGACCATTATGTTGTTGATTCCGAAATTGATCTGGTGTGACTCCTTGAGGCTTTCCGAAGCGACGAATGTCTGGGTGCCCCAGCGCCCGATCAGTTCCGCGAGCAGTTCCGCCGCTTTTTCGAGCGTGATTGTTCCGTTCGCGATATCACGCATGAAATAGGGGTACAGGTACTGATCCCCGCGCCCCCATTGCGGGTTGTTGTGCATCGGATGCTCGTAGAGCTTGCACACGCCGATGATTGCCATCGACTGCAGGGCTTCATGAAACGTTCTTGCCGGGTGTTCGGGTACATGCTCGCAGGCGCTTGCGATCTGCAGAAGTTCCTTTTTGCGCTCCGGACGCGCTTCATTCTCGGCCATCTCTCTTGCGAGCGCGCCATACCGGTGTGCATGGTTCATGGCGGCCTCGCAGACAATTATGGCCGATTTCCAGAAATTGACCTTGTCGACATCCGTTTCTCCTGCTGCAAGATGGCCTCTTGCTTCTTCTATGAAGCTCCCGAGCCCCTTGCCGAGGATCTTCTGCCACATCAGCACGGACGTGGTCTGTCCGAAAATCGCGGTATCGAGGGTAGGATCTTTCAGCTTCGCCGCCTCGGCATCCTTCATCCACGAACCGACCAGCGCTTCCCATTTCCTGTAGGTCATTTCGGGCGCAGTCCTGCCGCCGAAAGTCTTCGCGCTGGTGCGCAGAATCTCGAGGCTCTCGGGATCGAGGCCCACATTCGCGTCCATGGTAATCCTGAGTTCGGCGGTATCCTTCCAGATGTCTGGTATGTAATCGCCGCACACATCTATCGAGGTGGCACATCCTATGACGCCCGGGGTTGCGCGGCCGACAATCAGATCATAGTCGTGAATGCGTATCTCGACGTTTTCGACAATTTTCTTGAACAGCAGCGCCCTGCGTATCTGGATATCCTCACCCTCGGTTTCACGCCAGGATGCGACAGTCCACTTCTCCCTGTCAGCGAACAGCTTCCAGCCCGATGCCTTCATCGCTTTCTTCCATCGCTGATTGCGTTCGCCCAGCTGCAGCTTATCGATGCGGTTGAGGAGTTCAGTGTCTACTTCGGCCATTTTGCACCTCGATGATAAGGATTTACCGTGAAACCGTACAATCTATGCCGCAGGAAAGGTAGGCTTGCCGGACCGCCTCGACGTGCTTGTCATCGGCTGAGGCGACTCCTTCCATAGTATAGGGCAGATCGAGCGCCCGGTACTTGCTCACGCCCATTCCGTGAAACGGCATGATCTGAAGCCTTGCGGCATTTCCGCCAAGACTCCTAAGGAAACGTGCGGTCGCCTCGATATTCCCGGATGAGTCGTTTACACCCGGGACAAGCGGCTGGCGAAAGAGAACATCCGCCCCTCGACCCGCCACCAGCGCCGCGTTGTGCAGGATCTGCCGGTTGGAACACCCCGTGTACCTGCTGTGGGCATCGTCATCCATAAGCTTCAGATCGAACAGGAAATGATCGGTGACAGGAATCAACTGGAGCAATACCTCCGGAGATCCCATCCCGCAGGTCTCGACACAGGTATTGATCTGCTCGTTCCGGATGCGCTCGAACAGTTCCCGGACAAACTGCGCACTGAGCAACGGTTCTCCGCCTGAAACCGTCACCCCGCCGCCGGAATCTGCGTAGAACATCCTGTCGCGTCTGACCGCGTCCATCACGTCGTCAACTGTCATGGCTTCACCATACCGGACCAGCGCTCCATAGTGACACTGCTCGCTGCACAGGCCACAGGCGGTGCAGCGGGAGCGGTCGATGCGATGCTCACCCTCACCTCGAATGGCCTGCTCCGGGCAGACTTCGAGGCACTTGCCGCATCCTGTGCAGAGAGTCCTGATAAAGCCCATCTGGGGCTTGCCTGATCTGCATTCCGGGTTCGCACACCAATGGCAGAAGAGTGGACATCCTTTGAAAAAGACAACCGTCCGGATTCCCGGCCCGTCATGGAGGGAAAACCCCTGAATATTGGTGATGACGGCGGTTCCGTTTTTCGTTTCCGGTCCCATAGAAGGCTCGCAAGGATCAGACAGGCTCAAGGATACAACGACTGATTGACGATTAGTATCAAAATTCACGATTCCTTCCCCGGCAGGCGATCGGGCTGCAGCGAAAGAAACCCTTTGTCCATACGAATTCATCCGTGATTAAATGGCCGGAGCATATATCAGTCTATATCACCAAAAGGAGCCGGTCATGGCAAATCAAGAAGCTCAACCCAAAGCCGTCTATTGCACTAATGTCGGACTTCCCAAGGGCGTCCACGAATTCGAAACCGACGATACCGCAACCAAAGGGCCTAACGAAGATCCCATCAAACGAGTGATCTACATGGACGACAGAATTGTTCCGGGGTCATTCTACGTCGAAGCCGTCTGGGTCATGGGCTCGATTCCAAGGTCTCATCCCGAACATGTGCACGAGTACGACGAGATCGTCGGCTTCGTCGGCAGCAACATGGACGATCCCGGCGATCTGGGAGCTGAAATCGACTTTGTGGTCGATGGCGTCAAGACCACCATTACAAAGACGTGCTTCATCCATGTACCTGCGGGAGTAAAGCACGGAGGGCTTTGCTTCAGGAAGATCGACAGACCGGTGTTTCAGATAGCAATGTCGAGAATGAGCGCCTATTCCAGTGTTCCACCGACATAGAAGAAATGACAGATCGAGTACATCCCACTAACGCAAGGAGAATCCAATGAAATTTACCGCAGCCGCTTTATGCCTTCTTTCCCTTTTCATGTTGTCGACCGGATGCGCCACCGCGCCGGTGGCGAGCAGCCAGGAGGAGCCCCCGTCGATCAAGGGGGTGTGGACCATAGAATCCATGGACGTCGGAACGGGCGAAAACAGAAGGACGCGTGTTCCTCCGGCTTTCATGATGTTCATCATGGACAAGCATTACAGCGCCATCCGCGATTTCACCCCGGAAGCCGAGGAAGGAGCCCCGGCCCCTGCACGTTCGGCCATGGCCGACGCCGGGACGTACGAATTCGACGGGACCAATCTTGTCGTTCATCACAAGGTCGCAATGTTTCCGGTCCTTGGATCGATGACTTTCGGGTGTAAACTGGAAGGAAGCGACACCCTCATCCTGACACCGCAGTATGACAAGATGGTGATGCCCGGGATGAACGCAGGGCCGACAGCGAACGGCAAGATGGGCTATGGCGACATGGCCGTCCTCTACCGGTTCAAACGCCTGGAATAGAAATCGTAGCAACGGAATCGAGCACTGTGATGGAGGTGAGCCATGAGAACTGCCCGTGCGATTCTGTTTGTCTGCCTGTTGTTTGTTCTGCATTCCACCGCAGTAGCGGGAACGATCCGCACGTTTGATATTACGATAGACTACTTCACTCCAACGGTGGGCCCGATGGAGGCGTTTTTTGACTTCGTCATGTTCGAGAGTCCCGTCAACGCCTGGCCGTCGGAGCCGCCATTCCCACCCGCGATAGCAGAGCGCTCGACAACATTACTTCCAGGAATTGCGCGTTGGCGGGAAGTCATCGAAGATGACGACCTAAGCGACAACTACTTCATGGCATGGGGCGAGATACTGTACCCAGAAGCGACAGTAACATTATTTGTGGCCGAGCCTCACACGGGCTACGTGCCCGACTGGATGGTCTGGGGATGGGGTCCGCCCTGGATTTCCATGGAGGATCTCCTCACAACGAATGCGATTACGGGGGACCTGTTCATATTTGCCGGGTACGACACACAACCCGGCACGCCGCACCCATGGACGGTCGGCACCTGGACGATAGCCGCGGTTCCCGAAGCATCATCCATTTTCCTGTTCGGCACCGGATTGGCATTGATGTGTGGGATGTTGAGCCATCGTAAGCGCCGGCAATGACATTGGTGTTACGCAACATTTGTGTCGCGCATGTCCGTCAAGGACCCGTCCCTATGATTGTGCAATATTGCCTGTTCAGATAAAGGTGGAGCTGAACAGATAATCCGGGCTACCCAACCTTCCACTCGCCCTGCGGGCTCCTTCCAGGTTGGGTAGCCCGGAGTTTTTGACGCGCTGGCGGGTGCCGGGCTTGCACAATCGAACGGAAAGGGACGAATGATCAACAATACCAACTTCACGCACTGGAACAGACTGCAAGCAAAAAGCCTGGATGCTCAGTTCATGAACGAGATGGTTAAGGGGCTCAACTGTTCTCCTTTTGAAGCTGAAGCAATCGTTGAAAAAGTTCACGATATCTACAGGCCTTTGTTGGAGACCTCACAAGGACCCAAACCTGGGCAGATTCAGGTGACTGTCATTGATGCCTCCGTGCCCCCCAACGTCCCCTTGGCAAAGGCCAAGCAAAGGCTGGTCACGCTGACTCTTCAAGCCGGGCAAGAAGACATTGAGACGAGGCAGGTTCGATCTCCCTCCACGGCCAGGGAGTGGAGCGGGGCCGGCATCGGCCGTGGGGCTCTCATAGCAATATCCTTTGGCCGCCCGGAGTCGGCCACGGAGCACAGAAAGGTCTTTCACGTTAGTGTTAAGGACTTGACGTAAGAAATGGTAATATCTGATCTCGGTCCAGCAGCACAATGAATAGATTTGCGAATGAGAGGAACGGAGATGAAGAGTAAAACTGCATTAAGTCTGTTGGTCGGATGTGCGGCGGCCCTGGCCCTTACTGTTGCCGGAATAGCGGCATACAAGACTCACGCTGAAGAAGATTCCGACCTGTTTTTCAAGACCTACCCGCATCTGACCGGGACGAGAATGGACGGTTGTGAAGCCTGTCATTCCCGGATCTCGGCTCCTGCCCCGGGAGAGCCGAACGGCAAACCGGTGACTCTGAGCACTTGCGATTCCTGCCACGCCCTGACCGACTATGGCAACAAAGCCGGGGACACCCTGAATCCTTATGGCCGCGACTTCCTGAAGGCCGGGAGAAACGAAGGCGCGTTTGCCGCGATTGCGGAACTTGATTCGGACCGGGATGGAGTGCCAAACGCCGCCGAGCTCAAGGCCGGGACCAATCCGGGAGATCCGGCAGTCTCGCCTGACAGGAAGCCGGCCCCGTACGTCACCCTTTCTCTCGAAGGCCTGATGAAGAAGAAGGTCCCCACGTACGAGCAGGCTATTTTCGTGAATGTGTCAAAGTCCAAAGACGGCGACAGCTATTCCGACCTTCGCGGCTTTAAGCTCATCGATGTCCTCGAGGCCGCAGGTTTGAGCGACAAAGCGGAGAGTATCGATGTCATAAGCGTGGACGGTTATATGGCAACCTTTTCCATCGCACAGCTGAGACGATCGTATCCCCAGGCGGCGCCGGTGTTCGGCCTGAGCAAAGAAACGCTTGGAGAGTGCGGCTGGGTTCGCTACGAGGCCCGCAACCTGAAAGAAGGAGTTCCGCTGCCGAACGCCGACGTCCTTTTGACCTTCGAAGTGGGCGGCCGGAAATACGAGCCCGCGTCAATCAATCAGGAGAGCCGTCTTGTGGGTAGCGGTCCCTTCCGCGTCGTCGCTCCGCAGATGAGGAAGCCGGGCATTCCGGATATCTCGAGCAGGGCGTCGGACGCATGCATACAGAAGGTTCAGTCGAAGTTCCATTTCAACAGGGACTACGAGAAGAACTCCGATTACTGCGTCAAAGCAGTGGTTGCCATCAGGATAAATCCCATGCCGGCAGGCACGATGGACATCGACTGGCCGAAGCATGCGGCGAAAGCGATCGCCGAGAACAGCATTGTGGTCTTCGGAGCACTCAATCCGTAAAACTTATCGGGCGGTTCAGGGAAGTCCAGGTACGCCCTCGACTTCCCTGTATCCGCCCGCCGCAGGAACCCCGCTTTTCTTGACTTGCCACGGCTGTTTGATAAACTGCTAATTGAATTTGCGTCGTCGCTCCCTGGCGCACGAGGCACAACCGTGAGAGTAAAAATAAGAACTTCCCTTCTGCTTATCATCGCTGTATCTATCGGTTCTGTCGTGAGTTTCTCGGGACAGACACGAGCAGAATCACAGAAATCACCCACACCCGTATTCAGAGTCGGAGTCGAAACCGTTTTCGTAAAGGTGTCGGTAAGCGATCCGATCGGCCGCTACGTGACGGGCCTGGAGAAGGAGCATTTCAAGGTCTACGAGGATAAAGTCGAGCAGGAGATTGACTACTTCATCCAGCAGGCGGCTCCGATCAGCGTCGGCATCATTTTTGATGTCAGCGCAAGCATGAAGGACAACAACAACATCAGGAAAGCCAAAGCCGCGATTGCCCGCTTCCTGCAGCAGGGGAATCCCGAAGACGAATACTTCCTTATTACCTTTAACCAAAAAACAACCCTGGTACAGTCATTCACGGACCAGAGTTCCACTTTGCAGAGCGACGTCGCTTTTCAGAAGCCCGGTGGCCGTACCGCGATGTACGACGCCATCTACATGGGACTTGATCAAATCAGAGGGGCGAAAAACGAAAAGAAAGCCCTGATCCTGATCACCGACGGAGAAGACAACAGCAGCCGCTACTCTCTTTCCGAAGTCCGCGAGTTCGCGAAAGAGTCCGATGTCCAGATATATGGCATCGGCGAAGAAGGACGGCTGAATTACGGCCGATACGAAATCCAGAACATCGTCGGGATCACCGGCGGCAGGACCTTTTTCCCAAACAGCTTCAACGAGCTCGATTACTACATCGATCTGATCCACGCCGAACTGCGGAACCAGTACGTCCTCGGATACAGGCCGACGAACAGGACTCATGACGGCAAATGGCGCAAGATCAGAGTCAAACTGGATGCGCCCAAAGGCCTTCCCAAGCTGATTGTCCACGCAAAAGAAGGTTACTATGCCCCCAAGAGTTAGTTTTGCCGGCCGGAGCAGAATCTGGTTTCTCGCACTCCTGATTCTGACATCCGGCCTCCTTGCACAGGAAGACGGGAAGCGACCTCTCCGGTCCAAACCGGAAATCGCGCCACCGTCCGCGTCGGAACAGGAAGACAAAGGCGGCTATCGAATTGGTGTGAATGTCGACCTCGTGCTGATGCACGTTTCCGTGTTCGACAAGGCAAATCACTTCGTCGCCGGCCTCAAGAAAGAAAACTTCCGCGTGTACGAAGACGGCGTGCAGCAGGAGGTAACCTCGTTCTCGCGGGAAGATCTGCCGGTAAGTATGGGGATTGTGCTTGACCTGAGCGGTAGCATGAAGAGCAGGATCGACCAGGTGAACAAAGCGGCTCTGGCATTCATACGCGCGAGCAATCCCGAAGATCAGGTTTTTCTTATCGGTTTCAACGAAGAGGTAGAGCTGCTCCAGGATTTCACCAACGATATCGATGAGATAACCGACTCTCTCGACAACACCATCGTCTCAGGCGGCACCGCCGTATATGACGCGGTCTATCTCGGGGTCCAGAAAGCCCAGACCGGGTCCAAGCCGAAAAAGGCTATCGTGGTCATTTCCGACGGCGAGGACAGGGAGAGCTACTACAAGCTCGAAGAAGTCGTCGCCAAAGTCCAGGAAGAAGACGTCCAGGTTTTCAGCGTCGGGTTTCTGGGCCAGCGCCGCAGCGAAGGTCTTTTCGGCAGGTTCAGGAAATCGATTTCTGAAAAGGCACAGGATGCCCTGACCCTGATCTCGGAAGAGACCGGAGGAAAGGCCTTTTTCCCTGACAAGCTCACCGACATCCATACCATCGTCGCGGAAATCGCCCACGAACTCCGCAGCCAGTACAGCATCGGGTATTTTTCCTCCAATCAGGCACGGGACGGAACGTTCCGCCGGGTCAAGATCGAACTCACGGGAAAAGGGACCGAGGACAAGCGAATCAGGTACCGGCGCGGATATTACGCACCGAAGTCCTGAATCTCGTACCAGTTTTCTCTGGCACACCTGCGCACCCGCGCCTATAATAGCTGCCTTAATCCACATCAACACGATCATCGCGGGGAGTTGACTTCTGTGGCGACATCGTCTGCAGTCAAGAACGCAGGAGCCGGACCGGTTGCAGCCGCTGCAATCAAGAACATCTGTTCCATGATCAACCGATCGCTCGACATCAGATCAATTCTGCCGGCGACGCTCGACGAACTCCAGTCCGCCCTCCGGCTGGATGCAGGAATCGCGCTCCTGAAGACCACACCCGAAGCAGCGCACAAATGCGTTGCAAGGGGATTCGGCAAGGAGAGCACCGCAATTCTGGCGCAGGCTAATCTTGAACAGGCGCCGTTTCTCGCCCCGGGAGGGCTCGGTTCTCACAACGTGATGAAGTGGCCTGTATCGCCACTGGCCGAGGCGCTGATTCAGGAAGGATTCCGGTTCTTCGCCCTGTATCCCGTGCGTTCCTGTGACGGCGTCATTGGAAATATCGGACTTGCCTGCAGGAAGCCGAGGATTCTAAGCAGAGCACAGGAGGAATTCATCGGCACCGTCGCCGAGATGGTCGGGATCGCAGTCGTGAATGCCCGCCTGCTGGATCAGTCGAACAAATTCTCGGAAGACCTCATCGCGCTGCAGGAACTCAACAAGATCATCTCGCAGAGCTTCAATCTGGAAGACATCATCAGGAGGATCGTCATCGAAGGGAAACGGCTGGCCAAAACCAGTCAGTGCCACCTGTTCCTTCTCGATGACCAGCGCCAGGGCATCGTCGGCTCCGCGTCAACCCAGGCCGGCAACCTTGACATACGCTCAGTGAACCTTCGTTTGTCCGATGCTTCGACTGCGATCACAGCACTCGTCGAACGGAGGGTGATCGCAATTGAAGACATACCCGGTGCGGAACCCGCGGGCAGTGAATTCATGCAGGCGCTGGGATGGCGCGCCGCCGTGTTCGCTCCCCTTCTGACGAAAGAACAGGCTATCGGGGTTCTGGTCTGCAGCGATGATTCCCGTCAGCGGCGCTTCACCGAAGAAGAGATCCTGCGGGCGGAGACGCTCGCACACCAGGCAGCCATCGCACTCGAGAATGCGCGGCTGTTCCAGGCCGTCTCCCGCAGCCAGAAAGAATGGGAAACGACCTTCGATGCGATGCAGGACTGCGTCTCGGTCCACGACACGACGGGAAAGGTGATCAGGGCGAATGTTGCCCTGGCGCGCCGGCTGAAGACGATTCCTCAGAAGGTGATAGGCAGGTACTGTTCGGAACTCTACAATCCCGCGGAATCGGATTCCGCTCCCTGCCGTCACATGCACCCGCTGAAATCCGAAACGCTTCTTGTTGAAGAAGTGACACTGCCGTTGATGGGCGGCGTTTTTCAGATATCGGTCAGCCCATGGTACGACAAGAACAACAGGCTTGTCGGATCGATTCACGTGGCCAAGGACATCAGCAACGAAAAGCTGCTGCAGCAGCAGCTGATCCAGTCTGAGAAACTGTCCGCGATAGGAGAACTGATATCCGGGATAGCCCACGAACTCAACAATCCGCTGACAGGCGTCATGGGCTATTCGCAGCTGCTGCAGCTGCGCAACGATCTGGACGACCGGGCGAAGGAAAACCTCCTCAAGATCAACAATCTCGCGCTCCGCTGCCAGAGGATCGTGCAGAACCTTCTCTCGTTTGCACGCAAGCAGAAGCCCGAAAGGACGCTTTCGGACATTAACGAAATCCTCGAAAAGACTGTCGAGCTGCGAAGCTACGAGTTTCAGGTCAACAACATCGATATACACCGCGAACTGGACAGGAATCTGCCGAAGACCATAGCCGACGCGCACCAACTGCAGCAGGTATTCCTCAACGTGCTCACCAATGCGGAACAGGCTATGCTCGAAGCAAACGGGCAGGGCAACCTCTCGATCCGGACTCGCCACGACCTCCAGAAGCGCCGAGTCATCGTGGAAATCGCCGATGACGGGCCGGGCATCCCCGAAAATTATCTGACCAGGATCTTTGATCCTTTCTTCACGACGAAAGAAGTCGGCAAGGGAACCGGACTCGGATTGAGTCTCTCATACGGGATAATCAAGGAGCATGACGGGAACATCTACGCGCGAAGCAGGCCCGGCCACGGATCGACTTTCATAATCGAGCTTCCGATCATCAAGGCGCTCCAGGATGAAGGGGACAGGAAACCCGAGCTGTCGCCCCAGGCGCTGCAGTTCGAAAACCTGGTCCGCGGCAAGCATATCCTCGTGGTCGACGACGAAAAATACATACTGGACTTCTTTGTCGAGGTCTTCGGCAGCCTGCCGGCGCGCGTTGACACCGCCTGCGACGGCCGGGCGGCCACGCAGAAAATGCTGAATACGGAGTACGACCTGGTCATCAGCGACTTCAAGATGCCCCAGATGAGCGGCAGGGATCTGTTCAACTGGATCCTGGGAAACCGTCCGCACCTTTCCCGGCGCATCATCTTTGTCACAGGCGATACTGTCAGTGTGGAAACACGGCTGTTCTTCGAACAGAACAAGAACCGCTATCTGGCCAAGCCGTTCAAGATCGAAGAGGTGAAGGAAGTTATTCAGGAGACTCTGCAGGCGGCGTCTTCTAAGCCTTGAACTTCTGCTTTTGCAGTTCGTCGAGCACTTCATTGGCCGAGCCGGTGCGATATCCTTCCAGATCGAGAGTCACGTACTTGTATCCGAGGCTCTTGAACGTTGCCGCAAGACGCGCAGCCGATTCCGGATTCAACGCCTTCCTGAGATCCTCAGGACCGAATTCAATCCGGACCAGGTGATCATGGTGCCGTACGCGGAAAACGGTGAAGCCCATTCCCCTCAGGGCCTCCTCACCCTCGTCGACAATTCTCAGCTTCTCTTCCGTGATCGCCACTCCATACGGAAAACGCGATGACAGGCAGGCTGAAGCCGGCTGATCGGCCGTCGGCAATCCCGCGCGGCGCGAAAGCTCCCTGATGTCATCCTTGCTGAGCCCTGCCTCCAGTAGAGGGCTCCTGACCAGGTGTTCCATCCCGGCTTTTGTTCCAGGGCGGTAATCGCCGGTATCGTCCGCGTTGAGCCCGTCCAGTATCACGGCCGAGCCCACTTCCTGCGCGACAGCCTCAAGGACGGTGAACAGTTCGTCCTTGCAGTAGTAGCAGCGGTCTGACGAATTGACGCTGTATTCCGGCCGCTCCAGTTCCCTGCTGTGCACGATCTTGCGCGGAATCCCGAACTGCTGCACCAGCTGTTCCGCCATCCTGCGCTGGTGAGAAGGGACCGACGCGCTTTCGGCCGTAATCGCCAGCGCCTGAGAGCCGAGTGTCTTGTAAGCCTTGTAAGCCAGATATGAACTGTCGACGCCGCCGCTGAACGCGACAATTACAGGCGCCAGGCTCCGGAGGAGCTCCTCGAGCTTCTGTTCCTTTTCTTCGAGTGTTGCCATCGTGTCTCTAATAAAAATCGGGACGGTGATGATCAGCCTTCTGCAAAACAGAAGAGAGTTGCGCAATACTTTGGCACTGATGATCGGCGGCAGCGAGATGATCGCGATCGCGCAATCCCCAGCCGCAGCCGATGGTCGTCAGGTCCAGGTTGTGGGCCGCCCTGAAATGAAAGGGCCTGGTGCCGAGCACAAGAGTCTCGCTGGGATTCACCTCGGCACGATGCATTATTTCCCCCAGCATTTCTTCCACTCCGCCGGCGCCGAATTCCTCCGCACACATCGCAACCTGGAAGCGGATGTCGAGCTGATGCCGATCGATCACCGCGAGCAGGTATTCCCGGCTCGCTTCAGCCCCGAGAGCCAGCGCGACGTCCCATTCACGGCATTTGCCGACGAACTCGTCGACGCCCGGGAATAACCTGCCCGCACCAGTTTCCACAAGGCGATCCTCGTGTACTGCATACGCGCGCACCAGATCCTCCAGCTCCTCACTGCCCAACTCTATATCCAGTTTCCGCAACCAGCGGAAGCCATGGTCACGGAAGCCTTCTTCCACATCCACCTCATCAGGCAGCCGCACGTCCTGTGGAATCGAATCCGCCAGTGAAATCATGCTCTGCCGCAATGCCTGTAGTTTGAGTTGGGTGCAGTCGAATACGAGATAGTCGAGATCCAAGATAAGCAATCGGATATGCTGCAACACGTATAAATCTGATTAACCTCAAGTCTTCTGAAAGGCTGAAGAACACGACCGCAGTCTTACGCCGTCTTAGATGTCGTCATCTTCGTCACAGGAATCTTCATCATCCCATTCCTCTTCGTCATCGGCGTCGTCGAAGCGGAACTCATCATCTTCGTCACCTTCATCATCGATAGGTGCAAGGTCGAATTCAACGGGATCGACGGATATCACCTCGAGTTCCACGCCGCATTCGGGGCACGAAATCACTTCTCCAACATCCTCGAACTCCTCATCGATAACGGCTTCGCATTCCGGACAGTAGCTCACAATTTACCTCCAATAGTCCCCGGAGACCGAGACGGACCTGTTGTTCTTTACCACCCCGAAAATTATTAGCACCCGACTTTTTCCAGGTCAAATCAATTTGTCCCCGGACCGTTCCTTTGTGACCTTACCATGATTGTGCTACCATTTCGTCGTGTCAAGCGTCAATAAAGTTCCTACTTTTCGATGCTTCCGGAGCATGTTCTGCTATGAAATCTACCAGGATCCCAAGATTGTTTTTGCTGTTCACTCTGGTTCTTGCAGGTACGGGAATCGCGCTCCATAACCGCGCTTCATTTCTTGTTCCAGCTCCTGTTCCCGCACAGGAACAGGATGAGCCGATGGGTCAGGCCTCCATATCTGTCTCCGTGGACATGGTTACCCTTCAGGTCCTGGTGACCGACAACAAAGGCAATGCGCTCACCGGGCTGAAACCAGAGAACTTTACCATCTATGAAGACAACGTCAAGCAGGAGATCAAGAGTTTTTCTCCTGTCGACGCAAACATTACCGTGGTCATGCTCGTCGAGTACAGCAACAACATCCAGTACTTCATTGATGAGGTCTGGAATGCGATGTACGGTTTTGCAAACACCCTGCGGCCCGGAGACTGGGCGGCCGTCATCGGCTACGACATGAACACCAGAATCATGTGCGACTTCACGCAGAACCGCCAGGAGCTCTATAAGGCGCTCAGGCAATTCATGTATCCTTCCTTCTGGGAAAGCAACCTGTCCGACGCACTGATCGAAACGCTCGATCGCACCCAGGAACTGGAAGGAAAAGTCGCGGTGCTGCTGATAAGCACCGGTCTCGACACCTTCAGCCGCCACACGTACGATGATGCGCTGAGGAAATGCAAGGAAGCCAACGCATCGGTCTATGCAATCGGGCTGGGGCAACATTTCCGCATACGCGCCGACGCCGCCGGCGTCATCAGCCAGGAAGAGAACCTCGACCTTCTCATGGGAGACAACCGGCTGAAATCCTTCGCCGACCTGACCGGGGGCGCAGCGTATTTCCCCCGTTTCCCAACCGAGCTTCCGGCGATATTCAACAATATCTCTCAGCTGCTGCGAAGCCAGTACAGCATTGCTTATGTGTCGAGCAATACGAAAAAAGACGGCAAATACCGCAAGATCAAAGTCGACGTCAAGACCGACCTCACCGACAATAAGGGGAAACCGCTCAAACTCAAGGTGGTCACACGCAAAGGGTATTACGCGCGCGAACTCTAGTCGCGCCGCTCACGGTTCAGCGTCCAGCGCCTTAGGGAACGGGATTGATGCTTTCAGTTGGTAAGCGTCCTCGATACCATGATAGTAACCTGAAAGAAGGCACGTGCGCCTGTAATGGAATTTCTCGTACAGCCGCAGCGCCGCAACGTTCTGCACGCTCACCTCGAGAATAACGGATCTTATCCCTCGACCGGCCAGTTCGTCGTGCACGAACCTCATCAACGCGGTTCCGATCTTCTTTCTCCTGACCTCGGGCGCCACGTCGAGAGTTATGATGTGCGCCGTGCGGCTCCTTCCCTCCATCCGCGCGAGGACAAATCCCACAATCCTGCGTGAATCGTCTGCGACGCGTGCTATGCTTTCCGGATGGTTGAGATTGAATGCCAGTTCCCAACGGGAGAATGCGATGTGTGGCGGGAAACAGGCACGGTCCATCACGAGGAGCTCTTCGAAATCGTCCGGGCGATAGCCGCGAATCCTTAGTGGCGGTTCCTGCATTCAGCTATTATACTTCGGCATTGGAACGACGTATCCTCTAACAGACCCTATGAACGATCACGAACGGCTCCAGCATAACCACGGCTCGAAGTGGGCGAGGTTCTGTCCGCGCTGCGGCGGCCGCCTCGAAGAACGGTATATCGAAGTCGAGCAGCACGTGCGCAAGGTCTGCTCCGGCTGCGGCTTCATTTTCTACCTGAATCCGAAGGTGGTTGCCGCAGCCATCCCCCGACAGGACGACCGTATATGGCTCGTCCAGAGGAGCATTGAGCCTGCGTCGGGAAGCTGGACTTTTCCGGGCGGATACGTCGACCTCGGCGAGAGCGTTGCCGAAGCCGCAGTCCGTGAGGCTTTGGAAGAAACGCGGCTCGAAATCCGCCTCGACAGCCTCTTGAACGTGTATTCTTATAAAGATGTCGGGATAGTGCTGGTCGTATACCGCGCCACCGTAACCGGGGGTACCGCGGGAGCGACGCCCGAAAGCCGGCAGGTCGTGGCCTTCCCGCTCGACGGGCTGCCGTGGAACGAACTCGCGTTCCCGTCGACACGCCGGGCTCTTGAAGACTACTTGCGTATTGACGATCAGGTCCGCCAAACCTGAAAGAAAGGAAATCCAGTGGCCGCTAAAATTCTCGTTACCGCCGCACTCCCTTATGCGAACGGCCCCTTGCACCTCGGGCACCTGGCCGGAGCTTACATTCCCGCAGACGTGTATGTGCGTTACCAGAGACTGAAAGGATCCGATATACTCTTCATCTGCGGCTCCGATGAACACGGAGTCCCGATCACGATTCGCGCCGACAGAGAGAATGTATCTCCGAAGGAAATTGTCGACCGCTATCACGACAGGATGAAGGAGAGCTTCCGGCGCATCGGGCTGGCGTTCGACAATTACTCCCGCACTTCGCTTCCGCTGCATCACAAGATCGCGCAGGACTTCTTCCTGAATCTGTACAACAAGGGATACATAAAGGAACAGTCGATCCAGCAGTACTACTGCCCTACCTGCCGCCGTTTTCTCCCCGATCGCTATATCGAGGGCGAGTGCCCGCACTGCCATCGCCAGGGCGCCAGGGGTGATCAGTGCGAGGCCTGCGGGCGCTGGCTCGAACCCGAACAGCTCCTGTCGCCCCAGTGCAAGGAGTGCGGTTCCACTCCCGAAATGAGAACGACCACGCACTGGTATTTCCGGCTCTCCGAATTCCAGCAGCGGCTCGAAGACTGGCAGACATCAAAGACCGACTGGAAAAGCAATGTCCGGGAGTTCTGCTCCGGCTGGTTCAAGGAAGGACTTACAGATCGCCCCATCACGCGCGATATCGACTGGGGCATCCCGGTTCCGCTTCCAAACGCGGACGGCAAGGTGCTCTACGTCTGGTTCGATGCCCCGATCGGCTACATTTCCTCGTCAGTCGAATGGGCTCAGAAGCAGGGCGCCCCTGACCGCTGGCGAGACTACTGGATGAACCCGGAGACGAAGCTGATCCATTTCATCGGCAAGGACAACATCGTCTTCCACGCCATCGTCTGGCCCGCCACCCTGATGGCCCACGGAGATTTCATTCTCCCTTCCCAGATCCCGGCAAACGAGTTTCTCAACATCGAAGGGGACAAGATCTCGACCAGCCGCAACTGGGCAGTCTGGGTGGATGACTATCTCGAGGTCTTCCCTCCCGATCCGCTGCGCTACTGGCTCGAATCGAATGCTCCAGAGAGCAAGGATGCAGATTTTACCTGGAAGGATTTCCAGACGAGCAACAACAGCGAACTGGCAGACGTGCTTGGGAACCTGATTAATCGCAGCCTGTCTTTCATCGAGAAGAATTTTGAGGCGAAGGTGCCGCCTTCCGGAACCCTCAGAGATCCCGACCGCGCCATCCTGGCCGAGATCGGCAACGCCACACGGCGGATCGGAGCGGCCATTGAAGATTTCCAGGTCAGGGCCGCCGTCGGCGCGCTGATGGATCTGGCCCGCTCAGGGAACAAGTATTTCAATGACGAAGCACCGTGGAGTTCTTTCAAGGTCGACCGCGCCAGGTGCGCCACAACACTGAACACGACAGTTCAACTTCTCGCTGCGCTTGCCGTCCTCATGGAACCTTTCCTTCCGTTCTCAGCCGAGAAGCTCTGGCGCATGCTCAATGCGCCGGGATCGCATCACGATCAGCGCTGGAACGACGTGCCGGAACTCAGGCTTCCTGATGGACACCCGCTGGGGAAACGCGAGATCCTATTCAGCAAGATAGAGGACGCAATCATTGAAGAGCAGATCGCAAAACTGAAGAAATGAAAGCCAAGGCGGAAGGTGCCGGCTATAGACGGACCTGATCGACCACCGTGATGCCGTAGCCCTGCAGACCGACGATCTTCTTCGGATGGTTTGTCAGCAGCCGGATCTTCTTGATCCCAAGTGCGCGCAGGATCTGGGCACCAATGCCGTGCAGGCGCAGATCGTTGCTGCTTCTGGCCGATCTCTCCTCGATGCGGGTGGCGCCGGCATCTTCGATTGCGTACGACCGGATTTCTTCGACCAGGTTCAAACCCTTCTCTTCCTGTCTGAGATAGATCAGAACGCCGCGGCCCGCATCGTGAATTGTCTTCAGGGCCGTCTTCAATTCGTTTCTGCCGCCGCTGCGCAGCGAGTAGAACACGTCCGCCATGGTCGACTGTGAATGCACACGCACCATCAGAGGTTCATCCGAAGCGATATCACCTTTCACAAGCGCGATATGGTGTTCGCTGTCCAGCTCGTTTTCGAAAACCATCACCCTGAAATCGCCGAATTCCGTCGGGAAATCGGCTTCGGCCACCGGCTTGACGAAAGTCTCGGTCTTGAGCCTGTAGGCGATGATGTCGGCCACGGTAACGATCTTGAGCTGGTGCTGTCGTGCCACCTCCATGAGTTGAGGGACACGGGCCATCGTGCCGTCCTCGTTCATGACCTCGCATATGACGCCAGCCGGATAGAGTCCCGCCAGGCGCGCAAGATCGACCGAGGCCTCGGTCTGTCCCGCCCTCATCAGAACTCCACCGGAACGCGCTCTCAACGGAAAAACGTGTCCAGGCCTTGCAAGGTCTGAAGGAACCGTACGCGGATCGATTGCGGTAAGAATCGTTCTCGCGCGGTCGGCGGCGGAAATCCCCGTCGTCACGCCATGCCGCGCTTCTATCGAAACCGTGAATGCAGTGCCGAATTTGCTCGTGTTTTCCCCTACCATCATCGGGATGTGAAGCTCGTCAAGCCGCTCCCCGGTCATGGCAAGACAGATCAATCCACGGCCGTATTTGGCCATGAAGTTTATAGTCTCAGGGGTGACTTTGACCGCGGCAGCCGTCAGATCCCCTTCATTCTCGCGGTCCTCGTCGTCCACCACGATGACGATCCGGCCCTGACGAATATCCTCAATTGCCTCTTCTACAGTGTCAAATCCCAAAACTCACCTCTTTGATCGAGGGGGCCGCTGTGCGCGCGAGCAATCCCCGGTAGTTCCTGCGCCGGCACCCTCCCTGCGCGAACCGCTATTGTAACCATCAATCGTATCCGATATCACAAAAAAATGTTAACTACGAATGTGTTACGACACGAATTGCTGTAGAATCGGAATTCTCGCTATGATTCGCGCTACCTGTGTCTATCTCTTTGTCGGCCTTTACGTCCTGCTGTTGGGGCCTTTCGGTATCCTCTGGACCATTCTTTCGGGCAACAGCGCGCTGATGTACCACATGGCGCGCTTCTGCATACGTGCGGCCGGATGGATGTTCGGAATCAGAGTCGCGATCCATGGGAGAGAGAAGATCGCCCCCGGTGTGACTTATGTGTTCCTTTCCAATCATCAGGGGAACTTTGACGGTCCGGTCCTCATGCACGTCATCCCGAGAGACTGGGGCGCCCTGATCAAACAGGAGATGATGCGGATCCCGGTGCTTTCAACGGTCCTGAGGCTGGCGCAGTTCATCCCCATAGAACGCAGGAATCCGAAAAAAGCGCATCTCGGGATAGATCGCGGTGCAGCGCTCCTGAAGCGGGGCAAATCCTATCTGGCATTTCCGGAAGGAACCAGATCCAGGGACGGGCATCTCGGAGAATTCAAGAAAGGGGCGTTCATAATGGCCATCAAGGCGCAGGCGCCGGTTCTCCCGATCACCATCATCAACAGTTCGTCAATTCAGCGTCCCGGAGAGTACCGCATCAGGCCCGGATCCATCGAGGTATTCATCCATGATCCGATCGAAACCACGGAAATGACACTCGAGGATCGCCAGCGGCTCATCCACCTCACACGCGAAGCAATAGCGTCGCGCCTCCCGGAAGCCCATACGGTTAGATGCGGGGCTTCCTGAGCCACCGGAGAGTCCCTTTCCTGTCGGTCGTCACACTGGTGAGGGTTTGGGTGAACTGGCGCACCTGGTGTTTCAGCAGCAGCGGATTGTCCTGATCGTCAAGGAACCAGCGCTCGGCAGATCGATCGTCCGCCACCCTGATCGCCGGCAGCAGGATCACGGATCGGTTCACTTCGACCTCGATCTGCTCTTCCCCTTTGTTCGTCAGAACCGCGGGAACGCCGTCCAGGGTACATCTGGCTTTCTTCTTCTCCTTCAGGTCGCGGAATATGCGGCCGCTCAGCCATAGGGTCGTGACACCCTTCTTATTGGTGTTGATTCCCGACTCGAACATCCGTGTGGTGGCAAACGCCTTTGCACCCTCGAGATCACGTGCGGCCATGAAAACCGTGCCCTGCGTCTGCTCGTCCTCCCACTCCAGCAAACGGTCCGGCAGAAACTCGGCGATCCGGACGACGAAACTTCCGTCATATTCGCCGCTGCGGATACTCCACACCAGAACCGTGTCCCGGCCGAATACCGGCATTGATGCCGACGCCGGCGCCATGACAGCCAGGGCCGCAAACAACAGGAGAGAACAAAAAGATTTTCGGAAGCGTCTCATCTTCAGAATCCCTGACTCTTCAGGTATTCAGCGGTCAGTTTCGAACCGCCTGCATCGTTCTGTCTCTGCCCCAGCTGGAAGAACCGCTCGAAATACTTGCCCAGAATGTCGACTTCGAGGTTGACGAGGTCGCCTGTCGCGAGCCGTTTCAGATTGGTCGACTCGAACGTATGCGGAATCACCGCAACCGAAAAGACCCTGTTCTTCAGCGATGCTATGGTCAGGCTTATCCCATTGACGGCGATAGATCCCTTGTAGACGAGATAGCGCTCGAGTTCCCCGGGGAATTCAAACAACATCTCAAATCCTTCTCCGCTGGCCGCTCTGGAGAGGAGCTTTCCTACACCATCAACGTGTCCGAGAACGAAGTGCCCGCCGAGCCGGTCTCCGATCATCAGGGAACGCTCCAGATTCACTTCGCTCCCCTGCCTGGCCTGTTTGAAATTGCTGACCCGGAGCGTCTCGGCCGAGACGTCGCACACGAAGAAACCGGAGCCCACACGGGTGGCGGTAAGGCAGACGCCGTTTACCGAAACCGAATCACCGATCTTCACACCGCCGGTGATTGAAGGAGCCGCTATGGTAACGAGAGCTCCCTGGGAAATGAAGCGCAGCTCCTGAATGGTTCCTACTTCTTCCACTATTCCAGTAAACACGATTACTCCCCTGACCGTACGAATCTTACCCGCTCACGGAGCGCATGAAAAGTCCGCCCGCCGCATTATTGCTTCCCCATTCTCCTGCCGATCCGAAGTATGCGCTCAACCTCGAGCGGTGTCAGGCGGCGGTATTGCCCGACTGCAAGCCCGTCACTGGTCAAAAAGCCGATGCGCACACGCCTGAGTTTCTGGACCGGGTGGCCGATGGACTCGAACATCTCCCTGATCTGGCGGTTCTTCCCCTGTGTCAGCGTCACCTCGAACCAGTTTGTTTCCTTTTCCCTGATAGGAACGATCCTGCAGGGGGCCAGCCGGACTCCCGTTTTCAGCCTCAGCCCTTTCCGCAGCCGGATCAACTCCTGCTCCTCCGGTGTCGATCGCACCTTCACGTGATAGACCTTCGGCATATGCCTGCCGGCGGTGGTCACGATTTTTGCAAAGTCGCCGTCATTGGTCAGCAGGATAACCCCTTCGGTATTGTAGTCGAGCCTTCCGACCGGATAGATCCGCCTGCTGGTGTCGATGAGATCGGTGACTTTGACTCTTCCTTCCGGATCCGATACGGAAGATATGACCTGCCGAGGCTTGTTGAGAAGAAAATAGAGCTTCTGCGGGAGTCCGTGAATCAGCTTCCCGTCGACCTTGATGTGATCGCGCTGCGGATCGGCCTTGGCGCCGAGCCGGGTGACGATCCGGCCGTTCACGGTCACTCTTCCCTGCTGTATCAGTTCTTCAGCATGCCGGCGCGACGCGAGTCCCGCCGCGGCAATGATCTTCTGCAGCCGTTCTTCTTCACCCATATAAACCCGTCTACAGCTGTTCCCCGGCGATCTGACTGAATTCCTCGAGCGTCGGAAGATCCGAAAGGCTGTTGAGTCCGAAGTGGATCAGGAACTCCTTCGAAGTCCCGTACAGTATCGGACGGCCGACGACAGCTTTGCGCCCGACTATCGCTACCAGTTTACGCTCCAGCAGCGTCTGGAGGGCAGTGCTCGATTTCTTCCCGCGTATCGCCAGGATTTCGGCCAGAGTAACGGGCTGCTTGTAGGCGATCACGGCCAGAGTCTCCAGCGCCGCCATTGAAAGCTTTGCGCTCGGGCGCGTCTTGAGATAGGTGCGGATCCGCTCGTGGTGCTCAGGACGCGTCGTCATCCGGTATCCACCGGCCACCTCGCGGATCATCATCCCGCCGGGACGAGCGTTGAAACTCTCCACCATGGTCTTGAGAGCCTGATCGAGAATGTCCTTGCTTTCCTCCGGAAAGATTTCTCTGAACTGCTCCGGCTTAACGGGGTCCTCGGCAACGTAGATGATAGCTTCCATTATGGCCTGTATTTCCACTGGTTCCATATCGCTCAGGCTGTTTCCTTCAGTTTGGAAATTTGGATTTCGTCAAATGCCTTCTTCTGGTAAAGCCCGATCTCCCGCAGGCGCACAAGCTCCAGGAGTGCAAGGAACGTCACAACCAGATGGCGCCTGGTGCGTGCTTCCAGGAGAAAACTCGAAAACAGAAGTTTGTCATGCACCAGAAAACGCCTTCTGATGTCTTCGATCTTCTGTTCGATTGTGACTTCTTCCTGCTCCAATTCCATTACGCGCTGCTCTTCGAAGCGCTTCACGACTTCGCGGAAGGCGCTCAGAAGATCAAACAGGGTTACGGCCACCACCTCATTCCCGTCTTCCAGCGCGTCGTCGGGCGGCTTGCTCCATACGGAATTCTCGACCTCTTCGCGCGTATAGAGCATCTCGGCGGCGTTCTTGAATTTCTGATGTTCCAGCAGCTGATAGACCAGCTCAGTTCTCGGATCCTCTTCCTCCTGCTGTTCGTCAGGTTTCTTTTCCTGGGGAACGAGCATTTTGGATTTGATGTAGATCAGGGTGGCGGCCATCATGAGCCACTCGCCGGCGACGTTGATATTCAGCTCCTTCATTATATCGAGATATTCCAGGTACTGCTCGGTGATCCCGGCAATCGGGATATTCCAGATATCGATTTCTTCTTTCTTTATCAGGTGGAGAAGGAGGTCGAGAGGCCCTTCGAAGGATTCCAGCCGAATCGTAATCGACGACTCGCCGGCGGTTTCCTGGAATTCCTCGATGTTTGGGTTGTCTCCATTCTCCATGGCTATAGCAATGCGCTTTCGATGACGAGGATGCTCAGAGAAAAAAGCAGGACCGCCAGACTGATGTCGATGTTCCGAAGAAAGTCCACACGTGTTCCCCAGGTTCAAAATAAAGGCCCCTCACTATACCAAATCAGCGCCCGGGCCCAAAATCGGTTTTTTCGCCGGAAAGCCGGGAATGGTCATTTGCCTTGCCGCCCTTCTACGCTGATGCTAGAATTTCCGTTCTTAGGCAAACCAAATGGGCTGGCTACTCTCTGTCACGATTTTGCTCTACACACTGGGCTTGCTCCAGTCCATCCTGGGTTTTTATCAGAAACGGCAGACGTTTGTAAAAATTGCGCTGATCCTGGTTGCCGTGGGGTTTGCGTGCCACACGCTGTTTCTGATTTCACTATCGCTCGAACGCGGGCATTTCCCCATAACCAACCTGCCTGAGGCGCTCTGTTTCTTCGCATGGTGCATTTCGCTCTCGTTCATGATCGCGTACATCCGCTACAGGATAACCGCTCTGGGCGCCTTCATTCTCCCTCTTTCGTCTGTTCTGGCGATGGTTTCCCAGGTGATATGGGAGGAGAACCATTCGATCCCGGCCGCGCTGAAAAGCGGATGGGTCTATTTCCATAGCGGAGTGGCCTTTCTCGCGTACGCCGCCTTCTTTCTTACATTCGTATCAGGTATTTTTTACCTGGTGCAGGAAAACGAACTCAAGGAAAAGAACTTTCGTTTTCTGTACTTTCGTCTCCCCTCGCTGCAGGTATGCGACGAACTGATTCGCCATGCCTCGTTCGCGGGATTCGTCTCCATGACTCTGACGATAGTCACCGGTGCCTTCTGGGCACAGCAGGCGTGGGGAAGATTCTGGAGCTGGGATCCCAAGGAGACGGCATCGTTGATAACCTGGACGATTTATCTGATTCTCGTGAATTACCGCCTGTCCAACGGGTGGTGCGGAAGACGGGTCGCCTACATCAGCATCGTCGGGTTCGTATCGACTTTGTTTACTTTTGGTGTAAATTGGGGACTGCATACGTATCTGTGACGCTCGCTTTGGGAAAAGCCGGGCGGATCGGTTCTCCGGACTCAGGTTGCAGATGTTCAACTTCGCACTTGCAGGATTAAGCCACAGGACGGCCAGGCTGGATCTCCGGCAGACGGCGGCATTCAATGCCGAGCAGATGAAGCTCGGTTTGAAGCATCTTGCCGCGCAACCATCGATCCAGGAGGCGATGATTGTCTCGACGTGCAACCGTGTGGAAGTCATCTGCTGTGTTGAATCCGGTTCCGACGGCTTCGCCGACATCGAATCATTTCTCTCCGGCCACAGCGGCGTCCCCTTGTCCGAACTTCAGCCCGCGCTGTACCGCTATACCGGACAGAAGGTCGTGCAGCACGTCTTTCGCGTCGCAAGTTCACTCGATTCGATGGTACTCGGGGAACCGCAGATCCTCGGCCAGATGAAAGCCTGCTACAAGGCGGCTGTCGACGCATCGACAGTCAAGGGAGGGCTGAACGGCCTGCTGCAGGCAGCGTTTCGCACGGCAAAGCGGGTGCGCTCGGAAACCAGCATAGGAGAGTATCCGGTTTCGGTGAGCTCGGCTGCTGTCGAATTGCTCCGAAAGATTTTTGGAGAGCTCGACAGGAAGAGCATTCTCATCGTGGGCGCGGGCAAAATGGGAGAGGCCGCAATCCGGCATCTTGCCGAAGCCGGCGCCAGGGCGGTTTACGTCGCCAACCGCAGTCCTCAGGCGGCCAAAGAGCTTGCCGTACGCTTCAACGGCATAGCGGTGCCGTTCACTTCCCTGTCCGAGTGGATATCCAGGGTCGATATCGTGATTACGTCGACCGGGGCGGAAGAAGTGCTGATCGATCGCACCATGGTTCAGCGCATCATGCACCAGCGCAGAAACGCTCCAATAGCGTTTGTCGATATTTCCGTTCCGAGAAACGTGGATCCTGCTGTCGGTGCCGTCGACAACGTGTTCTGCTACGACGTCGATGATCTGGCCGCCGTCGTCGAGGCAAACCTGCAGGAGCGCACGCGGGCGGCGGCAGCCGCTGAGAAAGTCGTTTTCCAGGAAGTCCAGGCTTTCTGCAGGAAGATGAACTCCGTCGAAGTCGGGCCTGTCGTGATGCAGATCCAGGACCGCATCGAAGAGATCTGCAGAACGGAGCTGCGCCGCGCCCTCAACAAGATCGGTCCTCAGGAATCGAGGCACGTTCAGGAACTCGAGACGATGATCTCACGCATTGCCGGCAAGATCGCGCATCCGCTTGTCACCCAGATCAGGAACAGCCCCGACTCCGGCCACCGTTCGGCCTACATGGATCTGATTGAACGTATCTTCAAAACTACCGACAGCAGGGGTGTTAAATGAGCTCCTTTCCTGGTGCGGGGAACGAAAAGCGTGAGGATTTGGCATGACAGTCATAGGGAGTCGCGGCAGCGCCCTGGCGCTGGCCCAGTCCGGATGGGTGAGGGACATGATACTCAGCCGTTTTCCGGGCATCGACGTGGCGGTCAAGATCATAAAGACATCGGCGGACAAAAGCCCGGCGGCGTCGATTCGGGCGTCTTCATCCATAGGAGTCTTCGTTAAAGAGCTCGAACAGGCGCTCGTAGAAGAAGAGATCGATATCGCCGTTCACAGCATGAAGGACCTACCCACAACGATTCAGCCGCAACTGGAAATTGCGGCAATCCCCGGGCGCGAAGACGCGCGCGACGCTTTGATCGCGAGAGAATCGGCAGGAGTGATGGGATTACCGCCAGGTGCGGTTGTGGGCACCGGGAGCATACGGAGGCAATCACAGCTGCTCGCCATGCGGCCCGATTTGAAAATCGTGGATATCCGTGGGAACGTGGACACGCGCCTGAATCGCCTCCAAAAGAGAGAATACGACGCCATTATTCTTGCCTGCGCCGGCCTCAACAGGCTCGGGCTTCAGGACCGGATAACCACCCCGCTCGATTTTTCCCAAATGCTTCCCGCACCCGGACAGGGGGCGCTTGCCATTGAAATCCGCCGCCAGGACGCCCGTACCGCCGCGCTCGTCACTCCTCTGAATGACAGAACAGCTGAGGTGACGGTATCGGCCGAACGGATGTTCCTGCACGCGATATCAGGCGGGTGCAACGTCCCCGCAGCCGTACATGCACGCATGGACGGCGCCCAGGTGCTCATCGAGGGGCTGGTAGCCTCCCCGGACGGGAAACAGATCGTGCGGGATTCCGTACGGGCCACAACGGAAGCCGCGGTGGAAGCCGCTGCGTCATTAGCCAATCTCATTCTGGCCCGAGGGGGGCGTGCAATTCTTGACCGTCTCTGATGATCGATCCATTCACTCTTTGCCTCTGCTGAACCGGACCGTCTTTGCCGCCTGCAGCGCAAAGAAGATGAAAGAACTGGCCGCAGGCCTGTCCGGGATGGGCGCATTTGTGCTCCGGGTTCCGATAATCGAGACTGTGGAAATCGAAGACAAGGTTCCCCTCGACCGGGCGCTGAAGTCGCTGGCCGAATACGACTGGCTTGTGTTCACGAGCGCATACGGCGTGAGCTTCTTCATGCGGCGCAAGAAGGAGCTGGGGATTACCGGCGAGCTGCCGAGAATCTGCGCGATCGGACCGGCAACGGCCGAAGCCGTGCGCGAGTACGGATGCAAAGTCGCCCTGATCGCGGATAAGTACGTGGCTGAAGGAGTGGTGGAAGCGCTGGAAAATGTTGAAGGCCCCGGGTCCCTCAGAGGGCGGAAGGTGCTCATTGCGCGTGCCCAGGAAGGGAGGGACGTGTTGCCTCAGGCGCTCGCCGCCGGCGGCGCCACGGTGGACCTCGTCCCCTGTTACAGAACTGTCCCCGGACGGCTGGACGAGCGCACGATGGAGGCTTTGCGGACGAAAAGACCGGATCTGGTCGTCTTTACCAGCTCTTCAACAGTAAGAAATTTCCTGGAGCTCTACAATGAGGAAGAACGGCTGGAAATTCTGGGCAGGGCCGCCGTCGCCGTGATCGGTCCTGTCACCGGGGCAACCGTCGAGTCGTTCGGCAAACTCCCGGAAATCGTTCCGAAACAGAACACCATAGCCTCGCTTCTCAGTGCAATCAGGGAATACTACGGACGCGGCGGCACAGGCGCAGATTGACAGAACCGCCGGGCACTAATAATATGTGCCGTCACACTATGTCCATGGATCAAATTGCAGAGCAGATTGGAGAGTCTTGTGCCGAAACGCAATGATATAGAGACGATACTGATTATAGGGTCCGGACCGATCATCATCGGACAGGCGTGCGAATTCGACTATTCCGGGACCCAGGCCTGCAAAGCCCTGCGCAAACTCGGGTACAAGATAATACTCGTCAATTCGAATCCCGCCACGATCATGACCGATCCCGGCATGGCCGATGTCACCTACATCGAACCCCTCAACGTGAGATCGCTCGAGAGAATCATTGCGAATGAACGGCCGGATGCGCTGCTGCCGAATCTGGGCGGACAGACCGGCCTGAACTTGTCCTCCCAGCTGGCCAAAGAAGGAATCCTCGAGAAATACGGCGTCCGGATCATAGGCGTGACCGAAGATGCCATCGAACGCGGTGAAGACAGACAGGCGTTCAAGAATACGATGAATCAGCTCGGCATTGAAATTCCCAGGAGCGAGACAGCACTGAGTCTGGAAGAAGCCGAGCGGATTTTGGAGAAGATCGATCTTCCCTGCGTGATACGGCCGGCCTATACGATGGGCGGAACAGGCGGCGGCCTCGTGTACAATCTCGAAGAATTTCGCCTTGTTGTAATGCGCGGGCTGGCAACGAGCCTGGTCGGCCAGGTTTTGATCGAAGAGTCGGTCGAGGGCTGGGAAGAACTCGAACTCGAAGTCGTGCGCGACGCCAAGGGGCAGAAAATCACGGTCTGCTTCATCGAGAACATCGATGCCATGGGGGTCCACACGGGAGACTCGTTCTGCTCGGCGCCCATGCTTACCATAGCGCCTGAATTGCAGAAGAAACTCCAGGACTACGCCTACAAAATCGTGGACGCGATCGGGGTCATCGGTGGAACCAACGTTCAGTTCGCCCACGACCCGAAAACGGGCCGCGTGGTCGTCATCGAGATCAATCCGCGAACCTCGCGCTCCTCGGCTCTGGCGTCGAAGGCCACAGGATTCCCTATCGCGTTTGTCTCTTCGCTTCTTGCCGGCGGCCTCACTTTGGATGAAATTCCGTACTGGCGCGAAGGGACTCTCGACAAGTACACGCCCTGGGGAGACTATGTCGTAGTGAAATTCGCCCGCTGGGCCTTCGAGAAGTTCAAGGGAGCCGAAGACCGTCTTGGCACCCAGATGCGCGCCGTGGGCGAAGTCATGAGCATCGGGAAGAACTACAAGGAAGCCCTCCAGAAGGCTATCCGCTCTCTCGAAATCGGCCGGATGGGACTCGGTTTCGCCAGGAACTTCAATCAGAAGACCGTGGAAGAACTGATGGACATGCTCTGGTATCCCACAAGCGAGCGCGTCTTCATCATGTACGAAGCGCTGCGCAAGGGAGCATCCGTCAGTGAGCTCAGTGAACGGACCCGCATCAAGGCATGGTTCATCGAGCAGATGAAGGAACTCGTTGACCTCGAGGAAAAGATCCTCCAGTTCAAGGGAGGCGATCTGCCCGATGGCCTTCTGATACAGGCCAAGAAGGACGGCTTCGCCGACCGATACCTCGCCGGCCTGCTGCGGGTGCCCGAAGAAGATATACGGAAGCGGCGTATTGCCCTCGGAGTAGTCCAGGGGTGGGAGCCGGTTCCGGTTTCGGGCGTGGAAAACGCCTCGTACTACTACTCCACCTATAATGCGCCCGACAAGGTCAAGACCAGCGATCGTAAGAAGATCATGGTTCTGGGAGGCGGGCCCAACCGCATAGGCCAGGGGATCGAATTCGATTACTGCTGCGTCCATGCAGCCTTCGCCCTGCGTGATCTCGGATATGAAACCATCATGGTCAACTGCAATCCCGAGACCGTGTCGACAGACTACGATACTTCGGACAAGCTCTATTTCGAACCGCTGACGGTCGAGGACGTTCTGAGCATCTATGAGAAAGAGAAGCCTGAAGGGGTGATCATCCAGTTCGGCGGCCAGACGCCGCTGAACATCTGCCGTGAACTCGAGCGCGCCGGAGTCAGAATACTGGGCACTTCTCCTGACGTGATCGATCTTGCGGAAGACCGGGACCACTTCCGAGTCATGATGGAGAAGCTGGGTATTCCGCAACCCCCATCGGGCATGGCGCACAATGTGGATGAAGCTCTCGAAATTGCGGAAAGAATCGGCTATCCGCTGATGGTTCGCCCGTCCTACGTTCTGGGCGGCCGCGGCATGGAAGTGGTCCACGACGAGGAAGACCTGACCACGTACGTATCAAAGGCGGTTGAGGTCTGGCCCGATCTGCCGATTCTGATCGACAAGTTCCTGGAAAACGCCCTCGAGTGCGAGGCCGATGCCATTTCCGACGGCACCGACGCATTTGTTCCTTCAATCATGGAGCACATCGAACTGGCGGGAATCCACTCGGGCGATTCGGCCTGCGTTCTCCCCCCGGTGAGTATTTCGGAACAGCACCGCAGGACCATCGAGGAGTATACGAGGAAGATGGCCGTCGAACTCAAGGTGCTGGGCCTGATCAACATTCAGTATGCGATTGCGGATGATAAGGTGTACGTCCTCGAGGCCAATCCGCGGGCCTCACGGACCGTCCCCCTGGTTTCGAAAGTATGCAACATCCAGATGGTGCGCATCGCGACGCAGCTCATGCTCGGACGCAAACTGAAAGATCTGAATCTTACCCCCAGGCACATTCCCCATCACGGTGTCAAGGAAGCGGTCTTCCCCTTCAACATGTTCCATGAAGTTGATCCGGTTCTCGGACCCGAAATGCGCTCGACGGGTGAAGTTCTCGGGATGGCCGATTCATTCGAGCTTGCGTTCTTCAAGGCTCAGGAAGCGGCGCAGCAGCTGCTGCCGCAGAGCGGCACCGTTTTGATTTCAGTTACCGATCCGGACAAGCCCGAAGCGCTCGACGTGGCGCGCGAATTCCACCGGCTCGGATTCAAAATCAAAGCGACGGAAGGGACTCAGCAGTATCTTGCCGACAACGGCGTGGAAGCCGAGAAGATCCTCAAGATGAATGCCGGGCGGCCGAATATCGTCGATGCCATAAAGAACGGAGAAGTGCAGCTCGTCATCAATACTCCTATCGGGAAACGCGGCACGTCGGATGATTCGTACATACGGAAGGCGGCAATCAAGCACAAGGTTTCGTATGTGACGACCATGGCGGCCGCGAGGGCGGCGGCAAAAGGGATAGCCGCCTACCGGCAGCGGGATCCCGAAGCCGTCTCGCTGCAGCGGTATCACGCCAGGATCAGGTGACGCATCTGCAGCGGATCATCGATCTCCGTCCCTGGCGATGAGAGCAGCGCCGAGGGCGCCGATGATTTGAGGATTAGAGGACATTTCCAGACGAGTGTCCAATGCTCGCTCGATAGCTTTTACCACACCGGCGTTCTTTGCCACGCCGCCGCTCATGGCGATCTTGTCCTGCCGCCCTACCCTCTCCAGCAAGGCCGCTGTGCGCGCGGCGAGGGCGGCGCACACTCCGCGCGCAATTTCTGTAACCGGGGTTCCATCCACGATCAGCGAAACCACCTCGCTCTCAGCAAACACCGTACACATTGACGAAATGGCGATCGACTTCTTTGCCTCAAGAGCATGTGCGGCAAGATCCTCGATATCGATTTCGAGCGTGCGGGCCATCGTCTCCAGAAAACGCCCGGTTCCGGCTGCGCACTTATCGTTCATTGCAAAAGCGCGAACCTGGCCGTCATCTTCAATGGCGATTACTTTCGTGCCCTGCCCGCCAATATCAATAATCGTATGAACACCCTTGGCAACATGAGCCATGCCACGGGCGTGGCAGGTAATTTCGGTCACCTGCCGGTCTGCAAACCCCACAACCCCGCGTCCATAACCGGTAGCCACGCATTGAAGAATCTTTCCGTCAAAAGCCTGATCATGAAAGATCGCGTGACGCAGTTTCTCGACAGCCTTCTTGCTGCTGGCTCCGGTCAGGATGACGCTGTCGAAAACCATTTCTCCGCTGCCGTTGATCACAACAGCTTTGGCTGAAAGAGATCCGATATCAATGCCGAGATAAAAATGATCATTATTCCTTATCCGTGGATTCACAACTCTTCTCGCATCCATCAGCTCCACAAAACCCTGCAGGCGCGTCATGGTCTGACCTTTTGAGTAATTGCGGCTGTCAACGCAGTCGCCGTCAAGGTCAAGAAATGGAATGTTCAGTTTCTTGAGCGCATCGGCAATCGGCCGCACACCGCCACAGCCCTGGCGGCAACCCATGTGCGAGTAGTGCAACACTCCATGAAGCCCGCAATCCCGCACCATCTTTTCAACAACTTGAACCCGGTTGCTCACGGGGCCGAGATTCGGATTCTGCAGCATTTTCCGGGCAAGGCTTCTCATTGGCTGTCCCGGATCGAGAGGATCCCAAAACACCTCTGAGAATTCCTCCGTTACCGCGCGGACACCAAGTGTTGATTCGAGAAAGGGAATGAAATTGTCGGAAAAGTATGGATAGGCCAAAAGCCACCCTATGCGAAATTTCTCTCCGGTTAAATCCTCTGCCTTCAGTCCCTCTACTTCCCTAAGCAGATCTTTGTAACAGTCAGTAAGGAATTCAGTTCCCACCATGAGCGCGGATTGAAAGGCCAGATTGAATGCGCTTTTACCGTAGAGCGGGCAGGGCCTGGCACGTCGGAGCTCCGAAAGTCGCAGCATCATGTCGCGCGTTTGATTGCTGTAACCGAAAACTCTTTCCCAATCCTGCAACCGCGCGCGACGGCCGGTCAGTTCGGCAATTCTGTCTTCCAGTTCTTCCAGTTGCGCGGCAAGGTAATCCACAGAAGCAGGGCTGCCATCATTCGGAACGTCGAGAAGCATGTAAGCAGTTCCAGTCCGAATCGCAAGCTCCTCGAGCGCTTTGTTTTGACCGTCGCAGAGATGAGAGGTGGCAATGATCAGATCAAACCTGGGCAAAATACCCAAGAGTCCGGCGCCCAGTGTAGCCCGATGAAAGGAGCAACCATCCCGGCTGAATCCGAGGCGCTCGGCATGCTCCAGAGTCCGTTTTGCATAGCCGGCTGCGGCGATGGTGGCAGCAAGATTTTCCGTAAACATCTGAGAGGTGCCGTAGGCGTGCAGCAGTTCCGCAGGGACCAGAAAGCCTGAGAGGATATTTGCGGTGCCTCGATGCTCGTAAATATTGAGCAGCATGCGCGCGTTCATGAGATTGATGCGCTGTCGTGCCGGCAGCGCCGCTCCGGATGAGGTCCGGTTCTTCCACATGTACCTTTTCAGAAGGACCCGAATGATAAGGTGCTGAAGCATCCCTCTTGTGTGGTCCAGGCTCATCTTCTCTTCTCCAACATTTCTGCCAGAGCTCCGATGCGCGTCCGTATCTGCCCGGGTGGATGTAACTTCCTTTCTGTAAATTCAATTTAGATTAGGGTGAATCTGATTCGGTGAAGAATGGGAGACTGAAAAGGTTCATTTACGGATGGAGAACAGTGGCCCAGTCACACAGGAAAAATGAATTTACAGAAAAAGAGTTGCTTCGCCATCTTCTGTCCGAAGGTCCTCTTGTCTTCGTCTCCAGCTTGGCGAACAACAACATCTCCGATATCAAGCTTGGACAAGTAGCCTTTGATGGCCTTCAGTATTTTCTTCTTTTCCTCATCAGAGAATTCGCCTTGAAACATTACTACCATTTCAAAGTCTTCTCCCTTGGGATCCACATATTTAAGCGGATTATTCATCGTGTATGCGTACATATTCCACGACTGTGGCAGCACCAAATTTTTGGGAAATGGAACACCTGTCAATTTTGGGTCTACAGACGTGAACCTTCCCTGTGGCGCGGAAAAGTATCTCGCCCCGAAGTAATCCAGTCCCGTCTCGTTATCCCGTTCTTTGCCGGTAAATTTCTGAGGCGTCCGGTTGCTGTAACCCACATCCGGCGGATTCGGATAGCAGGAACTGCGCCCGTGACTACCGCTCTCCAGCATCCGCCCAAACGGCAGATAATCGTAGCATTCCACCACAGCCCCGCTCTGATCCGTTATCGTCCGCACGCTCCCAAGCATGTCAGTAAACAGGTAGGATGAGCCTTGACTTGTCGGAACCTCATCAGAGTATTCAACAGCCAGCCGTCCGAGCGCATCATACACGTAATACGTCGTTACTCCGTTCGCGGCCTTCTTTACTCGCCAGCCCTCGCCATCATATGCATAACTGACGTATGGGCTGCCCGAGTTCTTGACTACCGAAATCCGGCTTTCCGCATCATACTCAAGCGTCAACGACCCGTAGGTCGTCTGGTTCCCCGCCGTATCGTACCCCACTCCCAACATCGTCAGTCTGTTTGTCGCCGGATCGAAATGGCTAAGCGACGTCGGTTCAGGACCATCGGCAGCCGCGATCCCAGTCGATGTTGAGGCTGATATCAGGCGGCCCAGAGACTCCCGTGGACCTGCACACAGTATGACGCTGTGGGCCGCGTGACGCATGTGGCCAGATAAACAGGCTGCCTTGATCCGTGTTGAAGATATCCGGCTTCCCGTAATGCCCTATAGCCTCTTCCACTAAATCACCTTTTACCTGCAAACTGATCGAGAGTTGCCATTTCCTCATTTCAGATTGGCTATTGGTGATGGATTAAGAGAATCATCCCTGTCTTTCAAGTCCAATTGATAAGGATCTGACAAATTCCTGATGATCAGCCACATGGCTCCCTTCGTGACTCCTTCTTATGGAAACCATGAGGGATGCACGAACTAGGGTTTTTGGGAATCCTGTGTCATAACCCATACGAACTTCAATGGATTGTTCAACGCATAGAACAACAGATTCAACTCTGAGGGATGCTGGTTCTGGGGCTGGCCATTATCGGGTCTGGTGATCTGTCCCTTGCACCCCAGGAAGAGCCGTGAAGGAATTCGTCGGCGCGGGTGCGCAAGTTCAGACATGCTTCAGTCGATGCGCTTCCAGACCCTTATCGCCTTGTATTCGGTCGGGCAGACGACTTCGCAGGCCCCGCAGCCGTTGCATCGGTCGATGTCAATCAACGGATAAGCAATATACTGCTCTTCATCCCAGTGGATCTCGACGGCATCGTAGGGACAAGCCTGGGCGCACGCATCACAATCCTTCTCCGCCAGCGTCACCAGGCACAGCGACCCGTCAACCAGCGCCTCGCCAATAATGTATTTCCCCTTTTCCTCGAGAGTGAGTTGTTCGAGCGCACCGCTGGGACAAACCCGGGTGCACGCATTACAATCCTCGAGGCAATACTCGGTCCCATAGCTGATTACTGGAGCCAGCAGTCCCGCAATGCCGGCCTGACCCGTGTCGGGATGAATAATCCGCGAAGGGCAGGCGCGCACGCAGTTGCCGCATCGAAGACAGGCGCCGGCAAACAGTTCCTCGGAAACAGCTCCCGGAGGACGCAAAGGTGCGTTCTCCGCGCGGGCGGCTCCAAGTCTTCTGGTCACCAGACCCATGCCAACACCGGCGGCTGCAAGAAGAAATGCGCGCCGCAACGGAACACTGCGTTTTGGCTCAGACTTGAAGAGCGCGGCCGATGATCCAAGCAGATCCTGGGTTGCGCCAAGTGGGCACAGACGCTTGCACCAGAACAAACCCGATGTGAAGCTCAGCAGGATGAGGATGCCCGCTCCAACGCCCGCAACAACCGCTGTCCTGATTGAAAAGAGGCTGCTGAAGAGTGCGAGCGGGTCCATCCACAGCAAAACCGGATATCCCACAAGAGCGCCGAAAAAAGTAAGCAGCGCGGCATACCGTCCGATGACAGGCACTTTTGCCCACCAGGACGTTCTCTTAAATCCTATCCGGGAGGCTCCTTCAAAGACGAGGCCGGCGGGGCAGACATAGCGGCAGAACCAGCGCCGGCGTACCATCACGATGACGGCCACGGCGAAACCCGCCACAGCTCCGAGAGTCACATGCCGGAGTGCGATGCTCGAACAGATTGCGACGAAAGGACTCGCCTCGGCAACCCACTTCATCCCGTCCATCCACGAGGCGATCGGCCACAGCAAGGCACATGCGGCGCCAAAGAAAGCAAGCCGCACGATTAACCGCATGTGCCTTACTCCATTCATCCCAGATAGGCTCCCTGCTTACGCAGGATCGACTGCAGTTTCGCGATATTGACATCGCGCGGCCTGCACTTATCCTGGATGCTGATTGCGGCCGCCACTCCCGCCGCCTGCCCCGTCACCCAGCAGATCGGGATCAGGCGCAGCGTATCGGCCAGTTCGAAATCAGCCGAGATGCAGCGGCCGGCGGCAAGCAGGTTCTCCAGCTTCGCGGGAACCAGGCAGTTGTAGGGAATCTGGAATTCAGGCGCCACATAGTTGCCGCTGTAACCGATGACGTCCTTGAATTTCGTCCCGGCCTTGGCTTCGTTCATGGTCAGCTTCTTCGTACCTGCAAGGAGGCGCGACAGCCGCACACCCATCTGGGGAGCGGTCTCTGCCATGAATGCGTTTTCCGCACCCGGTCTCTTTCTCGCCCTCTCGAGATTATTCCAGAGCGCTCTCCTGTGCCTCAACTCGAGCATGCTGACTTCCGCCACGTCAAGCGCATCGCCGACGGGACCTTTCATGTTGAGCCAGTTGACACGCGGCGCAGGCGTCGGACTCCCCACGTTCCCCTGCAATGCCGCAACCGGAGCGCCGCGCGTGGGGCGTGCCCCCGCCTGTTTTCTCGTGCCGGTCTGATGCTCGAAATTCTCCCCTGCCATATCTTCGATATCGACGTTGCCGATCCTGCTGACGAGGCCGATGCTGTCGATTACCTTCTCAAAAGGAGCGCCGGCAGCCGCATAGATATCGCCATCGCCCGATGCGTCCACCACCACATCGGCGAGAATCGCCTGCCGTCCTGACTTGCTTTCAAATACCGCTCCACGCACCGCGCCTTTGGCATCGATTACTGCGTCGACTCCCCAGCAGTTGAGGTACGGGTGGATGCCCGATTCCAGCACCATCTCCGCGAGAACATATTTGAAGGCTTCGGCATCGACTGTGGGATAAACCGGGGCTTTTCCACGCTCGATAATTCCGAATTTGATTTTATCGAGGCGCCTCATCATCTCCTCGCCGATTCCAAGGATCACCTGACGATTGTCGCGAGCGTACAGCGGGAAAATGGCCAGCACCAGGCCGCCGGTTGCCAGGCCGCCCAAATAGCCGTACCGCTCCACCAGCGTTACATCCACACCCAGACGCCTTGCCGACAATGCCGCGGCGGTTCCCGCGGGGCCGCCGCCGACTACCAGAACGTCGGTCTTGCGCAGGATGGACAGCTCGCGTCTCGGTTGAACGACTCTTCCGTCGGCCAGAGTTGCGGGGCTCCTGGGTGCGGAAGGCCGCTGCTTCTGCGGCCCCCGCGTTCTGACTTTCCCGGTCTGGGCGGCAACTATGGAAGACAATGGAGTCATGGTACCGGCCACAAACAGCCCGACGGCCGTGATCGAGCGCATCAGTTCCCTTCGAGTGATTTCCTTCGGCATGTCGGTCCCTCTCCTAAGAAAGAATGGCTCATCCTACCATGGATGGATTCGACTACGCACCAGCCGGGTAAGATAAAATCGATGCCGGTGCTAAACGAATCAGAGGTTTGAATTTAAGCCTGATCCTGTATACTGATGCAATTAAATTACGGAGGACTATGGGAAACCCGCTCTTCGCCAAGAAGCCTCTTGCGATGCTGCTTGAGGAAGCCAAGGGTGAAAACAGGCTTCGACGCATCCTCGGGCCGGTGTCGTTGACCAGTCTCGGGGTTGGCGCCATTATCGGCACCGGGATCTTCGTACTGACGGGTGTCGCGGCCCACGATAAAGCCGGGCCGGCTTTGGTGCTCTCGTTTGCGATTGCCGGCGTTGCCTGCATTTTCGCCGCACTCTGCTATGCTGAATTCGCCTCTATGGTTCCGGTTGCAGGCTCAGCCTACACCTACGCTTATGCAACCCTTGGTGAGCTGTTCGCCTGGATTATCGGATGGGACCTCGTGCTGGAGTATGCCGTAGGATCGGCTACCGTCGCGCACGGCTGGTCGGCGCATTTCAAAGACCTGCTCCATAGTGTGGGCATCGAGATTCCTTACGTACTCACTCGGTCGCCTTTCGATTTTGATCCTGTGAAAGGGGAGTTCTTCGCAACGGGAGCCTACCTTGACCTTCTGGCCATCGCCATCACGGTTTTCATAACAGTCATTCTCGTCAAGGGAATCAGGGAAAGCGCCGGGTTCAACACCGCGATGGTGATCGTGAAACTGGCGATAGTCTTTTTCGTGATCATTGTCGGGATGTTCTACATCGATCCGAAGAACTGGGCCCCATTTGCTCCCTATGGATATTCGGGAGTGAGCGTTTTCGGCCACACCCTTTTCGGCCAGACCGGCCCGGGAGGCGCTCCTCTCGGGGCGCTTGCGGGAGCCGCCATCATTTTCTTCGCCTATATCGGCTTCGATTCGGTTTCGACTCATGCCGAAGAAGCGAAGAAGCCGCACCGTGATGTGCCGATAGGAATCATCACTTCTTTAATCGTCTGTACGCTTCTTTACATAGCCGTGTCGGCGGTCCTGACCGGCATGGTGAGATACGACCAGATCGATATCAACGCCCCGGTGGCCGACGCCTTTCGCCAGAAGGGCTTACCGTGGGCTCGCCGTCTGATCGACCTCGGCGCAATCACCGGCATCACTTCAGTATTGCTGGTAATGATGCTGAGCCAGCCGCGCGTCCTCCTCGCGATGGCGCGGGACGGGCTTCTTCCTCAGGGAATCTTCGGCGCCGTTCACGACAAGCTTCGCACCCCATGGAAATCGACGATCGTCACCGGCATTTTCGTATCCTTGATGGCGGCGTTCCTCCCCCTGCGGATCCTCGCCGAACTGGTAAACATCGGGACCCTCCTCGCATTCGTTATCGTCTGCGCGTCAGTGCTGGTGATGAGAATCAGGCATCCTGAGGCGGAGCGCCCCTTCCGTGCGCCCCTGGTGCCGCTGGTTCCGATACTCGGGATTCTCTCGTGCCTGATCCTGATGTTTTCACTGCCGCCTGAGAACTGGTGGCGCCTGCTGGTGTGGCTGGCAATCGGATTCCTGATCTACTTCTTCTATGGCCGGCGCCATAGTGTGCTCGAGAAGATGCGCAGGAACCACTCAGCCGGAACGGAAGAGCACAGGGCACTGAAACCGGATCAAACCTGCGGATGAATGCGACTCGACCACACAGGAAACGTCGTAAACCTGTATGGAGGAGTCGAATCCAATGAATACGACGGAGTGTCACAAGAGCCGATACAGCATTATGAGCATCGGGAGTATCGGAAGTATCTTGAGCATAGGCAGCGCAGGCAGCATCCTCAGCATCGGCAGCGCAGGATCCATTCTCAGCGTCGGGAGTGCGGGAAGCATTTTGAGTATGCTCAGCAGGGGAAGCATTCTTTCGTTGCTGAGCGCCGGGTGTATCCTCAGCATTCTTGCCTCCCGCAGACTTCTGAGACGCTGACCGGAGACGGACCGCTATTCCGGTTTTGCCAGGCCGATGACTCCGCACGCGATGCGCCCGCCGGCATTGCCGACCGGCTGGCTGGAGTCGTCAGATCTCTCATGTATGATGACTGCGCGACCCAGAACGGGAGCCTCCTTCCCGTCTATCGATACGTCGGTCAAGGTAAGTTCGTAGTGTGCCTTGCCGTTAGCGTCGGCCGCAATATTGCCCATGTCGCCGGCGTGCCGCATCGCGTCATGCGGCATGCCGTGATGCTTCGACCCTTTCGGATCGTAGTGGCTTCCCGCGCTTGCAGCATCCGGCGCGCTGCAGTCTCCGAACTCGTGAATGTGGAATCCGTGTTTGCCGTTCGGCGTCAGACCCTCGATATCGGCAACGATTTTCAGTGACGATCCCTCCTGGGTAATCCGCATGACTCCTTTGCACGAACTTCCCGACGCGGGATGCAGCACGGCCACCGCCCGGTCCGCAGCAAGCGCCCCGGCGGCAGACAGGCACAGAATACAGACACCGACCATCTTCTTCATGTTCATGTACACCCTCCAGTGGAACTAAGCTGAACTCCTTCCAGGAATTATTTTGACTGCAGAAGCGTTTTGCAAGGGGGGACACGGATTACTGCTTACCGGGCGGCGGACAGGCGTCAGCTTTTCCGGTAATCGACTTTCACGTTGCGGAGCCGGTACTGGCGATAGCGTTCACGGCAGGCCTCATGCAGCTGCGGCGTCGAACGCATGACGAATTCGTGGATCGAGCGGAATTTGCAGGCGAAATCGAGATCGCAGTGACCGTCGGCAACAAGAAGCGTCGCCTTGATCGGATTCATCTCGGCTGCGACGATTGCGATCGGAACGTCGCCGTCCGGCTCGTCTTTCTCGAACACCCTATGTGGTAGGAAAGCTTCCTGCTTCATGATCCACAGGAGACGGTCAATTGCGGAAGCACGTTCACCGTCTCTGGAAAAGATCAGCACTTTCTCCCGCCGGCTGTAGGCTTCCTCCACAATGTCGAATATTCTCCGGTCCTGCTGATCAGGATGCGTGTCATGAAATATGCAGGCAGTCATCGATCCCTTTACCTTCCCGTCTGATGCATGAAGCGCCTATTCTCGTCGATAACCGCCTCCCGATACAACCCCATTTCTGGACACCCATTGATTTCGGCGGCAGGCGACCCGGCCCCCGGGCCCAGTTCCCCAAAAACGGTGGGTGTCCACGATTCTGTCCATTTCCGGACACATTTCTGGACACCCATCGATTTTCCATCGATTTTCGGGTTGAAGCCGACCCGTTTCCGGACCCACCTGGCTCCTCAGAACGATGGATGTCCACAATTTGTCCACAATTTGGCACAATTTGGTCCCCAGAACGGTGGGTGTCCAGGATTTCGACCAGGATTTCGGTGGGGGTTCAAAGATTCGGGGAGACGGCGGCGGGGAAGGGCTACGGCTTCTTCTCAGGCAGGAACTCGACTTCAAACCCTATGACGGAATCGAATACTTCGCCGTTTCTGGTCGCGGGAAGAAACACCCAGCTGTTCTGCACACCCTCGATGGCTCTCTGATCCAATCCCTTTCCGAGTCCCTTTACCACTTTCAGGTCCTGGATCGCACCGTTTCGGGTGATCATTGCCGAGAGCTTTACCCTGCCGTAGGTATTCGACTTGCGAGCCTCGTTCGTCAGAGGGATCTCCGGACGTTCTATGATCTTCGGCGGATTACTGCCGTCGGCCAGCAGCAGCCCCTGCCAGTCCCGGTCCCATTCGGAAGTCCCGTCGGTACTGCGCACTCTTCCCATCTCCGGAATATCGGCCCGCGCCAGCGCCGCAGCCGGAGATTCGCTGTCCAGATCCAGGTCGCCGATCTTGCGGGCAAGCGCCTCAAACGCGCTCTTGTCCATCGGCTCCAGATAAAAGCGCTTTGCACCCACCCGGACGCTCAATTCTTCGATCTCGTCCTGCTCGTGAAAAGCGCCGACGATCGTCAGACCCGCGAACGATTTCCCCTTGATCAGAACCGAAGCGGAGTACTTCAGCTTTTCGCCGCGGCTGTCCGTGCCTCCCTTCTCGTACACCTGCCCTATGTAGAAGCGCCCGGACGCCCCACGATAGATGAACTCGTTAGGCTGCACGACGATGACGAAATCAGAAAGGTTGATGAAATTCAGCACAAACGAGTGCTCACCCGCCACTTCCGCCGTGATTACATAATTGCTGTTGGCAAAAGCGAAACTCCCGGGGCTCGAGTATGCCCTGACCTGCGACAGCAGGATAATGGACAAAACAGCCGCCATTCTCCACATGGTTTGAGTCATTCGCACGTAACGCCCTCGACAAACCATTCCATTTTATCGATTCAGCCGGAACATGCATACTCTTTCGTGCTACGGCATAGCCCGTCGTACCTCTTCTTCGACCTGAGCCCTGATACTGTCAAGGTTCTCCTTCGTGTCCGCCTCGAAACGCATCACCAGCACATCCTGGGTATTCGAAGCGCGCACCAGTCCCCAGCCGTTCGGAAATACAATCCTCGCTCCGTCCACATCGATAACTTCGTACTTTTCCCGGAAAAGCGCTTTCACCTTCTCCACGACCCCGAATTTCGCCTGCTCATCGCACTGGATCCTGATCTCGGGAGTAACAAAGGTCGGAGGCATGTCGTCAAGCATCCGGCTCAGTGAAACCGGGGATTCGGCCACGATCTCGAGCAACCGGCAGGCGGCATAGATGGCATCGTCAAACCCGAAATACCTGTCGGCGAAAAACATGTGCCCGCTCATTTCCCCCGCCAGAACCGCTTTTTCCTCCCTCAGCTTCGCCTTCATAAGCGAGTGTCCCGTCTTCCACATCAACGGCCGCCCGCCATGCTTCTCGATGTCCCGGAAGAGGTTCATCGAACATTTCACTTCGGCAATGAACTTCGCACCCTGGTTTGTCTTGAGGATGTCGCGGGCGTAAAGCGCAAGCAGCATATCCCCCCAAATGATTCGTCCGTCTTCCGCGATCACCCCAAGACGATCGGCATCGCCGTCAAACGCGATTCCCAGCTCGAGTCCCGACGATTTGACCGCCGCCTGCAGATCCGCGAGATTCTCCACCAGAGTCGGATCGGGATGATGGTTGGGAAAGCTGCCGTCCATTTCACAGAACAGTTCCGTCACTTCACATCCCAAAGCCTGTATGAGCTCGGGAGCAACAAGACAGGCGGTGCCGTTACCGCAATCGAGCGCAACCCTGACTCCGCGCGCCAGGCGTATGTTCTCCAGCATATACCGGCGGTAGGGAGTCAGGACGTCGGCGGTCGTAACACTCCCCTTCCCGCGTTCGAAATCACCTGATTCGATAATGTCGTGGATATCCAGGATCTGCCGGCCGTAGATCGAATCGGTGCCGATACACGTCTTGAAACCGTTATACTCGGGTGGATTGTGGCTCCCCGTGATCATCACGCCGCCGTCGGCCTTCAGATGCACTATTGAATAGTAGAGAAGCGGAGTCGGAAACAGCCCGATATCGATGACGGACATGCCCGTTGCGGTCAGGCCGGCAACAAGCGCATCCCTGAATCCATCAGAACTGGGACGGCAATCGCGTCCCACAGTCATTCGCTGCAACCCCCGCCGACGCATCATGGTCCCTATACCGCGGCCCAGCAGTTCGACCGTCTCGCCGGTCAAATCCTTCCCGGCTATGCCGCGTATGTCGTATTCGCGAAAAATCTCTCGTCTCACAGCAGACTCCTACCCGATAAGACCCGTGACGGTTCCCGGCAGCATCAGCGGGCCACGGCCAGCGCCTTTTTCAGATAGTCGATCACCTGCACCGGGGTCGGATCGACTTCGTTAAGGTATGCAAGATACAGGCTCACATAGTCTCCAAGGTAAAGCAAAGAGAGCACGCGCGCCAGGCGCGATTCTCCTTCGCTCCAGACTTCATGCACTGTTCCGGCTTTGCCCGTAATCAGATCGCGGACCAGTTCGAATCTGCGCTGAACCTGCGGATGGTCCCCTTTGTCGCGCAGCAGCACAACACCGATGTGCCGCAGCCCCTCTTCGGGATACATCCATCCCACAAGCTCGTTATGATTCATCTCCGGAAGCACGTGGTGGAAGGCCAGGTTCTTCGAATTCTCTTCAATCTGGCAGCGCCAGCGATAAGCAGCCGCCTCCATGATCCCGCTGGACCCGTACATCGCGACGATCTTCTTTTCAAGGGAAGCCGCCAGCTGCTTCGCAAGGTTCCCTCCCGACGGGCTCGCGGGATTCCAGCGGTCCCGCAGCACATAGAGCAATTGGACGGTTTCGCTGATATCCTCCCCGGGATCCTTCACGACCCCTGTTTCCCGGAGGGCGCAAAGAAGTGTAATCAGTGAATAACCCAGCGCCGCACGGGGCGGCAGTCCCGAAGGCAGCCGCAGCACCGTGTATCCGTCGGACTGCCCCTTCTCGGCCAGCTCCCCTCCCGAGGTGATGCACAGGATCCGGGTTCCCGCCTCTTTCGCCTGCCCATATGCGCTGATGGTCTCCTCGGTATTGCCCGAGTAGCTGCATACAACGACGAGGGACGACGAATCCAGAAACCGCGGAAGATCATAGTCACGGTTCACGATCAGCGGCACTTGCAGGTCAGGACCCGCCACAGACTTCACCAGGTCTGCTCCTATCGCAGACCCGCCAAGTCCCGTTATCACGAGCGTCCTGATCCCTGCGGGCCGGGCGGCCGAAAAGAGCGGGCCCGCCTCGGCCGCGCTCCGGACATGATCCGGAAATGAATCCAGAAGTGAATGCATTGCCTTGGGATCGATGGATTTCCATCGATCCGTTTCATCGAGAATAGTCATAAACCCTCACTTCATCTGTGCAGAAGATCGAAACACTGTTCTCGAAACGGTACCAGTTCAAGCGGTTTTGTAAAAAAAAGATCGCCCCCTGCATGCAGGACGTTTTCTCTTAGGGAGGGATTGTGATCGCCGCTTACAGCAACTATCCTGATCGTCTGGGTGCCGGGACTCGATTTCAATTTCCTGCATACTTCCAGTCCGTTCATCCCCGGCATCATAATGTCGAGAATCAGAAGGTCCGGTTTGGTTTCGCCGATCATCAGCAGCGCGTCCACACCATTGCGCGCCTTCGCCACCCGAATCTCGTCGTTACCGGATTTCATCAGTTCCTCCATCATATCCAGGATATCGCTCTCATCATCGACGATCAGCACCAGCGGAGCATCCCCTGACAGGGACGGAGGAATCGGTATACTGAACTCCTTCATAAACGAAATCAGATCCTCGCGACGAACTCTGCGATGCCCGCCCGGCGTCTGAAATGCTTTCAGCTTCTTGCCTTTCACCCAGTTCTGCACCGTGGTCGGATTGACCCCGCAGATCTGACTGATTTCAAACGTCGTAAAGAAAGCGTGTCGCGTCATGGCACATTCCGGCAGTAACGATGGAGCAATTTATTATGGCGCAAAATACCGATGCGTCAAGCTATTCCACGGAGTCCGCATCACTCGGCGATTCTTGCGATCACGAGAGTCATATCGTCGTCTCTCTCTTCGGCATAAGCCCATGAGAGGACCTGCCGCACGATAGCATCTTTGATCCGGTCCGCCGGCAGATCGCGATTATCCAGCACGAGCTGAACCAGGCGGTCCTCGCCGAACTCCTCCCCGTATTCATTCGTGCATTCGACAATCCCGTCCGTATACGCCACCAGGAGATCTCCGGGCAGCATCCTGAGTGTCTCCTGTTCAAATGTGGCATCGTCAAAGACCCCGAGAATCGTCCCCCCGACCATCAATTTCCGGACGTCCCTTCCGCTGAAGAACAACGGCGGATTGTGACCGGCATTGCAGTAGGTAAGCGACTGCGCGACGTCGTCATAAATCGCGTAGAAGAACGAAGCGAATCTGTTGTCGGCCGTATAGCCGCAGATCTGGCTGTTGAGACTCTCCACCAAAACGGATGCGGGTATCTGCCCGTCTCCCGGTTCCTGTCTCCTCAGGTTTATCACGTTGCTTCTGAGCGTTGCCTGGAGGTTTGTCATCAGAAGCGCGGCCGAAATCCCTTTTCCGCATATGTCCCCGACCGCCAGCCCCAGTTCGTGCTTTCCGAACGGCAGGTAATCGTAGTAGTCGCCGCTCACCGTCCTGGCGGGCAGGCACACACCGGCCAGATTCATCCTGCCGACCTGGGGGGCATGGTTCGGAAAGAGCTGCTGTTGCACCTCCTTGGCGATCTCCAGCTCGCGCTCCAGCCGTTCCTTCTGCACCATTTCCTTCACAAGGTGCTGCACGTATTCCGTCATCTGGTTGAAGGAAGCGGCAAGCGCCCCGAGCTGATCCTGCGACCTGACCACTATCCTGTGGCTGAAATCTCCCCGTTTCACAAACTCCGTCCCGATATCCAGGTTGTAAACGGCATTGGTGATCGATCTGGTAAGGAGAATCCCGATTACTATCGATATCACTTCGACAACCAGGAAAAAGAAGACAATTGCTTTCAGGACACCCAGTATCCTGGCACCCACATTACTCTCGGAGCGGAAGAGATTGCGCATCAGGGCCGTGGTCGAAAGCTCGACCAGTAGGGCCCCGGAACTGATTTCCTCTCCCGTCGTCCACGAAATCGGGAACAGGGGCATTTCCCACACGACGCCGGTCTCGGGCGTGTATGTCGATTCGACGATCTTGTCGCGAAGTTCCGCCGTGTCCTGCGGCATCAGCGGAGTCCCGGGTTGTCCCGGCTGGTTTGCCAGAAGGAGGTTCTGGCCGAACGACGCTTTCAGCCTGTCCAGAAGGTAACGGTCGAAAGGAACCGAAACATCGATATTGAATGGCAGATCGGGTTGCATGTCGCTGTAGACCAGACTCCTGAGCGACAACCCGGCCCCCTTCAGATCGTCGATAATGAGACCGCTGAAGTCCCTGCCCGCCAGCCAGTGCGGTATCTCGTATTTTGCGCCCGTATCCGGGCTCCGGTTCACGTAGCTGAATGAGTGCTGCGGCAATTGCCCGGGAAAACTCAGCACGATCGAGGCGGACGGGTAAGCGGCGAGGACGTGCCTGGCGTATTCATCGAGCTTCGCCTGCAGCGCCGCAGGACCGGGAGCGGGATCTCTTGTCATCAGCTCCTGCAGTCCCTCGCGCAGCGAAACGTTGGCGGCATGAATCTGGACTATATGGATTCCTATCTGATTCGAAATGAGATAATAGCTCAGCTGATAGTAGAACAGCAGGCCTGCAAACCAGAAGATGCCGATTACAAGTAAGATCGGGATGGCCCCGATAAACACATTGGCGAGCAGGAGACGGCGGCTTATCCTCCACAGCAGCCGGTTCCGTATGGTTTTGGACAGCTTCAGGGCATAGTAAACCGCGGGAACTGTCAGCAGCAGCGTGGCAAAATCCAACAGCAGCGCGATCCATGCGAAATCCGAATGGACCCCGGGCGAAACCAGGAGCTTCTTGAGCACCCATAAGGCGATGAGCGCGACTGTAAAGACGCCCATCCGTGATTTCGCCAGACCCCGGAACACCGAAACCTCCGCCACCGGATGCCGGAGAAACCGGTGACCGGTGCTTAGCACGCAGACTTATTATTTCTTCCCACGCATGACCAGCGTCACTTCCCTGTCAGGATCGAGGATGTTCTCCGCAATCGCGTGGAAATCTTCAAGACTCACGCTCCCGACACTCGACAGGTAGTTGTTATATCCTTCAAGCCCCTTTCCCGCCAGTACATTTATCGTGACATGGTAAATCTGGGCACGCCTGGTCTGATTTCCTATCATGTACAATCCTGAAGCCGAATTGAGGGCCGGCTCCAAATCGCGATGAGTGATTCGCGTATCCGTGATCCTCCGGATTTCGGCGCGCAGAGCTTTCAGAACGGCTTCCGCATTCTCCCTATTGGTTTCAGCGCAGATCCTCATGCTCCCGGCACGCAGCAACGGTTCGTATCTAACCGATACGTCGTGGGCGGCCCCCATCCGGTCTCTCAGCACCTGGCGCAGCCTGCCCGAACCGCCGGCATAGCTCTGCAGGACCGCCGCGGCATATTTGTCCACGTCTTCGAGCGGCGGCGCCTGAAATCCCAGTGAAACCAGCGTCTCCTCCCTGCCCCAGTCCTGTTCCGTTACCGTCGCTTTCTCGAGCGGCTTCACGAATCCTTGCGGGAGTACCGTATCCTGCATTCGCGAACCGCTGAAGCCCTTGACGAAATAGTTGGCCAGGCTGGTTCCCTTCGTATCTCCTATTGCGGCAACAATAGGCTTGTGATTCCTCACGTGCAGTCCGTGCCATTTCTCAAGGGAATCCCTGCTGATTTTTTCCAGGCTGGCATCGTCGCCGTTGCACCCGCCGGCGTAGCGAAATCCGGCGAACAGCGCCGCATCCATAAGCTCATGCGCATATTCACCGGAATCTCGCCCGAGCCGTATATCCCGCCGCTGCAGAACCTTCTGTCTCTCAACGGCTTCTTCTTCGAAGACCGGCCTCCGTATCGCCTCCTCCAGAAGATCGAAACCTGCACCGAAATTCCGTGAAAGCACCGAAAAATAGAAGCCGTAGTAGTCGTCCGTCATGACAGGGCGTATGCGCCCGCCCAGGATTTCTACCCGTCGATGGAAATCGGGCCGGGCAAGCATCACCCGCAGCATGAGCCTCGTAATGCCGGCATCTGCTTCAGTCTCATGCAGCTTGCCGCCCGGGAAGAAGAGTCCCAGATCGATCAGGGGTGAGGTGTGCTCTTCCCTGATGAAGATCGCCGGCCCCCGAAGAAGCGATGCAGTCTGGAAAGGGAATTTGATTTGATTGGGCTCGAATTTCGCGGTGGAAGAAGGAATTTTTATCGCCGGAGACGTCTCCTTTTCGCGCTCGGCGGCCTCCTGTTCTGTCCCGGGATCCAGCAGCCCTTCCAGAGTGCTCCTGATAGCGTCAGCCGTCAGATTCCTCTCTTGTTCCACGGGAATGTATTCCACCAGGGTGCAGTTGTCGAAATTGAGGTAAGCTGCGGCCGCACGCTGCACTTCCTTCCGGGTGACTTTTCTCAGATCGGAGATATACCGCTCAATCCCGGTCCAGTCGCCGAGCGTTTCATACCGAGCCAGGAGTTCGGCGCGCCCCGAGACCGTCTCCTGGCTTTGCCAGTACGCCCTCTCCAGCTGAGCAAAGGCCCTCTCCATCTCCACCTCGGACGGCCCTTCTTTCTTGAGAAGCTCTATCTCCACAAGCGCGGCAATTTCGCTTCTGTCGATATTCTCCCGCGGCATCTCCATTGCAGCTGTCAGAAATCCGAAATGACGGTCCGCGTGCAGCATCGTTTCTGCGGAAAAGACGATTCCTTTCCGGTTCTTCAAACGGTCGGCGAGAATCGAGCCTTCTCCCACCCCCAGGATCGCGCCCAGGACCTCGACGGCCCTGTGATCCTTCGCCGTTGCAGCAACGGTATGAAATCCCATGTAGACGCGTGGAAAAGGAATGTTTGCGCGCACGGCTTCATACTTGAACCCCGTTCCGCTCCGTTCGGCAGCGGCAGCGGGTTTCCCCGGCGGAGCCGGCTTCGCCGTGTACAACCGGACAACCTCGTTCAATACCTCCCCTGCAGTGATATCGCCGGAAATCACCAGCGTCGTCCGGGAGGCCGGATACCTCGTCCTGTAGAAGCGCGCGAGGCTCTCGGCTGAAATCGGTTCTGCAGCACCGATCAACCCGTAATCCTGCGCCATTCGCGGTTCGGTGAAAGCGGTCTCGAGAAGTCTCTGGTATTCAAACTCATCCTGTGTCCGGGATGGAATTCGAGACAGGCCCGCTTCCACCTTCACATCCTCCGGATCGAGCGGAGGGTTGAGAAGAGCCCCGGCATGAACCGTCAGGGCGCGTCTCCAGTGTGACGACGGGGCCACCACTTCGAACACGGTCGTACGGTACCCGGCCCTGCTCCGGGCAATACCCCCGAGGACATGGAGACTGCGCCGAAAATCCTCGTTCCCGCGGGTTAAGAGCGACGCCATGAGCTGTGCCACCCCCGGATCGTCGTCCAGCACCCCCGCTTCCACGTGCGCCTGAATCGACAGAACCGGCTGAGTCCTGAATTCGTTCACAAGCACGGTCATCCCGTTTTTCAATACGACCCTTGTGACGTGCGGGGTCTCCCGATATGTCGTAACATGATCGAGAAAAGGCGCCCGGCCGGCGCGCTTGGGCTTCCTAACCTGTGAGGGAGAGCTCGAAATCGTGAACAGCAGAAGAAACGTGATTACAATAATCGTACTGCGGCTCATCGGCATACTCCGACGTTAGATATTCGAAATGAATATTAACAGATCCCGTCGCTCTCATCCTCTGCCGGCGACGGAAGGACTGCACTGGTTTTACCGGAGCTCGAATCTGTAGATCCCAAACGATCGCGTGCCGGCATAGACGTTTGTCGGGTTTTCAGGATCTGTCACCAGACAGTAGACCGGCGAATCGTATTCCTCGGAGGACACTTTCTCCCAGGTCTCGCCGCCGTCTCTTGAGTAGTATATGCCGCCGGAACTCCCGTCTGCGGAGACTACCCTCTCGCCTGTATCCCCCAGAAAAACAATCGAGGAGACGTCAAGGCCCAGTCTTCCGTCATTGACACGCTTCCAGTGCACTCCGCCGTTTTCCGACTTGTAGAGGCCGCTCGAGGTGGCGGCGAAGAGATTGTCCTTGTTCGAAGGAGAGATAGCCACCATCCTGATCATGGCGCGGTTCGGAAGCCCGTATGACGAGATGACACTCCACGTCGTTCCCTTATCCCAGGAGCGCATGAGCCCGAGGCTGCTCCCTGCATACACCAGTCCTGGAGTGGTTTTCGATGGGGTGATGCACCACACCTTCGGACTGAGGCGGCTCTGGGGCGGGACGCGGAAGTCCAGCGAACTCAAAGGGCTTCTGTAGATTCCCAGGTCTGTTCCCGCATACACGACCGTACCGCCGGCATCGAGTGCAAGACTGTAAACAGTGCGTTTGGCGACAGCGCCCTTCAGTTTCGTCCAAGTGGAAGAATTGCCTGCCTGCCAGTACAGGCCCTGCGCGGTCCCTGCCAGCTTGCCCTGCGTTCCGGGAAGTATCAGAAACGAAAGCACCCTTGTGCCGGGTGTGATAAATGATGATTGCCACGCATCGGTCCGGCTGTCGTACGAATATAACCCGCCCCTTCCCGAGCCCACTCCTGCAATGAAACTCCCGGATGTAATGGAATCCGGAACAATCCACGAAATCTGTTTGTGTATGAAACCGCGGTTTGACTCCGACCAGTTCTTGCCCCGGTCTTCGCTCAGCAGCACTCCCTGGTACTCGGTCCCGATAAGGATCCGGCGGTTGTTGCCGGGATCAACCTGGATAGCATTGACTGTGACGTTGGAGGATGTCAGGCGCCGCCATTTCACGCCATTATCGTTGCTGACAAAAAGACCCTCGGTGGTACCGGTATAGACCGTGCTCGGATCGGCAGGATCGATGTAAACAACCTGGGCGCGGATGGTAAAACGCGCCGGGTGAACCCGGAGCCGCGACCACGTCTGGGCACGGTTGGAGGAGCGGTAAACGCCCGAACAGGCGCTTGAATAGACCACAGCCGGATTCTTCGCGCTGATAGCAATCGAGAAGACATCCGAATCGAGGGGCATCCCCTTGTCAACCCTGATCCAGGTCTTGCCGAAATCCGATGATTTGTAGCCGAGCCTCCACGTTCCCACGTACAGGAGATCAGGGTCCACGGGATCTATCGCGACCGATTCCGCCTTCTCGAAGACTTTCCCCCCTACCTGTTTCCAGGTCTGTCCCCCGTCAACAGTCACGTAAGCTCCGCTGAGAGTGCCCGCAATCATGATCTCGGGCCGGCTCCTGCATATCGAAAGATCGCGCACCGCGAGAGACGGCACCGGCAGCGCCACCTGCTTCCATGAGGTCCCGGCGTCCGTTGATTCGAACAGCCCTCCTCCTTCAGAATAGCGGTCCCACGCGCCGGCATAGATATGATTCGGTTCCGTCGGATGCTGAACGAGTGTGTCAATCACGAAAGAGAGGCGGCCGATCCCCGGGTGAATCAAACCCCATGAACGCCCTCCGTCAGAGGACCTGTAGATCGTTCCGCTGCTGGTTCCGATGTAAACCACCTGCGGATTGGCTGCATTTATCAGAAGCGAGCGGACATCCCCGCCAAAAGGGCCGATTCTCTCCATCTCGGCCGGCGTGCGCGTGTCGCCAGCCTCTGCGCCGGCCGAGATCAACAGCACAAAAGCCAGTAATCGCGAAATGCCTCTCAAAAACATGTAGCGAGTATAGCAGATAAGGTGGGCCGGAAAGTGAAAAGTGCCGAACGTTTCGTCCGGCACTTTTCATCCATCCGTGAGTTGACCTTCGAATGCTTAACGCACCGTTAATTCAATCTCGACGCGGCGGTTAAGCCTTCTTCCGGCAGCGGTCTTGTTGTCGCCGACAGGATTATTCTGGCCGCCGTTGGTGATAGTCATCCGGGAAGACTCAACTCCCTGTTTCTCCAGGTAGGCGACCATCGCTTTTGCACGGCGCTCGCCCAGAGTCTTGGATCTCTCGCGGCTGTCGGTATAGCCGATAACATTGGCATGCAGCGTCGGATCATTCTTCATCCGCACTGCCAGGTCATCCAGAATGGCTTTCGCGCAGTTGTCGACCCTTGTGCCGCCCGGTGCGAAGAAGCCGCATTTCTCCTTGGTAACGCTCAACCGCTCGGAGACATTCACGGTCATGCTGCACGAGGCCTTGTCTTTGCCGTCATCAACGGTGGCGGTGACGGTGTAGCTTCCTGCCCTGACGCCGGCCGCATTGAACGTCGCGGTTTCACCGGTGCCGCTTACCGTACCTCCGGTGGAGGTCCAGGTGTAGGTCAGGGGCGCTCCCTCAGGATCGGTCGCCCTGGCACGCAGTTCGATGGTGCTTCCCGAGGCCACATCCATCGTCGTAGTCAGGCACTCGATCGTGGGAGGCTTGTTCGGGATGATTCTTTCGCGAACATTCCCCTTCGCCGAAGCCGTCGCGGTCGCCTCACCGTCGCTGACGGTGCAGGTTACCGTGTATTCACCCGGAGTTCTTCCTTCGGAACCAAACGAGATCTGAGGACCGGTGGCAGCAAGACTCTGGCCATTGACCGACCACGAGTAGGTCAGGGGATCGTTGTTGGCATCGGTAGCCGCACAACGCAGATTGACCGTATCGCCCTGCGTGACATCGAACGTCGCCGGTTCCACCGAGGCGGTCGGAGGATAGTTCTTCTTCAGAACGGTGATCTCGGTCGAACAGGTCACATCGTGCTTCCCGTCCGAAACCGTCACCGTCACGGTGTACTTTCCGGGAGCCACATCGGTAGCATCGAAAGTGGCGGTATCGTTGTTGCCCGTCACTTTGCCGCCGGTACTGGTCCAGGAATAGGTAAGGTTATCACCGTCAGGGTCAACTGCACTGGCACGCAGCGTCGTCGATTCGGTCTGAAGAATCGTGCTCTTGGCGGCGTTGCAGGTTACCGTCGGGGGATCGTTCTTTCTGATGCCGATGGTGCCCTGAACGACGAAGCCATGGTAGTTCGCCCCAAGTGCTCCGATAGCCGGATCGTCATCGACGTGCCGGACCGATGCCTGGTAGCCGGCGCCGAGAGACAGCCATCTCGCGGGGAACACCCTTGCGCCGATGATTATATCCATCGGGCTGCTCGGATTCAGGTTAGCACTCCCGGAACCGTAGTATTCAGTCCCGCTGATTTCTGCGATGATTCTGTAAGGCTTGTACGCCGGAAATTCGACACCGCCACGATAGAGGAATTCGTTCTGGAAATCAGCCAGTTCCGCCCCGGAGCCGTTCACGCTCGGCTCAGTCAGGAACTGCGTCCCTGCATTGAGATGGAATCTCGCGAAATCCCCTGCGGTCTTCGAAAACAGCATTCCAAACCCGCCGGAGTACGATCCATTCGACAATCCTCGCGCAAGGCCCACGGACGAACGGTGTCCGGGGATCGTTCCGAAGCCGGTCAGAGCCAGACTAAGAGGTTTCCCCCCGCGCTCGGACAGGAGGTTGAACTTGAGCCCGAGATGCACGTCACTTCGCCCGGTCGCCACAGGAACATCCATGAACGGAGCCGTTTGACTGAAGTACGTAACTCCAGTAGGGGTTGTAGCCGGAATCGGCAGACTTCCAGGCGTCCGGCGATAGGCGAGAATGTTGTCCGCCTCTATGCGCCTCTGAACGTCGTAGGACAGGAAGCCTTCGAAGCGATCAACTATGCCGACGGCAACACCGGCAACCGCTCTCCCTATCTCCAGTTGGCCAGGATCACGATTGAACTGATCATAGCCGAAGGTAAAATTCGTTTCGCCTGCCCGCAATGTCTCTGCGTCCCACACCTTGAACAAGCCCGTTGTGCCGTCAAGGCTGGCCGCCGTCCGTCGCTTCTTTCCCTCCTGCTGGGCGAACGCTGCACACCCGAACAGGAAGAAAATGAATACCGCCGCGAGAACTCGCACACACCTACTGTTCATGTTAGCCTCTCCACTCTGCTAGGTCTCTGATCTGAAGCCGTATAAACCATCATGAGCATTCCAGCTTTATCGTCTGACCTGCAAATGCCAGACTCAAAGTTGCTAAATGTTAAACCTCGCAAAGTATAGCACCCCCGCCAAATGCAGTTCAAGAAAAGATAGATCCTTTAAAATTCGATCCAACTCTGTATTGGTTTTGCAGAGCAAAACGCGACGGTCTCTGCCGCAGCGCAGCGTTTCGCGGCAGAGACCGGTCGTCACTCCAGAAGATCGCTCAGCGTCACCAGTTTTCCTGATGAACTGGCTGCGAAACTCTCCGCCGTTGACGCGTCTTTGAAAGCGACAATCCCGCTTTGGCGCGGCGTCGGGACGTTCTCGCACCTGACAAACTGGACCTGTTCCGCGGGAACCAATGTCTTTGAACGCACATCCATGACATAGAATGCGGAGATCTTCTTCCTGCCCACCTTCCTTGCACTTTCCATCAGGCAGGAAAAATCATCGAATTTGCGCACAAACCCATCATTAGTGATGAATTCAGCGGCATACTGCAGATCAATTATCGGAGACTTGCAGTAATAGCAGACGTCGTTGGACGAGATATTGACCGGCTCGACCGGAGCTTTTTCGCATCCGGCGGAAAAGATCAGGATGCATAGGGCGAGAACAACCGAAAGGAGGCCCCGCACTGCATCCGGCAATATGTCGGTTTTTCCTAAACGGATCTGGTTCATAGATATCCCTCATATTTCAGGTTTGACATACGGCAAGGGATTGCCTGGGCCCGGAACTGCCGAGATACCTTTGTGGATCGACATTATAACCCTTTTTCCGTTCCATCTCTATCCCGCAGAGAATCGAGAAAGTGTCGAAGGAGCTCTTGAACTGCAGAAACAGATGGGTTATGATTCGGCACCTTTGGAGAGGTGGGGTCGTAGTTCAGTTGGTTAGAACGCCGGCCTGTCACGCCGGAGGTCGCGAGTTCAAGTCTCGTCGGCCCCGCCATAAGCTGCACGAACTGGAAAGCTTATGGCGCCGCCTCTCGACCCGCCATCAGGCCTGCGCCTGCACCACGGGCGTGCCGCCTTCCCAGACCAGATCCCTTCTTACGAGCGCGTGATATCCGTAAACCCGCGTGCGCATCGCTTCCCTGCGGAACTGCCGGCAACGCGCAAGGTTCGAGACATAGCTCATTTCCCACGGGGGACACCCTTCAGCATAGAGCGGACCCGGATGCTGAATCATTCTGCGTATCTTCAGCCGTATCCAGTAAGAAGCGAATTCGCGGGAAAGACTCACCACGGGTTTGTGCTTCCAGTGGTAATCAATGTAGGCCTCGGAGCGGCCGCGTTTCACCGCATATTCGATCCAGTTGCGCCGCAGGAGGCGCGAGCGGTCGAAATCGTGAACCACCCTGGCCGCATTATTGAATTCGATGCGGTAACCGGCCTCAACCAGCTGCAAGCCGAAAAGCGTGTCTTCACCTGAACCTAGCCCGCCTGCTCCCAACTCCGGGTCGAAAGCGGGCACCTGCCGCAGCACCGAACTGCTGAAGCCCATATTGGCGCCGACCAGTGATACCGGCCAGTGCGGGATTTGCGCTTCCAGGCTGGAAGCAAGCCATCCCTTGTGTGTCCGGGTCATCCAGGGCCGCATGAGCCTTGTTGACAGCATCACCAGTCCTACGGCGGCGTCACACCTGTCCTCAATGATGGGACCGGCAAGTTCCTGAATCCACGTCTCCTCCACCAGCACATCATCGTCGGTAAACAGTATTACGTCGCCTTCCGCGTGCTTCAGCCCGGTATTGCGGGCATTGCTCAATCCCGGTTTCGGCTCATACACATAATGAGCGCTCATCCGGGACAGTCTGGTTTCATTGATGATCCGGGCGGTCGCATCCGTCGACGCGTTGTCGACGACGATCAGCTGGACCCTGCAGCCCGCAGGAATCCTGCAACTGTCCAGACTTTCCAGGGTTCGCAGCAATCCTGCCGCCCTGTTTTTTGTACAGATGATTATCGAAATCGAAGGATTAAGAGGCATGCTTTTTCAGTCGGGCTGCGACTTGGGGCTGCCGGGCCCTGCGGATGCGGGGAGACGGGGGCAGTGCTGACCAATTATAGCAGAGCCTCACAGACGAGTGAATGCGACATAGCCTGCCGCGAGGCATCAGTCGGAATGGCTGATTGCCTCTTCCGCTTCTTTCCGGACAATGAAAGCACGGTCCCATTCCCCCTTCTCGTCGGAACCAAGGATGCTTTCACATGAAGATCGCAGCCTGTCGCGTTCAGACTTCGTCATGTGCCGGAATTTCGCGAGTTTGCCCAAACTTCGGATCGCTTTCGCCCGCACGCTCGCGTTGGCGTCGGAAAGATTGTCATGCAGGCACTTGATCATCATCTGTTTCGCTTCATCGGGGAGCGTGCCGGCAGGTATCAATTCGGCGAACTTCCCCAGCGCCCGTGTCGCCGTGTCGCGCAGCTCCAGATGCGGGGACCGTGCCGCGTCACACGCCATCCCGATCGCCTTCCCTATCTCGTGAGACTTGATCTTGCCCAGCGCATACATGATAAATGCACGAAGGGTAAGATCGTCAGTCGCCTCATACGCTTTCATCATCGGATCGATCGAAGCCGGCCCAATCCGCCCGAGAACATGTGCGACGGCCCACTGAGCCTTGATGTCTCCGGCGTCGAGACGTTCGATGAGCATCGGCAAAATCCATGGGCCGAACCCCACAGCCAGATTTATCGCGTAATCGACGACCGGAGCGAGTTCGGGGCGGTCGAGAACGTCGATGTAAAAGAGTGTCGTTATCATCTCAAACAGAGGCGCAGATTCACTCGCCCCGAGCTTGGTTATTTCAATCGCGGCAAGATCCAGCCCTTTACGGATCTCTTCGGGCTTCGTGCTCGAAAGAAGTGCTCTTATGGTTCGAAAGGAATCATCCGGCATCGTGATCCTCCTTCTGAGACGGGTTTGCGGCCGGGCACTCCTGTTCGCCGGCCATGTATTTCACATTCCCTGGATCATCCGGGTCAGCGCGGGAACGAGTCCCATCAGCCGGGCATAAACCGTGAGCTGTCCTCGATGGTACATCTCCTGGGAGATTCCGTGGTGAAGCCACTGGATCTTCGTTCCGGGAAGACCGTCGAAGCGCTCCATGAACTGCCAGAGTGCAAGATCGCCGGCAGCACGGAATTTCCGTTCGGCATCATCCATCTGTGAAGCCAGAATGTCGAGCAGTTCGCGTTTGCTTTTCGCCTGATAGGCGGCAGAAGCATATTTCTCCAGCAGATCCGGCCACGGCATCCGCTTCATGTTCGTATCCGGCCTGGTCAGTTCGCCGGTCATCATCATCGAGACTTCCAGGATGTGCCATATCAGCTCTCGCACCGAGCGCATCTCCGGCGTCGGGCGAAAATCGAACTTGTCCTCCGGGATGTTCTCTACCTCGCTGATGATACCCGAGCGGACGTCGCGCCAGGCCTCGAGGGTTTCTTCAAGAAAAGACTCCAGGTGCTGATATCTGTCTTTGCTCTTTGGTTTTCGGGCCATTGCATCCCCTTACGCATCAATCAGGTCTCAGACGAAGTATCCGGTCATCTTCAGCCGCGGGAGAACTTCTCCCGTCGCGGTTAGAAGTCGAAACATAGATGGCGCCGTCGGGCCCGATCGCGACCGCGCGGAGCCTGCCGAAAACTCCCTGCAGAAGCCGCTCCTGGCTGACTACCTTGCGGCCTTCGAGCCGCACCCGGATCAAGGTTTCGCCTCTGAGGCATCCGAAGAAGAAATCTCCTTTGAATGCCGGGAAAAGCGAACCCGTATAAAAGCGCCCGCTTGCAGGCGCTACCGCGGGAGTGTACTCGAGCAGCGGAGACTCCATCCCTTCTTTTGTCTCGCCGTGGTGAATGACGGGCCAGCCGTAGTTCTTCCCTCTCTCGACGATATTTACTTCGTCTCCCCCGCCCGGGCCGTCGTTGCCCGAAGGCCCATGCTCGGTCTGAAACTGCAGGCCGGTCCCCGGCTGCCAGTCTATCCCCTGCGCATTGCGGTGACCGTACGACCAGATCTCCGGGCGTGCGCCTGACTTGCCTGCGAAAGGATTGTCGGCCGCGGCCGACCCGTCTTCCTCCAGCCGCAGCGTCTTGCCTGCCAGCGAGTCGAGTTGCTGGGCAAGTTTCCGTTCGGTTGCGTCACCGGTCGTCACGTACAGTTTCCCGTCAGGACCGAACGAGAGACGGCAACCGGCATGGTAACGGGCAGCGGGAAGATTCTCGATAATTGTTTCCGGCTGCGTGAGCGAAGAGCCGTCGAAGACATAGCGGGCCACCCTGACCCGAATGCCGTCATCGGTGTTGTATGCATATGAGAGGAAGACGCTGCGGTTTTCAGCGAACCGCGGATGCAGGACGAGATCCATCAATCCGCTTTCGCCGCTTTCTTCGACACCTTGTATGACCGCGACGGGCTCGGCGCGGAGCTTGCCGTTCTCAACCAGACGCACACGCCCCTGCCGTTCGGTAATCAGCATATTCCCTTCGGGCGTGAATGCGATCGCCCAGGGAACCACCAGGTTGCTGACCACGGTATCAACGGTGAAGCTCGTCGAGGAATCAACGGTCCGGAGCACCTGGCCCGACTGCAGTCCGGGCGGAGCGCCCCTGCAGCCGATTACCAGGAAGATCACGAGAAGGCCACCTGCGTACAAACGCATGCTTCACCTCCCGCGGACTCTTATGCCTTACATGTACATCGGCCGCCCGGCGTTGAGCGCCAGCCAGCCACGGACTATCCTGTAGATAAACCATACACTGATGATTGCCAGCGGCAGCCACGCGATGATGATGCCGATCCCAAACGTGATCAGCACAAAGCCGAGGCAGAGTGCGACCCAGAGCGCACCGTACCAGAACGTGCGTATCTGCCATCGGAAGTGAGACTCGAGCCACGTGCCGCGCACTTCTCCTCGTTTCACGTAGTTGATTATCACCGCGACGATCGAGGGCCAGCCGACAAGAAACGCCCCGAAAACCGTAGCGGCGGTAAGAATCCCGGCAAGCAGGCTGAGCGCATGCAGCCCGTAGATAACATGCGTCCAGGTAGTCAATGAACTGGTACGCTGCTCGATATAGTCCGACATGTTTTGATCACCTCAACGGTCTTACCAATATTGTTACGCAGAATCGCCCCCGATACCAGCCGGAGACGAGGCCTCAGAACAAAATCCCTAAGCCCGGCCTTCGACGCGTCTGACGTGTCCGTGCGTGATGTCTTTGATCGTCGGGGTTCCGGCAAGCTGCATTACCATCTCGAGCTCGGTCTTGAGCCGCGAGTACACCGAATTCACTCCCTGGGCTCCGCCGAGTGCCATGCCGTAGAGTATCGGCCGTCCCAGCGCGACAGCGTCGGCCCCGAGAGCGAGTGCGCGGAAAACATCCTGGCCGCGCCGGACGCCGCCGTCCATGATCACGACTCCCTTCCCGCCGACAGCATCCGCGACGGCCGGAAGCACGCTGATCGCCGCATCTGTATTGTCAATCGCTCTTCCTCCGTGATTGGACACCCATACTCCCGCGCAGCCGCGCCTGACGCATTCAACCGCCATTTTCGGCGAGAGCACGCCTTT
>Ga0123335_1000482_pt1 | contig 68056 bp, 71 predicted proteins | sample BiotimSIPDNA_2_FD_89707 | JGI IMG/M metagenome (GOLD analysis project Ga0123335, IMG submission 89707) | Anaerobic biogas reactor microbial communites from Washington, USA - Biogas_R2 time_0 SIP DNA | ecosystem: Engineered > Bioreactor > Anaerobic > Unclassified | place: Washington, USA... | reverse complement strand
GTACGCAATGCAATACGGGCACCAGTCGGCTGCGTAGTAGAGCAGGATATAGTCGGCGTCGATGGGGATGGCGGTTCCATCGAGGGCAACCGTCGAGGTGCGGAGCACCTCCATCGGATCATCTTGAGATGGCGCTACGGTGACGCACCCGAGGCAGAGAGATATGAGCAAGAGCGACGATACGGCGAGAAATATGGTTCTTTTCATGGTGAAAAATCCTCCCCTCCAGTATAGCAGATTTTCCCCCTCTGGGCACTTTTCTTGTGTAATAAACAAATTACTCCATGATGTAAAAAACAAATTGTCAAAAGATTGACGGCTAAATATGGGCATGGTATGATTTTGATATCTCTCCCTCACACGTGCGTAAGTACCTCAAGGAGTCGGTATGAAGCTGTTCGATACACACGCCCATATTGGGTTGTTGCAAGATGAAAAGATGGAGCAATTGCTCGCTGTCCAACGGGCTAAGGTCCGGGGGGTTCAGTACGTGGTCTCGATCACCAACAGCCTTGGTGACTTCGAGCGCACCTACGCCAACCTCGAAAGCGCCTCATCCGTCCTCCACGCCGTCGGGGTCTCCCCCACCGAGGCGGCGAACCCGGGCCGTGATTGGGATGAGCGGGTCATCGCCCACGCCCAGAGCAAGCGGCGGATCGTCGCCATCGGAGAGACCGGCCTCGATTACCACCATATGTTCGGTGGCGACAAGGGGGTGCAGATCGAGTTGATGCTGCGCCACCTGGAGATCGCCCGCACCCTCGGCCTGCCCGTGATCATCCACAACCGCAATGCGGGGGAGGACCTTCTGGGCATCCTGAGGGCCCAGCTGCCACCCAAGGGGGGCATCCTCCACTGCTACACCGAGGACTGGGCCTTCGCAAAGAAGGCGCTGGACTTGAACCTCAGCTTCTCGTTTGCGGGAAACCTCACCTTCCGCACCAGTCGATTGCTGCACGAGGTAGCCTCCCGGCTTCCCATGGAGCGGATCCTCATCGAAAGTGAGGCGCCGTTCATGACTCCCTTTGCGTATAAGGGGGAGCGCAACAAGATCCACTACATCGTGGAAACCGCAAAGACCCTCGCCGATCTGCGCGAGGCCCCTCTTGAGGAGATCACAGACGCGCTCTATGCCAACAGCCTCAAGGCGTTCGGCCTTGAATCAGACGCATGAGCGACCAGCTGTACCACCCGGTCACCATCGCCAACCTCACCATCGGGGGCAACATCTTCCTTGCCCCGCTCGCCGGCTACACCGATGTACCGTTTCGCACCCTGGCCAAGGAGGGGGGAGCCGACCTGACCTTCACCGAGATGGTCAGCGTCGAGGGGTTGAGCCGGGAGGGAGAGAAGACGATCACTCTTTTGGAGCGCTCACCCCTGGAGGAGCAGTACGCCGTCCAGCTCTTTCTCTCCAGCACCGAGTCGCTGCCCAGGGCCCTCGATCTCCTCGCCCCCTTCGCCCCAAGCATGATCGACATCAACTGCGGCTGTCCGGTCCCCAAGGTCACCAAGACCGGGGCGGGGTGTGCGATGATGGGCAACCCTTCCCTCATCACCGAGACGGTGAGGATCATCAAGGAGCGCACCGGATTGCCGGTCTCGGTGAAGCTGCGCATCGGCTGGGACCAGGCGAGCCGCTCCTACCTCGCCTTCAGCCAAGCGGCATTGGATGGGGGGGCGGACCTGCTCACCCTCCATGCCCGCACCCGCAGCCAAGGCTACGCCCCCTTCGCCGAATGGGAGACGCTCTCCATCCTCAAGCGCTATACGGTCGACCATGGCTACCGTGTCCCGGTCTTCGGCTCAGGCGATCTCTTTGCCCCCATCGACGCCAAACGGATGCTAAAGGAGACGGGCATCGACGGGGTGATGTTCGCCCGCGGCGCCATCGGGAACCCCACCATCTTCTCCCAAGCGAAGGCCATCCTCTGTGGAGAAGAGCCAGCCATCCCATCGAGGGCGGAGATCCGGACCCTGATCATGCGACACCTCGATTTGATGATCGAGCACGCAGGAGAAACGGCGGCCTGCAAGGCGATGCGCAAGCACGCCGCCGCCTATCTGAAGGGGATTGCGGGAAGCTCGGCCATCAAGCAGCGCTTGGTGCTGGCGGTGAAACGAGACGAGTACGAGAGAGCCCTTGTTGACCTCTAAAGCGCTAACATGGTAGCGTAATCCTACGAGAGAAGATAAGGACGCGCCATGAATGTTTTAGTGTTGGGCTCCGGGGCAAAGGACCACGCCATCACCTGGTGGTTCTCCCAAAGCCGCTTGATCGACGGCCTCTTCGTTGCCCCCGGCAACATCGGCACGCAATATATCGCCACGAATCTTGCCATCGACCCCTCCGATCCGAAGCAAGTCCATGAGGCGTGCCTGGCCCATGGGATCAACTATGTGTTCATCGGGACCGAGAACCCCCTCTTCACCGGGGTCATCGACTACCTCAACGAACGAGGCGTCGAGACCTTCGGCGCGCCGCTGAGGGTCTTGAAGCTCGAAGGGGACCGCAGCTTCTCCCGGATGTTCACCAACCGACACAATATCCCCACCTCTCCGCACGTCCTCTTCAACGATGAGGAGAAGCTCGGCCAATACCTGAAGGCCCACGCATGCCAACGCTTCGTCGTCAAGAGCAACGCCATCGCCCCGAGCCGGGTGATGCTCGACTCGCGCGACTACGATGCCCTGATGGCCTTCTCCCGTACGATCTTGGCCACCGGCCCGATCATTCTCGAGGAGCACCTCGAGGGGCTCCCCATCACGGTCACCCTCTTCTTGGACAACAAGGGCTACCTTGCGCTGCCCACCTGCAGCGACTACATGAAGAGCGAGAGCGGCGGCCTCCCCACCGGCGGCATGGGATCCATCTGCCCGGTACCGTTGCAGAGAGAGATCGCCGATGCCCTCATTGAGACAATCATCGAACCGACGCTCTACGGCCTGAAGGCTGAGCGGATGGCCTACAAGGGGGTCTTGACCATCAGCGTCATCATCACCCGAAATGGCCCGATGCTCGTCGATTACCATATCCGTTTCAACGATCCCGCAGCCCAGGCGTTCGTCCCGCTCATCAAGACCGACATCGTCGAGATCCTCAGAGCCATGCAGAGCGATACCCTCAGCGACCTGACGTTGGAAGTATCCACCAACAGCGCCGTCGCCCTCGTGGTGGCCAGCGAGGGGTATCCCGACAAGCCGAACATCGGCAAGAGGCTCGACCCACTCCCAGCCCCACTGATGATCAACGCCTTCGAAACCGCCCCACGGTACTTCTTCGGCGGTGTGCAAGAGATCGACGGGGTCGCCCAGACCACCGGAGGCAGATGTGTCACGGTCGTCGGCATCGGCTACAACATCATGAATGCCAATAAAAACGCCTATAAGGGAGTCACCCATGTGAACTTCGAGGGGGCCTGGTATCGTCCGGATATCGGAGATAAGTTCTTCGAAAACTAGGCGGGACACCCCAGAGTGTAAAAACCTTCCCCATTGCGTTTCATGAGAGGGACCATGGAACTCATCGCCATAGAGATCATCTGCCTCGTCATCACCGTAGCGACCCTCGTGATGATGACGCGCACCTCATTTACCGTAGATGGGACGAGAATCACCCCATTCATCCGCTCCTATATCGCCTTCATCATCTATCTCTCTTCTGCCATCATCATCCACCTCCAGGGCGCACAGGTCATCGCCTTGATGCCAGCCCTCCTGAAAACCCTCTTCTTCCTCCACATCTTCGTCATCCCCGTCTTCATCATCATCTGGTTCTCCGACACGGAGCGTCGAATCCTCCAATCCACCACCAAACGCTCCATCCTGATCACACAGATCGTGTTGGTCGCGTTCTTCGTCGCCGCATCTCTCATCGACATCCCCCGCTCCCACCTCTTTGTCTTCAACGGCGCGGGGGTGTGGGAGGGCGGCAACGGAGTATGGCTCATGCTCGCCCTCTCCACCGTGCTCACCCTCATCTCCTATGGCTCCTTTCTCCTCTTTCGGGTGATGCTCACCAGATTCAACCTCTTCGGACTGCTGGTCACCTCCATCACTGTAATCACCTCGCTCTTCTTCTATGCCTTTTTCGCCCACCCCTACCTCTTCAGCACGGTGGGAACAAGCATCCTCCTATTCAGCTTTTTGGAGTGGCAGCGTCGAGAGCTCACCCTCGACCCGTTGACCAAGATCCCCAACTACACCTCCTGCCGCAATCGCCTGCGCCAGCTTACCTTCCACATGCGTGAAAATACCATCTTCATGATCGATATCGAGAACTTCCGCCTCATCAACGACCGCTACGGCACCGCCATCGGCGACCGGGTCCTGGCCGCGTTCGCCGCCTCCCTCTCCTCACTTGGTGGGAACACACTCGCCTACCGCCTTTTTTCCAACCGCTTCGCCATCGTATCAAAACGGCTCAGCCATCCCGAAATTGTCAGAATCGTCAACACCATCCGCGCCAAGGCGGCACAGGGATGGAAATTCGATGAACACCATATCTCCATCCACCTGCAGTTCGCCATCGTGGAGACCCCCCTCGGTTCGAACACACCGGAAGAGGTCATCGAATCGCTGGAGTTCACGATGGCCCAGATCAAGGAACAGCGGAAACTCTCGGCGATCATCTTCAACCAACGGCTCGTGCTGATACGGAGAAGGCGGCTTGAGATCCTCTCCTCGCTGAGGGATGCGATCAACGATGAATCGAAGGTGATGGTCCACTACCAGCCGATCATCGACTGCAGTGACAAGCGCATCGTCGCCGCGGAGGCCTTGATGCGGCTCGCCGACCCGCACCTGGGGATGATCGGCCCCACCGAATTCATTCCCGCAGCTGAGCATACCGGCTTGATCCGTGAGTTGACCGCCATCATGCTGAGAAAAGTCTGCACCATGTTGGCCGCTCATCCGGCAATGAACCTGAGCCACATCACGATCAACATCAGTGGGGCGGACATGGTCTCGCCGGAGATGGGCAGCCGCCTGCTCTCCATCATCCTCGAGTCGGGCGTCGATCCCTCCAAGATTGTCTTCGAGGTGACCGAGTCGATGCTCTTGGGCAGCGCAGCTCAGATTCTGAAGAATTGGAAGCTCTTCACCGAGCAGGGGGTCCGCTTCATGCTCGATGACTTCGGTACCGGCTACGCCAACATCGAGAGTCTGGTCACCCTCCCCTTCGAGATCGTCAAACTCGACCGCTGTGTCATCAACAACGAGGCGAACGATTATCAACTCCTCGCCTTGATCACCTCGATGCTCAAGCGCCTCGGCAAGCTGATGGTGGCCGAAGGCGTGAAGAATCGGACGCAGCTCGAGGTGGCCGTTCGCCATGGGGTGCACTACATCCAGGGGTATTACTTCTCAAAACCGGTTGAGGAGGCCCGCCTCATCGAGTGGCTGGACCACTCGATGTGCATCGTGGGCCAGGACCAAGATTGATGAGGGCCACCCTCAGGTGGCCCACGCTCTCTTCAGATCTTCTTTAGATGCCGGTGATCAAGCCGGCCATGTCGTCAGTGACCACCTCGTCGCTTTCACTCATCGTCACCGCATAGGTGGGAGCCTCGTAGTTTTCCAACCAGAGAGCCTGCTCACCCTCCGGGTGGGCTACCAGAGCCGGGACGAGGACCATCACCATGTCCTGCATCAAGGGGACGGTGAAGCTGCGTGTGATGGTGCGCTCATTCCACGCGTCATCGGTGTAGGTGACCGTCACCCGATGCTTTTGGCCGGTGACTTCAAACTTGTCACGGTCGCGGGGGGTGAGCTCCAAGGCACCCTGCTTGGAGACGGAGACCTCGACGAGCTTCAATGGTGCGATCTCCCTCCCCTCGACGGTGACCGTCTTGTTGTCGACCAGGACGGTGTGGCTCTTGCCGATAAAGAAGAGGACGACCGAGAGAATGAGGATGACGAGGACGGCAGAGAGCCTGATCAAGAGTGTTCTTCCCATTTTCATGCCTCCACCTCCTGTGCCGCGGCCAGCGACAGTCCCGCTTCAGCCTGCTCCCGTTTCTTGCGCATCTCATAGAGCACCAAGCTGATCGTGATGACCCCGTAGGAGACGAAGACGCGGAAGTATTCGCCGAGCTGGGCTTGGCCGATGAGGTTCTTGCCGGCCATCGGGCTGACGATGAACATCAAGTGGAAGAGGATGACACCCAAGAAGACGTTGCGGATATTGGCCTTGGCCACCGTCGCCCCTCCCACCAGGAGGGCGGCGACGCTGAACATACCGATCTGCATATGACTGTTGTAGGTGTTCAAGGTACCGATGTTCTGCAGGTAGATGATCATCCCATACCCCGCCAAGACGGTGGAGATGACGATCGAGAGGATCCGGGTGTGCTCGACGGGGATGCCGGCGGCGCGTGCCACCTCCATATCCTGTCCCACCGCCCGCATATCCTGGCCGAGCTTCGTCTTCTTGAACCAGAGGACGAAGAGGCAGAGGAGGGCGATGAGGATGAAGGTCGCCACCGGGATCGGGATGCCGAGGATCCGGATCATCAGCAGGTTGTCCAGCGACTTGCGGATACCGATCAAGTTGACGGTGTTGCGGATGCCGTACCCACGGGGAAGCACCAGCGACTTGCTGCGGATCGGGATGACCGCCCCCATGCCGTAGAGGACCACCAGCTGGTAGATCCCGTTCATGAAGAAGCCGATGATGTAGCTGGTGACCATCTCACGCCCCTTGGCCATGTTGAGGATCTTGCCGCAGAGCCACCCCAGGAACATCGAGATCGGGGTGGAGATGATCATGGCGAGCACCATGCCCGGAATACCGACGATGCCCCAGTCGCTGATGAAGATCAGGCCGATCTGCCCGGCCATCGCGCCGAGGGTCATACCGAAGTTCAACCCCATGCCGGCGAGGATCGGGATCAGGAGGCTGACGATCAGGAAGGAGTTCCTCACCAACCGTATGATGATCTCACTGACCAGATAGTTCGCCGAGTAGCCCGAGAGCGGGATCCCGAAGGCACAGATGATGAGGAAGAGAATCGGAACGGTGTTGTTGGCCAAAAAGCGCAGCAGCTTCTGGCCTTTTGTTGCGTTCAAGGTCATCGCGCCGCCTCCGTCTTTCTCGTCAAGGCATAGAGGATCATGCCGTTGGAAACGACGATCCTGATGACCTCACTCATATCGGTGTGGATCATCGAGTTCATGACCGAGGGGGTCATGGTCACGATCCCCTGGAAGAGGAAGGTGCCGATGATGACGTTGAGGATGCTGGCCTTGTTCACGCTCGCCCCACCGATGAGGATGGCTGAGACGGCCGGAAGGGCCATATAGAACGGTCCCATGTAGAGCTGGATGAAGCCGAAGGACTGCTGGTAGACCAAGATTCCCACCGCTCCGAGCCAGGTGGACATCACCACGCTCAGTGTCCTGATGCGGTCGACGTTGATGCCGCTCGCCCGCGCGAAGACCGGGTTCGATCCCACGGCCGTCATCGCGGTGCCGGTCTTCGTGTGGAGGAATGCCCAGATGATGAAGGCGAAGAAGGCGAAGAAGAGCAACATCCCGGTGGGGATGACCAGGTGCTTGGTCAACTGGATCGATAAGAAGTCGTTGAGGACATGGAGGTAGTATCCCTCCACGCTGATGGTCGTCCTGAGCCCGCGCCCACTGAAGCCCCAGACCATCGTCGGATTGTTGAAGGGGAGGAGCAGCCACATGATGCACATGAAGGCGACACTGGAGAAGCCCACGTAGGTGGCGATCATCATCTCCCCGCCCTTGACCCGATTGAGCAACGCCCCGTATCCCCAGCCGAGGATCAAGGCGAAGGGGGTGCAGAAGAGGATCGCGAGGAAGAAGGAGGCAGGACCGGGGATGTTGACCTGCAGTGAGATCGTCGCCCCCAAGAGCCCCGCGATGATGCCCAAGGGCAGGCCGAAGTTCAGCCCACAGCCGCTGTGGATCATCGGCACCATGGCCAAGACCATGATGGCGTTCATCCCGAAGCGATTGAGCGTGTCGCTCAGGCTCGTGCCGACATTGACCCCGGCGAACGGGGCGAGAATGAAGAGGGAGAGCAAGAAGAGGGCGATGATGATCCTCGGAAGGCCGAAGGACCGGACAAACCGCTTGCCCCACGATACGACTGCGGCGCCGTTCATACTGCACCTCCTTGGACGTGATCGGAAGTGTGTCCGACCATGAGCAGACCGAACTCGGCGCTTGGGGCCGAGGCGGGCAGGATTCCGAAGACCTTGCCATCGCTGATGATGGCGATGCGGTCACAGATGGAGCGGAGCTCCTCAAGTTCACTGGATATCATGACAATGGTGGTACCACTCTCCTCGTTGTATCGTCTCAGTGCCTGCAGCACCAGCGCCTTCGCCCCCACGTCGATGCCTCGGGTAGGCTCGCTGACAAAGAGCAGCTTGGGGTGGACGGCAAACGCCTTGGCCAAGCAGACTTTCTGCTGGTTACCGCCGGACAGTTCCTTGGCCTTTTGCTTGGTGGAGACGCAGCGGATCTCCAGCTGCTTGACGTAGGAGGCGGTCTCTGTCTCGATCTGCTGCTGGTCGCGCCATCGGATCAGGCCACCGAGATACTTCTTCAAGAACTTCTCCTGCACCTGCATGGCGGTGAAGGCGATGTTCCACTCAAGGCTCTCATCGAGCAGGAGCCCCACCCCTCGCCGATCCTCGCTGACGAAGGCCATGCCGGCGTCGAGGAAGTTGCGTGGGTTGTTGAGCTGGATCTTCTGCCCCTCGAAGGTGATGGCACCACCGGCGGGGAAGAGCCCCATCGCGCCGTTGGGGATGCCGAGCTTGCCTTGGCCCGCCATCCCACCGATGCCGAGGATCTCGCCCTTGTGCACATCGAGGGAGACGTTGCGTACCGTCTCACCGGGCATGTTCACCCAGAGGTTCTCAAGTGAGAGGATCACAGGCTTGTCGGTATAGTCGAAGGTACGTTTTTCCCCTTTGCTGGTATCGACTTGACGACCGACCATCCAATGGGCGATGTCGGTGATCACCACGCCTTCGGCGGGGACGGTCTTGATGATCATCCCATCGCGCATGACCATGATGGTATCGCAGACATCGATGATCTCCTGCAGGCGGTGGGTGATGAAGATGATGGCGATGCCCGCCTCGCTGAGGCGTTTGATGGCGGAGAGGAGACTCTCGGCCTCCTGCTCACTGAGCACCGCCGTCGGCTCGTCGAGCACCAAGAGCTTGATGCCCTCACTGGTCTCGCTCGCTTCCTTGCTGAGCTCGCGGGCGATCTCGGTGAACTGCTTATGTCCCACCGGCATCTCGCTGACAAGCATCTCATCGTCGAGGGAGACGTTGAGCCGGCCGATGGCCGCCTTGGCGATCGCTTCCATTTCCGCTCGGTCGAGCGTCTTGAGCCGCTCGCCGAAGATCTCGCTGAGCCACGTATACTGCAGCGGCTCCCGGTTGAGCATGATATTCTCTGTGGCGGTAAAGTCAGGCAGGAGAGAAAACTCCTGATGCACCATTCCGATACCGCGTGCCAATGCATCGCTGGGGGACGAGAAGACCACCTTCTGCCCCTCTATGAGGACCTCCCCTCCATACCCACCGGTCTGGTGGATCTCATCCATTCCAAAGAGAATCTTCATCAGCGTCGACTTGCCCGCACCATTCTCTCCGACCAAACCGAGGATCTCTCCCCTCTTGAGCGAGAAACTGACGTCGTTGAGCACTTGGTTCCCGAAGAAGTCCTTGCTGATATGCCTCATCTCGAGCAATGGAACGTCGTGTACACTCATCTATTCCATCCTTCAATACCATGATTGTGACTCTTGCCTCCCTGAGGCAACAGCGACGACCACGGCCATCACTCCACTATAGTGGGATACGGGGGGAGAGTACCACTCTCCCCCCGACAAACCCTAGGGTTTGTTTACTTAATCGCAAAATACTTCTCAGGAACAACCAGATCGGCAGCGCCCATGTAGCCCTTGCCCATCATATAGGTATCCTGATAGATCAGCACGTGGTTGCGGGCCCGGACACCGGTGTTCACGTCGCTGTAGAAGGAGCCGTTCCACTTTGCATCCCCGGTGTACTTGCCGTACGCCTTCATGATGTCGCTGAGCTTGAGCAGCTCGCTCTCACCGCGAAGCACGTTGACGGCGTGGGTGCCGAGTCCTGCAGAGACGGTATAGCCGTAGGAGTACGCCCAGGTGCCGAAGCGGCCGGAGCCACCCTTCGCTGCCACCGCAGCCTCAACCTTCTTCAGGATGGCGGGGAAGTCCCCAGCCTCTGCGGTCAGGTCGATGCCCAGAGCGCCAGGGTATCCCATCAGCGGGCTGGGGAGGTCTGCTTCGATGAAGTACCCACCGTAGGCCAGAAGCTGCTTGAGCAGCGGCTCGGTGTGGGCATCGTTGGTGCAGAAGAAGGCGCTGTTCTTGCCATACTGCTCGATCCATGCGGGGACCTTCTCCAAGATGTACTGCTGGGCACCAGCGACACCAACGTCACTGGTCGGGTCCGGAGCGGTCTCCAGGACGAACTTCATGCCCAAGTCATCACAGGCTGCCTTCATGATGGCGGCGCGGCGAGAGAGGGTCTCGTAGCTCATGTGCCGGGGGAACGAGATGTGGACGAAGGTGTCCACGCCCAGCTCGTGAGCGGTGTGGATGATGGTGTAGCCGCGGGCAACGAAGTCGTTGTTCACCGCAAGATCAGCCGAGGTCTGGATGACACCCGGATCCTCGTGGGCTTCACCGGCGATGGTGATGATGTCGGGGCGCTTCTCCTTGATGACCCTAAACGCCTCGGTGGTCCCGGGGACCGCCTGGTTGACGATGATGGCCTTCATCTTCGGATCGTCGGCAAGGCCGGCGATGACGCTGATGGTCGTCTCCTGCTCATCCATGAAGTTGTCCGGATACGTTACGTGCTGGAAAATACCACCACTTGCAACCGAACCATACTCGGCGATCAGGCGCTCTGCTCCTCGCAGGTCATCCTCGGACTGTGAGACCGTACCGGTCACGATTCCCACGTGAAAATCGGTAGCGGCTGCTGCGGATGCTTCTTTTACACCGGCGGCAAAGAGGATTCCTGAGACCAGAAGAACACCGAGAACAAGTGCACATGTCTTTTTCATTGTCTTCTCTCCTTGGTTGGGGTATTCCCCATCTCTCTATGATACGGAATACCGCTTCTTATTACAAGAATCGTCCAAGATTTTATGCAATTTGATGTAAATTTCATGCATAGTTATAGAAAGACGGAGAAAATTACTGATATTTGAGCAAGAAAACCGTGTTTTTCACGCATTCCTCAGCATTCCAAGAGTGGTTTTTCTTGATTCTCACTGCATACAGGAATCTTTTGATACCCCATGTCCCTTCGTAGGGGATACCGTGCGTGGGGAGGGCTTGGTCAGCCCTGCTGCTGCCTTCTCACCTCGTAGAGCATGATGCCGGTGGCCACCGAGACGTTGAGCGAGTCGATGTGGCCGCTGGTGGGGATGGTGACGAGGTGGTCGCAGAGCTTCTCAGTCATCTGGGAGATTCCCTTGCCCTCGCTGCCCATCACGAGGACGGTACGCTTGGGGAAGGACGTTTCAAAGAGCGACTGCCCACCAAGGGCTGCCCCGTAGACCCAGAACCCCGCTTCCTTGAGGTACTCGATCTCCCGATTGAGGTTCACCACCCGGGTGGTGGGGACGTAGTGGGCGGCCCCGCTTGAGACCTTCACCACCGTCGGGTTGATCTGCGCGCTGCGTCGCTCGGGAAGGATGACCAAGGAGACGGAGAACTGGTCCGCCGAGCGGAGGATCGCCCCGAGGTTCTGCACATCGGTGATCTCGTCAAGGACGAGCACCAAGGCCCCGTCATCGTCGCCCAAGCGTCGGACGAACTCCTTCACGTCAAGCCGTTGGAGCTTTGCCTGAGAGCCTGGTGCGCTCATGACCAGGTCCAGGACCGCTCCCCGGTGGTCCGCTCCTCCCGACATCCGGTCGAGGTCAGCCTTGGGTACCTTCTTGATGATGACTTTCCCGTTGGCTTGGGCGAGGTGTTCGATACGCTGCACCCGCGCCCCCGCGCCCCGCTCGAGGTAGAGCACACTGCCCCGCAGGGCGCCCTTCAGCCCCTCTTCGATGGCATGAAAGCCTACGATCTTCTCGCCCATCGACGCCTCCTATCCTTGGGTGAAGGGAACCGGCGTCGGGCTGGTCTCCTCACCGAGGTTCTCGCTGAGCTCCTGCATGAGCTTCTTTGCCTTCGAATTGAGGCGTTTGGGGATTTGGATCATCAGCTTGATGTACATATCTCCCCTGTCGGTGGAGTTGACCCGGGTCACCCCGCGTCCGCGCACCCGCAGCATCTTGCCGTGCTGCACCCCGCTGGGCACCGTCAGCTTGATGGACTGCCCGTCGATGGTGGGAACTTGGATCTCAGATCCGAGCGCCGCTTGGGTGATGGAGATTGGAATCTGGCAGTAGAGGTCGTAATCCTGGCGGACGAAAAACTTGTGCTCGCGTACGTTGATGTAGACATACAGATCCCCGCTGGGCCCGCCGTTTGGACCGGCGTCCCCCATGCCACGCAGCACAACCCGGCTCCCGGTATCGACGCCGGCGGGGATGGTCACCTTGACCTTCTGCTGCTTTCGCTTGAGGCCGCTGCCGTGACAAGCGGCACACGGGTTCTCGATGACCTGGCCGCTGCCATTACAGGTCGGGCAGGTCGATGCGATGGCAAAGAAGCCGCTGGAACGCCTGACCTGGCCACTGCCGCTGCAGGTGGGACAGACCTTGGTACCGGCACCGCCCTGGGAACCCGAGCCACCGCACACGTCACAGGCCACCTGATGGGCATATGCCACCTCGACCTTGGTACCGAAGACCGCATCCTTGAAGGAAATCTCCACCTCATAGCGCAAGGAGGAGCCGGTCTCGGGGCCCCGCTGCCCTCCTCCATGGCTTTGGCTTCTCCCCCCTCCCCCGAAGAAGGAGGAGAAGATGTCCTCGAAGCCACCGCCACCGAAGATATCGCTGAAGTCACGATAGACGTTGGAGTAGTCACGGGCGCCCGCATTCTGATCGACGCCGGCAAAGCCGAACTGGTCGTACATGCCACGCTTCTTCTCGTCGCTGAGGATATCGTACGCCTCGGTCGCCTCTTTGAAGCGCTCCTCAGCGGCGCTATCGCCCTGGTTGCGGTCCGGGTGGTTGGCGATGGCCAGCTTGCGGTATGCTTTCTTTATCTCTTCCAGTGTTGCGGTCTTGGAGACCCCAAGCACCTCATAGTAATCACGTTTCGCCACGGTGGGACTTCCTTCGATCAAATTGGCTTTTCAAAGAGCATGTCGGCCGGAGCCGACATGCTTGAATGCCATATCAATAGTAGCCTGTTACCGACTCCTTAGTCTACAACTTCGAAGTCTGCATCCTCAACCCCATCGTTGTGTGTGGGCTGAGGGCCTTCCTGCGCATCGCTTGATCCGGCTTGCTGCTGGGCGCCGGCTTCAGCCGATGATGCCTTGTAGACCTCCTCGGCGAGCTTGTACGCCGCCTGTTGCAGCGCCTCGCTCTTCTCCTTGATGGCGTCGGCCGCGGCGCTCTGGTTGGCGAGCGTCGCCTTCAGGTCCTCGACAGCGCTCTCGATCTTCGCCTTGTCATCGCCGCCGATCTTATCGCCGTACTCCTTGAGCGACTTCTCGGTGGAGTAGATCAGGCTGTCCGCCTCGTTGCGGGCGTCGATGCGCTCGCGCTCCTTCTTGTCCTCTTCGGCGTGCAGCTCGGCTTCCTTGACCATCTTGTCGATCTCCGCCTCACTGAGGCCGCTGGAGCTCTCGATGCGGATCTTCTGCTCCTTGCCGGTGCCCAGATCCTTGGCAGAGACGTGGACGATGCCGTTGGCGTCGATGTCGAAGGTGACCTCGATCTGCGGTACCCCACGGGGGGCGGCCGGGATTCCGATCAAGTCGAAGGTTCCGAGGGTACGGTTCTGGCTCGCCATCTCGCGCTCACCCTGCAGGACGTGGATCGACACAGCGGTCTGTCCATCGGCGGCAGTGGAGAAGATCTGGCTCTTGCGGGTCGGGATCGTGGTGTTGCGCTCGATCAGGCGGGTGCAGACTCCACCGAGGGTCTCGATGCCCAAGGAGAGCGGGGTGACGTCCAGAAGGAGTACGTCCTTGACGTTGCCACCAAGGATACCACCCTGGATGGCTGCGCCCATGGCGACGACCTCATCCGGGTTGACTCCCTTGTGCGGCTCCTTGCCGAAGAGCTCCTTGACCATCGCCTGGACGGCGGGGATCCTGGTCGATCCACCCACGAGGATCACCTCATCGATCTCACTGGCTGAGAGCCCGGCATCGCGCAGGGCGTTCTTCACCGGAGTCTTGGAGCGCTCGATGAGATCACCCACCAGTTGCTCGAACTTCGCACGTGAAAGGGTCATCTGCAGGTGCTTCGGACCGCTTGCATCGGCGGTGATGAAGGGCAGGTTGATATCGGTCGAGCTGGAGTTGGAGAGCTCGATCTTCGCCTTCTCCGCCGCTTCACGCAGACGCTGCAACGCCATCTTGTCCGCTGAGAGGTCAATAGCGTTTGACTTCTTGAATTCCGTGACCATCCAGTCGATTACGCGCTGGTCGAAGTCATCACCACCGAGGTGGGTATCACCGTTGGTGGACTTCACCTCGAAGACTCCGTCACCAAGCTCAAGGATCGAGATATCGAAGGTACCACCACCGAGGTCGTAGACGGCGATCCTCTCTTCGCGCGAGGCATCCTTGCCAAGCCCGTACGCCAGAGCAGCGGCGGTCGGCTCGTTTACGATGCGCTTCACATCAAGACCGGCGATCTTGCCGGCATCCTTGGCAGCTTGGCGCTGGGCGTCGTTGAAGTACGCCGGAACGGTGATGACCGCTTCGGTGACCGTCTCTCCGAGGTAGTCCTCGGCGGTCTTCTTCATCTTCTGCAACACCGCCGCTGAAATCTCCTGGGGGGTATGCTTCTCGCCACGGATCTCCACAAGGATCTCTCCGCTTGGGCCGGTGACGACCTTGTACGGGATCTTGCTCATCTCGCCGGGGATCTCGCTCATTTTGCGACCCATGAAGCGCTTGATGGAGTACACGGTATTCTCCGCGTTGGTCACCATCTGGTTCTTGGCGGGCTGACCGACGAGGCGGTCTCCCTTGGAGGTAAATGCTACAATACTCGGGGTGGTCCGCTGACCCTCGCTGTTCGCGATGACCACGGGGTCGTTGCCTTCCATGACAGCGACACAGCTGTTGGTGGTCCCCAAGTCAATTCCTATGATTCTTCCCATTTTATCGTTCTCCTCTTTCAAAACAACTCAGTATTATTTTCTTGCACCAAAGGTACTCATATGGCGGGCAATCGTCAAACCGCCGGCTTGCCTACTTTCACTTTCGATGGGCGGATAACCCGACCGTGCAACGCATAGCCGACGACGTACTCCTCAAGGACCGTTTCATGCTCCAAAGAGTCGTCCACGACCACTTGATACGCCTCGTGTCGCTGGGGATCGAACTCCTTTCCGACCGCCTCGATGCGTTCCAAGCCCCAATTCTTCTCCAAGGTGGTGTAGAGTTGGGAGTTGACCATCACCACCCCGTCATGGACCTTCGCATAGTCCTTGGAGGACTCGCTGGCCTCCAGCGCCCGAGCAAAGTCATCAAGGGGCTGCAACAGGTCTCTGATGAGGTTCTCGTTGGCAAAACGGATGGAGTCTTCCTTGTCACGGATCAAGCGCTTGCGATAGTTCTCCAAGTCGGCTCGATCACGCAGCATCTGGTCCTTCAATGAGGCACACTCATCCTTTGAAGCGGCAAGCTCCTCCTCACATTGGGCAAGCTTGGCGGCCAGTTGCTCCGCCTCGGTGAGCTCAACAACCTCTTCAGTCACTTCCTCTTGCTTTTGCTCTTGCGCTTGCTCTTCCTTCTTCTCTTTCTTACTCATTCCATTCCTCGACTCGCCATGCCAAGCCACTTGGCTTCACATGGTAATTTGAAGCCCAACAGAAAGTAACCACCAGCCGTTGAGCATATATTCTCACTATCTTGCACCATAATAAAGCGCCCGATTCCGGGCAAGGCATAACATACTCACACCAAAACAGAGCGTCAAGGGTTCAGGTCGTCATCATCATCGAGTGAGATCTCCTCCTCTTCACCCTCCGGGATGTACTCAACCCACGCCCGCTCTTCTTGAGCGGTTGCCTCAGATGGACGTGGCGCTTCTGCCTCATGCACCTCATCAAGGACCGCTGCCTCAACATCCTCTTGCCTGCTTCCCGTTTCTTCGCTGAGAGCTTCAAGGGCCTCAATGACGGAGGACTCCTCCTGCCCTGTCATGTGCCCATCATCAGCGTCGTCTTCTTCAGCGATCAAATCACCTGCAAAGTCGTCATCAGCGTCAGCCGCATCGTCGTCGAGGAGCTCCTCGTCACGCTCGTTGGATGCAGGCTCCTCATCAGCGTCGTCTTCTTCAATGATTGCGTCATCATCAAAGTCGTCATCAGCGTCAGGCGCATCGTCTTCAAAGAGTTCCTCATCACTCTCGGTCGGTTCTGCAACATCAGCGATGTCTTCTTCCTCGATATCCGCCTCATCCTCGAAGTCGTCGCCCAGATCAGCGGCATCGTCTTGCATCAGCTCCTCGTCGCCCTCGTTGGGTACAGGCTCCTCATCAACGATGTCTTCTTGTTCAGCGCTTTGGTCATCGTCTGCGATGGGAGCGTCCTCATCGTCTGTGAATGGCTCCCCTTCATTGGAGCGGATGAGTTCATCTTGGCGTTCGATCAGGGTGAGGGAGAGGTGGCCAAGGGCGCTTTGGAGGTGCTCCTGCTCCTGTTTGGCCTGGGCGTTGGCGTTGAGCAACGTCTGCTTCTCGCGGATCATCTGGTCGAGCTCAGACCGCAGGGCAACCGTCTCCTCACGAAGATGGGTGCGTACCTCCAGCAACTCCCTTCTTCTCAGCTCATCGCGGCGGACCGCTGATTCGCTTTGGGTGCTCAGCTCCTGCAAGAGCTGGATCTCCTCGCTGTACTCGGCGAGGTTTGCTTTCTGTTGGCGTACGAGCACTTCATTGAGCTCCTCGCTCTGGCTCGCTCGGTCTTCAAGCTCTTGGATGAAGCTGATGATGACCCGAACCATCGTTTGGAAGGCCTCATCGATGCGATCGGAGGCCGTCTGGACCATCGTCTGCAGTTCTGTGTCGCACTCCCCACTGAACGTATGGAGGCGATCTTGGCAGGCTTCATCCGTCTGTGTATAGAGGGAGTCAAATGTCTCTCGGCTCTGCTCCAGCAACAGATTGAATTGGCCCTTTACCGCATCGATCGATTTGCTGTGTTCAGCTGTTTGTTCTTCAAAACGCTGCTCCAACTCAGAGAAATTCGCCTTGCCGATTTCGATGTACGCCTCGTGCTGAGTCATCAGCACCTCGTTCTCCTTCTGATACTGTGCATACCGCTGTTCCAGTTTCTTCGAGAAATCCTCCCAGCGGTCATCCTCCTCTTCCATCAAGCGTTCGAACAGGCTCGTGCGCTCTTCGAGGCGATTGTCGAACTCTTTGATCTTTGTGTTGACCGCCTCAAGGCGCTCCACTTCCCTTCTCACCTGACCGATACGGCTCTCGACCGTGGCGGTCGTCGCACCGAGGCGGCTGATGGAGTCGCGGTAGGTGTTCAACACCTCTTGGAGCTTCAACAGGTCATCACTGCGATTCTGCAGGTCGGCGAGTTGCTCATCGAGCCTGGCGGTCAGTGCCTTGGAGGATTCCACACGCTTGGTGATCCGTTCCTCAGTGATTTGGGCGGTATCCCGAAAGTTCTGGATGACCCGCTCGACCTCCGCCGAGAAGTCGCTCATCCGCTTCTTGATCAGATCGAGGCGTCGGTCGCGTCGATCTTCCACCCTGAGCAGATAGATGATGATCAGCGTGATCAAGAAGAATACCACCGGCAACAAGAGTTCAAGTCCCATGGCCCACCCCCTATGTCTTACAGTATCAGAGCAGCGAGCTCCGTCCAAGAGTCGATGACCAGATCTACGCCCGGATAGCTCCTCGACGTCCTTCCGGTCAAGAGTGCGGTGTACATCCCCACGTCCTGTGCCCCGACGCAATCCTTTGTATACGAATCGCCCACATACAGAAACTCATCCGCCCTGTAGCCAAGGCCGTCGAGCAGGAGGGAGAACGCATGAGGGCTCGGCTTCAGGTAACCGCTCTCCTCGCTGCAGTATGCATGGTCCACCAGGTCGGCGATGGCGAGCGTCTCCAGCTTCCGCGCGATGGGGAAGTCGCTGAGGACCGCGATGGTGAGCCCTTGGTCCTTGACCTGAACCAGCGTCTCGCGCAGGCCGTCAAACGGTTTGATGGTGAGAAAGGAGCGCTCCCATGCTTCATAAAATTGTCGGTCTATGGCCCGCTGCACCTCGTGGGCATCCGATCTCCCCATTCGTCCGGCTACCAGCGCGGCTTGGCGCATGAGCAAGCCTTCGCGGGTGGGGGGGATGGTCTCCTCTTCCTCCTGAAGGCTGCGATAGCGCGACCGCACCCGGTTGAAGGAGAGGGCGAGGCGGCCAGACGGAAAGAAGGAGCGGACCATCCGGGCATTGAGCATCCACCTGGGGTAGAGAGTCCCGTCGACGTCCAGCGCCAGACAGCGCACTCCTCTATCTTTCAGAAACGCCATCCTATCCTCGCTTCTTTGCCGGGGCGCGCCTTCCCCGCCGCTGTTGCTCCTGGTCTTGGCGCTTGCGTCTCTTATCCAAGGAGGCGAGGTTTCCGGGCTTGCGGGCCTTCGGCTTGGCCACCGCCCTTCCCCCCCCGACCGGTTGCTTGACGGGCTTCTTCACCTCCTCTTCGATCGGCCGCTTCACCCCCCGCTCATGGAGCGATGGGTTGCGCTTCCGCTCCCTGAGGTCGATCTCAATGGGGATCGAATCGAAGCCGAGGTCGCGTCTGATGCAGTTCTTCAGGTATTGCACATAGCTCTGGGGGAAGCCCTTGATCCGGTTGACGAAGAAGAGGAAACGCACCGGATTGGATGAGGTCTGGGTCCCGTAGTAGACCTTGAAGTACCCGCTCTTGTCCCGAGGCGGCTGGGTGGTCTCACCCCATTGGGCGATGGCCTCATTGAGGCGGGCGGTCTCCACCCGTCGGTTGAGCTGCCTCCACACCGACCAGACGGTATCGAGCATCTTCCCGATGTCGATGCCCTTGAGTGCACTGATGAAGGTGATCGGGGCGAAGGAGAGGATGGGGAAGAGGAAGCGCACCCGATCCTTGATCGCCGTCTGCTCATTGGCTACACCGGAGAGCAGGTCGCTCTTGTTGAGGACCAGGATGATCCCCTTGCCGCGACGGACGATGAGGGCGGCGATCTTCTTGTCCTGTTCGGAGAGCCCCTCCACGGCATCGACGACCAAGAGCACCACATCGCTCTCGTCGATCGTCTTGATCGCCCGGTTGACCGAGTAGTACTCGACGTCCTCATCGACCTTGCTCTTGCGCCGGATGCCCGCGGTATCGAGGACCTTGAACTCGGTGCCCTTGTAGACGAAGGACGCCGACACCACGTCCCGGGTCGTCCCGGCGATGTCGCTGACGATGGAGATCTCGTCGCCGACCAGGAGGTTGGCGAGGGTGGACTTTCCGGTATTGGGCTTGCCCATGATGGAGAGCCGGATCGCCGGCTCAGCCTCCTCCGCCTGCTCGCGGGGCGTGAGGCCCAAGAGCTCAAGGAGAATCTCCTCCAGCTCGCCGATGCCATGGCCATGGGCCGCCGAGATCCCGAGCACCCGCTGGTAGCCGTAGGCGAAGAACTCCCACACCAGATCCTGGTGCTTGGGGTCGTCGATCTTGTTGACGACGAGCACCAGCTTCTCGGCGTATGGGCGCAGGTGGGAGAGCAGCTCCTCGTCCTCGCTGCTGATTTCGCCCGCTTCCATCAAAAAGATGATGGCGTCGCTCTTCTCCAGGAGGCTCATGCTGCGCTCGGTGACGAGGTCGTCCAGCCCCTCCCGCTCATACTTGATGCCGCCGCTGTCGATCAACGTCACCGGATGCCCCTCAAGGTACCAGCGCTCGCTGATGGCGTCCCGCGTCACCCCCGGCGTCGGGTCCGTGATAGCCCGCCGCTTGCCGACGAGGCGGTTGAAGAGGGTCGATTTTCCTACGTTCGGTCTTCCGATGATGCTGATCACCGGAATCTTCTGTTCTGTTTCAAATGGTGGTGAGATGATCGAATCGGTCATGCATCCACTCCCGTATATACGTATTGATCGTCTGGTACGAGTCCATGGAGAGCGCCTGGTCGGCCAGCTCCTTGGCCTCCACAGAGGAGACTGAGCGAAGGATTTGGCGCACCTGCAAGAGGCTCTGCACTCCCATGCTCAACGCATCCACCCCCAATCCGGCCAACAGCACGGAGCAGAGGGGATCACTTCCCATCTCACCACAGAGGGAGACTTCGATCCCCTCTTTGTGGGCCATGTCGACGATCATCTTGATCGATCGGAGCACGGCTGGGTGAAATGGTTGATAAAGATAGGCAATCTTCTCGTTGCCCCGGTCCACCGCGATGGTGTATTGGATCAGGTCATTGGTCCCGATGGAGAAGAAGTCGACCCGCTTGGCCAAGATATCGGCGCAGAGGGCCGCCGAGGGGACCTCGATCATCGTGCCGACCTCAAGCTTCTCATCAAAGGCGATTCCCTCGATCCGGCACTCCTCCTTCACATGTTCAAGCAGGTGAAGGGCGGCGTTGAGCTCCTCCACGCCGCTGATCATGGGGAACATGATCTTCAATTTCCCATGCACGCTTGCACGCAGCAGGGCCCTGAGCTGGGTGGTGAAGATATCCTTTCTTGAGAGACAGAAGCGCACCGCCCGCCATCCGAGGACCGGGTTCTTCTCGTCGATGCCGAGATCCTTGACGACCTTGTCCCCGCCGATGTCCAGTGTCCTGATGGTCACCGCCTTGGGTGCCATCTTCTCCAATACCGCTTTGTACGCCTGGTACTGCTCCTCCTCGGTGGGGAGCGTCGCCCGCTCCATGAAGAGAAACTCGCTGCGAAAGAGCCCGATGCCGCTCGCCCCGCTTGCGCACACCCCCTCCATCTCCACCAACCCCTGGATGTTGGCGAGGAGCTCCACGCGGTGGCCGTCGACCATCTCGGTGGGGAGGTCGATCATCTCCCTAAGCTCAGATTCATGCTCCTGCCACCGGGCGTACCGTTCATCGAGCATCTGGGCGGCGTTGAGGTCGGCCCTGACGTAGACCTCCCCCCAGATACCGTCCACGATCACCTCATCACCGTCATTGACAGAGCGCGACGCGCGTCCCGTGGCAATGACGGCCGGGATGTTGAAGGCCCTGACGAGGATCGCCACATGGCTTGCCCGCGCCCCGCCATCGAGGACCAGAGCCAGGATCCGGCTCTTATCCAAGGCGAAGAGATCGCTGGGCATGAGGGAGTCAGCCACCAAGACCACATCATCATCAATGACGAAGTCGACGCTCCGCTTGCGCCCCTTGGCCGCTTCGAGGAGGTAGAGTGAGATGTCCCGGATATCGTCGGCACGCTCTTGGAGCAGTGCATCACCGCTCTCGGCGAGCAGGGAGGCGTACTGTTCGCTCACCTCCTCGATGGCCCATTGGGCGGAGACGAGATTGGTGCGGATGTACGCCTCGATCGCTCTGCGATACTCCGGATCGGAGAGCATCAGCAGGTGTGCCTCAAGGATCTGCTGTGACTCGTCGGGGAGCTGGCTTTGGTCATGAGCCTCGATGGTGTGTCGAGCCTCATCCAACGCCTTCTCCAGCGTCTTGAGCTCACGAGAGACGCCATCGGCAAGGATGTGCCTTCGTTCGGCTGCCATCGAGGCACGCCTGAACACCAGCGCCTTTCCCTTGACCATGCCCTCGGAGGCAGCTATTCCCTTGAAGATCCTCATATGTAATGTACTATACGGAGTTTACGGTGCGGTGTAAAGCTGGAAGAGGGGGCGATGTTCTGCTACGATGGCGGCGATGGACAGCGATAATCCAAAGCGCACGCGACCAATCCTCATCCTCCTCATCTGGCTCATCTTCACCTCGGTGATCGCCCTGGTGGGCTATCCAAAGGTCAAGGCCGCCTTCCAGGAGAGCGGGGTGCTCTCCCTCCTCTCAACAGAGCGCTCTGGGCAGGCAAGTACCGCCACCACCCGCCTGGTACGCTGCGCGTTCATCCTTCCCAACGGCAAGACCGCCCTCTATGCCTATCAAGGAGACCGCCTCGGGGGGAGTGCCTACCACGACACTTTCGAGGCGCTGTTGGCGGGAGCCCCGCGCGAGGCGCTCGAGGAGGGAGCGATCAGTTATATCGATGCCAAGACACAGCTGCGGGGGGTGACGCTCTCCAACGCGATCCTCTTCGTGGATTTCGACTCCCCGTACCTGGCCTCCCAGCGGCGGGACTTGGCTGATGCGCAGGTCAAGGCGACCGCGCGCGCCATGAGCGGTATCAAGGGTGTGGTGATCCTCGTCGAAGGCTCCCCTATAGAGTGAGGGATGAGAGGAGGGCTGGGACGGTGAGCCCCGCTCCCTGATGGAGGAGGGCGAAGAACTCCGTGTTCCCCTTCGTCCCGGTGATCGGGCTCTCTGTGACGCCCCGGATGCCCAAGCCTTCGTCGATGAGGGCAGAGAGGACATCCTCCATGATCGTTTTCAGCACGTCCGGCTCCCTGATGACCCCATCAAAGCCCTCCATTCCCTTGGGGGTCTCGAACTGGGGCTTGATCAAGGCCAGGAGGAACGCACCCGCTGCGCAGAGGGAGAGGATGTGGGAGGCGGCCTTGGTGACGGAGCGGAAGGAGAGGTCGCAGACCGCCCCATCAGGCTGTGGGAGCAACTGCTCAACCTCCATGATGTTGGTCCGCTCGTGGACGATGACGCGACTGTCGGTGCGCAGCCGCCAGTCGAGCTGGTTGTACCCCACATCCACCGCATGGACCGCTTTGGCCCCGCTCTTGAGCAGGCAGTCGGTGAACCCCCCGGTGGAGGCGCCGGCATCGAGGAGGGTGAGGCCCGTCACGGCGAGGTTGAACGAGGCGAGGGCACCCTCAAGCTTGTAGCCGCCCCGGGAGACATACTGCTCACGTGCATCGATTTGGATGTGGGCGCTCTTGAGAATCGGCTGCTTGGGATCGCTGACCACCTCCCCGTCCACCAAGACCCTGCGACAGACCACCTGGGCGGTCAAGGCATCGGCGCTCTCTTGTGGAAAGCGCTGTCTGAGGGCTTGCAGCAGAGCGATCTGGTCGCGTCTCATCAGATGGCATACTCCTTGGAAAAGCGCGTGATGGAGAGGGCCTTGCCGGTGGCCGTCTCGATGGTGACGGCGACCCCTTGGAGCACCGGCGGGGTATCGGCCACTTGGCTGCGGATCGGCATCTGGGTCATCTGTCGGGTGATGGAGAGCGCGACATCGGAGCCGATGATGCTCCTGGAAGGTCCGCAGAGCCCTAAGTCGGTGATGTAGGCGGTGCCCCCCCCAAGGATCTTCTCGTCGGCGGTCTGCACGTGGGTGTGCGTCCCCACCACGGCGCTGACCTTGCCGGCGAGGGAGAGCCCCATCGCCTCCTTCTCCTCGGTCGCCTCGGCGTGGAAGTCCACCAGGATGATCGGCGTCTGTCTGCGCAGGCGCTCGACCGTCTCCAACCCCACCCGGAAGGGACAGTCGGTGTTGGGCATCGACTGGCGTCCTTGGAGGTTCAGGACCGCCACCTTGAACCCTTTCTTGTCAATGACCACCGAACCGTGGCCCACCACTTGCGGCGGGTAGTTCGCCGGCCTGAGCAGGCGCTTCTCACTGTCCAGCATCCCCCTGAGATCCTCCTGCTGCCAGATGTGGTTTCCACTGGTGATGACATCGACACCGAGGGAGAGGAACTGCTGGACCTGTTCACGATTGAGGCCGAAGCCGTTGGCGGCGTTCTCACCGTTGACGACGACGACGTCGGCCCGCCACTCCTTGACCAAGGAGTGGAGTCCAAGAAAGAGCGCCCTGCTTCCCGGCTGTCCTACGACATCGCCAAAGAGCAGGGCAACCATGGTCTTTTGATCAGCCACCGGCTTACCTCGCGTACTCGACGACCCGCATCTCCCGGATGATGGTCACCTTGATGCGACCCGGGTATCTGAGTTCCGCTTCGATGCGCTTGGCGATGCCCTTGGCGATCTCCTTGGCACCGTCGTCGCTCACCTGGTCGTTGTTCACCAGAATCCTCAGCTCCCGGCCGGCTTGGATGGCATACGCCTTATCCACCCCTTCAAAGCTCTCGGCGATCTGCTCAAGCGACTCAAGACGCTTGATGTAGCTGTCCAGCGTCTCGCGCCTCGCCCCGGGTCGTGCCGCACTGATGGCATCGGCGATCTGGACGATCACCGCCTCCAGCGTCGTGGGGTCGGCGTCGTTGTGGTGGGAGAGGATGGCGTTGACCACCCGGGGGTCCTCACCGAGGCGCTTGGCAAGGTCGGCGCCAAGCTCAGCGTGGTTCGCATCGCTCTCCGTCTCGATTCCCTTGCCGATGTCGTGCAACAGGCCGGCGCGCATGGCCAACTCACTGTTCGCCCCGATTTCGCTGGCGATCATGCCGCTGAGGATGGCCACCTCCTTGGAGTGGGCCAAGACATTCTGCCCGTAGCTCGTGCGGAAGTGCAGCCGCCCGAGCGCCCTGATGGTCTCCGGGCCGACGTTGTGGATGCCCAGGTCAAAGATGACCCGCTCCCCCTCGTCCGCGATGATCCGTCCGACCTCCTTGGAGACCTTGTTCACCACCTCCTCAATCCGGGCGGGGTGAATCCGTCCATCCTGCACGAGGCGTTCGAGCGCCACGCGGGCGATCTCCTTGCGCACCGGGTCGAAGCAGGAGATGACCACTGCCTCAGGCGTATCGTCGATGATGACATCGACGCCGGTCAGCGTCTCGAGGGTACGGATGTTCCGCCCCTCCCGTCCGATGATCCTGCCCTTCATCTCATCACCGGGGAGGCTCACCGACGTGATCGTCATGTCTGAGACGACCTCGGTGGCGATCCTCTGGATCGAGGTGACCACGATCTCACGGGCTTTTTTGTCAGCGGAGAGGTGCGCCTCCTGCTCGATCTTGTTGATCATCAGCTGGGCATCTCTCCTCGCATCGTTGTAGAGGTTCTCCATGATGAGGTTTTTCGCCTCCTCGGAGGAGAGCCCCGAGATGCGTTCAAGTTCAGTAATCAGGCTGCCTTCGATCTCAGCAACCTCTTGCTCTTTATCGGTCAGTTTCCCTTCCCGATCTCCCAATTGCTTTTTGATGGCATCCAGTTCGGCCTGCTTCACCTCGAGATTCTCTTCCTTCTGAAGGATTCTCCTCTCTACTTTCTGCAGTTCACTCCGTCTCTCTCTAGCCTCTCGTTCCTGCTGTTGTTGTTCTTTCAACAACTGATCGCGAGTCTCAAGCAAGAGCTCTTTGCTCTTTGCTTCCGCTTCCTTTATCGCTTCCTCATTCAGTCTGACAGCGCGCTGTTCAACCGAGGTAAGCTTAAATTTCGCATACAGCCAACGGCCTAACCAACCTAAGACAATACCAAAAAAACAACCAAGGAGGATAACTAGTATACTGTTCATATACCACCCCCAATTATATTGACACAATGATACGTACGGCTGTCGCAATTGTCAAGGCTTGTAAGTAAGACTAACTTGTCTATGAGTACAAGTACTATGGAATTAGCGCAATTCTCCACAGAAGTCTTCAGCAGAACCCCATCCCGATCGAAGGTGAAAAAAAACCGCCATCCTACGATAGCGGCAGAGCCCTGAGGGGCATTGTGTGGTGAAGGTGTACTCGGAGGGCTTTTTACTCCTCTTTTTCATCCTTCGGTTCCTGCGTGGCAGGCTTGGTCGCCTTCTTGGCTTTTTCGGCTTTTTTAGCCTTCTCAGCCTTCTTGGCCTTCTTGCCACCCTTCCCTTCCGTCTTCTCGACCAGTTCGAGGATGACCATTTCGGCGGCATCGCCGAGGCGGTTGCCGGTCTTCAGGATGCGGGTATACCCGCCGTTGCGATCGGCGTACATCGGTGCGATCTCCGTAAACAGCTTTGCAGCGACGGCTTTGTCAGTGATGTCCCGGGCGATGAGGCGTCGGTTAGCCACCGTATCCACCTTCGCACGGGTAATCATCTTCTCTGCCATTCTGCGTACTTCCAGAGCCTTTGCCTTGGTGGTCTCGATCCGCTCGTAGCGGAAGAGCGAGGTCACCATGTTGCGCTTCATCGCCTTGCGGTGCGAGCTGGTTCGACTCAGCGCATTGAACCCAATCTTATGCTTCATTCTCTTCTTCCTTGTTCTCAGATACTGCAATTGCGGTCTTGAGGACACTGTAGTCGGTCATCCCGAGGCCGAGGTTCCACTCCTTGAGCTTCTCCTTGATCTCCTGCAGGCTCTTCTTGCCGAAGTTCCGTGTCTTGGCGATCTCTTCCTCAGTCTTCTTCGTCAGGTCCCCGATGGTGCGGATGTTCGCGTTCTTGAGGCAGTTGCTCGACCTGACCGTCAGCTCAAGCTCCTCGACGGAAGTGTTGAGGATCTTGCGGACCCGCTCCTCTTCCTCATCGACCTCATCGGTATTGTTGATCAGCGTCTCGTCGAAGTTGATGAAGATCTGGAAGTACTCCTTGGCGATCTTCGCTGCTTCGGCGAGCGCATTCTGCGGCGCGATGGTCCCGTCGGTGTACACCTCGAGGGTCAACTTGTCGTAGTCACTGCGGTACCCGACGCGGGTCGGCTCAATGGCGTATCGTACCCGGTCGATCGGGCTGAAGTTCGCATCAAGGGGAATCGTGCCGATCTCCTCGATGTACTTCTCGTTGATCTCGCTGGGCACATAGCCGCGTCCAAGGTCGATCTGGACCTCCATCTCGATGTTGGCGTCATCCATCATCGTGAAGATGACCAGATCCTTGTTGATGATCTCGACTTGGTCGCGCTCGAAGCTCGCGCCGGTGAGGACGCCGGGCCCCTTGCACTCGATCAGCAGATTGGTGCCCTCGGTATCCTCGGGCATCTGGATCTGCAGCTTCTTCAAGGCGGCGATGATATCACTGATGTCCTCGCGTACTCCGGGAAGCTGCTCATACTCACTGCTGATCATGTGCGGCACCCCATCCTCGTTGAAGGAGGTGAACTTCACTGCCGTAACCGCGTACCCCTGGATTGAAGAGAGCAGCACCCGCCTCAGCGTGTTGCCGATGGTGGTTCCAAACCCTCTCTCAAACGGATAGGCAATGAATTTCCCATAGTTCGGTTCAACAGTGCTGTGTTCAAAGGTTATCCCCTTGGGTATCTTGAAACCCTTCAAAAGGTTTTTGCGTGCCATGGTTACTCCTTATCTGGAATACAACTCGACGATCAGCTGCTCGTTAATCTTCTCGAGCTCGGTGACCTCACTTCTCCTCGGGACTGCCACAAAGGTGCCCTTCATGGTGTCCGCGTCGAGGGTAAGCCAGGGACTGACTCCACTCTTGGTGAACTCCTTGAGGTTTTCCTTGATGATCAGCATTTTCTGACCGCGGGGGCCAACGGAGACCACGTCGCCGGGCCTGAGGCGGTAGGACGGGATGTCCACGCGCTTGCCGTTGACGAGGATGTGGCCGTGGTTGACCAGCTGTGCGGCCTGGTTGCGGCTGGAGGCGAAATGGAGGCGGAAGACGACGTTGTCGAGCCGCTGCTCGAGCAACATGATCAAGTTCTCACCAGTCTTTCCGGGAATCCTCGCCGCCTCGTTGAAGAAGAGCTTGAACTGCTTCTCCAGCATGCAATAGGTCCTCTTCAGCTTCTGCTTCTCGCGCAGCTGCAACCCGTAGTTGGTCGGTTTCTTCGACCGGGCCCTCGGGTCCTTTCCAGGCGTTCCGGTGGTCTTGATGTCATTCATCGGGCACTTGCTCGAAAGGCACCGATCGCCCTTGAGGAACAGCTTCGTTCGCTCAGCCCTGCAGTATCTGCACTTAGGTCCAGTATATCTTGCCATTGCCTACTCTCTCCTCATCAGACTCTTCTGCTCTTGCGAGGTCTGCATCCGTTGTGGGGGATCGGGGTGATGTCGCGGATGGAGCGGACCTTCAGCCCGAGAACACCAAGGGTGCGGATGGCGCTCTCACGCCCGACGCCCGGTCCCTTCACAAACACATTCACTTCCTGAAGCCCGCTGTCCATGGCAGCCTTGGCAGCCTTCTCAGCTGTCGTCTGTGCTGCATACGGAGTGGACTTCTTCGCCCCGCGGAACCCGAGTCCGCCGGCACTTGCCCACGACACCGCATTGCCGTTGAGGTCGGTCACGGTGACGATGGTATTGTTGAAGGTCGCCTGGATATAGACGTTGCCCTCATAGACAGTCTTTTTGACTCTTCTCTTTGTCTTTGCTTTTGCCTTAGCCATACGGTCAGTGCTCCTTATTTCTTCTTACCAGCAACGGTCTTCTTCCTGCCCTTACGGGTGCGGGCATTGGTCTTGGTCCGCTGACCCCTGACGGGAAGACCCCTACGATGACGAAGGCCGCGATAGCAACCGATGTCCATAAGGCGCTTGATGTTCAGGGCCACCTCGGTCCGGAGGCGTCCTTCAACCTTGTACTCCTCCTCAATGGTGTGACGCAACAGCGCCAGATCCTCGTTGGAGAGGGTATTGATATTGGCATCGGGATCGATCTTCGTTTTTTCACAAATCTCAACCGCCGAAAACCTTCCGATTCCGTAGATATAGGTCAAAGCAATCTTTGTTGCCTTGTTCGGCAAATCTACACCTGCAATTCTCGCCATCAATGGCCTCCTGAATTTCCCTTATCGAGTCGAGGGCTTTCGCCGAACCCGGTCATCTCTGTCTCTGCTTATGCTTGGGGTTCTCACAGATGATGCGAACCACCCCATTCCGCCTGACTACCTTGCATTTGTCACAAATCGGTTTGACACTTGCTCTCACTTTCATATCTCGTCTCCATTCTTCTTATATATGCTTCGACTTCTTCTTGCCAACGCTGAACCCATCATAGTGGTGCATCTTCATGATTCCCTCGATCTGGCGCATCGTATCAAGATCGACGCCAACCAGGATCAAGAGCGACGTACCTCCGAAGAGCATCGCCACCGCTGCCGGGAAGTTGAAGAAGCGCTGTACCAGCGTCGGGATCAAGGCGATGAAGGCGAGGAAGAGGGAGCCGGGCAACACGATGCGGTTGAGTACCCGCGAGAGGTACTCCTCCAGCTTCTCAGTGCGGACTCCAGGCACGGAGCCTCCGTTTTCACGGATCTGCTTCGCCATCTCCATCGGGTTCATCGACACCTGTGTATAGAAGAACGAGAAAGCTATGATCAACAGGGCGTAGATTATCAGATAGGGGGCACCCTGTGGATTCAACCAGTTCGCGAAGGAGGCAAGCCACTTCACATTCGGTCCCAGCGTGGTCGCGATCTGCAGTGGGAAGGAGAGCAAGGCGCTGGAGAAGATCACCGGGATGACGCCGGAGGGGTTGACCTTGATGGGGATGTACGTGGACTGCGCCCCATACATCTTGCGGCCAACCACGCGCTTGGCGTAGTTCACGGGAATCTTGCGCACCCCTTGCTCCTCGTACACCACCAAGGCGACGACGACAAGGAACATGATAAAGACCACAAGCACGACGATCGGATTGAGCGTTCCAGAACCGATGGACTGGAAGAGCACGCTCATCGCCGACGGGAATCGTGCCACGATACCGGCGAAGATCAAGAGGCTGATGCCGTTTCCGACACCCCACTCGGTGATCTTGTTGCCGATCCACACCAACAGCATCGAGCCGGTGGTCACCGACATCATCGCGATCAACGTGAACGGAAGGATCCCCATCGTCAATACGCCGGGAATCGAGTTCGCGTAGATGGTCACCACGTACGACTGGATCAGACAGACCACAATCGTTCCATAGCGGGTGTACTGCTGGATCTTCTTCTGCCCCGAGGGGTCCTCAGCCAATTTCTTCAGGCTCGGGATGACCAACATCAAGAGCTGCAGGATGATCTGCGTGCTGATGTACGGCATGACGCCGAGCATGAAGAGGGAGAAGTTGGAGAACGCTCCACCGGAGAAGAAGTTCAAATACTCGGTCAACCCAATGGTCGAGGTTGCGCTCTGCGAGAGGAAGAACCGCTTCAGCACCACCGGGTCGATGCCGGGAATCGGGATAACCGCCCCGATCCTGGTGACGATCAAAAGACCGATGGTGATGAAAATCTTCTTGCGAAGACTCTTGATTCGATACATCTCAACTAAGGTGTTTGCCATGACGCCCTTCTTTCTTATCTGATTTCGCCACCCGCAGCGGTGATCTTCTCGATCGCGCTTGCGGAAACCTTCACCCCATCAATGACCACCTTCTTGGTCAGTTCGCCGTTGTTCAGGATCTTTGCCTGCGTGCGGGCGCCCTTGACCAGTCCGGTCTCCTTGAGAGCGTCGAGGGTGACAATGTCGCCATCCTCAAAGGTCAGGGAAATCTCATCGAGCGAGACCACGGCGTACTCCTCCTTGAAGGGGCCGTTGGTAAAGCCACGGCGAGCCAATCGGCGGTAGAGCGGCATCTGCCCACCCTCGAAGCCGAGTCGCACACCACCACCGGAGCGGGAGTTCTGGCCGTTGTGGCCCCTACCGCAGGTGCGCCCTTTGCTGGCGACCCCCCGGCCGACGATTGTCTTCTTTCTATTCGCACCCTTCGGTGCCTTGATCATACCCATCTTACAACTCCTCGACTTTCACAAGGTGTGAGACAACATTGACCATACCGAGGATCGGGGCCGTTGCCTCGTGTACCACGGAGCTGGAAATCTTGCCCAGTCCGAGTGCTTTGACGGTCCGCCGCTGCGCCGGAAGGGTCCGGGCAACACTGCGTACCAGGGTAATCTTGATTTTCTTCGGTTCAGCCATCATCTTACCCCCACATCTCTTTCAGGGACTTGCCCCGATTCTTCGCAACTTCCTTGGAATCGAAGAGGTTCTCAAACCCGTCGAAGGCGGCCTTCACGATGTTGATGGCGTTCTTCGAACCGAGGTTCTTCGTCAGGATGTCGGTGATGCCGCAGGCGTCACAGATGGCACGCACCGCGCCACCGGCGATGACACCGGTACCAGGGACCGCCGGCTTGAGGAGCACGCTTGCGCTCTTGTAGTTGCCGATGATCTCATGGGGGATGGTGCTCTTCTTGACGGCCACGGTGATCATGTTCGCCTTGGCCCGTTCCGTGGCTTTGCGGATCGCCTCGGTCACGTCATTGGCCTTGCCGAAGCCGTAGCCGACCTTGCCCTTCTGGTCGCCGACGACGACGAGCGCGCTGAAGGAGAACCTTCGTCCACCCTTTACGACCTTGGCTACGCGGTTGAGCTTGATCAGCTTCTCGACATACCCATCACTCTTGTCCCGGTCGTGGTCGCGGTTTCTATCTCTTTCTCTCGGTTTATCCACACTCTCCCCCTAGAACTTGACACCGGCTTTGCGGGCCCCGTCAGCGATGCTCTTGACAACCCCGTGGAACAAACGGCCGTTTCGGTCAAAGACACAGGTATCAATATTCTTCTCAAGCATTCTCTTGCCTACGGCCTCACCCAGCTTCTCAGCATCGGCGACCGTGTTCTTCAAGCCCTTCAGCTCAGCTTCCATCGTGCTGGCGCTGACCAGCGTATGCCCTGCATTGTCATCGATGACCTGTACATACATGTGCTGGTTGCTGCGATAGACGCTCATCCTCGGCCTCTCTGCGGTGCCGAAGATATTCTTGCGGATATGGAACTTGCGCCGGGCAAGTCGCTTATTCTTGGCAATAACTCTACTCATCTCTTCCCTACCCCTTATTTCTTACCTGAGGCGGTCTTGCCTGCCTTGCGGCGGATGACCTCGTCCTCGTAGCGGATTCCCTTGCCCTTATACGGCTCGGGCTTGCGCAGCGACCGGATCTCCGCGGCGGTCTGGCCGACTAGTTGCTTGTCGATTCCGCTGAGCGTAATCTTGTTGGGGGTCTCGACCGTCACGGTGATCCCCTGGGGAACCACAACATCGATCGGCTGGGCGAACCCAAGGTTGAGGCTCAGGATATTATCCTTCAGGTCGGCTCGAAAGCCAACGCCGTTGATGATCAGGCTCTTTGAGAAGCCGGTGGAGACTCCCACCACCATGTTGTGGACCAACTGGCGATAGAGCCCGTGGTAGCTGTTCGACGCCTTGGAGTCATCGGCTACCTCAACGATGATCTCTTCCTTCCCAATCTTGAGGGTGACCTCATCACGGGTCTTGCAGTTGAGCTTGCCCTTCGGCCCCTCAACGTGGATGTACCCATCCTTGACGGCGACCTTCACTGATGCGGGTACTGTGATCGGCATTTTTCCAATTCTGGACATTCTACACCACCTTACCAAATCGAGCAGATCAGTTCGCCACCGACCTTGTTCTCTGTAGCCTTCTTCCCGGTGATGACACCGGCAGAAGTGCTGACCACCACTACACCATGCCCATTATAAATACGGGGCATCTCCCGATATCCGGTATACACCCTCCGCCCGGGGGTGGAGATGCGCTGCAGGTCGTGCAGCACCGGATTCATATCCTCGTCGTACTTCAAGAAGACGCGGATGTATGAAAGACCATCCTTGGTCACCTTCTTGAAGTTCTTGATGAATCCCTCGTTCTTGAGAATCTTCACGATCTGAAGTTTCATCTTCGAGGTGGAAACATCTACTTTCTCATGCTTGGCCCTATTGGCATTCCTGATTTTAGTCAGCATATCAGCAACTGGATCACTTACAGCCATGGTTCTCTCCTACCAACTCGATTTGGTAACGCCAGGAATCTGGCCTTCACTCGCCAACTTACGGAAGCAGATCCTGCACATCTCGAACTTGCGCATATAGCCTCTGGGCCTTCCACATACACGACAGCGGTTCACCTGCCTGGTGCTGAATTTGGGCTCCTTATTAGCCTTGACGATCATTGATTTCTTTGCCATACAACCACCCTTATTTGGCGAAGGGCATACCGAGCTTCTCCAGCAGGGCATAGCCTTCTTCATCAGTTCGAGCGGTCGTCACGATGGCCACGTTGAGGCCGCTGACACGCTCGATCTTGTCAAAGTCGATCTCGGGGAAAATGATCTGCTCGGTGATGCCGAGCGAGTAGTTGCCCCTTCCGTCGAATGCGTTTGGCTTCACGCCCCTGAAGTCCTTGACCCGGGGGAGGGCGATGCTGATCAGACGCTCGAGGAAGAACCACATATTGTCTCCCCGCAGGGTGACCATCGCACCGATCTCATACCCCTCGCGGACCTTGAAGTTCGCGATGGACTTGCGGGCCTTGGTCTTCACCACATGCTGGCCGGTGATCTGCTCAAGCTCCTTGACCGCCGAATCGAGCAGCTTCTTGTTGGCGATGGCCTCGCCGACACCGACGCTGACCACGATCTTCTCGAGGGCGGGAATTTGCATGGCGCTCTTGAATCCGAGATCCTTCTGAAGCGCTGGTGCCACTTCTTCCAGATATTTCTTCTTAAGGTTTGGTACGAACTTTTCCATTAGATCTCTTCCCCGGTCTTCTTGGCAAAGCGGACTTTGTTGCCGTTCTCATCGAACTTGTAGCCAATCCTGGTCGCCTCGCCCTTGCTGGTGAGGTACATGAGGTTGCTCACGTGGATCGGCGCCTCGATTTCCATGATCCCGCCCTTGTCCTGGGCGGTCTTCTTCCGCATGGCCTTCTTGACCATGTTGGCACCTTGCACGATGACCCGCTCACGCTTGTGGTCGATCTTCACGATCTTGCCGCTCTTGCCTTTGTCTTTGCCGGCAATGATCACGACGGTGTCGTTCTTCTTCAGCTTCATCTCTTAACTCCTACAACACTTCCGGTGCGAGAGAGACGATCTTCATGTACTTGTCCCGAAGCTCACGAGCCACTGGTCCGAAGATACGCTTTCCGCGTGGGTTATTGTTGGCATCGATGATGACGCAGGCGTTATCATCGAACCTGATGTAGGTACCGTCAGGTCTGCGGTATTCCTTCTTCGTGCGAACGATGACCGCACGCATGACATCACCCTTCTTGATGGTGCCGTGCGGCAGCGCGTTCTTCACAGCAACGACGATGACGTCGCCGATGCCTGCAACGTAGCGGTGGCTTCCTCCAAGCACCTTGATGCACTGCACCCGCTTGGCTCCACTGTTATCCGCAACGTTCAAGTATGTCTGCATCTGTACCATATCGTCTCTCTCCTCAATCAGCGTGCACGCTCAAGAATCTGGGTGAGACGCCAGCACTTGTCCTTGCTGATGTGGCGGCACTCGACCACCCGGACGGTATCGCCGATGGCCGCCTCATTTCTCTCATCGTGGGCCTTCACCTTCTTGGTGTGGGTCACATACTTCTTGTACAAAGGATGCAACCGTCTGCTGTTGATGGCCACGACGATCGTCTTGTCCATCTTGTCGCTGACCACCTGGCCGACAAACACTTTCTTATTGGATTCCATCTGATTCCCTCTCCCTTACTTCGCGGCCTTGCTGATGCCAAGCTCAAACTCGCGGATGCGGGTGTTGATCCGGGCAATACTGCGCCTGATGGTCCTGACCGCCAGTGGGTTCTCCACATGGCCGAGCACCCGTCCCATCCTCAGGTCGAAGTACTCCTTGTGCAACTTCTCTTTCGTCGCCACCAGCTCGTCGAGGGTCAAATCTTTGTATGAGTTCTTCATATCGCTTACTCCACTTCCCTTCTGGCGACAAACTTCGTCTTGATCGGAAGCTTGCTGCCGGCGAGCGTCAATGCCTCACGGGCGAGCTCCTCGCTCACACCACCCATCTCGAACATCACCGTGCCTTCCTTGACGACGGCGACCCACCCCTCGGGAGCGCCCTTACCACCACCCTGACGGGTCTCGGCGGGCTTCTTGGAGTACGGCTTGTCCGGGAAGATCCGGATCCAGACCTTTCCACCACGTTTGATGTGACGGGTCATCGCGATACGAGCTGCCTCGATCTGGCGGTTGGTGATCCACTTCGGCTGCAGGGCGAGGAGGGCGTATTCACCGAAGGCGATGGTGTTGCCCCGGTGCGCGGCTCCCTTGGAGACGTTGCGCTGCTGCTTCCTAAACTTTATTCTCTTTGGACTGAGCATGGTCTGTTAACTCCTTGCCTCGACGCCATCGCGACTGGCCGGCCTGCGGACAAGGCCACCGGCATCATCCTTCACTTGGCGATCGTAGATCTCCCCATTGAACACCCACACCTTGACGCCGATGGCACCGAAGGTCGTGTGTGCGGTGGTGAAACCGTAGTCGATATCACTGCGCAGCGTATGCAGGGGGACGCGGCCCTCCTTCATCCACTCCGAGCGTGCGATCTCGGCGCCGCCGATCCGGCCGGAGAGGCGAATCTTCACCCCCTGGGCCCCGCTCTGCATCGCCTTGGAGACAGCCATCTTCATCGCTCTGCGGAAGGAACCACGACCGGCGAGCTGACGGGCGACGTTCATTGCGATCAACTGGGCGTCGGCCTCGGGCTTCTTGATCTCCTTGATCTTGATCTGGACCTTCTGGTTGGAGAGCTTCTGTAGCCGCTCACCGAGCTTCTCCACGTTGGCGCCCTTGCTTCCGATGATGATGCCGGGGCGGCTGGTGGTGATCACGATGGTGACACGCTGGGGCTTACGGATGATCTCGACATCGGAGATCTCGGCTCCCTGGACCTCGGGACACTCGAGGAGGGCCTTTCTCAACTTCAGGTCCTCATGCAGGGTGTCTGCATACTCGCGGGGGTCCACATACCACTTGGACTTCCAGGTCTTGTTGACTCCAAGACGGAGTCCGATAGGATTGACTTTCTGGCCCATTTACTTCCTCACGCTCGCTTTCTCGTCAACAACGACGGTAATGTGTGACATCCTTTTGAGCAGGATATCGCGCCTGCCGTGGGATCTCGCCCAGACCCGCTTGAGCCTGGGACCTTCGTTGATCTGTAGGTCGGTGATGACAAGGTTATCTTCGTCGATCCGCTTGTTCCGATCCATCGCATTGGCCGCGGCCGAGTGCAGGACCTTCAGGATCAGGTACGAACCCTTCTGGGGCATTGCCTCAAGGATCGCCACCGCCTCTCCATAGGACTTGTTCCTCACCAGGTCGGCGACGGGGCGAACCTTCGTGGGGGAGACCATCAGGTACTTGGCGGTTGCCCGGTATCCTTTCTTCTCTTCCATCATCTACCACCCTTCTTGTCGGACGCATGCCCGCGGAACAACCGGGTGGGGGCAAACTCACCGAGTTTGTGCCCTACCAGGTTCTCCGTCACGAATACCGGAATCCACGTCTTCCCGTTGTACACGGAGATCGTGAACCCTACCATCTCAGGGATGATCGTAGAAGCTCTGGAATACGTCTTGATCATCTGCTTCTGATTTGTCTTCAGTGCGTCTTGAACCCTTTTATACAATTTCTTCTCGATAAAAGGACCTTTTTTAATTGATCTAGCCACTTTCTACTCCTACTTCCGCTTCTTCACGATGAATGCGTTCGAGGGCTTCTTCTTGGAACGAGTCTTCCCTCCCTTGGTCGGCTTGCCCCACGGGGTGACCGGGTGCCTTCCACCGGAGGTCTTGCCTTCACCACCACCATGCGGGTGGTCGACTGGGTTCATCGCCACACCACGGACCTTGGGGCGTCCGCCCAGGTGACGGGTCGTGCCCGCCTTGCCCCGGTTGACGTTCATATGGTCCTCGTTGCCGAGCTGTCCGATGGTTGCATAGCACTCACCGAAGATCATGCGCATCTCACCGCTGGGCAGGCGCAGCGTCACATAGGAGCCTTCCTTGGCGACGATGATCGCGCTGAGGCCCGCGGAGCGGACCAGCTGTCCGCCGCGGCCGAGGGTAAGCTCGACGTTGTGCACCGCGATCCCGAGGGGGATCTTCTTCAGCGGCAGTGCGTTGCCGACCTGGATCGGGGCATCGGGGCCGCTCTGGACCTTCATGCCGACCGTCAGGCCCTTGGGGGCGATCATGTAGCGCTTCTCGCCGTCGGCGTAGAAGAGCAGGGCGATGTTCGCCGTGCGGTTGGGATCGTACTCAATGGTCTTGACCGTTGCGGGAATCCCGTACTTGTCCCTGCGGAAGTCGATGATCCGGTAGGCCCGCTTATGCCCGCCACCACGGCGGCGCATGCTGATGCGGCCCTTGCTGTCACGGCCGGCCTTCTGGGAGAGGCCGACGGTCAAGGATTTCTCGGGTCTGGAAGTCGTCAGCTCACCGTAGTCCAGGGTAGTCCTCTGCCTCAGGCCGGGAGTATTGGGTTTGTATGTTTTCAAAGCCATATGCCAAACTCTCCTTATACGCCTTCGATGGCCTGGATGGATTCACCCTTGGCCAAAGTCACGACAGCCTTCTTCCAGTCCCCGGTGTTGCCAAGGATGGAACCACCCTTGCCACGGGAATACTTCGGCTTGCCCTTCACGATCATCACGTTGCATGCAACCACCTCGACGCCGAAGATTTCCTTCATGGCTCTGGCGATCTGGAACTTGTTGCTGTCCATGCGGACCTTGAACGTGTACTTCTTCAAAGCACCCTCGCGAGCGATATTGGTCTTCTCACTCAGGATCGGCTCAATAATAATCTGGTCTGCTCTCATTTCTGATCCCCTTGCTTGTCGCCATAGAACTCATTCAGACCTTTGGCAGCACTCTCAAGAACCAGGAGCTTGCGTCCATACAAGAGCTCCTTTGCACTGAGCCGGTTGTAGGAGAGCACGCGCAGATACGGAATATTCCGTGCGGCGCGTCTGGTCATGGTGTCATCATCACCAAGGATCAGCACGGTGCGCTTCTCGTCGGCGACGAAGTTCTTCAGGATCTGGTTCAGTTCTTTCGTCTTGCCGCTCTCGATGGAGAAGTCCTCCACCACCACAAGACGCTCCTCCTGTACTCCCTTGGAGAGCAGGCTCTTCATGGCCAGGCGCTTCATCTTCTTGGGCAGCACGTAGCTGTAATCCCTCGGCTTGGGTCCGAAGATCGTACCACCGCCGACCCACACCGGGCTCTTGCGGTCACCGGCGCGTGCGTTGCCGGTTCCCTTCTGCCGATACGGTTTCGCATTGCTGAAGTTCACTTCACCGCGGGTCTTGGTACTTGCCGTCCCCACACGCCGGTTGGCGAGCTCATTGTTCACGGCGTAGTAGATGGTGCCTTCACTGACTTCGCGGTTAAAGACTTCGTCGTTCAACTCGATTGTCTTGGCGCTCTGGCTGCCGTCGATGGAAAAAACATTCGTTTTCATACTACTGCCCCTACTTCTTGATCGCTTTCTTGACGATGACGACACTCTGGGCGGGCCCGGGAACCGCTCCCTTGACCATGAGGACCTGTAGCTCTTCATCGACACGGACGACCTTCAGGTTCTGTACCGTCGTCCTCTCATTACCCATGTGACCGGCCATCCGGCGGCCCTTGAATACCCGTGAGGGGCTGGCGCTCTGACCGGTACCACCGATGTCACGATGGAACTTGGAACCGTGGGAGGCCCGTCCGCCGCCGAAGCCGTAGCGCTTCACGACGCCCTGAAAGCCCTTGCCCTTCGAGGTCCCGGTGACATCGACAAAGTTGATATCCTTGAATATATCCACACCCAGCACGTCGCCGATCTTCGTATCGTGATCAAAGTCCCTGATTTCGGCCAGGTACTGCTTTGGATCGCAGATCTCTTTGAACTGGCCAGCATACGGCTTGGTGGTCGTGCTCTTCTTCTTGTCAACAGACCCGAGGACGACGGCATTGTAGCCATGCTTCTCCTCGGTGCGATCGGCGACAACAACATTGCCCTCAATCTTGATGACGGTAACGGGTGTAAGCCTGCCTTGGGCGTCAAACACCTGCGTCATTCCTATTTTTTTGCCGATAAGCCCTAACATCTCTTACCTCAACTCTACTTACTGTTTAATCTCTACATCAACACCTGCAGGGAGCTCAAGCTTCATGAGGGCATCCATAACCTTTGATGTAGGGTCCAAAATGTCAATCAACCGCTTGTGGGTTCTCATCTCGAACTGCTCGCGAGATTTTTTATTGACAAAGGGCGATCTCAGGACAGTGTACTTATTGATACGAGTCGGGAGAGGTACCGGTCCGCTTACCGTAGCGCCGGCATTGACGACAGTCTCCACGATTGCCTTTGAGCTCTGCTCAACCAAGTCAACATCAAATCCTCTCAACCGTACACGAATTCTTTCCTTAGCCATAATTCCTCCAAAAAACAGGCCTTGCCACCGCCTCCAGGCAGTGGCAAGACATTCCAGATAGATTAGCCGACGATCTCAATGACCTGGCCGGAGGCTACGGTTCGTCCACCCTCGCGGATAGCAAATCGGAGACCCTTGTCCATGGCGATCGGGTGGATCAGCTCAACGTCAATCTCAGTGTGGTCGCCAGGAAGAACCATCTGCTTGTCGGCAGGGAGGCTCACCGTCCCGGTGATGTCCGTGGTGCGGAAGTAGAACTGCGGGCGATAGCCTTCGAAGAACGGCTTGTGCCTTCCACCCTCTTCCTTGCTCAGCACGTAGACGGTGCCCTTGAACTTGGAGTAGGGAAGAATCGACTTCGGCTTGGCAAGGACCTGGCCGCGGACGACCTCGTTCTTGTCGACGCCTCTCAGCAGTGCTCCGATGTTGTCGCCAGCCTGACCCTCGTCAAGCAGCTTGTTGAACATCTCGACGCCAGTGACGACCGTGTCGCGGGTCGGGCGAACGCCGACGATGGACGCAGGGTCGTTGACCTTGATGACACCACGCTCGATACGACCGGTGACGACAGTCCCGCGGCCGCTGATGGAGAAGATGTCCTCGATCGGCATCAAGAAGGGCTGGTCGACTGCACGCTCCGGAAGCGGGATGTAGGTATCCATCGCCTCAAGCAGCTCGTCAATGCACTTGGTCTTCTCGGGGTTATCGGGCTCACTCATCGCCTCGTACGCGGAACCGCGGATGACGGGGACGTTGTCGCCATCAAAGCCGTTGGCACGAAGCAGGTCACGCATCTCTTCCTCAACGAGGTCAATGAGCTCGGGGTCGTCAACCTGGTCGGTCTTGTTGATGAAGACCAGCAGGGAGGGGACACCAACCTGACGGGCGAGCAGGATGTGCTCCTTCGTCTGTGCCATGGCACCGTCGGTAGCTGCGACGACGATGATGGCGCCGTCCATCTGGGCTGCACCAGTGATCATGTTCTTGATGTAGTCAGCGTGGCCCGGGCAGTCGACGTGGGCGTAGTGGCGGTTTGCGGTCTGATACTCGACGTGACGAGTATTGATCGTGATTCCGCGCTCTTTTTCCTCAGGGGCGTTGTCAATTGAATCATAGGCAAGGGCCTTGTCACCAAACAGCGCGGCACAGTGCATGGTAATAGCTGCGGTAAGGGTAGTCTTGCCATGGTCAACGTGACCGATGGTTCCTACGTTTACGTGTGGCTTCGTCCTCTGAAACTTCTCTTTTGCCATCATTTCCTCCTTGTGACATTCCCTTATCAGTCACAAAAAAATTAATATGTGCTCATAAAGGCGCAAAGCCTTTACCATTCCAGGTGATGAGACAAACTAATTAGAGGAGACGATTAAAGAGGATTCCAGAGGTCGGCAAGCCTGGAGGACCCATCCTGACGACATGGTTGAAAGTTAAAAAAACTTCTTCCCAACTGAAACCACCTTATCATTGTCATGCAATAATCGGTTTGGCTCTCTGTGCGCACCACGGCCTCGCCTTGGGCGCACCTTTAGCACTATATGCGAAAGCATTTTTTATGTCAAGCAAATGCCACGCATACGTGAAACGAAAAACAACCGGCTCCTAAAAGCCGGCTGTGTGGGTATCTACCAGCGGAAGTGGCTGAAGGCCTTGTTGGCCTCTGCCATCCGGTGGGTGTCCTCTTTCTTCTTGAAAGCGGCACCGGTATTCTGGTACGCATCGAGCAGCTCGGCACCGAGCTTCTCGGCCATCGAATGGCCGTTACGTGCCCTGGCGGCCGCGATGATCCATCGCATGGCCAGCGCCTCACGGCGGTTGTCGCGTACCTCGACGGGGACCTGGTAGGTCGCTCCACCGACGCGGCGGCTCTTGACCTCGACGACCGGCTTGACGTTGTCCAAGGCTTTGGTGAAGACGTCGAGCGGCTGCTCGCCGGCCTTCTGACCGGCGTTCTCCATCGCCTCATACATGATGCGGGTGGAGATCGACTTCTTGCCATCCACCATCATGCGGCAGATGAACTTCTCAACGACGGTACTTCCATACCGGGGATCGGGCAAAACTTCCCTGACGGGTGCACTCGCTCTTCTTGACATATGGGTTCTCTCCTATCAAGCCTTTGGTCGCTTGGCACCGTACTTGGAACGGCTTCTCTTACGATCGGTGACACCGAGGGTATCCTTGGCACCACGAACAATGTGATAACGAACACCGGGGAGGTCCTTGACCTTCCCGCCACGCAGCAGGACGACGGAGTGCTCCTGCAGGTTGTGCCCGATGCCGGGGATGTAGGCGGTGACTTCAATCCCGTTGGAGAGGCGCACACGGGCGACCTTCCTGAGGGCGGAGTTTGGTTTCTTGGGGGTGACGGTCATGACCCTGGTGCATACGCCACGCTTCTGGGGACATCCGTCAAGGGCAGGGGATTTGGTCTTGTGGACCACCTGCTTCCGGCCCTTCCTGATCAGCTGATTAATAGTAGGCATCGATTCGATACACTCCCTTTTCGTTCGTTGATCCTCCGACTCTCACATTGACGGGGATCTGCGCCGCCGCAAGACGGCGCGTCATATTACTCATCCGTACCCAGCATGGACGACCCAAGCCTTCAATCTTCATCGAAGTCGTCGGAATCATCACCCACGGATCTCGTTTCCGCAATATCCTCGTAGTCCAGGTCATCATCCTCGATCATCTCTTGTCGGCGGCGTTCCTTCACTGCATCAACTTTCTGCTGCAATGCCAAGAGCTCCTCGTCCTTGAGCTTGATGTCGCGATACTTACGCATACCGGTCCCGGCGGGGATCAGGTGGCCGATGATGACATTCTCCTTCAGACCACGTAGCTCATCCTTACTACCAGCAATGGCAGCGTTTGTCAAGACCTTGGTGGTCTCCTGGAAGCTCGCGGCGCTGATGAAACTGTCGATCGACAGGCTCGCCCGGGTGATGCCCAAGAGCAGCGGTCGTGCCACCGCAGGCTCACCACCCTCACTGATGACCCGGTCGTTCTCCTCAAAGAAGCGGTACTTGTCGACCTGTTGGCCGTGGATCAGGTTGGTATCGCCGACATGGACGATCTCAACCTTGCGCAGCATCTGGCGCACGACGATGCCGAGGTGCTTGTCGTTGATCTGCACGCCCTGCATCCGGTAGACCTCCTGGACCTCATCGACGAGGAAGGACTGCAGTGCGTTCTCCCCGAGGATGTCCAGGATGTCGTGCGGGTCGGTCGATCCGTCACAGAGCGGCTCGGCCGCCTCGACGGAGTCCCCGTCACGCACCAGCAGGTTCTTGCCCATCGAGATCATGTGCTTGTACTCATGACCGTACGGGTCGTTGACGATGATGGTGCGCTTGCCCTTCACGATCGGACCGAAGCTGACCAGGCCGGAGACCTGGGCCAGGACGGCCGCGTTGCGCGGGCGGCGCGCCTCGAACAGCTCGCCGACACGCGGGAGGCCTCCGGTGATGTCCTTGGTCTTGATCGACTCCTTCAAGAGCTTGGCCAAGACCATCCCCTTCCTCACCTTGGCGTTGTCCACCACCTGCAGGTACGAACCACCGGGCAGCAGGTACACGGCCAGGGTATCGCCCTTCCCGCCCTTCTCGCTGGTGATCTCGATGCGTGGCTGGAGCGACTCCAGGCTGTGCTCGGTGATCTTCTTCTCGATGTTGCCGGTCTCTTCGTTGACCTCCTCGATGAGGGTGGTCCCCAGCTTGATGTCGACGAAGGAGACGAAGCCGTCCTCCTCGGCGACGATCGGCTCGCTGAAGGGGTCGAAGGTGACGATCGGCTGCTTCGCCTCGACGTAATCGCCGGTGGCGACGTGCAGCTCGCTGCCCGTCTTCACCACCTGCGTGGCGCCGTGACCGACGAGGTAGACCCGTCCGTCAATGATCCGCACCACCCCGTTCTCGCTGCTGGCGATCTCCTTCTTGCCCTTGATGTAGAGCGGCGCCCCCTTGACGGCGACCTGCCCATCCTCGACCAAGAGCGTATCGTAGCTCTTCGCCTCGATGACGGCGTTGACGCGGAAGTACTCGATCATTCCCTTGCGGGTGAAGACGCTGACCTTGTCATCCTCGCGCTCGACCCGCGAGCCGCTGATGGCGCCGATGAGCGTCGGATAGTGATAGCTGAGCCGGTTCTCCTCGGCGCTGGTCGAGGCGGTCCCTCCGACGTGGAAGGTACGCATCGTCAGCTGGGTGCCCGGCTGCCCGATGGACTGGGCGGCGATGATGCCCACCGCCTCACCGATGACCACCGGCCTATTGGTGGCGAGGTTGCGGCCGTAGCAGCGGCGGCAGACCCCATGCTTCGCCTCACAGGTGAGCACGGTGCGCAGCAGCAGGCGCTCGATGCCGGCTTCCTCGATTCTCTTGGCCGTCTCGTCATCGATCTCCTCGTTTGCCTTGGCCAGGACCTCCCGGGTGAAGGGGTGCAGCACATCCTCGACCGGGCAACGGCCGACGATGCGCTCGGCGAGCGACTCGACGATATCATCGCCGTCGCGCAGCGCGCTACGCCAGATGCCGTTGATGGTGTGGCAGTCGTCCTCATTGACCACCACGTCCTGGCTGATATCCACCAGGCGTCGGGTCAGATACCCGGCCTCGGCGGTCTTGAGCGCGGTGTCGGAGAGTCCCTTTCTCGCCCCGTTGGTCGAGATGAAGAACTCGATGATCGACAAGCCTTCCTTGAAGTTCGACTTGATGGGGAACTCGATGACGTCGCCCGACGGCTTCGCCATCAAGCCACGCATGCCACCGAGCTGCCTGATCTGGGTCTTCGAACCACGGGCACCGCTGTCGGCCATCATATAGAGCGGGTTGAAACCGTTCTGACTGCTCTTCAACTCGCCCATCAGGGCGTCGGTGAGCTGGTCGTTGGTCTGTGTCCACACCTCGATGACACGGTTGTAGCGCTCCTCCTGGGTGATGTGTCCCTGGCGGTACTGCTCCATGATCCGCTGCTGTTCGGCGTTCGCCTTGTCCACAAGCTCCGTCTTCGCGGCGGGGACGATCATGTCGGAGAGACCGATCGTCGCCCCGAAGAGCGTCGCGTACTGGTAGCCGACATCCTTGATGGAGTCGAGCATCTCGACGGCGATCGAGTTCTTGTTCGCCTTCAGCGTATCTCCGATGAGCGCCTTCAGCTCCTTGTCCCCGAGCGTCTCGTTCTGGAACGGGATGTCGGCGGGAAGGGCGGCATTGAAGATCACCCGACCCGGGGTCGTCTCGATCTTGGTGCCGTCGGCGAGCTTATAGCGGATCCTGGCGTTGTAGGAGAGCAGGCCGCTGTCGATGGCCGCTTCCAACTCGCCGATGGTGTCGTAGTACTTGCCCTCCCCCGGGGCCCCGGCCATGTCGCGCGTCAGGTAGTTGATCCCGAGCACCATGTCCTGGCTGGGGTAGACGATCGGCTTGCCGTTCGCCGGGTCGAGCAGGTTGGTCACGCTGAGCATCAGCGTCCAGCACTCAAGCTGGGCGGCATGGGTCAGCGGGACGTGCACGGCCATCTGGTCACCGTCGAAGTCGGCGTTGTAGGCGTGACAGACCAGCGGGTGCAGTTTGATGGCCTTGCCGTCGACGAGGACCGGGTCGAACGCCTGGATGCCCAGGCGGTGGAGCGTCGGGGCTCGGTTGAGCAGCACCGGGTGCTCCTTGACCACCTCATCGAGGATCGCCCACACCGCATCGGTCTCCTCTTCGACCAGGCTCTTGGCCTTCTTGATGTTGTAGACCACGCCGTCCTGGACAAGCTTCTTCATGATGAACGGCTTGTAGAGCTCCAAGGCCATCTTCGAGGGAAGGCCGCACTGGTGCATCCGCAGCTCGGGCCCGACCACGATGACCGAGCGGCCCGAGTAGTCGACGCGCTTGCCGAGGAGGTTCTGCCGGAAGCGCCCCTGCTTGCCCTTGAGCATGTCGGAGAGGCTCTTGAGCGGCCGGTTGCTCGCCCCCTTGACGACCCGCTTGCGCTTGGAGTTGTCGAAGAGCGCGTCAACGGCCTCCTGCAACATCCGCTTCTCGTTGCGGATGATGATGTCGGGGGCATTGAGCTTGACGAGGCGATCGAGGCGGTTGTTCCGGTTGATCACCCGGCGATAGAGGTCGTTGAGGTCGCTGGTGGCGAAGCGTCCGCCGTCGAGCTGGACCATGGGCCTGAGATCGGGCGGGATGACCGGGATCACGGTGAGGATCATCCACTCCGGCTTGTTGCCGCTGTCGCGGAAGTTCTCACAGACCTCGATGCGCTTGAGGAGGCGCTTGTCGCTCTTCTCGCCCTTGAGGCGCATCTGGTCGCGCAGCTCGCGGGAGAGCTCCTCCAAATCGAGGTTCACCAAGAGCTTGTGCACCGCCTCGGCGCCCATGCCGGCCTCGAAGGAGTCACCGTACTGATCGCGTGCCTGCCAGTACTCCTCCTCGGTGAGCAGCTGCTTGGGCTTGAGGGCGGTATCGCCGGCGTTGATCACCACGTACTTCTCGTAGTAGAGGATCGACTGCAGCGCGTTGCGGGTGATGTCGAGCAGCATGCTCATCCGGCTGGGGACGGAGCGATAGTACCAGATGTGGCTCACCGGGGCCGCGAGGGTGATGTGTCCCATCCGCTCACGGCGCACCTTGGTGTTGGTCACCTCGACGCCGCAGCGGTCACAGATCACTCCCTTGTACCGAATCGACTTGAACTTGCCGCAGTAGCACTCCCACTCCTTGGTGGTGCCGAAGATCTTCTCGCAGAAGAGTCCCTCACGCTCGGGGCGCAAGGTTCGGTAGTTGATTGTCTCAGGCTTCTTGACCTCACCGTACGACCAACCCTTGATCTGCTCCGGCGAAGCCAACTTTATCATGATGCTATCGAAATCTTGAATTTCCTTCATCAACACATCTCCTGCTTAGTTGAGCGAGCCCTTGCCGATCTTGGCGATCAGCTCCTCATCACGCTCGGTCAAAGGCAACTGACGACCATCGGAGTCGTAGACCGACATATCAAGGGCCAGACCCCGAATCTCCTGCACCAGCACGTTGAATGCCTCAGGCATCCCGGCGGTGGTCGCCGGCTCGCCCTTGACGATGGATTCGTAGATCTTCACCCTGCCGTTCATGTCATCACTCTTGATGGTCAAGAGCTCCTGCAGGGTATTGGCCGCGCCATACGCCTCAAGGGCCCAGACCTCCATCTCACCAAGCCTCTGGCCGCCGAACTGCGCCTTACCGCCGAGCGGCTGCTGGGTGACCAGCGAGTAGGGGCCGGTGGAACGGGCGTGCATCTTGTCATCGACGAGGTGGTGCAACTTCAGGTAGTAGATATAGCCGCAGAAGACCGGGTTGACGAACGGTACGCCGGTCTGCCCATCGTAGAGGATCGTCTTGGAGTCCTCGGGCAAACCCGCTTCTCGCATCTTCTCCTGGATCTGCTCGATGGTGGCGCTGGCGAAGACGGGGGTGGAGTACCACTCATCAAGCTTCACCGCGGCCCAGCCGAGCTGGGTCTCCATGAGCTGGCCGATGTTCATTCGTGAGGGAACGCCCAGCGGGTTGAGACAGACGTCGAGCGGCGTCCCATCCTCCATGTAGGGCATATCCTCCTCGGGGAGCACCCGGCTGACGACACCCTTGTTCCCATGCCGGCCCGCCATCTTGTCGCCCTGGCGCAGCTTGCGCTTGGTGGCGATGAGGACCTTGACCGTCTCCTCGACGCCGGGGGGCAACTCATCGTTGTTGCTGCGCTTGAGGCGCTGCACGTCGATGATCGTCCCTTCGGTGCCGTGGGGAACCTTCAGCGAGGTGTCACGCACCTCCTTGGCCTTCTCTCCGAAGATCGAGTTGAGCAACTTGAACTCGGGGGTGGTATCACTTTCGCTCTTGGGGGTCACCTTCCCCACCAGGATCGAGCCGGGACGCACCATGGTGCCGATACGGGCGATGCCGTCCTCATCGAGCATCTCCAGCATCTTCTCGCTGGTGTTGGGGATGTCGCGGGTCAGCTTCTCCGGTCCGAGCTTCGTCTCGCGGATATCGGTGGTGAACTCCTTGATGTGGATACTGGTGAAGATGTCGTCCTTGACGACCCGCTCACTGACGAGGACCGCGTCCTCGTAGTTGTAGCCGTGCCACGGCACGAAGCCGACGAGGATGTTGCGCCCAAGGGCGAGATCGCCCTCCTGGGTGGCCGGGCCATCACCGATGACCTGCCCCTCCTCGACGTGCTGTCCAACGACGACCAGCGGCTTCTGGTTGAAGCAGGTATCCTGGTTGGTCCGCTGGAACTTCTGGATCTCGTAGAGGTCGACCTCACCCTCGATCTCACTTGAGTCGGGCTGGATGACGATTTTCTCGGCGCTGACGTAGGTGACGGTGCCGCTGCGCAGGGCCTTGAGGAGCACCCCGCTGTCGTAGGCGGTCTTGCCCTCCATGCCGGTTCCCACCCGCGGGGTCTCGGGGAAGACGAGGGGGACTGCCTGCCTCTGCATGTTCGAACCCATCAGGGCGCGGTTGGCGTCGTCGTGCTCGAGGAACGGGATGAGCGAGGCCGCGACGCTGAGCACCTGCTTGGGGTCGACGTCCATGTACCGAATCTCGGCCGGGGGCTTGGTGGAGTAGTCGCCGCTGCGGCGCACCGGCACCTCCGCATCCTTGAAGTGGCCCTCATCATCGATCTCGGCCGACGCCTGGGCGATGAAGTACTTCTCCTCGTCGTTCGCGTCGAGGTAGCGGTACTGGTTGGTGACCACCCCGTTGACCACCCGGCGGTATGGGGTCTCCAAGAAGCCGTGGCGGTTGATGCGGGTGTAGTTGGCGAGGCTGACGATCAAGCCGATGTTCGGACCCTCGGGGGTCTCGATCGGACAGATGCGCCCGTAGTGGGTGTAGTGGACGTCGCGGACCTCGAAGCCGGCGCGGTCTCTCGAGAGACCTCCCGGGCCGAGGGCGTTGAGGCGCCGCTTGTGGGTCAGCTCGGCGAGCGGGTTGACCTGGTCCATGAACTGGGAGAGCTGGCTGGAGCCGAAGAACTCCTTGATGGCGGCGACAATCGGCTTGATGGAGATCAAATCCTGCGGCTTGACCGAGCCGCTCTCGAGGTTCATCCGCTCCTTGGCGATGCGCTCCATGCGGGCGAAGGCGCTCTTGAGCGCATTCTGCAGCAGCTCACCGACCGAACGGATGCGGCGGTTGCCGAGGTGGTCGATGTCATCGACGTTCTCCTCACGGATGAACACCTTGATGAGGAACGCCATCGTGTTGACGATGTCGGTCGGGGTGAGGACGGTCAAGTCGGTCGCGCCGCCCTCCTCTTCATCCTCGTCGAGGTCAGTGGAGAACTTCTTGTTGAACTTGTAGCGGCCGACCGAGCCGAGGTCGTAGCGGCGGCTGGAGAAGAACATGTCGGGCAGGTCCTTCTCGGCGCGCTCGATGGCGATCATCTCGCCGGGCATCAGGACAGAGAAGATCGGCGAGAGCACGTCCTCCTTGGTCGGTTCGTCATAGCCTTCGCTGGTATACTTGGCGTCCTCAATCTCGAAGCAGTTGAGGATCATGTCGCTGTGGAGCGTCCCCTCACCCTTGAGGTTGAGGAGCGAGATCTCACTGACCTTGAGTGAGAGCAGCTCGTCGATCTCGTGGACGTGCAGCATGTCGCCGGCACGCAGTACCTTGCGCGGCTCTCCCTCGACCTGGGCCCAGACATCCTTATAGAGGTAGCGGTTCTCCAAACTTGCCTTCACTTCGGCGTCATCGACCAGCTCGACCTGCTCGCTGGAGTAGAACTGCTCGAGGATCTTTTCACGGGTATCGAAGCCGATGGCCCGCAGAAAGAGGGTGCCGAGGATCTTCTTCTTGCGGTCGATCTTGGCAAAGATCAGGTGTTTCTTATCGTCAATCTCAAACTCGAGCCATGAGCCCCGGTAGGGGATGATCCTCGAGGAGTAGACGTCCTTGTCATCGCTGAAGATCACACCGGGGGAGCGGTGGATCTGGCTGACGACGACACGCTCGGCACCGTTGATGATGAAGGTACCGCGGTCGGTCATCAGGGGGATATCGCCGAAGAAGATCTCCTTCTCGCGGATCTCCCCGGTGGAGAACTCAAGACTGATCGTGACTTTGATGGGCACACTGTAGGAACGACCTTTCTTCTTGCACTCCGTTTCGGAGAACTTGATGTTCTCATAATCAATGGTATACCCCTTGTAGGTGAGACGCATCTCGCCGTTGGGGCTGTCAATGGGGAAGGTCGATAAGAATACTTCCTCCAGGCCGTACGACGGATCGGGGGCCAAACCTTTCTTGAACCGCTCCAGCTGCAAGAATCGCTCATAGGACTCGAGCTGGACTCCGATCAGGTTTGGCAGCTCGCACACTTGGTGCTGTTCGCTGCCGATGTACGTCCGTGTTATGGATTTGCCGTTGGCAACCATCATGTACCCTCCAAAGTCAACTAAAAGACAGACAGGTTCCCGCCTGCAGGCTCGGGAAACGAAAGACACAAGGTGCCACCGGGTTCATTCCGGTGGCTATCGAGACAGGGCATCTGCCCAACAACAAAAAGCTGGGTGAGGGAGCGCACGAGGCGCTCCCACGCTTCCCATCAGTCAACAGGCTTGATCTCAACGGTGCACCCAACCTCCTCAAGCTTCGCCTTCAGAGCATCGGCATCCGCCTTGTTCACGCCTTCCTTGACGACCTGGTTCCCCGCTTCGACCAGATCCTTGGCCTCCTTCAGGCCCAGACCGGTGATGACACGGACTTCCTTGATCGCCGGAATCTTCTTGGCGGGATCGGCGGCCACGAGGACCACGTTGAACTCGGTCGGCTCTTCGACGGCTGCTGCCTCAGCGGCGGGACCGGCGACGACAGCGGCTGCGGCTGCCTTGACGCCAAACTTATCCTCCATCATCTTGATGAGGTCAGCGACCTCCATGACGGTCATGCTTGCGATCGACTCCAAAATCTCTTCTTTAGTAGCCATATTATCTTCTCCTTATAAAATATTGTTCGCACAGTCGTAGCAGGTTACCACTGAAGACTAAGACTGTGTCAGTTTCCTTCTGGCGCGCTCTCAACGGAGATGCCGTTCGCTTCGACATAGGCGAGCATCGTTGCCGCCAGCTTCTGTACCGGTGCCATCATCGTCGACATGAGCATGGCGATGAGCTCAAGCTTGCCAGGAAGCTTGGAGAGCGCCTCGACCTCCTCAGGTGAGAAGAACTGCCCATCGATGATGCCGCCCTTGACCACCAGCGGCGCACCCTCTCTGGCAAGGGCGTAGAGCTCCTTGGCCACGGCGTTCACCTCATCACCCTTGACCAGGGCGATGGCGGTCGGTCCGACCAGCTGCTCATCGGCGCTTCGGTCGAGCTGGGAGAGCGCGATGCGGGCATAGCGGTTCTTCACCACCCGATACGCACTGTCCTTCTTCATCAGCGTGCGCCTGAGCGTCGTGATCTGCTCGACGGTCATCCCACGGTAATCGGTGAAGATATAGCCGTTGTACTGGGAGAACTCATCCTTGAGTGCCTTGACGGACTCTTCTTTGGCGGGGGTAATACGGGTCTTGTACTCCATTGTTCTCTCTCCTTATACCGTTGCCAGCAGATCCTTCACGTTGAGCCTGAGGCCAGGTCCCATCGTGGAGGAGAGGGCGACGCTGACCAGATAGTCAGCCTTGGCGTCACTGGGCTTCTTGCGCATGATCTCCTTGACGACCGCGAGGGCGTTCTCGCTGACCTGGGCGCTCTCCATGGAGACCTTGCCGATGGCCAAGTGAACGACGCTGGTCTTGTCGGAGCGGAACTCGACCCGGCCCTTGGAGAGCTCGGCGAGTGCGCCCTTGATGTCCATCGTCACCGTCTGTGTCTTGGGGTTCGGCATCAAGCCGCGCCGGCCAAGCACCGGACCGAGACGTCCAACATCCTTCATCATGTCGGGGGTCGCCACCGCCACATCGAAGTCCATCCAACCGCCGCGGATCTTCTCGATGAGGTCGTTGTCGCCGACATAGGCGGCCCCGGCTTCACGAGCTTCCTCGGCCTTCTCACCCTTGGCGAAGACCAAGATCTTCTTCTGGGCGGAGAACTGGTTGGGCAGCACGACGGTGTCGCGCACGCTCTGGCTCTTCTTCAACGTCAGCTTGACATGGATCTCGACGGTTTCGTCGAACTTTGCAAAGGCGAGCTCCTTGACCAGGGCCGTGGCCTCGTCAAGGCTGTACAGCTTGGTACGGTCGACACCCTTTGCCGCTTCTCGATACTTCTTTCCGTGTTTCATCTTAGCGCTCCACCTCTACACCCATGCTGCGGGCCGTTCCGGCGATGATCTTCTTGGCTGCCTCAAGATCGTTTGCGTTGAGGTCTTCAAGCTTGGTCTTCGCGATCTCAGCGAGCTGGTCTTGGGTCAACGTGCCGACTTTCGTCTTGTTGGGGGTCCCGCTGCCGCCCGTGATACCGAGGGCCTTCTTGATCAAGACAGCGGCCGGCGGGGTCTTCAGCACGAAGCTGAAGGACTTGTCGGCATACACCGTGATGATGACGGGGAGGATCAGTCCAGGCTCATAGTTCTTCGTCTTATCGTTGAACTCCTGGACAAATTTGGGGGCGCTGACACCATGGGGTCCAAGCGCCGGTCCGATCGGGGGGGCCGGCGTGGCCTTCTGGGCAGGGCACTGCAATTTGATGATTGCAGAAACCTTTTTCTTTGCCATGTTTCTCTCCTTACGCAGCAGTCCCATTGACTCTGCGCTGGTCATAACGCCTGCCATACGAACAGGCTCCCACCTCACTACATGAGGGAGTACTCACACACAAATGGACTTGCTTGTAAAAAATCAGAAAACTCTCATATAGCGGTCAAGTCCACAGACCACTACAGAATCTTTTCCACTTGGAGAAAGTCCACCTCAACCGGGGTGGAGCGGCCGAAGATCCCGACGCTGACACGCATGCGGGCCTTCTCAAGGTTGACCTCCTCGATGACCCCGGTAAAGGTGTCGAAGGGGCCTTCGATGATCCGCACCTGCTCGCCGACGGCAAAGGTCTGCTTCGGTTTGAAGACCTTCTCGGCGGGCAGGTCGCCCGTCTTCTGGAAGATGTTCTTCACTTCGGCGGCGTTGAGCGGCTGGGGCTTCACGCGATCGTTGGGGGTGACGAAGCCCGTCACACCCTGGATCCGCTTGATATGGGAGCACCACGTCTTCCAACTAGTGTCGGGAAGGTCGAGCTCCACAAGGATGTATCCGGGTAAAATCTTGCGCTTGACTTCACGACGCACCCCGTCCTTGACCTCGACGACGGTCTCGAAGGGGACCTTGACGTCGGTGCAGATCAGGGCGAAGTCCGTATCGGTCTCGCGCATCTTGTTGATGATGCGTTCAATCTTTTGTTCGTATCCTGAATAGGTGTGTACTACGTACCAGCCCTTTGCCATATCGTTCCTTTACAGTATGAAGAGGACGGCCTTGAGCAGGATGAAGTCGATCAACCCAAGGAAGATGGCGACAATGACCGTAGATACGATGACAACCTTTGTCGAAGAGATGACAGCTTCACGGGAGGGCCAGACGACCTTCTTCAGCTCCTGGCGGGACTCCTTGATATACTTGATGAACTTCTTCATAAAGGCTCCTTGATTCACGGAAAGATTGAGAAGCAAGCAGGCCAAGAAGGACTCGAACCCTCAACATCTGGTTTTGGAGACCAGCGCTCTACCAATTGGAGCTATTGGCCTATCTGCTTCCCAATCGCAACGTCTTATTTGATCTTCGCCTCGCGGTGCAGGGTGTGCTTGCGCTCGAACGGGCAGTACTTGCTCAGCTCCAGCTTCCCTTGGGTGTTGCGGCGATTCTTCTCGGTCGTGTAGTTCTTCTGTTTGCACTCGGTGCACTGCAGCGCAATCTTTTCAACAGGACCTTTCTTATCTTTAGCCATACCATGCTCCTCAGGTGGGTTTTCCCACCATGCTCCCCACACGAGAAGGGGACAAAAAAATAGCCCTCGAACGGATTCGAACCGTTGACCCCCACCTTACCATGGTGGTGCTCTGCCAACTGAGCTACAAGGGCGTCGGCCACACGTCAGTGAATTCTCGAGTGCATACACCTAGACGTGCAGAAGCTAACTTACCAGAGCGAATGATTTTTGTCAATACAGCATGAATAAAGTCCAATGTGTTGCCCACCCTCGTGCGATATTATATAGTACCGTGTACGTATCTGCCACAAATGCAAGGAGTTCCCGCATGAAAAATCAACCAAAAACGCGTTGGGGCCTTACCAGTGAAGACATAGCACAGGATTTCGCTGAGCACCTGAAGTACAGTCAGGATGCGGATATTTATCATCGCACCGACCATGCACGCTACACCGCGCTTGCCCTGGCCATCAAAGACCGGATCATCCACCAGTGGAACAAGAGCCGGAAGACCCAGCGTTCCAGCGGGGCGAAGCGGGTCTACTACCTCAGCCTCGAGTTTTTGATGGGCCGCACGCTGACCAACAACGTCATCAACCTCGGCATCGAAGGCGAGGTGAGGGAGGCACTCAACTCGCTCGGGTACACCTACGAGGAGCTTGCCGAGATGGAGAGCGACGCCGGGCTGGGCAACGGGGGGCTTGGTCGGCTCGCCGCCTGCTTCCTCGATTCATTGGCCACGCTGGAGATCCCCGCCTACGGCTACGGCATCCGCTACAACTACGGCATCTTCCGCCAGCAGATCAAGGCGGGGTGGCAGGTCGAGCAGCCCGACAACTGGCTGCGCGACGGCAACCCCTGGGAGATCATGCGCCCCTCGATCGTCTATCCAGTGCAGTTCGGCGGCCAGGTCCAGGTCATCCGGGAGGGGGGACGGGACCACTTCAAGTGGGTCGGCGGCGAGATCGTCAACGGCATGGCCTACGACACCCCGATCATCGGCTACGGCGGCAAGACCGTCAACACGCTCCGCCTCTGGTCGGCCAAGAGCCCCGAGGAGTTCAACTTCCACGAGTTCAACGACGGCGACTACACCGAGGCGGTGCGCAGCAAGATCTCGGCGGAGAACCTCAGCCAGATCCTCTACCCCAACGACACCCTCTACATGGGCAAGGAGCTGCGCCTCAAGCAGCAGTACTTCTTCGTCGCCTGTTCGCTCGCCGACATCATGCGCCGCTTCAAACGTGACGGCAAGAAGTGGGCGGAGCTTCCCAACCATGCGGCCATCCAGCTCAACGACACCCACCCCTCTTTGGCGATCCCCGAGCTGATGCGCATCCTCGTTGACGAGGAGCACCTGGAATGGGATGAGGCCTGGAAGATCACCGTCGCCACCATGGGCTATACCAACCACACCCTGATGCCGGAGGCGCTGGAGAAGTGGTCGCTGCCGATGATGGAGAAGATCCTGCCGCGCCACACCCAGATCATCTTCGAGATCAACCACCGCTTCCTCCAAGAGGCGGTCTCCCACTTCCCGTTGCAAGCGCACATGCTCTCCAAGATCAGCATCATCGAGGAGACCAATCCCAAGAACATCCGCATGGCCCACCTGGCCATCGTCGGCAGCCACTGCACCAACGGCGTGGCGGCCCTGCACTCCGAGCTGCTCAAGCGCTCGATGTTCAGCAATTTCAACACCATCTACCCCGACCGCTTCACCAACAAGACCAACGGCATCACGCAGCGGCGCTGGCTGCTCTCATCCAACCCCAAGCTCGCCGCCCTGATCACCAGCGCCATCGGCGACGGGTGGATCACCGACTACCAGCAGATCGCCAAGCTGACCCCGTTTGCCGAGGACAGCGCCTTCCTCGCGGACTTCGGCAGGATCAAGGAGGAGAACAAAAAGCGGGCCGCATCCTTCCTCAAGGCCGACTCCTCCCTCATCATCGACCCCGACTCCCTCTTCGACGTCCAGGTCAAGCGGATCCACGAGTACAAGCGCCAGCTCTTGAACGTCCTGCACATCCTCTACCTCTACAACGACATCAAGAGCGGGGGGGAGGAGACGAAGGACATGGACAAGGTCACCTTCCTCTTCGGCGGCAAGGCAGCCCCCGGCTACGTCAACGCCAAGCTGATCATCAAGCTGATCAACAACATCGCCCACGTCATCAACGCCGACTGCGATGCCAAGGAGAAGATCGCCGTCCACTTCATGCCCAACTACCGTGTCTCGATGGCTGAGGTGATCATCCCCGCCACGAACCTCAGCCAGCAAATCTCGACGGCCGGCACCGAGGCCAGCGGAACGGGAAACATGAAGTTCATGGCCAACGGGGCGCTCACCATCGGGACGATGGATGGGGCCAACATCGAGATCGCCGAGGAGGTCGGAGCGGAGAACATGTTCATCTTCGGCAACAATGAGGAGGAGATCTCCGCCCTGAAGTCGACCTACGACCCCTTCTCCGCCGTCCTCGCCAACGAGAAGATCAAGGAGATGGTCGACCTGCTCTTCAGCGGCTTCTTCAACGTCAACGAGCCGAACATCTTCGAGCCGCTCAGGCGTTCGCTCTTCGAGGAGGGAGATCGCTACTACCTCTTCGCCGACCTCCCCTCCTACATCACCATGCACCACAAGGCCCGCACCCTCTACCAGGAGGACCGCGGAGAGTTCAACAGGAGGGCGGTGCTGAACATCGCCAAGAGCGGCAAGTTCTCCAGCGATCGAACCATCACCGAGTACGCTGAGGAGATCTGGCATGTCCAACGATGCCCGGTGGAACGGGACCTCAATGGGGATACCGTGCTCGCCGACGCGGCCAAGCGATGAGGAGTAAGGAACACCGAAAAGTGTGAGACAGAGGGGTGACGGATATTCGTCATCCCGTGCATACATATCTCTTTTATTCACAATAGTATAGTTATTTGTATTGCATAAACGCGTTATATATGACAAATACTCGTCATTTTCAGGAAAAAACCTGTTATAGTCATCCAATGGCTACTTTCTGGGATCGGGTCAGGATTTATCTCAATTCGCCGACGGTCGTCGACTTGGCTCAGATGCTTGGTGTCAAACGTACCACGCTCTCGAGCTGGATCCACAACAACCGCCGCCCTCCCCTTGATACGCTTCTGAAGATCTCCGAGCTCACCGGAGTCTCCATCGCACAGCTGGAGCTTGGCCATGATACCGTCTACGACGATGAAGTGGGAGAGAATCCGGTTGCCTATCGACGTGAGATCGACGAGATGATCGGCGCCCTGGCCGAGGACGAGCTCCGCCTCCTGCGCCAGTTGATCCCCTACCTCAAAAACCCACCGCAGAAAGAAGACGCGTGACGGACGGACTTGCGATGGCGAGCAGCGGCGCGACGATCATCGCCGGCAGGAAGTTGCCGGCCTTGGTACGCCTGATGTCGAGCAAGTTGAAGGCGATCATGAGCAACAGCATGCCGCCGACCGCGGCAAGCTCATTGATGCCCCCGTCGCCGAGGACCGGGGCGATGACGCCGCCGGCGAGGGTGAAGAACCCCTGGTAGACGAGGATGAAGAGGGCGCTTGCCATCACACCGATGCCATACGCCGCGGTGAAGACGATCGCCATCGCCCCGTCCATGATTGACTTGATCATGATGAGCTGGTAGTCGCCCACCGTCCCGGCCTGGATCGACCCGACCACCGTCATCGCCCCACTGCAGAAGAGCAGCGACGCGTTGAAGAAGCCCAAGGCGAAGTTGCGCCCGCTCTCCTCACTCCCCGTCCCACGCGAGAGACGCTTCTCCATCCACACCCCGAGCGAGAGGATCCGATCCTCGATTTTCAGGGCATAGCCCGCCGCCCCTCCGATGATCAGGGCGAAGAGGAGGATGAGATAGGAGTTCGACGAGAGGGCCATCGAGAGGCCGATGACCAGCGTGACCAACCCACTCGCGGTGAAGATCAGCTGACGATACGATTCGCTGAGCCGATTCTTGACCAGAAGGCCGACCAGAGTTCCAATGATGACCATCAGGGCGTTGAAATAGGTGGCAATCATAATGGGTGTGAGTATAATAAGTTTGTGGAACTCACTCAAGGAAGCGTCATGCAAAACATCCTGCTGGCGGCAGGTCTGGCCTCACGAAGCGGCGGGGAGAAGCTCTTCTACCCCTACCAGGGGCACACCATCATCCACCACAGCGTCGCTGCTTCGCTCGCGGCCGGTCTCTTCACCGTCGTGGTCACCGGACACCGGGCAGAGGAGGTGGCGTCAGAGCTCCTTGACCTCTCCTCCCCCTCCCTGCTCATCGTCAACAACCCCCACTATGCCCGTGGCCAGGGCAGCTCCACCCAAGCCGGCGTCGCCGCCTTGGACGGGGGGCTGCCCTTCTTCATCTCCCTGGCCGACATGCCCCTCATCGAGGCGGGCCACTACCGCACCTTGTGTGATGCGTACACCGGCGCTCCGCTCCGTCCCCGATGCGGGGCGAAGGTGGGTCACCCGGTGCTGCTCCCCCCCTCGTTCATCCCCCTCATCGCAGCCCAGGAGGGCCCGTTTGCCATGAAGGAGCTGCTCGCCTCCTCCCCGATGGAGTACCTGGACACGAATGAGGAGGCGTATGTCCGGGATGTGGACACCGCCTCCTCCTATCACGCATTGGTCAAAGGCTCTTCGCCTCGACCGTAGATCCATGCATCGAGAGGTGGATCTTCGCCCCCTCTGCAAACGTGCCGGCGAGCAGCTGCATCGACAGCGAGTCCTCCACCATCCGCTGGATGGCCCGCCTGATGGGCCGGGCCCCGTAGAGCGGGTCGAACCCCTCCTCGAAGATGGCGTCGACCACCGCATCATCCCAGCTGAGCTCATAGCCGCGCTCCTTGAGCCGGGTGGCCAAGGCGGTCAACTGGAGAGTGACGATGGCGCGCACCTGCTCCTCGCCGAGGCGGTCGAAGACGATGATCTCATCGAGCCGGTTGATGAACTCCGGCTTGAAGGAGGCCGTGATGACCTCCCTCACCATCGCCTCACCCGCCTCCTTGGAGGGGGCGCTCATCAACTGCTGGCTTCCCAGGTTGCTGGTCATGATGACCACCGTGTTGGTGAAGTCCACGACCCGTCCCTGTCCGTCGGTGAGCCGCCCGTCATCGAGCAGCTGCAAGAGGACGTTGAAGACATCCGGGTGGGCCTTCTCGATCTCGTCGAAGAGGATCACCGAGTAGGGTCGCCTCCTCACCACCTCGGTGAGCTGGCCGCCCTGGTCGTAGCCGACGTAGCCGGGAGGGGCCCCGATGAGACGGCTGACGGAGAACTTCTCCATGTACTCGCTCATGTCGATGCGGGTGAGCGCCTTCTCGTCGTCGAAGAGGAAGCGGGCGAGCACCTTCGCCAAAAGCGTCTTGCCTACCCCGGTGGGGCCGGCGAAGAGGAAGCTGCCCAAGGGGCGCGCCGCATCGCCGATGCCGGCCTTGTTGCGCCGGATCGCGTTGCTCACCGCCTGAATCGCTTCCTTTTGGCCGACGACCTCAGCGCTCAGGGTCTCCTCGAGCTTCAGATACCGCTCGATCTCGCTGTCCTGCATCTTGGCCACCGGCACCCCGGTCCAGCTGCTCACGATCCGGGCGATGTCATCCTCGGTGACCTCCTCGCGGAGCAGCTGCCTGCCGTCGCCCTGCACCGCCTTGAGCTGCTCATCCATCACGGCGATCTCTTTGAGCAGGGCGGGGATCTGCCCGTGCCTGATCTGCGCCGCACGGGCCAGGTCAGCGTCCCGTTCGGCCTTCCCCTCCTCGATCTTCAGTTGCTCAAGCTGCGCCTTCCGATCCCTGAGACGGGCGATGAAGGAGCGTTCATTCTCCCACTGCAGGCTCATGGCCCGCCGCTTCTCCTCAAGCTCGGCCACCTCCGCCTCGATCTTTGCGAGACGGGCCTTGCTGGCATTGTCGGTCTCCCGACCCAAGGCCTGCTCCTCGATGTTCAGGCGCAGGATCGTGCGGCTGATCTGGTCGAGCTCCACCGGCTGGCTCTCGATTTCCATCTTGAGCTGGCTCGCCGCCTCATCGATGAGGTCGATGGCCTTGTCCGGCAGGAAGCGGTTGGTGATGTAGCGATTGCTCAGCGTCGCCGCTGCGACGAGCGCCTCGTCCTTGATCCGCACCCCATGGTGGACCTCATAGCGCTCCTTGAGCCCCCTCAGAATCGCGATGGTCGACTCCACCGACGGCTCCTTCGTGTAGACGGGCTGGAAGCGTCGTTCCAGGGCCTTGTCGACCTCGATGTACTTGCGGTACTCATCGAGCGTCGTCGCCCCGATGGTGCGCAGCTCTCCGCGTGAGAGTGCCGGCTTGATGAGGTTGGAGGCGTCGGTCGACCCCTCGGCCGCCCCCGCCCCGACGATGGTATGCAGTTCGTCGATGAAGAGGATGATGGCGCCATTGGAGGAGGTGACCTCCTTGATGACCGCCTTCAGACGCTCCTCGAACTCACCGCGGAACTTCGCCCCGGCGACCAAGGAGCCGACATCGAGGCTGAGGAGGCGCTTTTGGCGCAGGGACTCGGGCACATCGCCGCTGGCGATGCGCTGGGCGAGCCCCTCCACGATCGCCGTCTTGCCGACCCCGGGCTCTCCGATGAGCACCGGATTGTTCTTCGTGCGGCGGCTGAGGACCTGCATCACGCGCCGGATCTCCTCATCACGCCCGATGACCGGGTCGAGCTTTCCCTGCCGGGCCATGGCGGTCATGTCCTTGCAGTACTTCTCCAGCGCCTCATACTGGCTCTCCGGATCCTCATTGGTGATGGACTGGTTGCCGCGGATGGCCATCAGGGCCTGCATCGCCGCATCCTTGGTCAGCCCCAGCCCCTTCAACTCGCGGCTGAGAGCGCTCGAGCTGTCGTCGATCACGGCGAGCAGAAAGTGTTCGCCACTGAGGTACTGGTCCTTGAAGTCGGCGGCGATCTTGTCCATGGCGTAGAGCTGGCTCCCCAGCTGGGCGGAGATCGACCGCTTCACCGCCCCGCCATACGCCTTGGGGAGGCGGTCGATGAGCTTCTCGGTCCGCTCCAGCACCGTGGCGGGAGGAATCCCGATACGCTCAAAGAGCGGGATGAGCACCCCCTCCTTCTGGGAGAGCAGCGCGGCGAGCAGGTGCTCGCTGGAGATCTCGGCGTTGCCGTTTGCATTGGCCAGGGCATCGGCGTCCGAGAGCCCTTGGCGTAGTTTTATCGTCATTTTGTCTATGTTCATACGTACTCCTTCGGCTCGCCGGGCGAGCCTTGCTGTACATCATCAATATACACATGGGAGAGGAGTGGGGACTAGATTCGGTGGAAGTCGAGGTAGGTCAAGACCAGCTCCTTGGAGAGGGCCATGTCGAAGGTGTCCAAGAACGCCACCTGGAAGCACGACGACTCCAGCATGAGCAAGAGATGGTCGGCGACCTTGTTCACGTCGCAGGCGATGATCTGAGCCTCCTGGATGCCCATGCGCAGCAGGCGCTTGAAGAGGATCGTCAGCTTCGCTGTCCGCCTCAGGATGATCTCATTGAAATCCCTGCCCTCTTTCTTCATCTGCAGCATCACATCCACGAGGCTGGTCAACTCCCCTTCGCTCTCACTGGCCGTGTGCATGATATCCAGGCAGATGTGGCCGATGCGGGTGATGTAATCCTCGTCGCTTGACCAGGCGTAGGTGGCGTACTTGTTGAACATCCGTCCGGTGACCAGTTTGACGGCGTAGTAGTAGATCTCTTCCTTGTCCTTGAAGTATTGGTAGATCGTGGGGCGAGAGATCCCACACTCGCTTGCGATCAAGGAGAGGTTTGAATCCCGATACCCTTCACGCCCGAATACCCGCAGGGCGGTGTGCAGAATTTTCTCCTTGCGTGCCTCATGGTCGATCTTCTTGGGCATGGATCCTTACTCCCGAAACTGGCTTTATGACTACACTATACCACCATACTGTAAAAAACACTAGAAAGGAATTTCCTTCTTCTCCCAGAGTATCAAGAGCCCCGCACCGCGGGGCTCATCCATACCATTGCGCCGCCGTTCGGCTACTTGATCTTGACCTCGATGGCCTTCGGCTTTGCAATTTCCTTCTTGGGCATGGTCAGCACCAAGAGACCGTTCTCAAACTTGCCCTCGATCTTCTCCTCATCCACATCCTCAGGCAGGGTGAAGGAGCGCTCGAAGCACTGGTAGCAGCGCTCGGTGACCAGAGAGCCCTTGCGCTCCTCCTTCTCACTCTCCTTGGTGGAACTGAGGGTCAGCACATGCTTCTCCACCTGGACCTTCACGTCCTCCTGCTTGTAGCCGGGAAGCTCGGCCTCAAGAAGATACGCCTGTTCACCTTCGGTGATGTCGACGGCGGGGAACCGACCCGGATAGAGGTTCCAGTCGCGCAGCATGGAATCGAAGAGCGACGTAGTGGGCATTCCATAATTTCTTCTCGTTACATATCTCATAGTGTACCTCCTGGTATTCTGTTTTGTACTATCTACATACATGCAACAAGCGTGCCAATATTTAGCAACATTTATAATTCCTTTATTTATATAGCTTTATAATTTCTTGAACGCGCTCTTCACCTGCCCCGACCCGCCCCATTCGGGCCAACATGCCCCCACGTGAGGCACAAGCACACCCTATTGCGTCATTATGACACAATAGGGTTGAAATGATTCGATAATATGGGTTGCTTTGGTGCAGAGGTCAGAGAATTCCCGTCAGCGTGGCCACCATCACCGCCTTGATGGTGTGCATCCGGTTCTCCGCCTGGTCGAAGACCACCGAGTGCGCTCCCCGAAAGACCTCGTCGGTGACCTCCATCTCAGAGAGGCCGAACCGAAGAAAGATATCGGCCATCACGCGCGTCTTGCGATCGTGGAAGGCGGGCAGACAGTGCTCGAAGAGCACCTTCTCATTGCCCGATGCGGCAAGGAGCGCCCCATTGACCTGGTACTCCTTGAGCAGGGCGATCCGCTCTCCCGCCTTCTCCTCCTCCCCCATCGAGAACCAGACGTCGGTGTAGATCACATCGACCCCCTTCACCGCCTCCTCGGCGTCGCTGGTCACCAGAAGATCGCTGCCCTCCCCCCTCGCCCAGTCGAGCAGGTCATCTGAGGGGAAGAGAGCGGGAGGTGCGGCGATGTGGTAGCGATAGCCGAGGCGGGCAGAGCCGATGAGCAGCGCATTGGAGACGTTGTTCCTCCCATCGCCGACATAGGCGATGGAGAGCTCGTCGGCCTTCTTGCCGGTATGCTCGGTGGCCGTCATCACATCGGCGAGCACCTGGGTGGGATGGTCGTCATCGGTCAGCCCGTTCCAGACCGGTACCCCGCTGAATCGAGCCAGGTCCTCTACGATGCTCATCTCGAAGCCGCGATACTCGATGCCGTCGTAGAGGCGACCGAGCACCCTGGCCGTATCCTCGATCGACTCCTTCTTCCCCATCTGACTGTTGGTCAAGAAGGTGACGTTCGCCCCCTCATCAAAGGCGGCGACCTCGAAGGAGCAGCGTGTCCGCGTCGAGCTCTTGTCGAAGATCAGGACGATGTTCTTGCCTTCGAGCAACTTGCCCCTCAGGTGGTCGGGGTAGGCGGAGCCCTGCTTCTTCGCCTTGAGGTGCTTCGCCAATTCGAGCAGGGAGAGAATTTCATCCTTGGTGTAATCTTTGAGTGTCAACAGGCTTCTTCCATTCATCCTACGATCTCCTCTGTCCGCTACTCTAGCGAGATTATGCAGGGATTGTCAATAAAAATACAATTAAAAGGCTATTATTTCATCATTAATGCATAAATATACTAATTTGTGTGCAACTATTTCCAGAGCCCCCCGCTGGATTTTCCCCTCTGGTCATGGTACCGTTTTGCAATGGAGGCAAACCATGTACCAGAGCGGATCATTCACCATGCCGGCTGAAACCGGATACGAACACCTGACATTGGAGTTGGCCGATCGATGGGGCGCCGATGCCATACGCGACTGCGATGGGGTGCGCCTTCCCCAAACACTCCTCGATGCCGGCATGGATGTCTATGCCACCATCTGCATCATCCGCGACCACAACGCCTACATCGCCGCCCACCCCCAGTACCGCCAACAGACCATCCTGGAGAGCCGCCGGGTGCTCGCTGAAGGGGCACGGGTGACCATCTCCCTCCTCGATGGGTACAGTAGTGCGCAATTTGCCGTCAATGACGATTCCCTTCCCTGGTGGCAGGTGCACGACCGCACCACCGGTGCCCTCCTCGATGCGGACGCATGGTCGTATGAGCGTGCGTCCCACACGGTGACGATCGAAGAGGCGGTACCGTACCACCAATACTCGGTGAACTTCTTCGCCTTCCGCATCTGGGAAGAGATCAACATGTACAACCACCTCACCAACGACTGGAAGAGCGAGCCGCTTGGCCAGATCGACCCACGGTACCCCGAAGTCCAACAGTATTTGCGCTCGTGGCTGGAGGCGTGGTGTGCCGCTCATCCCGAGGTCGACATCGTGCGCTTCACCTCCCTCTTCTACAACTTCGTCTGGATCTGGTCGGACAGTGCGCAGAACCCCCATCTCTTCACCGATTGGGCCTCCTACGACTTCACCGTGAGCCCGTTGGCACTCTCCCTCTTCAAAGAGGAGTACGGCTATGCGCTCACAGGTGAGGACTTCATCAACAACGGCTACCGCAACCCCTCCCACATCGTGTGGAAGGAGGAGATGATCGACTACCTCCACTTCACCAACCGTTTCGTCTGCTCCTTCGCAAAAGAGCTGGTGGACATCGTCCACCAGAGCGGCAAAAAGGCCTATGTCTTCTACGATGACAGCTGGGTGGGCATGGAGCCGCAGTCTCCGGCGTTTGCTGCCATCGGCTTCGACGGCATCATCAAATGCGCCTTCAGCGGCTTTGAGGCGCGTCTCTGCAGTGCGGTCAGCGCGGTCGAAACCCACGAAATCCGCCTCCACCCCTACCTCTTCCCCGTGGGGTTGGGCGGGGACCCCACGTTCAGCGGTGGGGGGAACCCCGCTCACGACGCGTGGCAATACTGGGCCAGCATCCGCCGGGGCATCCTGCAGGAGAAGATCGACCGCATCGGCTTGGGCGGCATCCTCCACCTGGTCGAGGGCTTCCCCACCTTCATCGATGCCATCGAAACGATCGCGGACGAATTCCGCATGATCAAGGACCTCCACAGCGCAGGTCCCCCGTGGCGCGCCTCCACGAGGATCGGCATCCTCACCGCGTGGGGGACGCTGAGAAGCTGGACCTGCGGTGGCCACTACCACGAACATCCTGACCTCGACCTCATCAACATCCTCGAGAGTCTCTCCGGTCTTCCGTTCGAGGTCCAATTCCTCGATTTTTCCTCCCTCACACCAGAGAAGATGGCGGGTCTGGACATCATCATCAACGCAGGCTTCGGCGCGAGCGCCTACAGCGGGGGGCGCCACTGGGACAATGGGGAGACCGTGGCCACGCTGACCGAATGGGTCAGCGCGGGTGGCGTGTTCATTGGTTTCAACGAACCCTCGTACACCGACCGCGTGACGATGAGTGGTGTCTTGGGCATCGACATCGACGACGGCCGGCTCCTCTGCCACGGCACGTGGTCAGAAAGGGCGGAGAGCGACGCCCAGGCCCATTTCACCCTTGCAAAGAAACCGAATGTCCGCCTCCTCCACAGCGGCGTCCAGGTCATCCAAGCGTGTGACGGCGTGCCCCAGTTCACCGTCAATGCGCTGGGAAAGGGGAAGGGAGTCTACCTCAGCGGGTACCGCCACTCTCTCGAGAACGCCGCTGCACTGGGCGCCTTGGCAGAGAATCTCGGTGGCCACCCCTTCCCCATCACCAGCGACAACCCACAGGTCGAGTGGACCTGGTATCCCGCCTCCGGCCGCCTGGTGGTGGCCAATGGCAGCGAGGCGGCGCAGAAAGCCCTCATCACACATGCTGGCAAGACGATTGCCGTCGAGCTCTCGCCCTGGCAGCTGCGCTCCATCCCCCTCTCGTAAGTGGAAGAGAGAGAGGAAGGCCCCCTGCAACACACAGGGGGCCTGATGATGGACATCTGTGTCGATCACTCAGTCACGAGCACCACTTCACCATTGACGTAGTGGCTTGCCACGTATGCCTTGACCTGCTCTCCCTTGAGGGCTTTGACGAGCGCGACGATGGCCGCATCACCCTGTCGTCCTTCCTTGACGGCGACGACGTTCACGTACGGGCTGTCCGCCCCTTCGACGAGGAGGCCGTCACGGGTGGCCACCAGGCCGGCGGGGATGGCGTAGTTGCCGTTGATGATCGCGGCATCGACGTCGCCGAGGACCCGGGGAAGACTCGCCGCCTCGATCTCACGGAACTTGAAGTTCCGGGGATTGGAGGCGATGTCCAGCGGGGTGGCCTCAAGGCCGGCATTGGCGCGCAACGTCAAGAGCCCGGCACTCTCCAACAGCAGCAGGGCGCGCCCTTCGTTGGTCGGATCGTTGGGGATGGCGATCGTCGCCCCGGCAGGCAGTGCGGCGATCGAAGCATGCTTCTTGGAGTAGAGGGCGAACGGCTCGACGTGGATACCGCCGGCGTTTGCCAGGTGGTAGCCACGCTCACGGTTGAAGGACTCGAGGTACGGGATGTGCTGGAAGAAGTTGGCGTCCAGCTCCCCGCTCTCCAACGCTTCGTTGGGAGTCACGTAATCGGTGAACTCGCGCACCTTCAGCGTATAGCCGGCCGCCGCCAGCTCGTCGACGACCAAGTTGAGGAAGGCTGCATGCGGCTCGGGGGTCGCTCCGACGACGATGGTCTTGCCACCACTCTGTTCCTTGGTTCCAGCGGCGAAGAGTGAGAGTGCCAATAGGAGGGCCAATATGGTCACGAACGTCTTTTTCATACGATCTCCTTCTCTTGATGATCAAGAGAAATTATAGGTTGGTATTGTTCAGCGCCGTGCGATGAGACGGGCGCTGATGGTGTTGCCCACCACCTGGATGATCTCAACAAGGACCAGGATGATGATGACGGCAACGAACATGATGTCACCGCGGAAGCGTTGGTACCCATACCGGATGGCCAAATCTCCCAGCCCGCCACCACCGATGGCCCCGGCCATCGCCGAGTAGCCGATCAGGTTGATGATGGTCAGCGTCACGCCACTGACAAGCGAAGGAAGGGCCTCGGGGATCAACACCTTGCGAATGATCTGCAGGTTCGTCGATCCCATGGCGCGGGCGGCCTGAACGACCCCCGGATCCACCTCCTTCAACGCGGTCTCGATCACTCGAGCCACAAACGGTGCCGCTGCTATGGAGAGCGGCACAATGGTTGCCGTAGTACCGATGCTCGTCCCGATCAGGAGCCGGGAGAGCGGAAAGAGCAGGATCATCAGGATGATGAAGGGGAAGGAGCGCAGCACGTTGACGATCCGAGAGAGCACGCTGTTGAGGATTGGGAGGGGAATGATGCCCCCCTGCTCCTCGGGGGAGGTGACGGTGAGCAGGATCCCCACCGGAAGTCCCAAGATCAGGCTGAAGAGGGTGGAGAAGAGGACCATCGCCAAGGTCTGCACCGTCGAGTTGAGTATCAGAGTCCATACCTGTAGCGTCATAGCACCCCCTCCTCGACCACCACGCCGATCTCTCGCAGCTGTGCGATGGCGCTGTCGCGCTGCTCACTGCTGCCGTTGATGTCCACGAACATGGTCCCAATCTCGACATCCCCGACCTTCTGTACCCCACTGGCGCGAATATTGAAGTCCACGCCACTCGTGCGGCTGACCATGCTGAGGATCGGCTGGTCGGTCGTATCGCCACGGAAGCGGAGCGTATAGGCGCCCCGTTTCTTGGACCACTGCACCATCTGCCCATTTCCCTTGGCCCCATCATCGACGCCGACGAGGTGGGTGAGGAAGTCCTTGGTCACCTCACTGGCGGGATGACTGAAGAGGTCCGTCACCAAGCCCTCCTCAACGACGATGCCGTCGTCAAGGACCGCCACGTGCTTACACGCGTCGCGGACCACTTCCATCTGGTGCGTGATCATCACCACCGTCAGCCCCATCTTCTCCTGGATCTCCTTCAGGAGGGAGAGGATGGCGTGGGTGGTCTGTGGATCGAGGGCGCTGGTCGCCTCATCACAGAAGAGGATGTCGGGGTTACAGGCCAGGGCCCGGGCGATGGCGACGCGCTGCTTCTGCCCGCCGCTGAGGGTGGAGATGGGGGCTTTCCCCCGTCCTTCCAGCCCGACCAAGGCCAAGAGCTCATCCACCCGCCTCTTGATCTGGGCTTTCCCGGTCCCGGTGATCTCCAGCGGATAGGCGATGTTCTGCTCAGCATTGCGGCTTGAGAAGAGGTTGAAGTTCTGGAAGATCATCCCGATGCGTCGTCTTCGTTCGATCAGGGCATCCCCTTCGAGGACATCGACCCGTTCATCATCAAAGTAGATCTCGCCGTCATCGGGCTTCTCCAAGAGGCTGATGAGCCTCACCAGCGTGGACTTTCCCGCCCCGCTCTTCCCAATGATTCCATAGATGGTGTTCGAGGGTATGAAGAGGCTGACCCCATTGACTGCGTGCAATGTGCCATAGGTCCTCTGTAAGTTGTGCAATGCGATCTGCATGAATATACCCTCAATATGCAAGAGCCAAATAATTGTTACCATCATAGACAAAAGAGGGGTGTTGAACAAGTGGTGGCAGACGTTCATAGAGAGAAACGCGCCACCCCCGTACAGGGATGGCGCGTGCAGAATGAAAAGAAAGGGCCCGGCGGCTACCTACTCTCCCGCAATGTTGCAGTACCATCGGCGTGAGGGTGCTTAACTGCCGTGTTCGAGATGGGAACGGGTGTGTCCACCCTGCTGTGGCCACCGGGCC
>Ga0123335_1000479_pt1 | contig 68211 bp, 49 predicted proteins | sample BiotimSIPDNA_2_FD_89707 | JGI IMG/M metagenome (GOLD analysis project Ga0123335, IMG submission 89707) | Anaerobic biogas reactor microbial communites from Washington, USA - Biogas_R2 time_0 SIP DNA | ecosystem: Engineered > Bioreactor > Anaerobic > Unclassified | place: Washington, USA... | reverse complement strand
TCACACCACCAGCGTTGGTAAGGAAGTCCGGGCACACGAAAATACCGCGCTGCTTTATCACTTCATCCGCTTCGGGAGTTGTGGGACCGTTCGCTCCTTCAGCAATGACTTTTACTGTTTTCGAAATTTTCTGGACGTTGCCGGCATTGATCTGGTTCTCCAGGGCCGCGGGAATAAGGATGTCGACTTCCTGCTCCAGCCATGCCTCGCCCGGCAACCTTTCGTATCCGAGTTCCTGTGCCTGCTTCTTGTCAATCCCGCCGAACCTGTCGGAAATCCTCCGCAGCTCATCAACGCTGACGCCGTTCTTTTTACGGTAGGTGTATGAGGCTTTGTCTGCCTGGTCCCAGCAGGAGATTGCCACGACTTTGCCGCCCAGTTGTGTATAGAGCTGCACCGCATATTGCGCCACGTTGCCAAAACCCTGCACGCTGGCCGTGCTCTTTTCGATGGGGAGCCCCAGAACCTTGAGCGCCTCGCGCAGGACAAAGACAACGCCGAATCCGGTCGCCTCGGTGCGGCCCAGGGACCCCCCCATGCCCACCGGCTTGCCGGTGATGAAGCCGGGATAGCGGCCGCCATGAATCATCTCGAATTCATCAAGCATCCAGAGCATGTGCTGGCCGTTGGTCATCACATCAGGAGCGGGTACGTCGCTTACCGGCCCTACGTTCCTGGCAACCTGGCGGATCCAGCCACGGCAGATCTGCTCCTGTTCGCGCATGCTCAGATGGTGCGGATCGCAAATAACGCCGCCTTTGGCGCCGCCCAGAGGGATATCTACCACGGAACATTTCCATGTCATCCAAAGCGATAACGCGCGTACCGTGTCGATGGTCTCCATCGGGTGAAAGCGGATACCCCCTTTTGCAGGCCCGCGCGCGTCGTTGTGTTGTACGCGAAAACCCTTGAATACCTTTACCTTTCCATCATCCATGCGTACCGGAATGGTGAAATGATATTCACGCATCGGCTGGCGTAAAAGCTCCTTCACGCCATCATCAAGCTCCAATATGCCAGCTACTTTGTCAAACTGAGATTGCGCTACCTGATACGGATTGTACGAAGCGTTCTGCATGTGTTACTTGTCCTTTCCTTTTATTAGTGAAACATTATTATGAAACAGCATCTACGAAAAATACATAAACCCATTACGTCATGCATATCATCTTCTTGTACGCTCACAACGAATGCCTGCGTGTCCTGTGCTGATGCCAATGACAATGAGCCATCGAGATGTGCTAAGGTGTTCTTTGCTTTTTTTGGGATTATGGTGTTTTCTCATTCCGGTCCCTCTCTATTTTCTTTTTTCCTGCGCCGCCAACTGATAGGAAATTGCTTTTCTCCCGCAGGACCGAGGTTAGGCAGGGAAACGTGGTGAGTCAAGGGGGGCTGGCGGGTTCAGGGCGGCGGCGGCCGCCGCCCTGAACCCGCCAGCCCCCCTTGATCGTTTGTGGGCTTTTGGGAGCGGGTTGGGGGAGTTGGACGACGTTGCGGCGGCAAATCAGGGGTGAATTCGCAGCTCCGCGCGCATCGTCCACGGGCCGATCGAGGTCGGGAAAAAGGAAAAGGAATCAGAAGGTGGACCAGAAGGTGGCTTCGGCCACGAACGTCAACTCCCGGGGCTCCTGGGAGGCCGAGTCGCTGTCCGGGTCGTGGACGCGAAGGTCCCCGGCCGGCGGGGCCCGAGCCGCGGCGGGACACCACAGCCCACAGTGCCGCAGGATCTTCTCGATCACGGATGCGGGGTCAACTCTTGACACTTGACGCATACACGACACAATGCATTGTGTGGGGGACGGGTGGCTCTGCGTGACCGGGTGAACCAATCCCCGTGCGCCACTGCTCGCTTGCCAAGCAGTGCCGAGCAACGATAGACACTCCACCCCATCATGCCCCGCATGACCATCGCGGTTCTGAGTCGGTTTCCTCTTTCCCGTTCGCGCGTTCGCAACAGCACTCCCTGCAAGCAAGCAGTCACACGCCGAGCCCCCCTCAGCACCCCGTCACCATTGCCAATTCCCTCGCCCGAAAAATCCCCCTGCCCGCATCTCCTCAATTCCGTGATCCGAATTCCAAGGAAAATCGCGGCCCTTTCCGTTAAACTCCACTCCCTTTGTTCCCAGAACGCATGCCCCCAGCTTCGGCTGATTCGCCATTGCCAGACAGGCTCACCCCTACCAGTAAATCATCTCCTTGGGTTGCGGGCGAAGCACGCGCTGGGTTTCACCCGGGCTGCATCTACGTTCGGATGCCGCCCCGTCCACCCCCCAGCAGACAGATTTCTGCAACGCCCCCCTGCCGACGGAGCCTCATTTGCGCCCACACCATCAGGTGTAAACTCAAGAGAAACAAACACTTCCACTCACCCAGCCTGCCCGACCCTTTTCGCAACACCCCAAACACGGCGCAAAACCCGGTCTTGCGAAAATCTCTGTCACTTCCCACGATCATCGGCGCCCCAACCACCGCTCCTTCGATCACCTCCAAAAAATCCGCTCACCCGTTCAATTCTTGTATTGACTTTCTCCGCCGGATGTGTATACTGATGTACATATACTGCCGAACGCCGGTGGTGCCCGCTCTTTGACAATTCCTCTGTCCTCCATTCCCTTGTCGAATGCCTTGGGCTCGCACCGTAGACCCTTCTTGTGTTCTTCGTTGTTGTGTCTGAGGCAAGTCTTGGCGACTCGGCCTCGGTCTCAGGCGGTGCCTCGCCGGGCTATCGGCCAAGCAGCCCCTCAAACTCGTCCTCTGTCAACACCTTCACTCCCAGACTCTCCGCCTTCGCCAGCTTGCTGCCCGCCTTCTCGCCGGCCACCACGTAGTCGGTCTTGCTCGACACGCTCGACGCCGCCTTGCCCCCGTGGCGCACGATCAACTCGTTGATCTCGTCGCGGCTGTACTTCACCAGAGTCCCCGTCACGACCAGAGTTTTTCCCGCCAGGATCTGTGAACGCTCCTGGCCGGCAACCTGCGGTACCTCCATGCCGACGCCCAGGGCGGCCAGGTCATCAATCGTCTCTCTGCCGAACTCGCTGGCAAGGAACTCGCAGACGCTCTGGGCAATCACGGGACCGATTTCGTTGATCTCGCTGAGCTGCTCGACCGACGCGTTGCGAAGGGCTTCCATGGTGCCGAAGTATTCGGCCAACACGCGGGCGACGTTGGTGCCCACGTGACGAATGCTCAACGCGTTGAGCAGCCGAGCCAGGCCTCGGTCCTTGCTCGCCTCGATTCCGGCCAGCAGGTTCTCGCTCGACCTCTTGCCCATCCGTTCCAGCGTGAGCAGTTGCTCCTGCCTGAGGCGATAAAGGTCGCCGCAGCTTGTGATGAGTCCGGCCGTAACGAGTTGCTCCACCAGCTTGTCGCCCAGGCCTTCGATATCCATGGCGTTTCGGCTGGCAAAATAGCGAATCCGTTCCTTCACCTGAGCAGGGCACTCCAGGTTCGGGCAGCGAATGTAGACGCCCCCTTCGTCCTTCACCACCGCCGTGCCGCATTCGGGACACTCGGTAGGAAAGGCAAACTCGGCAAGTCCCCCCTTTCGCTCGTGCTTTTCAACACGAACGATGTGAGGGATGATCTTACCTGCCTTCTCAACCACGACGACGTCGCCCTCTCGCACGTCCTTGCGAACGATTTCGTCGGCATTGTGCAGACTGGCCCGGCTGACGGTTGTGCCGGCCAGTTCGACCGGTTCCAGTTCCGCCACCGGCGTGATGGCGCCGGTCTTGCCGACCTGGACGCGAATCGTCTTGAGCCGCGTGGTCGCTTCGTACTTCTCGAACTTGTAGGCGATGACCCAGCGGGGGCTCTTCGACGTCGCACCGAGCCGCTCGCGCTGATCGAACCGGTTCACCTTGAGCACAAGCCCGTCGATCTCGAAGTCGAGTTCATGCAGGCGTTCGATCAAGGCTTCGCAGTGTTCGACCGCCTTCTCAAACGAGTCGAAGCAGGCGACCATCGGGGTCACCGGCAGTCCGAAGCCCTGCAACTCATCGAGAAAATCCATGTAGTTCCGGCCGGCCAGGCCTTCCGTGTAGCCCACGCCGTGGCAGAAGAACCGCAAATGGCGCCGGGCGCAGATCTTCGGATCGAGCAGGCGAATGCTGCCGGCCGTCACGTTTCGCGTGTTGGCAAAGGGGGCTTCGCCGCGCTCTTGCTGCTCCTGGTTGAGGCGAACGAGATCGGAGTTCGTCATGTAGATCTCGCCGCGGACTTCCAGGACGGGTGGGACCGACTCGCCCGTCAAACGCAGCGGCACGCCGGCCACCGTGCGGACGTTGTGGGTGATGTCGTCGCCTACCCGGCCGTTGCCCCGGGTCGCGCCGCGCACGAGCAACCCGTTCTCATAGAGCAGCGAGACCGCCACCCCGTCGATCTTCAGTTCGACGACCCACTCGATGGGCTCCTCGTCCAGCAACTTGCGGGTGCGCTCACCGTAGGCTCGCAGCTCTTCAAGGCTGTAGGTGTTGTCGATCGACAGCATCGGCACGCGGTGCTCGATCTGCACGAGACCCTCGACCGGTGTCTCGCCGACTCGCTGCGTGGGGCTGTCTGAGGTCAGGTATTTCGGATAGGTTGCCTCCAGTTCTTTCAGCCGATCCATCAGCCGGTCGTAGTCGTGGTCCGGAATCTCCGGCGCCGCTTCCACGTAGTACTTGCGATCGTGGTAACGGATCTGTTCGCGAAGCCGGGCGATTTCCACAGCGGGATCGGTGGGCATGGCTCTGAACCGTGGGCAGAAGAGGGCGGATGAGTTATACGAACACATGTGTGGGACACGCTTGCATCGTGTCCGACACGAGACCATCGTATCCCACGGCTACTGGCAGCCGCAACTGGCCGCACAGCTTCCGGTAGTATTGCCCGTGATGTGGGGGATCAGACACAAGAACCTGAGCGGCATGGTTCCCGTGTTCTTGAACTGATGCTCAACCCCCCCGGGCACGAACACGGCGGTGCCGGGCTTCAACAGGTGCTCCTGGGAACCTTCCATGACGATCCCGTTGCCCTGCAGGACGAACACTTCGTGCTCATGGGGATGGCTGTGCAGCGGCGTGTGTCCGCCGGGCGCCACCTCGAAATGGCGCATGGCAAACGTGGGAGCTCCGTCCGAGTCGTCAATCAGACAGCGGATCCTGCAGCCGGTTGCACCCGGCATGTCGACCGGTGCCGCCTCGACCTGATCGTAAGAAAGGACCTTCATGGAGAGATTCCTCGTTCAAAGAGAATGCGAACGTCAACAGGAATCTCTATTATACGCCCTTTCGGCCCCCTGTCAGCCGATCTCAGCGCATGAAAAAGCCCCGAGGCCAACGGCTCCCAGCGCCGTGATTGCTTCCCACAAGGAAACGACACAGCCGTCAGCCTCGAGGTCGTGAGCGCCTTCGACAAGCGACAGCGCTACAAAGAATCTATCGGTTCCATTCTCGTATTGTCAATAGAAAAACAACAGTGCCGCAAACGTTTGCGATGTCCGAGCCGCCGTCGTGGAGCACGTCTTCATCGCGTCAAGGTCGTGGGATACGATTCAACCAACTCCACTAGCGCCGCTCCGCGCGCCCGATAGTTGACGAACTGATCGTGGCTCGAACAACCGGGCGAGAGCACGATGGTTGCAGTGGATGGCGATCGTTCGAGACACAAGGCGAATGCTTCTTTCAATGTCGATACGGCACGGCAAAACGGGCACTTGCCGTACGAAGCAACCCTTTCAGCTAATCCAACTGCGACTTGTCCGAAGAGAATTGCGCCGTCGGCTCGCACGGCGATCTGCCGGGCGAGTGCTTCGTAGTCGACACCCTTGTCTGCCCCGCCGGCCAATAGCCAGATGGGTGGATCCAGTGCATCGAGGGCGGCCATGGTGGATTCGGGCGTCGTCGACGAAGAGTCGTTCACGATCCGCCGGCCACCGACGTTTCCCACCAGTTCCAGCCGATCGGGAAGCCCCCGAAAGCTCTTTAGGCCGACCTCGATTGCCTGCTCCGAGCAGCCGGCACCAGCGGCGGCGGTTGCCGCAAGGGCCGCGTTGGTCCGATTGTGCCGCCCGCATACCAGAAGAGGAGGCACATCGGAGATGTTCCGTGGTCGTGCGAAGTCTCCTTGCACCAGATTCTGCCAATTCCCCAGGCCCGGCGCATCGGGATCGAAGACGGCCGTGCCGTGGCGAGGTTGCTCTCTCAGGAGTCGCTGTTTCGCAGTGGCGTAGTGAGACAGGTCGGGATGCCAATTGAGGTGGTTCGGCGTGAAGTTCGTAATCACGGCAGTTTCCGGCATCGCCGCTCCCGCGCCTAGCCGGTGCAGTTGGAAACTACTCAATTCGAGAACGACCCAATCGTCCGGGCTGATCGACGCGAGGCGATCGAGAAGGCTCCCGCCGATGTTTCCCCCGAGAAAGACCTTCCGGCCAGCCGCCTTGAGGATGTCGGCCGTCATGGCCGCGGTCGTCGACTTTCCGTTGCTGCCCGTGACGCCGATCACGCGGGCCGGACAGTTTTCCAGGAAGAGATCCGTCTCGGATGTGAGCCGCGCACCTGACTTTTGGGCACACTCCAGCCACGGATTGCCCGGCCGAACCGCCGGGTTGACAACGATCAGATCGGCTTCAACGAAATCCCTCTCCTGGTGGCCGCCGAGCGCGTAGCGGTGAACGGGCACCGACCGGAGCGATTCGAGCGAATCGGCCAAGCGGGCCTCCGACGCGATATCGGTGACGGTGACGACGGCCCCCGCTCGCGCAAGCCAACGAGCGGCCGCACTCCCCCCGCCGAAGAGGCCCAATCCCATGATCGTCACTCGCAAGCCACGATAATTCATGGCCAAAGTAAAGCGTTCCCAACACGTTATGTCAATCGGAAAGGCGCCGGACAAGAGTATCCGGCCACTGGGCGTTGCCTTCAGGGCGCGTTACCATAACAGTTTGCGCTTCTCCGAAGAACGACCACAGGGCTGAACCCTGAACCCTGAACCCTGAACCCTGAACCCTGAACCCTGAACCCTGAACCCTGAACCCTGTCGTCCATGATCTCTCCCGGGCACATCACGCTGCGAGGCGTCGAAGTTCACAACCTCCAGGGGATCGATCTGGATATCCCGCGTGAGAAGCTGATCGTTTTTTGCGGGTTGAGCGGCAGCGGCAAGAGCAGTCTGGCCCTCGATACGCTTTATGCAGAAGGTCAGCGTCGGTACATCGAGAGCTTCTCGGCCTACACGCGGCAGTTTCTCCAGCGACTCGAGAAGCCGGAGGCCGAGCACATCGACGGCATCCCCCCCGCCATTGCGGTCACGGGGAGTAACGGGAGCCGTTCGAGCCGGTCTACGGTGGGGACGGCTACGGAAACGGCCGACTACCTCCGGCTTCTGTTTGCCAAGATCGGACATGTCGTCTGCCGCCGGTGCGGCCGGGAGGTCCACCGCGATTCTCCACAAAGCATCGTCCAGGAGTTGGAGAAGCTCCCTGCCGGGCGCCGTTTCATGGTTACCTTTCCGTTGGCCGGCGAACCGGGCGTGGAGCCCCAATCCCAGGTTGCGTCGTTGCGGGAACAGGGGTTCGTGCGGCTGATCGCAGCCGAGCAGACCGTCCATCTGGCGGAGGACGCGATTCTGCCTTCGGATGCCGACGGCGTCGAGGTGGTGATCGACCGCCTGACGGCCGGCACGGACTCAGTGCGGGTGCAGGACTCGCTGGAGACGGCTTTCTCCCACGGAGGTGGGCGCTGCTTCGTGCTGGTGGAGGCAACCGAGAACAGTAACCTCGATCTGGGCGGCCGGACCGAGGCGATCGACGGACGTCCTTGGCGGCGTCTAGCTTTCAGTTCGCAGTTCGCCTGCGACGATTGTTCGCTCGACTACCCCGACCCCGAGCCGCGGCTCTACAGTTTCAACAGCCCCTTGGGCGCCTGTCCGCAATGCGAAGGCTTTGGGAACATCATTGACATCGATATGGACCTCGTCGTGCCGGACCGGGGCAAGTCGATTGCCGAAGGCGCGATCGCTCCCTGGAACAGCCCGGCTTATCAGCACGAGCAAGAGGAACTGATGGCGATTGCCGCCGACTACGACCTGCCTGTCGACGTGCCCTATTCGCAGCTCGAACCACGGCACCTGGAACTGATCACCGAAGGTGTGCCCGAGCGCCAGTTCGGCGGGCTGAAAGGTTTCTTCGCCTGGTTGGACCGGCGGAAGTACAAGATGCACATCCGCGTCTTCCTGAGCCGATGGCGAAGTTATCGCCCCTGTCCCAGTTGCGATGGCGCCCGTCTCCGACCGGAGGCTTTGGCGACGCGGGTCGGCGACAAGAACATCGCCGAGATTGCCGCAATGAAAGTCTCCGAGGCGGCCGCCTTCTTTCGCGAACTGCAGCTCCCCGAATGGGAACAACACGTAGGCCGGATGATGCTCGAACAGGTCCGGGCGCGACTGGGCTACCTCGAGACGGTCGGTCTCGGCTATCTGACTCTCGATCGAACGCTGCGGACGCTCAGCGGCGGCGAGACGCGCCGCGTGGCCCTGACTTCCGCCCTCGGATCGAGCCTCGTAAACATGCTCTACGTTCTCGACGAGCCTTCGATCGGGCTCCATCCTCGCGATATCCACAGGCTGCTGGGCGCCCTCGCCGGACTCCGCGATCGCGGCAACACGGTGGTCGTCGTCGAACATGAAGAAGCCGTCATCCGGGCGGCGGACCAGATCGTCGAGATCGGTCCCGGTGCGGGCGAACGGGGCGGACGCATCGTCTTCCAGGGAACGCCCGAAGAAATGGTGAACTGCCCCGACAGCCTGACGGGCGATTATCTGGCGGGACGCCGCGGGGTGGTTGTTTCCGGACGCCGCAGGGCGCCCGACCACGGCTGGATCCGCCTTGCCGGCGCGCGGGGCAACAACCTGCAGAACGTCACCATCGAATTCCCGCTCGGCGTGTTGTGCCTGGTGACCGGCGTGAGCGGTTCCGGAAAGAGTACGCTGGTGCAGGGAACGCTCTACCCGGCACTCAGCCGTCGGCTCCGAAAAGACGCCGAGAAACCCTACCAGTTCGACGACGTGTTCGGCGACGGCCAGATCGACGACGTAATCATGGTCGATCAGAGCCCGATCGGACGTTCGCCGCGATCGAACCCGGTGACCTACCTCAAGGCCTTCGACGAAATTCGTGCCGTGTTCGCCGAGACGGTTGAGGCTCGCACTCGCGGTTATACGGCCAGCCACTTCAGTTTCAACGTCGAGGGCGGCCGCTGCTCTGCCTGCCAGGGCGACGGCTACGTGCAAATCGACATGCAGTTTCTGGCCGACGTTTATATGAAATGCAGCCAGTGCGGCGGAAACCGTTACCGCGACGAGATCCTCGAAGTGACCTATCGGGGACGCAATATCGCCGAAGTGCTCGACATGACCGTTCGCGAAGCCTTCACTTTCTTCCGCGGCCGTGCCAAGGTCCAGGCACGGCTCAAGCGTCTCATCGACGTGGGGCTCGACTACGTGCGGCTGGGTCAGCCGGCGGCCACCCTCTCCGGAGGCGAGGCTCAGCGGCTCAAACTGGCCGGGTACATGTCGAGCGCGCGCCGGGGCCGCTGCCTGTTCCTCCTCGACGAACCGACCACCGGCCTGCACTATTCCGACGTCGTGCAGCTTCTCGACTGTTTCGACGCCCTGCTGGCCGTGGGCCACTCCCTGATCGTCGTGGAACACAATCTGCAAATGATGCGGGCGGCCGACTACATCATCGACATGGGCCCCGGCGCCGCCGAAGAGGGCGGCCGAATCGTCGCCAAAGGCACCCCCGAAATGATCGCCCACAATGAGCAGTCCGTCACCGGCACGTTTCTTCAGAATCTGCTCGAAGAGCGGTGAGCTATGAGCCATGAGCTGTGAGCCTGACCCCTGAACCCCAAAGCGGGGCAAGCCCGCAACCCAACCTTCACAAATATGCGCGCACCATGCGCAGAAGTCGCGAACAAAGACTCGAACGACTACCCCCGCCTCCACTTCATCTACGTTCAGACCATCAATCCGACTCCTCTCGGTCTTCCCATGCAAGCTGAAATCATAGCCATCGGCGACGAAATCACCTCCGGCCAACTGCTCGATACCAACACCCAATGGCTCAGCCTGCGGTTGGAGGAGTTGGGAATCCGCGTCTTGTACCACACGACGGTGGGCGACGAACTCGACGCCATCACCGACGTCTTCCGCCGGGCGATCGAGCGGGCGGATGTAATCATCGCCACCGGCGGACTTGGCCCCACGGCCGACGACCTGACCCGGCAGGCCGTTGCCGAAGCTGCCGGAGTGAGACTTGTCATGAACGAAGAAGCCCTGGCTCATGTCCGCAGTATCTTTGCTCGACGCAAATACCCGATGCCTGGCACCAACGAAGTCCAGGGACTCCTGCCCGAAGGCGCCCGGATGATCTTCAATCCGAATGGAACCGCACCGGGCGTGGAAATGGCGATTGCCCGAAGCGGCAGGAACGGCTGTCACCTTTATGCGCTGCCGGGCGTCCCCGCCGAGATGTTCGAGATGTGGCACGGCACGCTGGAGGGGGCTCTGCGGGAGGTCGGAGGCGGCCGGCGCGTGGTTCGCCACCGGAAGATCAAATGCTTTGGGGCCGGTGAAAGCCGGATCGAAGAGATGCTTCCCGACATGATCCGCCGTGGCCGCGAACCCCGCGTCGGCATCAACGCCAGCAAGACCACGATCATCCTGCGGATCACGGCCGAAGGCGCCACGGAAGAAGAGTGCTATGCCGCCATGGAGCCCACTGTGGCCACGATCCGCGAGTGCCTCGGCGATCTGGTCTTCGGCGAGGGCGACGACGAACTCCAGCACGCCGTTTGCCGATTGCTGAAGGAACGAGGCAAGACCCTGGCCACGGCCGAATGGGGCACCGGCGGGATGATCGCCGACTGGCTCAATGAAGTCCCTGACGCGTCGGACGTGTTCGTCGGCGGACTCCTTGTCTCCTGCGAACGAGCCGTTCAGCGAACTCTCGGTGTCGCGCCCGAGATCTTCGGACAACACGGCTCCATCAGCGAACAGGTCGCTGCCGCGATGGCCACTTCCTGCCGCCGGCAATTCGGCGCCGACTACGGCCTTGCCGTCGGCGCCTTTCCGCAGCACGATCCGCAAGCGAAATCCCCCGCCTCCTTCCACCTCGCTCTCGCCACGGCCGACGGAGTCGCCACCAAGTCCTACCCCTACGCCGCCCATCCCGCCGTCCTCAAGCTCTTCTGTGCAAAACGTGCCTTGAATTTCGTGCGGCTGGCGATGTTGTAACCAGCCTTGTTTCACCGGATGTGTGTGTGCAATAATCGTGGTGTGTAGTGGTTAAGGACTCGCACCACGATTCAGGCGGTAAGATGCTTGACCATCTTCGGCAGTCTTTGGGTAACATCCAAACGAAGAGCTATCGCATCAGCCGATCCTTCCGGCGGGCTAAATACTATGCGGCGGCGGCAATCGTTCTGATAGTCGTTGTGATGTTTCTCGTTGCTCGATTCATGATCCGTCTTGGAGCGGCCCCTCCCAAATGGTCGGACGCTCCATCACTTGTCTTCTTCCTCCTCTTTCTTGGCTCGCCAATCTGGCTGCTTCCCTTATTCGAATACCGTTTCCGATTGAGCGTTGACCCGAGCGGGATCACTTTTCGGCGTTTCTTCAGAGAGTACTTCTGGCCTTGGCTCGCATTCTATGAGGGACGCGTCGAGTTGAAGGAAGGATTGCGGGCGTTCTACTGGCCTGAGATCCGCGGACCTGGAGCTTCGTTGCCCATGGAATTGCTCGATCCGGAGGAGAAGGAGGAATTCTATGCCTTGTGCCGAAAGATGTGGGTTGCGCCCCCTCCGGAAGCGTTGCCTTCAAATCTCGTGCTGTCCGTTTCTGTGAATGGGTTGCGGGGGAGGTCCGTCTTCATCGATCGAGACGGAATTCGAATAGGCTCGGACAAACACGCGACGAACTTCGAATGGTCCGACGTGCTGAAGTGGACTGTCGTCCGCCCTGAGCGGGATCGGATCGATTTCTATGAAGCAACCCTCGATCTCCCAGGCTACAGCGTCGGATTCAGTCGTCACCGCGAGAGCAAGAACAGAAAGGTATGGGAAGGGGCTTCGGCCGCCGTCGTAGCCCGGTTCCTGGAACAGCATATTCCCGAAGAGAAAACGCTCGTGGTCTCCCTCACGGGCCGCCCGCAGTCATTGGAGGAAGTCGAATATCACTTGACCCGGATCCAAAGGGAGACACGTGTACTGCGAGATGCCTGCCTCCTCGCGGCAACCGTGATCGCCATGTGTTTTCTGGCCGGAGATCGACCTCAGGCGGCGGCGTTTGGCGTCCTGGCGGCCATGTGTGTTCCAGGGTTATGGCTCATGCTGCGACCTCAGCGTCAGAAACAAGCTGAGTACCTTGCCATCCGCGATCAACTCCTAGCCGACGCTGGCAACGAGATTCCCGAGCAACAGTGAAACAATCACGCTCCCTATTGCCGTTTCATTGCCCAAGGCGCTTGATCCCCCCGCCCTCGCCCGTCATACTTGCCGGCGTCGTCAACTGTCCAATCCACGATTTCTCGCTCTTCAGGGAGATTCGGCTATGTGTCATTCGCACGTTTCGGGACCGTGCCTGGGGTGTCACCATGGATTGAACCGAAGGCGTTTCGTTGCCGGGTGTGGCGCCACGCTGACGTCGATAGGGGCTTCGGCTTCAAGGACGGCTCAGGCCGGCGACGATTCCAAGAAGCCGGTCCGCGTCGGGCTCGTCTTTCTCTCGAACCACAAGCCGAGTTGGCCCCATCCCGAGTTCCTCGTCGAGCCTCGCGAGGAAGAAATTCTGGAGTTGCTCCGGGCGGGCTGCCCAGGTGTCGAGTTGGTGCCCGTGGCCGTCCGCACTCCCGATCAGGTCAAGGCGGCGGCTGCCTTGAAGGACGAAGTGGACGGTTACCTGGTCTACGTGGTCACGCTGCACTGGAACCTGCAGCGAACGGTCGCCGAGATCGGCAAGCTGGGCAAACCCATGCTGTTGGCCGACGAGTTCCTTGGCGGTTGCGGCGTCTTTCTTCGCGGTTACAGCGATCTGTGCCGTCAGAACATCCCCGCGGCCGCTGTGTCGACCACGCGGATGCAAGACCTCGTCCTGGCGGCGCAAACGTTCGCAGAAGTGAAGCCCGATACGACCCAGGCCGCCTTTGCCGCACGTTGTGAGGAAGTCTATCGCAAGACGTTTGCACCGGTCGGCGAAATGAAGTGTGTCGCCGACCCGGTCAAACTCACCGACATCGGTCAGTGCATCGATCGCTTCAAGAAATCGCGGTTTCTGATCGTCGGTCGCGGGCAGGAGGGGAAGGAACAGGATTTCCTCGGCGCCACGGGCGTCTACATCGGGTTCGACGAACTCAAGTCGCTCTACGACGCGGTCGACCAGGACGAAGCGGCCCAGTGGGCCGCGCATTGGTCGGGGCAGGCGGAACATATTGTCGAACCGACGCCCGATTGGATCCACAAGGCGGCGGCCGTCTACCTGGCGACGAAGGAATTGCTCAAGCGGCACGGTACCGACAGCGTGACGATGAACTGTCTGGGCGGCTTCGCTCAAGGCAAGTTGCCGGCCTACCCATGCCTCGGCTTCATGGAGATTCTCGACGGCGGCGGCCAAGGGGTGTGCGAAGCCATGCCCGACGACACGCTCAGCATGCTCATGGCCCGGATTCTCACCGGGCGACCCGGGTTTGTCTCCGATCCGGCCCTCGACACGTCGAAGAACCAGATCGTTTACGCTCACTGCGTGGCGACAACCAGGCCGCTCGGTCCTGACACGGATTCGAACCGCTTCCGTATCCGCACCCTCCACGATCGCGATCCGCGGGGGACCTGTGCCCAGTCGTTTCTTCCCGAAGGCTACATGACCACGTCGTTCCGCACCGATTTCGCCCGCAAGAAGATGGTTATTCATCAGGCCAAGGCTGTCGGAAACCTGGACGCCGACCGCGGCTGCCGTACCCAACTGGTCGGCGAAGTCCGCGGCGACATTGGGAACCTGTTCGACCAATGGGACCACTTCGGCTGGCACCGGGTGACCGTCTACGGCGACGTCAAGGAACCTCTGATCGAGTTCGGCCGGGGCTTGGGGCTGGAGATTGTCGAAGAGGCGTAACTCACGCTTTCCTAACAGTCCAACCTGCTAACTTGAGCGGCCTTGCCCCGGCGGCTAGAATTGACGGATCAGGCGAGGCGCAAAGACGGTTGCATGACCCCTCAGCACCCCTGCGTTGATTGCCCCGTGCGATCCCTGCCGGCAGGATGCTGCCCCCCCCAGCCCTCCGAATTCATCCCCAGGAACGCGTCCATGCGCAGCCGACTCGCTCTCGCTGCCTTTGTTCTCCTTGTACACTTCATGGCTCCTTCCCGGGCGTCGGACTGGCCCACGTGGCGATGCGACGCGGGCCATACGGCTCAGACCTTTCACGAACTCCCCCCGACGCTCCGACTTCAGTGGGTCAGGCAGTACTCCCCGCGGGTGCCGGTCTGGGACGATCCGCTTAACCAGGACATGATGCCCTACGATCGGATCTTCGAACCGGTCGTGGCCGGCGGGCTGATGTTCGTCAATTTCAACGATGCCGACAAGGTCGTGGCCCTTGATGTCGTCAGCGGGGCCGAGGTCTGGTCGTTCTACACCGACGGGCCCGTGCGATTCTCGCCGGTTGCCCACAAGGGTTCCGTCTACGTTACCAGCGACGACGGCTATCTCTATTGCCTTGCGGCGGCCGACGCCACACTTCGCTGGCGATTCCGCGGCGGGCCTTCCGAGCGGCGGGTCATTGGGAATCGGAGAGTGATCTCGTCGTGGCCCGCTCGCGGCGGACCGGTCGTCGCCGACGACACCGTCTATTTCGCGGCCAGCATCTGGCCCTTCATGGGCACCTTCATCTATGCCCTCGATGCCGAGACCGGCAAGGTTCGCTGGCTCAACGACGACACGAGTTCTGAGTTTCAGAAACAGCCGCACAGCGCCCCGTCATTCGCAGGCGTCGCACCCCAAGGGCAACTCACGGTTGCGGGCGACCTGCTCCTTGTGCCGGGCGGACGATCGCTGCCGGCGGGGTTCGATCGCCACTCGGGCAAACTGAAGTTCTTCAACTTCGGCGGCAAGGGCGAAGGGGGATCGTTGGTTGTGGCCGACGACAAGCGAGCCTTCGTGCACACCCGCGTCCGCGGCACGATGGAATTGAGCCTGCCTGAGGGCAAGGCCACCAAGTTCCGCACGAACGAGCCCGTCCTGGCCGGCAACCTGCTCTACACGGCCGTCGACGCCAAGGCGGCCACCGACAAAGAGAAGGCGACCCCGGCGATGGTCGCTGCCTTCGATCGGGCCGGCAAGAAGGTCTGGGAGGTCGAGGCCGACGCGGGCGGCGACCTGATCCTGGCCGGCAACCGGCTCTACGCGGCCGGAGGCGGCTCGATCAGTGCCATCGATCTCCCTCGCGGCGAGCAGTCGGCGCAGATTGCCTGGTCGCTTCCCGTCGACGGTGAAGTGGTGCGGCTTCTGGCGGCAGCGGATCGGCTGTTCGCCGTGACGTTGGACGGGCGCATCATGGCTTTCGGCCAGGGGCAAGCCGAACCGCGGATTCTCGTGCAACAGCCGATCGAGCTTGATCCGGCGAAGGGCAAGGTCGAAGCGGCCAAACACCTGCTCGACTCGACGGGGCAGCGCGAAGGCTACGCACTCTGGTTCGGTGTCGACGATGCCGAACTGCTGGAAGCTGTCGTTCTTCAGTCGGAACTGCACGTCGTGGCGGTCGATCCCGACGCGGAGAAGATCGCCCGTTTGCGCAAACGTTTCGACGCCGCGGGCCTCTACGGAAGCCGTATCGATCTCCATCCCGGCACAATCGACGGTTTTGCCGCACCGCCCTACATCGCCAATCTCGTTGTGGTCGGCCAGTCTCTCTCTGCCGGTCTTGCCGATGCCAAGCGGCTGCGGCGAGTCTACGAATCGGTCAGGCCCTACGGCGGCAAGCTCTGGATCGATCCGGCCAAGGCAACCGAGACCGGCGGCCTGGGCGGTCATCTCGCGATGGAGACGCTGCCTGGAGCTGCGGTTAATACGTTCTCTTCACAAACGGTTGTCACTCGCCAGGGCGCCCTGCCCGGGGCGGGCGACTGGACGCACGCCTACGGCAACGTGGCCAACACGGTCAAGTCCGACGATTCGCGAGTGAGACTCCCCCTGGGGGTCCTCTGGTTCGGCGGCCCGGCGAATACGGACGTTCTCCCGCGACACGGCCACGGGCCCAGCCAGCAGGTGGTGGGCGGTCGCCTGTTCATTCAAGGGATGAACTGCGTCAGTGCGAGAGACGTCTACACCGGACGAGTGCTCTGGCGGCGAGAATTCCCCGATCTGGGAACCTACCAGGTCTATTTCGACGAAACCTACGAAAACGTTCCCTTGAGCACCGCCTACACGCAGGTTCATATTCCGGGTGCCAACATGCGGGGGACCAACTTCGTTGCCACCCATGACGGCGTCTATCTGGTCGTGGGCAGCCGCTGCCTGCTGCTCGATGCGGCCAGCGGCGCGACTCTCCGCGAATTCATCCTGCCGGCCGGTAAGGACGGCGATTTGCCCGAATGGGGTTACGTTGGCGTCTACGAAGACCTGCTCCTGGCGGGCGTCGGGTTCGGCGAGTATTCCAAACGTCTCGGTTACGAATATACGCCGGCCAAGAAGAAGGGTGTCGCCTTTGGGCCGGACCGCTCGGGCAGCCTGGGACTGGCCGCCTTCGATCGCCGGAGCGGCCAGATCCGCTGGCAGGTCAAGGCCAACCACAGCTTCCTCCACAACGGCATCGTGGCCGGCGGCGGGCGGGTCTATCTGCTCGACAAGCTGCCCAAACGCGTCGAAGAGCAGAACCGCCGCCGTGGTGCCGAAGACGCCGCGACCTACCGCGTCCTGGCCGTCGACGCCCGGTCGGGCCAGATGGTCTGGACTTCCAAGAACGTCTTCGGTACCTGGCTGAGTTACTCCGAAAAACACGACCTGTTGCTACAGGCGGGCGCCGCCGCATCCGATCGCAGCCCCGATGAAGTCAGTTCCGGCATGGCCGTCTTTCGCGCCGCCGACGGGAACCTCGTTTGGCAGCAAGAGAAGCTCTCCTACGCCGGCCCCTGCATCCTCCACGGCGATGCCATCATCACCAACTCGACCAGCTACAAGGAGAACCAGGGCGCGCTGAACCTGCTCGACGGATCGCCGCTCACGATCACCGATCCGGTGACCGGCCAGGCTTTTCCGTGGCGGTTCATCCGCACCTATGGCTGCAACACGGCCGTGGCCTGCGAGAACTTCCTCACGTTTCGTTCCGGGGCGGCCGGGTTCTACGACCTGGCCAACCACGGCGGTACCGGCAACTTCGGCGGGTTCAAGTCGGGTTGCACCTCCAACCTGATCGTGGCCGACGGCGTGCTCAACGCCCCCGATTACACCCGGACCTGCACCTGCGCCTACCAGAACCAGACCTCGCTGGCCATGATCTCCATGCCCGAAAACGAGATCTGGACCTACAGCCTGTATGCGCAGCCGGAAGAAGGAGTGCCTGAGATCCGCCGCGTGGGCGTCAATCTCGGCGCGCCCGGCGACCGGCTTGCCGACGACGGAACGCTCTGGGTCAACTTTCCCGCCGACGAAGGCCGCTCTCCGAAAGTGATCGTCGAAGTCAACGAAGAAGTCCAATGGTACCGCAGCCACTCCAGCCGCATGCTGGGCGGCGACCTTCCGTGGGTAGCGGCCTCGGGAGGCGAGGCAATCCGGCGGCTTGTGCTTCACTTTGTGCCGCCTCCCAAGGACGCCTCGAAGATCGTGGTATCCATCGCCGCTTCGGCCGACGATGCCGAAGAAGACCCGTCGGGAGAGGTCGACTTGACCAGTAGCGATCTGGAACTCACGACCGACGGCAAGGAGCAAACCGTCGGCATCCGTTTCCAGAAGGTGCCCCTGGCCGCCGGCGCGGCGATGAAGCGGGCTTACGTGCAGTTCGAGGTCGACGAGCCGAACGACGAACCGACGCGTCTGGAGATTCGCGGCCACGCGACCGACGACGCCCCGGCCTTCGCCAAGAAAGACCGCGACGTCAGCTCCCGTCCCACCACCTCGGCGCTGGTCGAGTGGCAGCCGAAACCGTGGTCCGACAAGGCGGAGCCGGGCCCCGATCATCAGACGCCCGATCTGAGGGCCGTTCTCAACGAGATCCTGGCGCGCCCCGGCTGGAAACCCGGTCAGGCGATCGCCCTGCTGATCCGCGGCACCGGCAAACGCGTGGCCAGTTCGGCCGACGGCGGCGAAAAGGGATTTCCGAAACTGATTGTGGAACTCGACGCGGCTGCCGAGGCGACCCAGGTTGCGCCCGACAGAACGCCCGTGCCGTATTCGGTCCGCATGATCTTCGCCGAGCCCGACCCGGCCGTGAAGCCCGGCGACCGGGTGTTCGACGTCGTCGTCCAGGGCGAGACGGTCGCTCGTGACCTGGATATCGCGGCCAAGGCGGACGGGCCCATGCGATCGATCGCAGGAATGTGGAAGAACGTCCTTATCGGCGATCGCCTCGAGATCGAACTGCGCCCCAAGGGGCCGCTGGCCCCGGTTCTCTGCGGCGTCCAAATCACGCGCGAGGAATGAGGCGTCTTGCAGGGCCCGGTTTCTCCAGGCGTCCAGTGGCTGCCTGCGGTGAAGGATGCCGCACCTGCCAACACGACCGACATGGCGATTCCCCGCGCCCGCCAGAGGTCGAAGCCGTATCGCAGGACGAGATCGGGAGAAACGTGAGATCCGGGCCGGGGAGCACGAATACCCCCCATCAGCGAAATCTCTTCGCCACTGTTCAATTCTTGGCTTGAAATCATTGTCGCAATCCATATAATATACAAAAGAACACTAATCCCCCTCAAGTCGACAGCGAACGGAACCGACCCGACCCACACCGTAGGTTGACTCTCCCGAGTCGACCAGAAGAACCGCCAGAGAACCCTCAACTCCACCGCCCCAAGATGTCGCCCCCCACTCTGCAACCCCGATACTGGCAAAACCAATCGCTTGTTGACCAACTCGACACAGCCAGGCCCGATCCTCGATATTGGCAAAATCGCTTCCCCGTTGACCAACTCGCTCTGACCCCCTGACTGGCAACGTTCACCCCCTCTCTAGATCGTCGATATTGGCAAAACCTCGCTTTTGTTGACCAAAATCCAGCCCGTTCGTCCCCCTGCGACCGCCTCGCGCCGCCGGAACCGCCTCATGTCACAAGCCTACCGCTCCAAATCCCTCACCCGGCTAATCCTCGGAACACTGCTGACCATGCGGTACAATGGCCGGCGTTCGCGCAAGTGCAATCAGGCATCTTGGTTGGAGAGTGAAATGCTGATTAGAATGGCTCTCTGCATGTTCGTCCTGGTCCTCTCGGCCACATCCGGCCAGGCTGCACCACTGAACGTCCGCGACCACGGCGCTGTCGGCGATGGCACCACCCTCGATACGGCTGCCATCCAGAAGGCCATCGACGCCTGTGCGGCCGCCGGTGGCGGGCGGGTCGTGTTTCCCGGGGGAACCTACCTCAGCGGCTCGCTCGAATTGAGGAGCGGCGTGCACCTGGTGATCACCACCGAAGCCACGCTGCTGGGAAGCCGAAATCTGGAGGATTACCCGTCGCGGAAACTGATCTCGGCCTCCGACGCCACCGACGTCGGCATCGAAGGCACCGGCACGATCGACGGGCAGGGGGATGCCTTCTGGCGGAAGCGAGACAAGACCTATAGCGGGTCGTCCTATGGCGGCACCGCCCAGTTCAACTACGAGGCGCTCCCCCGGCCTTCCTTCCTCTACTTTCACCGCTGCAATAATGTGATTGTGCGCGACGTGACGCTGAAGAACTCCCCCGCATGGACCGTCCACCTGCTGCGATGCAAAGACGCCCGGGTGGAGAAGGTGACCATCCGTAACCCGCTCCACGGCCCGAATACCGACGGCATCGATATCAACTCGTCGATCGACGTCCTGGTGCGCGATTGCGATATTATCACAGGCGACGACGGCGTCGTCCTCAAGAGCACCGAACCCGGCCACGATCATCCCTCGCGAAATATCACCATCGAAGATTGCCGGATCTGGTCGGCCTGCAACTGCCTGAAACTGGGCACCGAGACCCACGATCGCTTCGAGAACATCGTCTTCCGCAACTGCCACCTGTACGGCGATTCGGACATCTCGCTCGAGCGACCGATCTCCGGGGTGGCCATCGAGTCGGTCGACGGGGCACACCTCTCGGGCATCACCGTGTCGGACATTACCATGAAGAACGTCCGAGCGCCCATCTTCGTTCGCCTCGGCCACCGGGGCGGAAACAGCCCGCGGACGCAGCAAGTTGAACCCCGCGTACCCGGCCGGATCGAGAAGGTCGTGATACGCAACATTACGGCCGAACACTCTCTGCTCGAGTCGTCGATCACAGGCATCCCGGGCCATTGCGTCAGCGACATCACGCTGGAGAATCTCCGGCTCGAGTACGAAGGCGGCGGCAAGGAAGACTGGATCCTGTCCGAAGTCCCTGACGAGCAGGTCATCAAGCGATACCCCGAGGCCCTGATGTTCGGCCGGCTGCCTGCCTACGGGCTCTACTGCCGGCACGTCGACGGGATTCGGCTTCGCAACGTGGCAATGAGCTTTCTGGCGCCCGATCCGCGACCGATGCTCGTTTGTGACGACGTGGCCAACCTGACCGCCGAGCGAGTCAATGCGAGCGAGGTTGCCTCCAAGCTGCCTGTCATGTGGCTGATCAACACGCGAAATGCGACGATTCAAGACTGCACAGCCCCGGCGGGAACTGATCTCTTCGTGACCGCCGAGACGTCCGAGAACGTCCGGCTCGATTCATGCGATACAAGCGGGGCGAAGACGGCCCTGGCAGACGTCAGACCGGGCGGGCTAGTCGACCTGAATCTGCCGCTCTTTCGTGAAACCTCGCCGGGGCTGGTGACGATTCAGGCCCCCAAGATGCGGCTGCTCGATCCGATGACGTCGGAGACCGACGCCGACGATCCGTCACGGACCTGCATCGTCGTGGCGCCATCCGGTTCGCGAGATCACGGCTCGGCACTCTGCCGATTTGAGGTTTCCGAGGCCGGTGATTACGAAATCTGGGTTCACGCCTTCGCTCCCTCCGGCGAAGCCAACAGCTTCTACGTAGCCGTTGACCGCGGTTCGCCCGCTCTTACGGACGTCAACCGGATGAACCAGTGGTATTGGCTCGACGTTCACCATCGAGATGAAGCGGGCCAGAGTGCGCCCTCCAAACAGATCTATCCTCTGACGGCAGGGACCCACACGCTTCAGCTTCGTAATCGGGAGAGTGGAACCAAGGTTCAGAAGATCGTCCTAGTTCGCGTTGATCTGAAATACGACCCGGACGTTAAGACAAATTGACCAGAATGAAATGATCATACACCTTCTCTGCTTCCTCGGTTCTCTCCTGTTCAAACCTATCCTGGTATTAGCGTCCATGAGCGTTCATTAGCGGTTCCCAGTCCAACCACCGTCCAACTCAGGCTTCACCATGAAACGACGCGATCTTCTCAAAGCCGCCTCTGCCGCGGCCGGGGCTTTGGCAATCAGTCCTCTCATGGCACGGGCGAGCGACGTCCCGGCCGAGATTCCCCAAGAGGTCGACGTGCTCGTCGTAGGCGGCGGCACGGCCGGCTCGATCGCCGCATTGCAGGCGGCCCGAGCGGGGGCCAAGACGATGCTGCTGGAAATGGGCAGCCAACTCGGCGGGACCACCACGACCGGCGGCGTCAATTTTCCCGGCCTGTTCCACGCCTGGGGCAAGCAGGTCATTGCCGGAATCGGGTGGGACCTCGTCGAAAAAGCGGTCGAGCTCGACAGCGGCACCATGCCCGACTTCACCCGGACGGACCTCCGGCACTCGGCCCTCCAGGTCCGCATCAACGGTCAGCTCTATGCCGCCCTGCTCGAAGAGGCCTGCCTCGACGCCGGCGTTTCCCTGGCCTACTACCAGTTCCCGCTCGCTGTGGAGCCGGCCGGCAAGGGCTGGAAAGTCGATGTGGTCGGCAAGGGAGTCCGCTATCCGCTCGCCTGCAAGCAACTGATCGACTGCACGGGCGGAGCCGACGTGGTGGGCATGTTGGGGCTGGCCCGGCTCCGGGAAGAAACCATCCAGCCCGGCACGTTCACTTTCCGCCTCGGGGACTACGACGTGAAGCAGCTCGACGCCCAGGAGATCCAGCGGCGCTATCGCAAGGCTCTCGACGAGGGCGAGTTGGAGGAGGGCGACTACAGCCACGCGGGCGGCTCGTTCATGGGATTCCTGGGGGGCGGCGGCAAGAACGCCCAGCACGTGTTCGGAGCCGATTCCTCCACGGCCGTCACCAAAACGCAGACGAACATTGCGGGCCGGCGTTCCATCCTCCGCCTGCTCCGCTTCGTCCGTTCACTGCCCGGCTGCGAGAACGCCCGGGTGCTGGAGATGATGCAGGAGACGGCCGTTCGCGAGACCTACCGGATCGAGGGAGAAACGGTGATCACGTGCGACGACTATACTTCCGGCCGCCTGTTCGACGACGCCGTCTGCTACGCTTTCTATCCCGTCGATCTCCACGACAAGCACGGCGTGAAACCCCAGCCGCTTCAGCCCGGCACCGTTCCCACGATCCCACTCAGTGCTCTCATTCCCAAAGGCAGCCGCAACCTGCTCGTTGCCGGTCGCTGCGTTTCCAGCGATCGGCTGGCCAACTCGGCCCTCCGGGTGCAGGCCCCCTGCATGGCCATGGGCCAGGCGGCGGGGGCGGCCGCGGCCCTGGCGGCCGCCGCGAACACGACGCCGATGAAGGTGCCGTTGGCACAGGTTCGTTCAGTGTTGAGAGAGCACGGAGCGATTGTGCCGGGGAACGAAGGGTGAGAAGGCGGAGAGGGAGTGTGGGTGGTCTATTCCGAGCGGAGTCCGACGGAAAGGGAGCCTGAATCCTCTTTTCCGCCTTGTTCCCCACTGGTCTCTCGTTGCCAGACGCGCACCCAATCAACGTCCATCGATTTCCCGTCAATCGCATCGGTTACCTTGACGGCAACCGCGGCCCGCGTGCCATCTGTAGCAATCGTAACGATAGCACGCCGCCGATGCGTCATTGTATTGTATCCCTGCGAAACACATTGTCCGAACGGCGTTGTTCAGCAAAACTGTGAACTATACTCCCTTGGATGACGGCGCGGTCGAACCGCGCCGGGGGTATGGATTCAAGGGGATGCGGCCGGCACGGCTGGAGGTTGCGTCGCAAAGGAGGAACAACCGATGCTGTTGTTCTCTCGGAACAAAGCCGTTGGCGTCCAGACGTTTCTACTCAAGCTCGTCAATAATCACTGTCCCGATCTGACGCCGCTGTTCGACAACCGGCGGGATGAGAGCCGAGTTCCCGTGTGCGTGGTCACGTTGGTCGTGCCCATGAAAAACGGCAAGCCGCAACCGGAAGGCTGCTTCGCCGCGGTCACCAGGGAGTTTTCGACGACGGGCGTGTCGATCGTTCTCGACCAGCCCCGGGGACTCGACGAAGTGATCCTAGCCTTCCGATGGGAAGATCAGATGGTCTACCTCAAGGGAGAGGCTATGCACCTGAACCCGATGGGGGCCGGATTCTATCATCTGGGGATTCGCTTGAGCACGGTCGTCCGTGTCGACGAGTACCCCGAACTGGAAGACCTTCGCATCTGACGATCCCCGGTGCCGGCGGGGCCCCGTCGATCTACCACGAGTAGTACTGGCTGAGGAACTTCCTGGCGCGCTCGCGGCTCTCGTAGTTACCGAGACGTCGCATTTTGTCGACTTCGCGCCGGCAATCCTCCGAACCGCAGGCAATCCGCAATTGCTGGTTGTTCGAATCTCCCTCGATGAAACGGATCAATGCGTCGACAGTCTTGTCGTTCTTCAGAAAGACGTCCCAATTGACGCTGACATTCGGGTTACAGTAGGCGTTCTTGGCCTTTCGCGGCATGGCGTTTCCTCAGAGATGTCTGGTGCGGTAGTGCTGCGAGCGACGAGTGTGCTGCCAAACACCGATCCTGCGGGCCGACCTGGCTCCCAGAACCGGTCTCCAAAAACGCCTCTTCTCAGAACTCCTTCCCGTTTCTCTCTCGGTTCTGTTGTACGAACACCGGGCCCGGATGGGGGATGTGCGTGTCCAGGCAACGCGAACTTCAAGGAAGAAACGACTAGCGTGGCCCGGTCACTCGATCGAACCCCCACGAATGTGAGGCTGTGCGAAAAGTCAAGTTGTCCGTTCGAACGACCGATCGCCCAGGGTACCCGTCCGGTGGGTGTCTCAGAGGACCTGGAGTACCGGTCATCCGGTCCGCTGCGACCAAAGAGCCCCCCGCTCGCGGACCTTCGGCGACAAGTAGCGGCTCAGGGACTTGAACCCCGGACACGCGGATTATGATTCCGCTGCTCTAACCAACTGAGCTAAGCCGCCATCAACCATTCAAGACAACAAACTTAGCATTCGCAGCGGCGGATTGCAAGCCCGTGGGCGTGCAGACTCCCTGACAGAGAGCACGGTGTGAAGGGCGGGATTTGAGAGGGTGCAGGTCGCGGGTTCAGGCAAGAGGACACACGACAAACACAGTGCTTCACCGCTCTCCGAGATCAATCGTCCGGGCAACGTCCAGATTATCCTGGTACCACTGAACACAGCGCCGCAGCCCCTCTTCGACCCCCACCTGTGAACTCCAGCCCAACAGATCCCGAGCCTTGGCGACGTTCGCCCAGGTGGCAGGGACGTCGGCGGGGTGGGCGTCGCGGTATTCGATCAGAGGCCCGCGACCAGTCAACTGACCGATCTGGCTGATGATCTCGTGGAGTGCAACCGGCCGGTCGCCGCCGAGATTGATGATCTCGTAACCCAGCGGTTTCAGGCCGGCAATGGTGCCGCGGGCGATGTCATCGACGTAAGTGAAATCACGCTGCTGGCTCCCGTCGCCGAATACGGTGATCGTATCGCCCTCGGAGATCCAGCGAACGAAGCGAAACACGCTCATATCGGGCCTGCCCGCCGGGCCGTAGACCGTGAAATAGCGGAAAACGGTTACGTCCAGCCCGTGGAGATGGTGGTAGGTATAGGCCATGGCCTCGGCCCCCTTCTTCGAGGCCGCATAAGGCGAGAGCGGACGGTTTGTGTCGGCGTCTTCCGAGAAGGGGATCGGATTGTGGGCTCCATAAAGGCTGGAAGTCGATGCGAGCACGAATTTTGTAACGTTGTAGCGGCGGCACAGATCCAGGAGGTTAAGCGTGCCCGCCGCGTTGGTCCGCTCGTAGACCCATGGATCCTTGACGCTGGGACGCACGCCAGCCCGGGCCGCCAGATTGATGACGGCCGCGTAGGGGGGATGGCCGTGCGGACGACTTGCCGCGTCGGCAGCGAAACGTGCTTCCATCTCAGCCAGTTCGGCGATGTCGGCCGTATGGGAGACGAAGTTCGGTCGCCCCACCAACTGGGCCAATCGCCACTGCTTGAGCCGAGGGTCATAGGCGTCGTTGAGATTGTCGACGCCGACGACTTCATGCCCCGATTCCAAGAGAAGTTCGGCCACTTTCGAGGCGATGAATCCGGCACAGCCAGTAAGAAGATAACGGTTCATAGAATCGGCATGCAGGAGGCTGGGAGAGATGGAAGTGGACAACGCATAACGAACTTGGGAGCCGCAGATCCGAGCTCTGAGGCGTTCTCGGAGCAGGCAGGATTGGCGTGCAGGACACTCTACCAGAGAGATGGCAGGCGCGCCAAATGAGTCGCTTTCGGTGTTCGAGTTTCACGGGGCAATTGACTGACAAGCAAGCGGCCGTTACGCACGATCGATGGTGGTCGTCCGGATGACGCAGACTCCCGGGGGGGGCGGTAATCCGCGCCGGGCGGGCCGCTCCAAAGCGAACTGCCCGCATATTCCGAACCCGCCCACTGGCACGTATCCCCGCTAAACGCCCAAGTCCTGCCTAGGCTCACTTGGAGAAACGCCTGAGAACGGCTAGACTGTTTGTCTGACGGGATGCAAGAAGCGGGTAGGGTTGACGCGGGTTCTCCGTCTTCCTGTTCCTTAATCTCCGTTTCTCTGGAAGGTCCGTGAGGATTGTTCGCAAGGAAGTGTTCCATGGCTTCGAAAAGTAGGAAGCGAGCGAAGGGACGGACGAATCACGATCCGGTCGAGCAAGTCAAACGCAGCCTCGATCGGGGGGATTACAAGCAGGCGTTGAAGGATGCCCGGGTGTGGTACCGGCAATCGCCCGGCGGGGAATTACGGTGCTATCTCGAACATGCCTACATGGGGCGCTTGCAGCAGCTCATACGCAACGGGTTGACCGACGATGCCCGCCGAATTGCCGGAGAGCTTCTGGATCTGGGGGTGACCGAGACGGCGGTCGAGTCGATATTGCCCGACGTGCTGCTGGCCGTGGGGATGCTGGATCGTCTCCCCCAGGCGCAAGGCCGCCTGACCGACGAAGACCATCGCCGGCTGGCCGTCAAGGCGGCGGATCAGGCCGTGGTCAGGCCGGGAAACACGCCCGCCTCGATGAAGGAGCTGCGCGGGGAGGCAAAGCGGATCCGGGCTGCCCTGGAGGCGGTCGAACGCGGAGACGAAGCGGGGGCCTCGGACCAGCTCAAAGAGATCTCGCGTCAATCCGTGTTTGCTGACTGGAAGTACTTCATTCGCGGCCTGATGGCCTATTACCGCAAGGACCGCTCCGAAATGGAGGCGAACTGGGGCCGACTGGCCCCGGATCGCGCGGCGGCCAGCATTGCTGCACCGCTGAAGATCATGGCCGGCATGCCGGTGCCCGAGCAAGGCGTCGCTCTGCGAGCCAAGATCGCCCGCCTGGAAGCCCAGGCAGCCGGTCAATCGGTACTGAGCAGCCTGATCCGTCTGAGGCAGTTGCTGGCAGATCACAATTGGGCACAGGTCGTCAAGACCTTTCGGGTAGTCCGGCAGACGCTGCGAGACTTCGACGTCGACCTGTACCAGAAGGTGATCGACTGCCTGTGGGGCAGTCTGGCTCGGGAAGGCTGTCTCGACGAGCTGGTCCGTTTTTCGAGAATCGCCGATCCGCCCGCGCTCGATCCTCGCTGGAATCGGGCCCAGGCGATTGCCTGCGAGAACTCGGAATACTATGACGACGATCCGCGCGTGTATTGGCAGCAGTACCTCGACGACCTGGAGACTCTGCCCTGGCTGCCCGTCTCTCAAAGGAACCTGGCTCGCGGTCTCATCTGGCTCCATCTGGCCGAAGATGATCTGGAGGAGGCGGTCCGGTTTCGAGGCTGCCCCTGCGGACGTGATCACTCCGAAGAGGTCGAACTCGCCATGCGGAATGCGGAATTTTGTTTCCGGGCATGTATGAGGGCAGCCCCGGATTACGCTCCAGGCTATATGCTCGCGGCGCGGTTCTACCGCGAGGAACAACGTCCGCGCGAAGCGGCCGAGGTCTACGCCGGCCTCCTGGAACGGGTTCCCGATCATCTGGACGCATTGACGGAATTGGCAGATCACCATGTTCGTCGCGGCAGTGCCCGGCAGGCACTCCAGTACGCGATCCGCGCCCGCGACCTGAAGCCCTTGGACAAGGCGACGGGCGAGTTGTTGTGGACCTCGCAACTCGGAATGGCCGAGGAACTGGGGCGGGCGGGTGACTACGACCAGGCCCGCGAGGCGCTGGCGGCCGCCGACTCGGTTCTGCCGATGCGGGCGGCCGACTGCGACGTGATGGCCCGCAAGGCCGTGCTGGAGATCAAAGCCAACAATCCGGCAGGGGCCAGGAGTCTGGTGGAGCAGGCCCTGGAGCGGCTGGAGGAGCCGACGGTCCTGTGGCTGGCCATGACCCTGGCGGCGTCGCGCTACCAGTTGAAACTCGAGGAGGTCTGGCTCTACGAAGAACGGTGGCGGGAGGCGCTCCGGCGGCGCTGCCGCAGTTCCACCGCCGGCGGGATGTGCCGCCTGATCGTCGAGACCCCGCCGGCACCCCAGGCCGACGCGGAACTGTCGAAGTATGCCCGGGACCTCTGGGGCTACGTGAAACGCTGCTCGCGGGTGAAATGGAATCTGGAGGATCTGCGGGCCGTGTGCGAGTTTCTGGGCGCCTACGATCAGTGGTCGCTGCTGATGAAGTTTGTGAAAAAGGGAATTCGCAGGTTTCCCGAGGTCGGTTACTTCCACCACCTGGTCGGGGTGGAAGAGATCCGGAAAGGGCCTCTCCGCTTCAACCGGAAGAGAACGATCGATGCCTTCCAGCGAGCGATCCTGTTGGCTTCGGCGTCCAGCGATCCGCGGGACCGCCGGTTGCTGGAGGAAGCCCGAAAAGGTCTGAGTGTCGTCACGGGGATGTTGCCCGGCGTCCACTCCAGAACCTCCCGGAACTGCGATCCGGTGTGCCACTGGGACGACGACGATGACGACGAGGCTCCGTCCGACGGAGTGCCCTTTGCTGACATGACCGTGGAGGCCATCCGGGAGCTTTTCGAACAGACTTGTGCTCGGTTGGGACTGGATCCCGAACAGGTGATCGACGAGTTGAACAAGCGAGGCCCGGCTCGGACTGGGGCGACCGCGAAAACAAAGGGATTGGTATGAGGGACCCCTATCAGGTGTTGGACGTCTCAGCAGACGTGGACGACGCGGCCCTGCGCCGGCGTTATCTGGAGCTCGTGCGCCGCTATCCGCCCGAACGATGCCCCCAGCAGTTTGCCGAAGTCCGGGAGGCCTATGAGCAGTTGCGGGATCCCGCTCGCCGCTTGGAACGCGAGTTGTTCAAGGCCGGCGGCTGCGAGATACTCGACGACGTCATTGCCGGAATGCGGTCGAAACTGCAAGAGCGGCGGATCGCTACCGAAACCCTGCTTTCGCTGGCGGAGAGGTGAGTATGGACGGGTGGCCCGATCAAGAACAGATTCTGGCTCGTCTGCGGGGCTGGCTCAACCAGACGCAGGCCGAATGCCAGTGGCTCGACGAGCAGGCCGCGGGCCAGCCGTGGCCGGGCGAGCCCATAGGGCTCTACCAACTCGTCGAGCAACTGACCGCCCTGCGCCACGACGTGAAACTGCTGGCCAAGGCGGCCCGCGGCATGGACGAAGGAACGGAGGCCGCCAGGTTGTCGCTCCAGGCGGCGATCGAGCAGTTTCGCTCGGTTGAGCCGCGGGAAGCGGAAGCCGCCGACAAGGCGGCACGGCCGCTGGTCGAAGCCGTTGTGGAACTGGACGAGTCGCTGCGGCGCTGCCGAGGCGTCATTGTTCAGGCAAAAGCGCGGATTGTGGAGGAGTTGAACGCGGAACTGCAGGAGGTGCGGCAGCAACTGGACCGTCTGTTTCGCATCCAGCCCTGGTGGCGGAGGTTCCTGTGCGGCCCCTGGCACGAGGCGTCCAAGAACCTCTACTCGGGGCGGACATTGGATGGCTGCCGGGCGGTCTTCGATTCCTTCCTCGAGGGCTACGACCTGATCCACAAACGCCTCGACCGGCTGATGGACGAACAGTCGATCGTGCGCATGCAGTGCCTCGGCACGCAGGCCGATCCGAATCGCATGACGGTCGTCGAGGTCGTCAGCGACCCGAGCCGCCGGCCGGGAACGGTGATCGAAGAGACTCGCCCCGGTTACTGCTGGAAGGGCCGGGTGCTGCGGTTTGCCGAAGTCAAAGCGGTTGGCGAGCAGTGAGGCAGACGGGCCAAGGGAGACCGCCGGGCAGATCCGCGGTCTGCGTTTTTGCATTCAAGCATCCGGAGATGCACCAAGACCTGCGTGGGGCAAGGTGACTGGAACCTCGAAACCTGCAAGGAAACGTATCGGAATCAGGAGTGTCTGTTTATGGAAATCATTCTCGGCATCGATCTGGGCACGACCAACAGTGTGGTCTCGATCCTCCGCGACGGGCAGGTCGAGGTGCTCGCTGAAGACGGGCAGAAAATCCTTCCTTCCGTGGTAGGCTTGGGGCCCAACAAGGAATTGCTGGTGGGGTTCCCGGCCCAGAACCAGTGGACCTTGGCCCCCGATCGCACGGTCCGCTCGATCAAGCGCAAGATGGGTTCGGACGAAACGGTCCGCCTGGGAGAGCAGACCTACACGCCCCAGGAGATCTCGGCCATCCTCCTGCGGACGCTCAAAGAACGGGCGGCCCGGCAGCTCGGAGAGGAGATTCGCAAGGCGGTCATCACGGTGCCGGCGTTCTTCAACGAGCAGCAACGCGAAGCCACCCGCGAGGCCGGTGAGTTGGCGGGCCTGGAGGTGGTGCGGATCATCAACGAGCCGACCGCCGCGTCGCTCACCTACAATCCGAGCCCCGACCGGCTGGAGCGGCTTCTGGTTTACGACCTGGGCGGCGGAACCTTCGACGTCTCGATCGTCCAGATCGAACAGGGCGTGGTGGAAGTGCTTTCCAGCCACGGCGACACCCAGTTGGGCGGCGACGATTTCGATCAGTTGCTTCTGGACCACGTCTGTGATCGGTTCCAGGAAGAGCACGGCGTGGATCTGCGGGCGACCCTGACGTCGAAATCCAGGGTGCTCAAAGCGGTGGAAGAAGCCAAGCGGCAGCTCTCGTTCGAGGCGTTCGTGGCCGTCGAACTGGAGTTCGTCGCGGAGAAGGCGGGGGTCCCGCTCCATCTGAAAAGAGAGATTTCCCGCCCGGAATACGAACCCTTGATCGAACCGCTCATCAACAAGACGCTCGTTTGCGTCGACGAGGCCCTGTCGGACGCGAAACTGACAGCCAAGCAGATCGATCGCGTGGTCCTGGTGGGAGGCGCCAGCCGTACCCCGCTGGTCCATCAACTGCTCCAGGAGCAACTGGGGCAGCCGATCCACGCCGAGGTCGATCCCGACCTGTGCGTGTCGATGGGGGCGGCCATCCAAGGGGGCCTCATCGTCGGCCTGGACGTGGGGCCGGTGCTGGTCGACATCACGCCGCACACCCTGGGCGTTCAATGCCTGGGCGACCTGCACGGTTATCGCTCGTCGTATTGCTGCGCGCCGGTCATCGAACGGAATACGGCGCTTCCCGCCTCGCGCAGCGAGGTCTTCTACACGGCGCAGGACGGGCAGAAGGCGGCCATGGTGGAAGTCTTTCAGGGCGAAGACAGGGATGTCCGGCACAACGAGCATGTCGGCGGTTTTCACCTGGAAGGCCTGGCCGAAACGAAACAAGGCAACGAAATCCTGGTTCGCTTCGATCTGGATCTGGACGGCATTCTCACGGTGACAGCCACCGAGAAGCTCACCGGACTGGAAAAGACGCTCACCATTGAGAACGCCATGTCCCGCTTTCGCGGAGAACATCAGGAGGCGGCCAGGACGCGGCTGGAGGCGGCCTTTGCCGGGGACCGGCAAGCCGCCGGGCCGTTGTCGGCCGAGGTGCCGTCTGCCGAGAGCAGCCCAACGAGTGAAGTTCTGCCGCCCGAGTTGGCGGGGGCCGTCGGCCGGGCCAACGAGTTGATGTCGAAGGCGGAAGAGCTTCTGCCGGGCGCCAACGAGCAGGACGCCGGCGAGATGCGCGACCTGATCGGCCGCCTCCGCCGGGCGATCGAAACGCGTGCCCAGGCAGAAATGGAGAGTGCCCTGGCCGAACTGGACGAGTTGGTCTTCTACATGCAGGACGCCGTATGACGGACGGGACCGAATCGAGCGTCCATCGCGACACGGCCGGGGAGATGGTTTGCCCGGCATGCAAGGCCCGGCAGGTCTGGTCGGACCAGTGCCGCCGTTGCCGTTGCGACCTGTCGCTGCTGCGCCAGTGGCACGGCGCCGGCGAAGCGGTGCGTCGAAGATGCCTGGACGAATTATGCCGGGGGCGGTCCGAACAGGCTCTGGAGTACGCCAGGCGGTACGCCCTGCTGGCCGGCAGGCAGGAGGGGGCGCGGCTGTTGGCGATCTGCCACCTGTTCTGCGGCAATTGGGCGGAGAGCTGCGCCGCCCTGGAGGAGAAACCGGACTGTTCATAGGCTCCGCCGCCGTGGCCGCGAATGGGCTCGTGCGGATTGTGGAAGACGCGCTGGACCGTCTTGGCGGCGACGGCACCATAACGGCGTTTTCTGCCGAACCTCCACGAACTTGATTGACAAGCCGAGGAATGCCGCGGAAGATCGAAGATGGGTCGCTGGATAATGCAGATTTCGGGCGAGGCAATAGTTCTGATTTCCTCGGGTCTCGCTCACTCGACTTCTCTGAGTTTCTTTTTCACGAACCGTCGAACTGCCACAGCGATCTTTCAAGGGGGGACGACATGATTGACTTGGGGGACGACTCGCGAAGCCGAACCAGCTCCGATCGACCCGTCAAGAACGGGGAATCCCCCCAACCGGGCGAGGGATCGGCTCAGAGGATACACGGGCGGCGCCATTCTGGAAGAGAACACGGCGAGCGCAAGAGCAGACCTCGGCGTCTACGAGTGTTTTGGGATTTCAAGTACGAGTTACTGGCTCTGGTTTTCATCGGTGGGGGGATCTTTCTGTTGGTCGCGCCTTTCAAGATCAGCACTTGGCTGTTCGGATTGGCGCGTCAAGCTCTCGCTTATCTCAACGACATCGCCGTCTGGTTGATCAAATCCGTTGGGGCTATCGAGAAGTCGGATGTGGGCGGTGTCGTTTTGCTCGTCTGTGCGGTCGGACTCATCGGGCTGGATATCCGCACGCGGATCCTGCGCCGGCACGAGCGGTATGACTCGGAACCGCTCTGTTCCTGCGGCAGCCAAATGCGCCGCCTCCGAACCACGCTATTTCAGCAGATCCTTGCCTGGGTGTTTCGAGTCCGAATCAAGCGTTTCTTCTGCCCGAAATGCAGCCGACAACTCGCATTGTGGCGGACTGCCCACGAAAGCGATTGGTGAGGCAATCGCACGATCCTCGTCCTGTTCCGGGTACAGCGTCCCTCTGTGGGGTGGTATTCTCAATTGTGGCAGCGCATCCCCCTGGATGATGTAGTCGAATACCGTTGCATGCCCGGGCAGGGAGGTGTTCTTCTTCAGAAGGGGGGTGTCCCATCTGGGGTTGTGTTTTTCCTTTGAATTCGAGCATTGACACTCGAACGGCACTGGTTAGACTAGATTCTAAGAATGTTGGCCGGGAGGTCGTGTTGAGGCACTGGGTTTGGCAATCGGAAGAGGCGACTTTTTAGTAGGGATTACACCAATGAGACTTCAATCAACTTTGTCTTGCATCAGCCGATTGTTTGTGCTGCTCGCCTTGTTGGCATGCCCTTCGGTGGCGACCGCGCAGCTTGGAGATCTCCCGATTGTGGAGCCTCCAGCTTCCACCCCAACTACGGCGGAGTTCGTTGCGCCGGTGCCGTCCGCATCCCATCGCGTACATTTGGCGGTTGATGGGAACGTACCTGGTAGTGTGAAGAAGCCCGACAAGACCGGCGCGTTGATGCCGGTTCGTGCGACCATTTCGGCTTTCCAGAACGGACTGCTGCTGACGACGACCCAATCCAACGACCAGGGCCGTTTTCAACTTCCCGGTTTGCGCCCGGGGGTTTATTCCGTAGTGGCCGACGGCACGCACAGCACAGGGGTTTACGAAGTCGAAGTGCTGCCTCCGCTGCGCGAGAAAGTCGAGGCGGCTCCCGTTTCCCTGACGTCTCAGACTGCCCGCGAAAGCATGCCGCCCGCGTCTTTGACCCTCGATTTGGTTCTGCCGCCTGACGGCGAAGAGGAGCCGGTTGACCAACCGCTTCCGATGGAAAGCTATCCGTCGGTAATGTCTGGTGGCGGCGGGGGAGGTTACGGGGGCGGCGGAATGTTGATGGGATTGGCTGGACTGGCTGGTCTGGCCGGTTTAGCTGGCCTCGGAGGCGGCGGCCCTGCGAGCCCCGCGACTCCCTGATCCAATCAAGGCTCCAAGTCTGCTGGAGGGCGGACTCAAAACTCCCACGGGGGTGACGGCGCGTCACACGCACATGTTGGTGTAGTGGTCGGGGCGGGTGAGGGATCGCCGCCGCTTTTGGATCCGCAACGGAATGCACCGAGAGATCCGCCGAGAACGGTCTGCCCTCCTTCTGTTCTGCGGTTGCTGAACCGGCAACCTCTCAGGCACCAGGGCAACGATTCTCGGTTCCACCTTGGAAGACCGAGAAGCGGTACTGGAGCGTTCCATGAGGGCAGGGCAGCCCGGAAGCATACAGCAGGGCATTCGTTCCGAGCCTGGTGCCGGGGGGGCCATGGATCTCGCCGCCGCAGTGTTGGCTTGGCTCGCCCGTGGTGCTTTGCTGATCCCCGTTCTTGCCGCGCCCTGGTTTCTGGGTGCCGTTCAGGCCTGGGCTCAGGTGGCAATCCTCGCTGCGGTTTTCGTAGCCCTGACGCTGACAATCGTCTACTTGCTGATACGCCCCCGGCTCTGGGGGCCGGTGTCGATCCCCTTGGCAATCCTGCCCCTGCTTCTGGCAAGCGGTTTGGGATGTTTGCAGTTATTGCCACTCGGTCGCACTGCCCGCGCCCAAGTGTCCCCCAAGGCGGTTGAGATTATCGAACAGTTCCTTCCGTCTGCCGGAGTGTCCGAACGAGCATCTCTGGCTGCTCCAGGACTCGAGAAGATTTCAGGTCGTCACCCGGTTACAGTTTATCCGGCAGCAACACGTCAGAGCCTCACGCATCTGATCCTGGCGACCAGCGTGTTCTTCCTGGCGGCCGTATTGTTTTCTCGCTCGGCAACGCACCTCTGGCTGCTCGGCCTGGTAGCCGCCAACGGGGCGATCATTGGCTTCTTCGGGCTCGCCCAGAACCTTACCTGGAACGGCCAGATCTACTGGAGCATCATCCTAACGCAGGGGGGAGGCCCGTTTGGGCCCTTCATCAATCGAAACAATGGCGGTGGTTACCTCGTGCTCTGCCTGGCTGCCTCGATCGGGCTGGCCCTCTGGTGCTTAGGGCACTATTTTCAGGCCTGGGATCTGACGTCGCGTTCCTACCGGAGGACGCACCAGCGCACCACCTCGCGGGTCAAGATTCGGATTGTCTCTGCCCTGGCCGAACTGAACGCCAGGACCCTCGCCTGGCTGACGATCGCCGGCCTGTTGGTGGCGGCCATCTGCTGTACCCTCTCGCGGGGGGCGGTGCTGGCCATGCTGGCCGCCGTCCTGGTCACGGTCACTGTGATGTTTGTCTCTCAGCGGCGCGGCTTGGCGGTCCTCGGGCCCGTGGCGGCCATGTCGGTCGGACTCTTTCTGATCGGTTGGGTCGGCCTGAGCGACGAAGTGGGAGCGAGGCTGGCCACGCTGTTCGACGACGAGACGAGACAAGACGCCCGCTGGCCCCACTGGGAAGACGGCCTCAGGGCGGCGGCAGACTATCCCCGGGCAGGCAGCGGCCTGGGAACCTACCGGTTTGTCTATGCCCAGTATCAGCAGCGGCTGGCCGAAAGCTGGTATCACTATGCCGAGAACGTCTACCTGCAGGTCCTCGTTGAGGCGGGTATCACTGGCCTGGCTCTACTGCTGGCGGGGCTGGTGCTGATTGCGGCAAGTGTGTGGCGGCTGCTCGTTCGTGCCGACGATCTGACCACTCTGGCCTTCGCGGTGGCTGGAGTCTTTGCTCTGGCTGGTCAAATGGTGGCCTCCCTGTTCGACTTCGGACTGTTCATTCCGGCCAACTTTTTGTTGTTCGCCCTGCTCTGCGGGGCCATGACCGGCAGCGCCGCCCGGCTACGGGCCACTCGGCCCCAATCCGGTTCGTGGAAGCCGAGCCTGAACCGGGGTCTGGCGGTTCTGATGGCCTCGGGACTTGCGGCCGGGTGTGTCTGGGGCATCTTCGAGCTTCGGACTGTGGTCCCCGTCGAAACCGCTCTGCGGGAAGTTCGCCTTGCCGGAAAACTGGCAGACCTGTCGGGACCGCAACTTGCCCACCATATCGAAGCCCTCACCGCTGCCAGCCGCCAACGGCCCGACGATACGGAACTCCACCGCCGGTTAGCCGAACTGTACATGCAGCGGTATCAGGTCGAAAGGGCCAACGACCTCGGGGCGAAGACTTCCTTCCCGCCCGACGACCCGCGTTTGAAGCAACTGGCCTCGCCGCTACTGATTCACCAGCAGGCTTGGCTCTTCGTCCGGTCGAAGATGACCGGTCAGATCGATGCCCTGCGTCAGTCCCCAGCCGTCGAGAAGAACCTGATTCCCGCCCTGGGGCATTTGGTCGCCTCGCGCGAGGCCTGTCCGCTCTTGCCCGAAGTGCACTGCGGGTTGGCGCAATTGTGCGGGTTGACTGGCCCGGCATCGGACGACGAAGTCCATATCCGCCGTACCCGCCGGCTCGCTCCAGGTAATCCCGACATGCTGTACATTTGCGGGTTGCTCGACTTCCAGGCTGCCCGTCGCGAATCGGCCTATGCCGGATGGAAGGCCAGCCTGGCCCTGTCGCCTCGCTACTTGACGTCGGTACTCCAGATCGCCGGCGCAGGACTTTCGTCCCCCGGGGTCGTCGAACGTATTCTCCCCGACGATCCCGAATTGCTCGTTCGCCTTGCGGGGCAACAGTTTGCGGCCGTGGGCAGCGAAGCAATCCAAGAGCAACTACTGGCCCGGGCCGATGCGTTGCTACCTGCATCCGGCCTGCCGGAGGCCGAACGGCTCTTTCTGCGAGGCTCGATCCAGTCGCTGCGCAAGGCTTACACCGAAGCCATCGATTCCTACACGCAAGCCTTGGCCCTGCGGTCCTACGAGGTGGACTGGCGATATGAATTGGCTCGCCTGTTCCAGCAACAGGGGCTGCTCGAACAGGCTCACGAACAAGCCCGGCGCTGTGCCCGCCTGGAACCGCGTCAGTCGAAATACAAGAAGCTCCTGGAGGAAATCCACAACACGAGACTCACGCAGGTCTCTGCCACGAGCGGAAGTTAGGGGGCGGAGGCCGGAAGACAGGAGGTAGCAGCGTGGGCTTGCCCCGCGCTTGGTAAAATGGTAGCCGCGTGGGCTTGCCCCGCGCTTGGTAAGAAGACAGAAGGCCGGGTGTCAGGAGACAAGAATTGTTGCCCGTGGGCAACGATGGTTTCAACTGGCCGTTGTTTGAAGGCAACACTGCCAGTGGTATGAAGTTCAAAAAGACCGTCGATATGGTTGCGTAACTTGTTTTGTGTCAGGTGATTGAGAACGTTTTCATGATTCAGATTTCTTCCCGGCATGGAAGTTTCATTATTCACAGCAACTTGACCTTGCCTCCCGGCAAGCTTCAGGCTCTTTCCGGAACAGACTGAGCACTGACCCTTTGGAGGGGTCATTACGAACCACGAGGAGACTTTTCATGGCTTTACCGGACGTCACCATCCATCAGCCACAGCCCAACGGTCAGCCCGCGTTCCCACTCAATCCCGAGCAGCAGGAGGCCGGGCTGTTGGACATCCTGGCCATCGTCCGCCGTCGGTTCTGGCTGATCATGTTCGGGCTGGTCGTGGGCGTCGGGCTCGGCACTCTCTACTTCTTCAAAGCCACCCCCATGTACGAGTCGAAGGTGCAGATCCTCGTCATGCCCAAAGACTCGAACCTCCCCTCCCAGTCCACCAAGGGTGGCAGCGACTTCCAGCAGAAATCGGCCGAGGAGGACGTCCTTGCCACCCACATCGAGCTCTTCAAGAGCCCGCGGGTGGTTCAGAAGGCCATCGAAACCAACAACCTCCTTGAACTGGCCACGCTTGCCAAAGTCGTGGCCGAAGAAGGCAACCCCGTTACCCACATCATCGACAATCTTGAAGTCACCCGCGGTGGCGAAGGCAAGGCCAAGGACGCCAGCGTGTTGGCTGCCACCTTCACCGGCACTTCAGCCGATGACTGTGCCGCGATCCTCGACGCGATCGTCGCCAGCTACCAGGACTTCCTCGGCGAAACCTTCAAGGACACTAGCGCCAAAGCCGTCGACCTCATCGCCGAGGCCAAAAACGAAATCGGCCGCGAGCTCGAGCAGAAAGAAGCCGCCTACCTCGAGTTCCGCGCCACCGCCCCGCTCCTCTGGAAGGGCGAAAACAGCCTCAACATCCACCAGGAGCGCCTCGCCAAAACCGAAGCCGCCCTCTCCGAAATCGCCGTCAAACACACCGAGGCCAAATCGCGCCTCGAAGTCATCGAAGAAACCATGGCCCGCAACGAACAGCTCGAACTCAGCGATATCGAGCGCCTCGCCCTCCTGAGCGCCAACGACGTCGAACGCCTCAACCTCCTTCTGAGCGCCACGGATAAGAAGCGCGACTACGACTGGCAAAAATACCGAGAAGAAGACCCCATCCGCCAGCAAACGGCCGAAACCGAGTACAACCGCCTTCTCACCCTCCTCCTCGAAGAGCGCAAGCTCATGGAGGACTACGGCGACGACAACCCCAAGCTGCAAACCATCCGCCAGCAAATCCAGCTCACCCGCGACTTCCTCGCCGAAAACGCCCTCTTCACCGACCATAAGGAAGAAGAAAAGGACGAGCGCCTCAAACCCGCCGAGCTCCTCGCCGCCCACGTCGGCCTCCTCCGACACGACCTGGCCGAGCTCGAAAAGCGCCGCACCGAACTCGAACAGCTTGCCCGGCAGGAAGAAGACGCCGCCAAAAAAATGGCCACCTACGAAATTCAGGACAGGCAGAAGAGTGCCGAGATCGACCGTGCTCGCGAGCTCTACGATACTGTCGTTGCGCGGCTCCGCGAAATCGGCCTCATCAAAGACTACGGTGGATATCTCACCGAGATCATCTCGCCCGTCCAGAAGGCCGGTGCGCCCAGTTGGCCGGCCCTCCCCATTGTGCTCGCCTTGGGCGGCATCTGCGGGTTGTTCCTCGGCAGCGGTCTTGCCTACCTGGTCGAGATCAGCGATCGCACCTTCCGCAGCCCCGAAGAGCTTCATCATGCCCTGCGGCTGCCGATTATGGCCCATATCCCGGGCACCGGAATCAAGCGAAAGAAACGCGTCTCGAAGAATGCCTCGGCCGACTCGCCGGTCATTGACCCATCCGTGGTCGCCGCTCACAAGCCGTCTTCCCGCTTTGCCGAGGTCTTCCGTGGCCTCCGTACGGCCCTCAGGTTCAGTGCCGCCGGCGGTTCCGACTGCCGCGTGATTCAGGTCACCAGTGCCAACCCCCGCGACGGCAAGACCACCGTGGCCGCCAATTTGGCCGTCTCCTTTGCCCAGGCCGGCAAGCGGGTGCTCCTGGTCGACGGCGACCTCCGCCGCCCCCGAATCGACGCCATGTTCGGCCTCAACCCCGAAGGTGGCCTGGTGGAACTGCTTGCCGGCGACGCCGAAGTTATCGACGTCGTTCAGCCCTCGGGCATCGAGAACCTCTGGTTGCTCCCCTGCGGTCAGAGACCGTCGAATCCGGCCGAGATTCTCTCGTCGCCGGAGTTTGAGCAGTTCGTTGCCATGGTGCGCGAACAGTACGATATTGTGCTCATCGATAGCCCCCCCGTCCTGGCGGTCTCCGATCCGTCGGTGATTGCCCCCCGTGTCGACGGGGTCTTGCTGACCGTCCGCATCACGAAACACGGCAGGCCCGAAGTGCTTCAAGCCCGTGAGATCCTCGCCAGCCTGGGAATCAAGATCCTCGGCGTGGTGGTCAACGGCTCCGGCAAAACCGTTGGTTACGGCTATGGCTACGGCAACAAAGGTTATGGCTACGGTTATGGTTACGGCTACGGATACGGTTACGGCTACGGTGGCCGAGCCGGATCCGGTAACGACGACATGAACCACTACTACGGCAGCGAGAAGGAGATTGCGAGGGCGTAGAGGACAGGAGGCAGGAGACAGGAGTCAGGAGACAGCAAAGAGACAGGAGACATGTGTTAGGAAACCCGACGCGTAAGCGAGGACAGGAGACCGTCTTCCGCCCCGAAGGGGCATGACCATATCATCCCAGGGCACCGCCCTGGGGAGAGATTTACCGCGTCGTTTTCCGACCCGTTTCTCGTGCCTTGTTGTGTTTTTTGTGGCTATCCGTTGCCTTGAACTTGAAATGAAAAGGAGGGAGCCGCAAAGAACACGAAAACGCACAAAGATGGAGCAAGTCCGCCGAATGCTCGGCGCCATGATCAAACGTCCCCAACCGTTCTTGCTGCTCCCTGACCCCCGACCCCTGAACCCTGTCCCCTGTCCCCTGACCTCCGACCTCCGACCATGAAGATCCTCTGCGTTGCTGGTGCCCGGCCTAACTTCATGAAGATCGCTCCGATCATGGAAGCCTTCCACGCCCATCCCGACATCGACCCGTTGCTGGTCCATACCGGCCAGCACTACGACGAGCGGATGAGCAACCTGTTCTTCCGCGAACTGGGCATCCCCGAGCCCGACGTCAATCTCGAAGTCGGCAGCGCGAGCCACGCCGTCCAGACTGCCGAGATCATGAAGGCTTTTGAGCCGGTGTGCCTTCAGCACAGGCCCGACTACGTCCTCGTGGTGGGCGACGTCAACAGCACGATCGCCTGCGGGCTGGTGGCCGCCAAGCTGGGCATCAAGCTGATCCATGTCGAGGCGGGCCTCCGCAGCGGCGACCGTACCATGCCCGAGGAGATTAACCGCCTGCTCACCGATTCGATCAGCGACCTGCTGTTCTGCACCGAGCCCTCCGGCGTCGAGAACCTCCGCCGCGAAGGGATCTCCAACGGCAAAGTGCACCTGGTCGGCAACGTGATGATCGACACGTTGCTGAAGAACCGGGCCAAGGCCGAGCAGTCGACCGTGCTGGAGGACATGGGCCTTGTGCCCCGCGGCTACGCCACCATGACCCTGCACCGGCCTAGCAATGTCGATACCCCGGCGGCCCTCGGCGCCATCCTCGACGCCGTCGACACGATCCAGCGCGACCTGCCGATCGTTTTCCCGATCCACCCCCGCACCTGCAAGAACGTTGAGGCCCTCGGCTTCCAGGCCCGAGTCGAGACCATGGCGGGCCTCCGCCTGGTCGACCCGCTTGGCTACCTCGACTTCTTGAAGCTCAATGCCAACGCCCGGTTCGTACTGACCGACTCGGGCGGCCTTCAAGAAGAGACCACCATCCTGCGCGTGCCCTGCATCACCATCCGCGAAAACACCGAGCGCCCGGTAACCTGCCAGGTCGGCTCCAACCAGCTCGTCGGCACCAGCACCGAGGCCATCCTTGCCGCCTACGACAGAATCCAGAACGGCCAATTCGACCAAGCCGGCATTCCCGACCTCTGGGACGGTCAGGCGGCGACGAGAATCGCCGCAGTGCTGGCTACGCCAGTAGAACACGCGACGGTGGACAGGAGACAGGAGACAGGAGACAGAGATCGGTGAAACCCGACGCGTAAGCGGGGACGGGAGGACAGAAGACGAGATCGAGGAAACCCGACGCGTAAGCGAGGACGGACTGGAAAAGAGGTGACTGTCCACTTTTTCGGACGTCAGAAAACAGGAGACACTTTTTTCGCCCCGAAGGGGCATAAACATATCAGCCCAGGGCACCGCCCTGGGTGCGAATTGAGCCACAAAAAACACGAGAACACACAAAGACGGAGCAAGTCCGCCCGCCGATGAGTTGATCTCTTCGGCATGCGTAGACCATGCCTCTCCCCCGACCCCGATCCGACACCGATGAAAGCGACCGCATCCATGACGACTCCTGGCAGAAACGGTTCTGATCGAACGGCCGCCCGCCGCGGCCGGCAGACCCCCTCTTCCTCCGCCGCTCCGGCCTCCCCGCCCGAGAACAGTTGCCTGCTCGCCCTGCGGATCGGCCTGCTGGCTGTCGGCCATCTGGTGCTCTTCTTCGGCATCTACTTCACCGCCTTCCAGCTCCGCTTCGAGTTCAACATCTCCCACAGCTCCCTCGAAATCTTCTGGCTCAGCCTGCCGGTTATCGTCGGCGTGAAGCTGGTCGTCTTCTACGTCACCGGCCACTTCCACGGCTGGTGGCGCCACGTCACCTTCTCCGATCTGGTCGCCCTCCTCCGCGCGAGCGTCGTCTCCCTGGTCGCCCTGGCTGCCGTCGACCATTTCGCCCTCGACTACCAGATCCCCCGTTCCATTCTCCTTCTCGATTTCATCCTCAGTATCCTCGTCATCGGGTCGCTCCGCTCCACCTGGCGGCTCCTGGCTGAAGTCAGTTCGCTCCGTATGCAAGGCCGCCAGGCCGCCTTCCTGGTCGGGGCCGACAATGCTGCCGGCCGGCTGGCCCACGCTCTCCAGTCTCATCCCGACTCGCCCTATCGCATTCGCGGACTCCTGGCTATCAATGGTGAAAGCCGCGGTGTCCGCCTGGGCGGTATTCCCATCGTGGGCCGCCTCCCGGACCTCCCCCGCCTTGCCGAACGACACCGCATCGAATCGATCCTCGTTGCCGCCGGCTCCATCCCAGGCGCCGAGCTTCGGGCCCTGCTGAGCCAATGCACCGAGGCGGGCCTTGCCCTCAAGATCATCCCCCCCCCGCGCGACCTGCTCAGCGGCCAGGACCGGATCCCCATCCGCGATATCGATATCGACGATCTTCTCCGCCGCGACCCCATCACGCTCGATACCAAGGCCATCAGCGAGCTGATCCGCGACCGCCGAGTGCTGGTGACGGGCGCCGGCGGCAGTATCGGCTCGGAGATCTGCCGGCAGCTCCTCCAATTCGGCCCGGCGACCCTCGTGCTCCTCGGACGGGGGGAGAACCGCATTTTCCACATCGAGCGCGAGTTCCGCACGGACTATCCCGATGTCGCCCTGGCCCCCTGCATCGCCGACATCACCTGCGAAGCCCGCATGCGCCAGGTCTTCGAAGAGCACCGCCCCGAGGTCGTGTTCCATGCGGCCGCCCACAAACATGTGCCCCTGATGGAGGCCAACCCGGGCGAGGCGATCCGCAACAATATCGGCGGCACCCGGATCGTGGCCGACCTGGCCGACGAGTATGATTGTATGGCCTTCGTGATGGTCTCCACCGACAAGGCCGTCAACCCCACCAGCATCATGGGAGTCTCCAAGCACCTGGCCGAGCGCTATGTCCACGCCCTTTCCCAGGAATCGTCGACCCGGTTCGTGGTCACCCGCTTCGGCAACGTCCTCGGCTCGGCCGGGAGCGTGGTTCCGATTTTTCGGGAGCAGATCCGTCGCGGCGGCCCGATCACGGTGACCGACGAGCGCATGACCCGTTTCTTCATGTCGATCCCCGAGGCCTCCCAACTCGTCCTCCAGGCAGCCGCGATGGGCAAGGGGGGGGAGATCTTCGTCCTCGACATGGGGGAGCCGGTGCGAATCGTGGACCTCGCCCGCGACCTTGTCCGCCTCTCCGGGCTGCCGGAAGACACGATCGACATCGTCTTCAGCGGCGTCCGCCCCGGGGAGAAGCTCTACGAAGAGCTCTACTTCAGCGAAGAGACGACGCTCCCGACCAACCACCCCAAGCTCCGCGCCGCCCACCACCGCCCCTACACGCTAGCCGAGGTGCAGGAGGAAGTCGCCGATCTCCAGTCCCTCACCGACGCCCCCGACGCAATCATCCGCCAACGCCTCGCCGATCTCGTGCCGGAATACCAGGAACAACAAGAAATACTGGAGCAAGCAAAACAACCCGCAGAAGCCTGACCTCTGCTCCCTGACCTCTGACCCCTGTCTCCTATCTACCTGCCGCCAATCCCAAAAAAGACTTTGAGAACAGACTGAATTCCGCTGTTGTCTCCCTAAGCAAGCGGTCCCGGCAGGAATGCTCCCTTCCGTTGTTCTGATGGTTTTCTTCCTTTACGCTCTCACCTTGCCTCGAAGAAAGACCTGGACTTTCACCGCGACTGCTTCTTCCCAGGTCACACTGACGAGTTTGAGGCTGGCTATTTCATTTTAGACGTCATGACCGTTCCCCTGAAGGAGTTCATCTCGGCACCCGACAATGGGCGCCGACGCGCAAATGGCCTCCAAACCCTCAGAAAGCGCACAATGCACTTACATGGCTCAAATCAACAAATCGCCACAAGTTTCGGGGTCCTCGATCCGGCGGCTCGGTCCGGCCGATTCAACAAGCTGGGGCGCCGCGTCAACGCTTCCGGTTACGTGCAGTCACCACACCGCCAGACCCAAGTATATCGCTTACCCTTGACGATTGCCGCTTGTGGTTAAAGTGCGCTCCAACACGAAGGCTTAAGACTCAGATGACAGTAGATGGCGTAATCCGACGCTTGCTTAATGCAACCGAACGACTAACTTATACGCGTATCTTTCGCCGAAGGTTCCTGCCAGCAGGGATCAGCTTAGCCGACGACATTAGAAACCACCTGTCGCGAACCAAAATCGATATTGTCTTCGATGTTGGCGCCAACACAGGGCAGTCCGCATTGGAGTATCTTTCTTTCTTCCCAGGTGCCCGAATTTTTTGCTTCGAACCGGTTACGCCAACGTTTGCCCAACTCACGGCGAATTTGAAACACTACAGAGATGTTCAGTGCTTCCCGTTGGCACTTGGAGCCATGGATGGGAAACGAACCATACAGGTTTCATCCCAGTCGACGCTTTCTTCACTACTACCTTTGCCCGAAGACATGGGTACATTATACAAGGGACAGCTGCAAGAAGTTGATCTGAAATCGGTGGACAATTTCTGTTATGAGCATCACATTGAGAACATCAGCTTTCTAAAAGTCGATACCGAGGGTTATGATCTTGAGGTACTGAAGGGTGCCGAGAATATGCTGAAGAACCAGGCTGCTGCTATTCTGCAAGTGGAAGCAGGCATGAGTTTCAGGAACGCGCTGCACACGCCATTTGAGGAGCTAAAGGCACACCTAGAACACAGGCAATACGTGCTGTTTGGTATCTATGAGCAAGTGCGAGAATGGACAAAAAATGAGCCGCATCTTCGACGTGCCAATCTCGTATTCATTTCGGAGCAGGTGATAGCAGAAAACAGGAAATGATGTCCACAGCACGCTGTCAGCATGCCTTGAAGTTAAAAACCATGAAATCTGCACCGCTCTCAAATGGAACGGCAAGGGAATCGCCCGACGCCAGCCAGGAGGTGAATTCGGCGACATTGCCAAGTACATCTGGTTGGCTCCGGACTTCGCTTGGTCAATCTGTCTCCCGCTTGCTCGACCGCCTGCCCGCTGGGCGTTTGACGCGTAGCGTAGCTGTTTTGGCTGGTAGCACAGTGCTGGGACAGGCTGTCGGTATCGCTGCGTCACCGCTTCTCACTCGCCTCTATTCTCCCGCCGAGTTTGGCGCCATGGGCGTCTACTCCTCAATCTTGGCCATCACCCTTATTGTCGCCAGTCTGCGCTATGAACTGGCAATTCCCTTGGCCGAGAACGACGAAGACGCAGCGGCGATCGTAGTGCTGTCGCTCGCGGCAATTGCTCTCACTGTCTCAATAATGGCGCTCGGCGTATGGTGGCTTCGAGCCGAGATCATTCAGTGGACGAATACTCCCCTACTGAGTCGCCACCTTTGGCTGTTGCCCGTGGGCTTTGCCGCGGCAGGAGTGTACCAGACCTTTAGCCTTTGGGCAACTCGCAAGAAGGCCTTCGGCCTTCTTGGCCGCACACGTTTATCCCAAGGCCTTGCCTCCGTCGTTACAAAGACCGTACTTTTCCCCTTCGGACTGATCGGTTTGCTACTCGGCAGCATTGCCGCCGTCGCCGCGGGAGTTGGTTCATTAGCTTGCTCTATTCTAAGAGACGATCGCGATCTCTTCCGCACTCCCGCTCGCCGTGCCATATCCATGGCGGTTCGTTACCGGCGTTTTCCTCAAGTATCGAGCATCTCAGGCATCATCAATGCTGCCGGACTGCATTTGCCCATGCTCATGCTCGCATACCTCTATGGTCCCATTGTCGCGGGACAGTTTGCCCTTGTGCGGACGGCCGTAATCGCCCCAACGGGTTTTCTCGGACAAGCTGTCGGACAGGTCTACCTCGGTGAGGGCGCTTCCCTTGTTCGGACTTCATCATCAGCGTTGCATGACCTCTTCGTTCTCGCCAGCAAGCGACTTCTAGCGATAGCAGCCATGCCAATGTTGCTTCTGGTAACCTTTGGCCCTTCGCTCTTCACGTTCGCTTTTGGTCCCGAATGGGAGGCGGCCGGGCAATTTGCCCGCCCCTTGGCTCTGCTCATGGCGTTCAATTTGGTTGTAGCGCCTCTGGGGCATACGCTAAATTTGTTGGAGCGACAGGTTCTGCTTCTCGTATGGGACTGTTTCCGACTAATGCTCGTCTTGGCAGGTTTCGCCATGGCTGGTTTCTACGGCTGGTCGCCCGTTACAACTGTGGCAGTTTACTCAGGAATGCTCGTTCTCGCTTATGTTATTCTCTGGTTTGTTCTTAGGACGAGCATTCGTTGCGCGATGCATAAGGGCCCCGAGCAAGGATGAAACGCTAAACAATGTGTACGACGGCATAGAGGCAAAGAAGTATGATATTGAACACATCCACAAGTAAGGAGATCAACTGGGTTGTCGTTTCGGCCCCCACACCATGGTCGGACATTCCGCGAATGCGTCATCAGGTGACGCGCGCCCTTGCCAAACACTACCGCGTTCTGTACGTGTATTGGCCCTACGAGTGGCGAAGGAAGCATCGTTCGCGATTCGCACAAGTGGAACCCAATATTGCCGTCTGGCAAGCTGGGAATCTTCTCACACCTCCAGAGCGACTTGCTGCGATTGCTCCGCTATTGAATATGCCTGAGAGAATATTTCTGAAGCGACAAATCCGACGATTCCTGAGGAAGACGAAGATTTTTCCCGTTGGAGTCGTCAACTTCGACTATCGCCATCATTGGATTCAGGACAACGCTCTATTTCCGAGGTCAATCTACATCTGCAACGACGATTTCCCAGGCTTGGCCCGAAGGGCAGGAAAAGTGTTTCTTGCGGAACATAAGGCCCGGCAGATGCGGGATTCGGCGCGATCCGCCGATGCCTGCCTAGCAACGTCTGAGCATATTGCGACGTTGCTTGGAGCACGCCACAAGACAACGCTCTTTCCCCCAGGGCATGACCTGATTGTTCCTCAATCGTACCGCACTACACACGAAAGGACGTCACAACGTCTGAAGGTGGGATACATGGGGTCGATCGACACCCGAATTAATGTGCAATGGATCCAGCATTCAGCCATGCAATCGGATATCGAATGGCATATGATAGGTCCAGTGTCGCCCGATCTACTCGGGGCTCTGGCATCATCCAACATACACTTCCACAAGCCTGTTACAGGTCCCGCGCTGCTGAACTGGATGCAGGGAATGGACGTGCTCACGATTCCTTTCGACCTGTCTGCCGACTTGTCACCGGCCTTTGCGGTGCCAAACAAGACGTACTTCTATCTCGCAGCCGGAAAACCGATAGTCGTTCCTGATTTACCGGGATTCTGTGAGCTTGGAGAAGGCATTGTCTATCGCGCTGAGAGTGCCGAGGGATTTGTATTAAAGATACGACAGGCTTGTTCAGAAGACAACGAAACCAGGGTCCAACAACGCTTACGAATAGCAAGCGAGAACACATGGGAGGTGCGGATCAAGGAGCTGTGCAGGCTCCTTGAGCCGTAAGGGCAGTTGGCCAGTACTTTCGGAGTTCGACATGACAGTGTGGGCCCAGAAGTCACAAGACTGAGATGCCTCAGAACAGATCATTCAGAGTGCTCGCGATGCAATATGTCATACCGGTGATACTGTTCGATCAGTTGGTGCTGCCGATGTTTCACATCGGTCCGATACCTTTCAAACCAAGCTACTTCCTGATGCTATTCATGGCGCTACGAGGTTCTTCCGCTGGAGCCAGCGTTCCTTCCGGCAGAGCCAAAAGACGCAGTATTATAGGAAACACTGTCACGTGTTTTGCGTGTCTGATTGGACTCGGAGTTCTCGGCCAAGCTACGTTCTGTGTCTGGTTTCCGATTGGCGTTAGGGACGGCGTTGAGATTGTACGAAGCATCGGTATTCTCGTGCTAATGTTACTGGCAGTTCTGGCTGGACTTAGATACCGGGGCTGCAACTCCGAGCATATGCTGTACATTTTTGTTGCGGACGCAAGTGTGCATTTCATGTTGGCCTTCTTCGGGCAGAACGTGCCGTGGCTTGCAGCTCTCTATCGGAGTGAAGAGTTGGAGATCGTAAGCGCAAGTGGCGACACGAGACTTGGTATGTGGGTTAATCCTAACGGTGCGATGTTGTTACACAATATGATCCTTGTCGGCTTGTACTTGGGGTATAAATGGCGAAGGGGTACGCAATACAGCATTCCGGTATATTTGAGTGTGCTTGCAACTGCTGCGATTATTTGCGTTCAGTTAGGAAGTAGGAATCAAAGCGTGGCGTTCTTGGTGATTGTAGCTGTGTTCCTGTGGGAGTTGGGAAAGCGTTCGGGAGCTCGAAGCAGCATTCTGCTCTGCGGATGTCTTGTCATTCTAGTTGGCGGCGTAGCTTGGCTATTCACATCAAGCTCGGTCAAGAGCGAATTCGAGGAGACGCGTTTGTACAGGCGTATGGGGGAACATACCACAACGTTAGAGGAAGCGACCCAGCGCCCCGGGATTCACTTGGAAGAAGCGCTTCGACGTTTCACGAAGAGCCCTCTCTGGGGATCTGGTTTCGTCGGGGACAGGAACTATCCGTTCACTCATAGTCCCCGATCGTATCACAATGATTGGCTACGGATAGTTGTAACTGGAGGCATCCTAAGCTTAGCCTTGATGTTCGTGCTCGTGAAGCGAGTGTGTCTCAGGGCTGGTTGGATAATGGCTCTACCATTGGTGCTGCCAGGGCTCACGAATACGTTCATGCTGCACATACCTGCAATAATTGCCTATTTCATTTATGCGGGTGCTTTCTTTCCATCGAAGGAGAAATGAGTGTGTTCTCGGTCATCAATCGGTTCTGGGGGGTCATGCGGTATATTAAGTCGCAGGTGTATGCGAAGCTGTTTCCTGAGCAATATGTTCGTTCGCTCGGGGTCAAGGTGGGCAAGAACGTCCGATTTTACGGCCTTCGTCCTGGCACGTTTAGCACCGAACCGTGGCTGATTAGCATCGGCGATAATGTCTACATTACGGCCGGATGCGTGTTTATAACACATGATGGCGGCACGCTTATACTGAGGAAGGAAGTGCCGGATCTTGAGTTGACAGCACCGATTACGGTCGGAAACGATGTCTATATAGGACTGAACGTGATGATTCTTCCCGGCGTTACGATTGGCAATCGGGTAATTATTGGTGCGGGGGCGGTCGTCACGAAGGACATTCCGGACAATTCGGTCGCCGTGGGCGTCCCGGCGCGCGTCGTCAAAACGGTCGATGAATATCTGCAGAGTGCCGAGGAGCGTTCTCTGCATTTCGGCCACCTTTCGGCCAAGGAGAAAGCGAAGGCGCTCAAGCGGCATTTCAAAGTGACAGAAGCCCAATAGTGGTATGGTGAGCAACATGTGCGATTTGACGATCCTTGTTGACTATCGTGGGGCATTCTACTCCTCAACGAAGAACGTACGTACCCTGTGCAGCATGGATGTTGCGCGGCTGCAATCTCGATTCTCCGAACGTGGGTGGAATGCGAAGGTGGTTGAGTTCCCAGATGTTGATCATCGAGAAGAGTGGCAGCGACGGGTGGTGCTTTATCAGTCGGCGGAGGATCCGGGCCTTGAGTATAAGTCGTACATAGAAGATGTTGTCCTTGGCCTCTCGTTGGCGGGCGCCCATCTCGTGCCGGGTTTCCCGTATTTGCGAGCCCATCACAATAAGGTGTTCATGGCAATACTGCAGCGCGCGAGCGGGATTCCGGAAGCCAACACATTGTCAACCAAGTGTTTTGGTACCTATGAGGATTTTCGTGAACGCGCCGTTGATTACCCCGTCGTTGCGAAGACGGCCAGCGGCGCGGGCTCCAAAGGAGTAGCTCTGCTGCATGACGAAAACAGTGCCGTGAGGATCCTACGCCGAATGAGCCGATGCCGACCAAGCATACGGACGATTCGAGAATTGTCCAAACGCCTGATTAGAAAGGACTACGTCGCCTACTCGCTCAGGCCGCGAAAATTTCTACTGCAGGAATTCATTCCGTCCTTGACCCACGACTACAAAGTGCTCGTTTATGGTGACCGCGTCTTTGTCGTGCGCAGGGAAGTGAGAAACAACGATTTCCGGGCAAGTGGGAGTGGAAAAGTGAGTTGGCCCCGAGAGCTGCCCCCGGGGTTGCTTGATTTTGCATGGAAGCTATTTCAGGGATTTGACGTTCCACATGCGTCGTTTGATATTGCCGATTGTCAGGGCCAGCTTCATCTGCTTGAAATGCAGTTCGTGCAGTTCGGACCGCTGACACTTGAAGGGTCGGACTTTCATTGGCGGCGACACGATGACGAATGGACGCTTGTGGAGTCACAGGTTGAGCTTGAACGCACACTTGTGAATGGGGTCACTGCATACGCAACGAAGAAGGGGTGGTTCTCCAGCACGGATGAGATTAAGGAAGGCGCGGAACGCTCATGAAGATTGTCATTTGTGGAGACATCTGTCCAATCGGCCGGAATCAGTCGGCCTTCTGCAGCGAGCAGAATAGACTTGGGGTGGCGGCGTCAGTTCTTACCGGGTATGATATCGTCTTGGCGAATCTCGAATGTCCGCTGATTGAAAGGCCCACTCCTGCTGTGAAAGGGGGGCCAGTGCTGGGCGCGCCGGTGTCGGCAGGCGTGCAACTGGCATCACTTGGCGTTAATGCTGTGACACTCGGCAATAACCACATCCTGGATCATGGTCCAACCGGCCTGCTGACTACTCTGCGAACACTGGATGAGGCGAGAATCAGCTATGTCGGCGCGGGGCCAACTCTGCAAGCGGCTGGCGAACCTCTTCTGTTTGATCGTGGCGGAAGCCGAGTCGCAGTATTAGCGTTTGCGGAACGTGAGTACTCATGTGCCACGCGCGACAAACCCGGCGCTTGCCCCTTGGATATGAATCTGGTGGTGCGCAAGCTCTCCGTGCTCCCAAAGGACCACTTTTCCATTGTGTTGGTTCACGGAGGTAACGAGCACTTTCCACTACCAAGTCCGTGGCTTCAGGACTCTTGCCGTCTGATGATTGAGCTTGGCGCCAAGGCCGTGGTCTGTCAGCACAGCCACTGTATCGGCGCGTGTGAGGAATACCGCGAAGGACTTATCGTGTATGGGCAGGGTAACTTGATTTTTGATTTGCCATCGCGATATCCGTCGTGGTGGGAAGGAGTATTGGTTTCTCTGAGCGTGGATGGGACTCGGTTGACTGACTATGAACTGAATCCAATTGTCCAGGAACCGGGAACCGACCTGGTTCGCCATGCAAACAGTTCTGAATCTTCACGCATAGTCGAGGCAGTCAAGCGATATTCCACGATTGTTGCGGATCAACACTCGTTGGAACAAGAATGGCAGCAGTTCTGCTGGGCGAAAAGAAGAGACTATCAGAGTCTGCTCTTCGGCTACGGCCGAGTAGGTCTTATTGCCAATCGAATGACGGGATTTGCCGATTTCAAGTCGAGAGCCGGAAAGATGAATATAGGAAACGCGTTGCGGTGCGCTTCGCACCTGGAGGTTCTTCGAACGCTCTATTCACAAGAGAGCACCACGGGGGAGGTCGCGCATGATGGCTGATTCAAGTGGGACCAGCAAAACGGGGTTGAGAATTGCATATGTCGGGCCATTCAGTTTTCCCGATGATTCGGCGCCATCGCGGCGCGTGCTTGGAATTGCCCAGTCCCTCGAACAACTTGGCCATGAGATCCTCATCGGTGCGGGACAACGTGATCAGACTTCGATCAAGACACCTTATGCACGAAGCCTGCCTTTTTCACTCCACGCTCTGCGGGAGTGTCCGGACGAGAACGCCTCTCGGCCGTCGAAGCTGATGAGGCACTTCACCTGGGGAAAGAACACGTTGCGTTGGTTGCAGAGCCTCCAGCCGACGTCAGACGTCGTGTTCGCTTTTGGGTGGTATGCGCCATACTCGCGGCTTATCCTGCCTTGGTGTCGTCGCGAGGGGATACCGGTCGTTGTTGACGTTGTGGAGTGGTATCAACCGACGCACTTGCCGGGCGGATGGCTAGGTCCATTTCATTGGAATACGGAGATTTCCTTACGGCACTACTACGTACAAGCGGGAAACATCATTGCGATAAGCAGTTATCTTGAGAACTACTACAAGGGCAGGAACTGTCATACGTTGCGAATGCCGCCCACACTTGACGTGCAGGCGACCGTAGCACGGTTGACGGCCGATGCGGGGGTGATGAAGCTGGTGTATGCCGGTTTCCCAGGAAAGAAGGACCTTGTTAACAACGTGATCGAGGCCATCCTGCGGTTGGATCCGCAAGGCGCACACGTCCGGTTGACGCTGGCGGGGCCGGATGCTGGCGATGTTGCTCGCCTGCCCGCTCTACGATCACGAGGGATGTCGTCACTCCCCCCTTGTATCGATGCGCTAGGTTCAGTGCCCCATGATCAAGTTCTGGAGTTGGTGAGACGCGCGGACTTCGTGCCACTCTTGAGGCCGCCACTGCGCTATGCCCAAGCCGGATTTCCGACCAAGGTCCCGGAGAGTCTCGCCCTTGGCACGCCCATCATCTGCAACATCACGAGCGATTTAGGCAACCATATTCATGACGGGGCCGAAGGCATCGTGTGCCGTGACTATTCGGCTGAGGCGTTCGCGGAAGGGTTGGGACGTGCTATGTCGCTCACCACGGAGCAGCGTACGAAGATGCGCCAAGCAGCGCGGCGAGAGGCGGAGCATTCCTTTGACTATAGGGTTTACGCCGAACCGCTGGCCGCATTCCTGAAAGAGATGCGTCAATGGCAATGTATGCGACATTCATAGATGTTGCACTGCGCGTGTGGTTCCGTTTGCGCATGATTGCGATCCGACCGCTGTTTGCGGCATACGGTCGCCGTTTCGACTTCGACCCGGACGGGATCTATTCGTTCCGCACGATCACGGTGGGCGATGACGTGAGCCTTGGGCTGCGGCCGGTCCTGATTGCGACAAGAGCGCAGATTCGGATCGGCAATCATGTGATGTTCGGGCCCGAAGTGACGATTCGCGGTGGGAATCATCGTATCGACATCGTCGGGCGGCTGATGAAGAGCGTCACCGATGGTGAAAAGCGACCTGAAGACGATCCAGGAGTAGTGATCGACGATGATGTGTGGGTTGGAGCACGCGCGATCATTCTTGCCGGTGTTACGATTGGCCGGGGAGCGGTGGTGGGTGCAGGAGCCGTGGTGACCCATTCGGTGCCTCCTTACGCCATAGCTGTGGGAAATCCCGCTCGAGTTGTTCGGTTTCGCTGGGATGTTGATACTATCCTGGCACACGAGGAATTGTTGTATCCGGCAGAGAAACGCTTCTCGAAAAGCTATCTCGACAAGTTGCAACGGTGTGAGAAGCTATCGGCGCTGCAAAGGGGGAACGATGACCGATAGGCGAATTCGCGTTTGCCTTGTTGCCCCCACGCCTCCTCCTCTTGGAGGTATCAGCAACTGGACAATGATAGTGCTACGACACGCGGCAGGACGAGAAGACGTTCTGATTCGTGTACTGAACACGGCTCCTCGCTGGCGGGCTGTTCATGATCTTAGACTCTGGAAGCGAGTTCTGGGCGGCGCGTTGTGCTTTCTGTACAACCTGACACTACTTGCGGTCATTCTAGCAAGCTATCGGCCTCACGTTGTCCACATTACGGCGGCAGGGGAGCTATCGGTGTTGCGCGACATCGGGATCATGACACTGGTTAGGCTGGCGAGGGTCCCGATAGTCTATCATGTTCGTTTCGGACGCGTGCCTAAGATTGCGGACGAAGGGACACGGGAATGGTCACTGATGTCGCGTGCAATGCGTATGGCGAGCACGGTTGTCGCCCTCGATCAGTTAACGGAAGCGGCCATACGCAGGCATCTTCCCGACATCAGGTTGGCGCGGATTCCAAATTGCATCATTCCAGATGAGCTTCCGCCTACGAGAGAAACAGGCAACGGCACTTGCACCGTGATGTATTTGGGTTGGGTTCTCCCGACCAAGGGAATGGATGAACTTGTCGAAGCTTGGGCAAAGCTGAATCCGAATGATTGGCGTTTGCGTATTGTCGGGCCGGGTAATCCCGCATACCGCGAGCAACTGCTGAATAGGCACCGGCCAAACAGCGTCGAGTTCGTCGAGGAGATGGGCCATCGTGAAGCCATGGTTGCCTTGGCAAAAGCCGACATTCTTGTGCTGCCGAGTTACACAGAAGGCTTTCCGAACGTTGTGCTCGAAGCGATGACGCTGGGTAAAGCGATCGTTGCAACGCGTGTAGGAGCCATACCAGAAATGTTGGCTGATGGGCGTGGTCTTCTCGTGTCCCCCAGATCTGCTGCCGATTTGGCCGCCGCTATTGCTCACCTGCTGCACGATGGTGACTTACGATTCTCTCTGGGATTGCGCGCACAGAACTACGCCTTGAAAGAGTATGGTATCAACACCGTGTTTGAGCAATTGATGAAGGAGTGGCGACGTGCAGCTAGAATGGAAAGCTGAGATTGTCTCCTCGTCGAGTGCTATGATTGCCTTGCGCGGTGCACGAACCACCGCCGGTGATCCCAGTAACAAGAGCAAGAAATTGAGTAAGGATAGGACAACACCGTGAAACTTGTTCTCATTACCGGCGCCAAGGGGTTCCTCGGCCGCGATCTCGCTGTGCATCTTTCACGACGCGATGATGTGTGCCTGCTTCAGTTTGACCTTGACAATTCCAAAGCAGAACTGCGTGAGTGGCTTTCGCAGGCCGACGTTGTCTTTCATCTGGCTGGTGTCAATCGGCCCCAGAATGCCGAGGAGTTCGAGGCTGGCAACGCGAGTTTCACCCAGACCCTCGTCGACACGCTCCGCAAGTCCGGCCGCAAGCCGCACATCATCATGAGTTCTACTATTCAGGCGGCTCTCGATAATTCCTACGGCCAAAGCAAACGGCACGCGGAGCAGATCCTCGAACGGTTCGCCGCCGAGACCGGCACGCGCGTCTCGGTCTTCCGCCTCAAGAACATCTTCGGAAAGTGGTGCCGACCCAACTACAACTCGGTCGTAGCGACCTTCTGCCACAATATCGCCAACGACCTCGCCATCCAAGTCTCCGATCCGGATCGCGAGTTGGAACTGGTCTACGTCGACGACGTCGTCGAGGCATTCATCCGCGAGATGGAAGAACGCCCCATACGCGCGACCGTGTTCGTCGATCCCGACCCGATTCCGTCCTACACGATCACCCTCGGTGACCTCGCCGGCCGGATCCAGTTCTTCCGCGAAATGCAGCATACCCTGCAAATCCCCGACTTCTCCATCCCTTTCAACCGGCAGCTCTACGCGACCTACCTCTCCTACGTGCCGCCCGAACGCTGGGAGTATGGGCCGGATATCAAGACCGACCAGCGCGGCAACCTGGCCGAGCTCGTCAAGTCGCCCCATTTCGGCCAGATCTTCGTCTCCCGCACCAAACCCGGCATCACTCGCGGCAACCACTACCACCACACGAAGACCGAGAAATTCATCGTCATCTCGGGCGAGGGCCTCATCCGCTTCCGCCAGATCCACGGCAACGAAATCCTCGAGTATCGAGTACGTGGCGAAGACTACCGCATCGTCGAAATCCCGCCCGGATTTACCCATTCGATCACCAATATCGGTACAACCGAAATGATCACCTTGTTCTGGGCCAGCGAGCCGTTTGATCCGGATCGGCCGGATACCTACTTCCTTCCGGTGGAAGAGTAGGGGACAGGAGTCAGGAGTCAGGACGGTCAGGAGTCAGGGGGCAGGGGGGCAGGAGTCAGAAAAGTCAGGAGTCAGGAGTCAGGAGATAGAATAGTATGGTTAAAGAGTCGCACTGCCGTTCGGCGAAGGAATTGACGGTTTATAAGAAGGCATACGCGTTGGCGATGGAGATATTTGAGATCAGCAAGGGTTTTCCGCGAGAAGAGCAGTATTCGCTCACCAGCCAGATTCGGCGGTCCTCGCGGTCCGTCTCCATGAATCTGCGCGAGGCCTGGGCCAAACGCCGCTACGAGGCGCATTTCATCAGCAAATTGACAGACTGCGACGGTGAAAACAGCGAAACTGACACCTCCTTGGACTTCGCGCGCGACGGCAAGTACATAAGCGAACAACAGCACGCCGACCTCGTCGCCCAATGCGAAGAAGTAGGCAAAATGCTCGGCGCCATGATCAATAACCCAAAACCTTTCCTCCTGTTCCCTGACTCCTGACCGTCCTGACTCCTGACTCCTGACCCCTGACTCCTCCCTTCCACCCCAAAAAACGCCCAACCACCAAACAGCGTCCAATTCCATGAGAGTAGCAACAATAGTCGGCACCCGGCCGGAGATCATCCGCCTCTCCCGTGTCATGGCGGCGCTCGATCGCTATGTGGACCATGTCATCATCCACACCGGGCAGAACTACGACTATGAGCTCAACCAGATCTTCTTCGACGATCTGGGGATCCGCAAGCCGGACCATTTCCTCGAGGCGGCCGGGGCCAACGCGGCCGAGACGATCGGCCTGGTCATCGCGCGGACCGACGCCGTGCTGGCCGAGATCCGGCCTGATGCCGTGCTCATCCTGGGCGACACCAACTCCTGCCTGGCAGCCATCTCCGCCAAACGGCGTAAGATCCCCGTCTTCCACATGGAGGCCGGCAACCGCTGCTTCGACCAGCGAGTGCCCGAGGAAATCAACCGCCGCATCGTCGACCACACGGCCGACATCAACATGCCTTATAGCGAGATCTCTCGCGAGTACCTGTTGCGAGAAGGTCTGCCCCCCGACCGGGTCATCAAGACCGGTAGTCCTATGTGCGAGGTGCTCCACCACTATCTCGACCGCATCCAAACGAGTGATGTACTTGCCAGGCTTGGACTTGAAAACGAAGAGTACTTCCTCGTCAGTGCCCATCGCGAAGAGAATATCGACTTCCCCGACCAGTTCGCCAAGCTTTGCCAGGTGCTCAGCGGGTTGGCCGAGACGCACGGACTGCCGGTCATCGTCTCCACCCATCCCCGTACCCGCAAGCGGCTGGAGGCCGAAGGCGTCAGCCTCGACGCCCGCGTGCAGTTCCGAGAGTCGCGGGAGCCGTACAGCCCCTCGACGGGCGAGCGATCCGGTATGGGTATCGACCCCCGCGTGCAGCTACTAAAACCGTTTGGGTTCACCGACTACAACCACCTCCAGATCCACGCCCGTGCTACCCTGAGCGACAGCGGCACGATCACCGAAGAATCATCGATCCTCAACTTCCCGGCCCTCAATATCCGGAACGCCCACGAGCGGCCCGAAGGTATGGAGGAAGCCTCCGTGATGATGGTTGGCCTCGAGTGGCCCCGTATCCAAGAGGCCCTGACAGTCCTCGCCCACCAGCCCCGCGGCCCCAAGCGAACCCTCCGGATGGTCCGCGACTACGACGTGCCCAACGTATCCGAAAAAGTCGTCAGAATCATCATGAGCTACACAGACTACGTAAACCGAACGGTGTGGAGGAAGTAGGACAGAGGTCAGAGCGGCAGAGGTCAGAGCGGCAGAGGGCAGAACGGCAGAGGGCAGAACGGCAGAGGGCAGAACGGCAGAGGGCAGAACGGCAGGGGGAGCGCCAGGCCGGCGTTTCCCTCGTATTTGGCGCAACTCACAACGGCCCCACGTGATTGGGGAGGCTACAGACGGCGCATCGCCTTGCGATGCGTGTAGGGTAGGGTAGAATCGATAGATCAGAGGGCAGGAAGAAGAGGTCGGAGGCCAGGGAAACCCGACGCATAAGCGAGGGCGGAATCATCTTCGGAGAGGATGGTCGTGCAGATCAAATCGGCGAAGGAATTGACGGCTTATAAGAAGGCGTATGCGTTGGCGATGGAAATATTCGAACTGAGCAAGAGTTTTCCGCGGGAAGAGCAGTATTCGCTAACCAGCCAGATCCGCCGCTCCTCCCGATCTGTGACGATGAATCTCCGCGAAGCGTGGGCCAAACGCCGCTACGAGGCGCATTTCATAAGCAAGCTGACGGATTGCGACGGCGAAAACAGCGAAACCGACACCTCCTTGGACTTTGCCCACGACTGCGGCAACGTCACCGACCAACAACATACCGAGCTCGTCTCCAAATGCGAAGAGGTAGGCAAGATGCTCGGTGCCATGATCAATAATTCCGCTCCGTTCCTTCTGCCCCACTGACCTCTGCCGCTCTGACCTCTGCCGCTCTGACCCCCGACCCCTGACTCCCGACCAATGACTGAACTCGACAAGAAAATCATCCTCATATCCGGCGGCACGGGCTCTTTTGGCAAGGCCGTCGTGCACCGTCTGCTCGCCACCGACTGCGAGGAGATCCGCATCTTCAGCCGCGACGAATGGAAACAGGAGGAGATGCGCATCGCCTACTCCAATCCCCGGCTGAAGTTTTATATTGGCGACGTGCGGGACAAGCAGAGCGTCGACAAGGCCATGGACGGCGTCGACCTCGTCTTCCACGCCGCGGCCTTGAAGCAGGTCCCCTCCTGCGAGTTCTTTCCCATGCAGGCGGTGCAGACCAACATTATCGGCAGCCACAACGTGATCACCTCGGCCATCGAGCACCAGATCGAGCGGATTGTTTGCCTGAGCACCGACAAGGCCGCGTACCCGGTCAACGCCATGGGCATTTCCAAGGCGATGATGGAGAAGGTGGCCATGGCCTCGACCCTCATGCTCAAAGAGTCGGCCACGACGGTCTGCCTGGTCCGCTACGGCAACGTGATGTGCTCGCGCGGCTCGGTGATCCCGCTCTTCATCAAGCAGATCAAAGAAGGCAAGCCGCTGACGGTCACGGTTCCCTACATGACCCGGTTCCTGCTGGCTCTGAGCGAGGCCGTGGAGCTGGTCCTGTTTGCCTTCGAAAACGCCGAGCAGGGCGACCTTTTCATCAAGAAGGCCCCGGCCTGCACGATCGGCGACCTGGCGGCGGCGGTCCGGACCTTGTTCGAGGTCGACGTACCGATCCAGACCATCGGCATCCGCCACGGTGAGAAGATCTACGAGACCTTGGCCACCCGCGAGGAGCTTGCCCGGGCGGAAGACATGGGCGACTACTTCCGCATCCGCTCCGACTCCCGCGACCTCAACTACCAGAAGTACAAGCAGTACTTTTCTGAGGGCGACCTCCAGGAAGCGGAGATTGACGACTACACGTCCCACAATACCCGGCGGCTCGGCGTCGAGGATGTCGTCAAGGTTGTCGGTCGACTGCCGGAGGTGCAGGAGGAGTTGGAGGAGTGGAAGATGACGCGGCCAATTTCCACATTGGAGGGTTCTGCAATTTCGAATCGATAGCGATCCCAGTGGCTTCCCTTAGTCGCCAGACGGGCGGAAAACTCCTGCGAGCGCCGTGTGCGGGGATCGCATTTTTGGACGCCACGCGTATTGCTGGTAGCTCTTCCTACTTGACTGACGCCCGCGTCAACAGCCCCAACGGTCGACATCGAATATGCGAGTACTCCTCCTCACGCAATGGTATCCTCCAGAGCCTCAGAAGGTTGTCGCCGATATTGCCGTTCAGTTGCGCGAGATGGGGCACGAGGTGACAGTGCTCACCGGTTACCCCAACTTCCCCAGCGGCAAGCTCTACGACGGGTATCGGATGCGGCTCGTCATGCGGGAGGAAATTGAGGGAGTTCCAGTCATTCGAGTACCGCTCTTCCCGGACCACAGTCGATCGATCCTCAGGAGGGCCCTGAACCTCCTCTCCTTTGCGGCTATGGCAACCTTCATTGGGCCATTCGTTGTTCCTCGCGTCGATGTTCTCTACGTAATTCAGCCTGTCACCAGTCTTGTTCCGGCTGTGGTAATCAGCCGATGCGGGTGGGTTCCCGTTGTGTTTGAAGTGCAGGATTTGTGGCCGGAGACCCTTAAGGCGGCTGGTTTTGTTCGCAACCGCGCTTTGTTGTCTATTGTCGGCGCCGCGATGAAGTTAGTATACCGGTTTGTTGATGGAATAAGGGTCATAAGCCCTGGCTTCTGCGAGAACCTGAGAAGTAGAGGGATCCCCGAAGCGAAGCTCTGGATGATTCCAAACTGGGTGGATGTGGAATGGTACCAGCCATTGCCACCTGATCCTGAACTCGCGGAGTCGCTTGGGCTTTCTGGCAAGTTTAACGTCATGTTCGCCGGTACCATGGGCCACGCCCAAGATCTTGGAACGGTTCTTGACGCTGCAGATCGACTTCGTGACATCGACAAGGTCCAGTTCGTGATGGTTGGCGGTGGCACGCTACGAGATGCACTGAAGAACGAGGCACAGCAGCGTGGACTGTCCAACGTGCGATTTCTGGGCACGTATCCGCAGAATGAGATTGCGCGAATTCAGAGCATCGCAGACGTCCTGCTGGTTCATCTGCGCGACGAGGCGCTCTTTCGTATTACGATCCCGCACAAGACGTTGGGCTACATGGCATGCGGCAAGCCAGTTCTGATTGGAGTTGCCGGGGACGCGGCGGATGTCGTGATGGGCGCCGGTGCGGGACTCTCGTGCCGGCCGAGCGATCCCGATTCAATGGCCGAAGCTGTGCGCAGGTTCTACCGAATGCCTGAGTCGGAGCGGCACGCCATGGGATTTCGCGCGCGAAATGCGGCCGTTCAGCAGTTCTCGCGTCAGGAACTGGTTGGTTGTATCGGAGAGATGTTGCAGGTGATTGTGGCAAGGAGAGGAATACACCGAACACAGTCACCCAGACGTGGCAATGCCACAGCCAGTGACAGATGCGTCTTGCCCGATGAGACTCGTGAGGCTGAACCTGTGCAAACCTGCCATCGCGGCAACTGACCCAGAGACAAGACCAATGCGTTGTCTGTTCTACGTTTCAGGCGAGACACCGGCCAAGGATTTGTGTCAGCATTGGGATGTGAAGTACCAAGTGGTCATTTGGCGTCCGAGCTTGCGATCTATCGCGCCGCCCCATTGCCCCAAAATGACTTCGGGAGTGTGGTGGCTATTTCACATCTGCCATGTCTTCCGCAACCGAGGCTACTGCGCACTGCTCGTGTTCGAAGGAAAAACCCTCGTGCACCGCCTAACCGTTTTTCCTGGCTACTTTCGTTTCCCCTTCATGGGACAAGCGGATCTCCAGATTGGAGACACATACACGCACCCAGCATACCGCGGTCGAGGCATAGCAACGGTGGCACTGGGCGAGATCGTTCGTCGCATCTCCGCTACTGGGGGCGAATTGTGGTATGTTACCTCGGAGGACAACGTAGCATCGATCCGAGTCGCTGAGAAGGCTGGTTTTCGGCTCCGCGGATACGGCACCCGTCGATCGCGATTCGGGATGCGACTCCTGGGACAGTTCCGCATCGACCACGTCTTGCCGACTTCCATGCATGAACCACACCAAGCTGTCGACGTCTCGTTGCATACCGAGTGAATCCCCAAAGCGGGGCAGGCCCACAATTGAACCTTCACCAAACACGCTCGCAAGTCCCGCACCGACACTCTGATATGTCTAAACGCCTCTTCGACTTCTTAGCCAGCCTGTTTGGGTTGCTCGTCAGCTCGCCGTTGCTGATCCTTATGGCAATCTGGGTGAAACTCGATTCTCCCGGCCCAGTGTTCTACCGCGCCGAACGGGTTGGATGGCGAGAGCGCCCTTTTCGGATCTTCAAGTTTCGATCGATGGTCGCTAATGCCGACGCTATCGGAGGACATTCCACTGCTGACAACGATCCTCGAGTTACAAGAAGTGGTCGACTGATTCGGAAGCTCAAACTGGACGAGTTATCCCAACTTATCAACGTACTCCGCGGCGAAATGAGTCTCGTCGGCCCAAGGCCACAAGTCAGTAGCTACGTGGAGGCCAACTACTCCGAGGCCGAGAAGGTGGTCTTCAGTGTCCGGCCCGGCATAACGGATTGGGCATCTATCTGGAATTCCGATGAAGGCGCTTTTCTGGCCCATTTCCAAGATCCAGACGACGCCTACGCACAGTACATTCATCCCACGAAAATCCAGTTGCAGTTGTACTACGTTGAGAATCATTCCCTCTGGATCGACATCAAGATCATCTTCTATACCCTCTACCGAATCCTGCGGCCGCAGTGGCTACCTGGCGAATTGCACGCCTACGGGACGTTGATGGACAAGATCCCGAACGAAGAGAAATCGAGGGACAGCGACTATGCACAATCCAAGTGAGAGTTCCGCAGAGGGGTTTCTTCGCAATAGCAGTGAGACTGAAGCCGCGAGAAGACTTGCGGAACTGTTTGAATCTTCCCCCGATTCGACTCAACAAAAGCTGGCGCACTTCGCCAAGTACGCCCGCCGCCAAGACTTGACACGGCTACTTGTCCGATATGAGTTGTTCAAGAGAGTCCTCGACGTGAAGGGATCGATCGTTGAGTGCGGCGTCTTCCGCGGCTCCGGGCTTATGACATGGGCCAATCTCTCGGCCATTCTCGAGCCCAACAATATCATGCGCCGGATTTACGGATTCGACACATTCGAAGGCTTCCCCGATGTCGACGCCAAGGACGCCAGCCATTTTCGAAATCCTGGGCGCGGTGACTTGAGATCCGGTTGCTTCGACGAACTCCAGCAGATCATTGCAGCGTTCGATCAGAACCGCTTTCTTGGCCACGTTGCCAAGGTTCAACTTGTCAAGGGCGACGCGGCTCGCACCATTCCAGAGTTTGTGGAGGCGAATCCCCATCTTGTTGTGAGTCTCTTGTTTCTCGACTTCGACCTCTACGAGCCCACCATGGCCGCCATCAAGGCGTTCGTTCCTCGCATGCCGCAGGGCGCGATTCTGGCATTCGACGAACTGGATAATCCCGCTTGGCCCGGCGAAACCCTGGCATATCTCGAAGGGATTGGCACTGCCAGGCACCAGCTCAAACGGTTCGAGTTCGATCCCTATATTGGCTATGTTGTGTTATGAAAACGAGCAATTCTCGTGTCGTGCCAGTCTGTCATACCTGATTCATACTCGACAATGCACGATCAAACACATGTTTCCGTGGAGTACTGTCATGGGTCACCAGCATAACGTACCGTTCTTCGACTACACAAAGGCCTTTCTTGAGCACGAGCAGCAGATCCTCGATCTGACCCGCGACGTAATTCGGCGAGGCGCGTTTATTCTTCAGCGTGACCTGCAGGAATTCGAGTCCGCCCTTGCCGAATACGTGGGTGTGAAGCATGTGATCGGCGTCGGCAATGCCACCGACGCCATCTACATGCTGGCCCGTGCAATCGATCTCGGGCCGGGAGACGAAGTCGTCTTCTGCACGCACACGATGGTCGCCACGGCCGCTGGGATCCATTTCACGGGTGCCACGCCCGTACCCTGCGAAACCGGATGGGACCACGAAATCGATCCTGCCTCGGTCGAGCGGTTGATTACGCCGAAAACCAAAGCGATCATTCCGACCCAACTCAACGGCCGATGCGCCGACATGGACGCGCTGAGGGCAATCTGCGAGAGTCGAGGTTTGATGCTCCTGGAGGACTCGGCCCAAGCGCTTGGATCGAAATACAAGGGGCTCTGCGCCGGAACGTTTGGCCGAGGCGGGGTTATCAGCTTCTATCCTGCAAAGACGCTTGGCTGCTTAGGAGACGGCGGCTGCGTCCTCACCAACGATGATGAAGTCGGCAGGAGAGTGCGTCTCTATCGCGACTTTGGACGCAATGACGACCAGGAAGTCGAGTGCTGGTGCATGAACTCTCGGCTGGATAACCTCCAAGCGGCAATACTGAAGTTCCGCTTTCAATACTACGACCAGTGGATCCAGCGGCGCCGCCAAATCGCCTCGCTCTATCAACAGCGACTGGGCGATCTCGGCAAATTGGTCCTCCCACCGGGGCCAGACGACGACCCCGACCGTTTTGATATCTTTCAGAACTACGAAATCGAAGCCAATCGGCGGGATGATCTGCAAGTCTTCTTGCGCCGGCACGGTGTTGGCACACTGATCCAATGGGGCGGCACGCCCGTCCACCTCATGCGCAAACTCGGCTTCAACCAGTCCCTTCCGTTCACCGAGGAGCTCTTCACCCGTCTCCTCATGCTCCCCATGAACCACTTCCTCTCCGACGACGACGTCCACTACGTCTGCGACATCATCTCCCAATTCTACACTAAGTAAAAGCAGGGGACAGGAGACAGGGAGACAGATAATGAACGAAGTTGAACGGCTTGCCAATCGTATTCGCATTCATGCGATGCGCATGATCCGCAATGCGAAGAGCTCCCACCTAGGGGGGAACTTCTCTATGGCCGAGATCATGGCGGTCCTCTACACACGGATTCTCAAGATCTCGCCTGAATCGATCGAGGATCCGAACCGCGACCGCCTCATTCTCAGCAAGGGCCATGCGGCCGCGGGCTACTACGCGACTCTGGCGGAATGTGGGTTCTTTCCTCTTGAGTGGCTTGATAGCTTCTACACCGACGGCGCAAGACTTGCCGGTCACGCCACCCGGGGAACCCCCGGCATCGAGGTTTCCTCCGGTGCTCTGGGGCACGGGCTCTCCATGGCGGTAGGCATGGCTCTGGCAGCGAAGCGCGACGAGGCAAGCTGGCGAACGTTTGCCGTTCTTAGTGATGGCGAGTGCGACGAGGGCTCGACCTGGGAGGCTACCATGCTGGCGGCCCAGCACGGTCTGGACAACCTCGTAGCCATCGTCGACTATAACAAGATCCAGGCCCTCGGTCATACCAAGGATGTCGTGGACCTGGAACCGTTTGCCGACAAGTGGTCCGCCTTTCGCTGGGCCGTGCAGGAAGTCGATGGCCATGATTGCCGTGCCCTGGAGTCGCTGTTGAAGAGCGTGCCTCTGCAGCCGGGCAAGCCAACCTGCATCATTGCCCATACCGTCAAGGGCAAAGGCGTCAGCTTCATGGAAGACTCACTCCTTTGGCACTACCGCAACCCGCAGGGTGAGGAATACGAAAAGGCGCTCGCCGAATTGGAGGCAAACCAGTGAGAGATGCATTTGTTCACACGCTCACCGAATTGGCCCAGCACGACCCCCGAATCATGCTGCTCGTCGGCGATTTGGGCTTCGGCGTGGTCGCCGACTTCGCAAAGCGCTTCCCCAAGCAGTTCCTCAACGTGGGAGTGGCCGAGCAGAACATGGCGGGCGTGGCCACCGGACTCGCCATGTCGGGCCGAATCGTCTTCACCTACTCCATTGCCAACTTCCCCATCCTCCGCTGCCTCGAACAGCTCCGCAACGACGCCTGCTATCACCAGGCCAACGTCGTCTCTGTCTCGGTCGGAGGCGGTTTTTCCTATGGCGCCCTGGGAATGACCCACCATGGCACCGAAGATATCGCCATCTTGCGGGCGCTTCCGTACATGAGCGTTATCGCCCCCGGCGATCCCAAGGAAGCCCAGGCTGCTACGCGTTATCTGGCCGTCGGGCACGGCCCAGCCTATTTGCGCCTCGGCCGAGCCGGCGAGCCGATCGTACACGAGGGCCCCATCGATTGGCAGTTCGGCAAGGCGATCACGGTCCGCGAAGGAGAGGATGCCACGATCATCTCAACCGGTGCCATGCTCGACACCTGCGTCAAGGCCGCTGCCCTCCTGGCCGAGCAGAGCCTTTCAGTCCGCGTGCTCAGTATGCATACCGTCAAGCCGCTCGACGAGACCGCGATCTTGTCAGCAGCCCGCGAGACTGGTTGTATTCTGACCGTGGAAGAGCATTCCCGCCTCGGCGGGCTTGGGGGGGCTGTGGCCGAAGTTCTCTGCGAAAATGCCCAGTCACCATTTCTTTTCCGCCAGCGAGCTTTGCCCTCGGAATTCACCAAGCACGTCGGCAGCCAGGACTATCTGCGAGAAATCTACGGGCTGACCGCAGAATCGATCGCAGAAGAGATGGCCGACCTCGTCAGCGGCAAAGACGCGGTGCCCAGCCGGGTCTTATCCGTCAAGTGAACAGACACCGCATCTCCAGAGGCCTGAGGACAGAAAAGCAGGCGTCAGGCGACAGAACAGCAGAGATCGAAGGACCAGAAATCAGAGACCGGAAGTCAACGCTCAACAGTGGGTCGCACTTGCCGAGTGCGACTGCGAACCCGTCAGGAAGCAGGGGACAGGGGACAGAGGTCAGGGCGGCAGAAGACAGAGCACCCAAACAGAACCACCTCATCATTCCATCCTTCCCTCCCCTTTGCCTCCTGACCTCCGACCCCCGTGTTCCCTGACCTTCTGACCTCTGACCTCTGACCTCTGACCTCCCTCCCCCATCCCCTGACCCATGCCTACACCCCTCTGTACGGGTGTTCAGTTTTTGTATTGACTTTTTCTCGCCATTTGCTAGACTGATCTCCGGTATCCGACCAGGCCCGCTGATCCTTCAGCAGGTACTGAAGAAGAGCCCGTCCGGGGACTCCCAACGTCCCCCGACGGGCTTTTTTTGTTTGTTGAAAGCTGTAAGCGTTGAGCTGTGAGCGTGGAGAGAGGAGATGGAAGTCAAAGGTCGGAAACACTGCCGCCATCGTTCCATCATTCCACCCTTCCATTGCTCCACCACTCCCCCCTGTCCCCTGTCCCCTGGAGCTTCCCATGTCCCACACCATCCAAGACTACGTCGACTGCCGCGGACTGGCCATTCAGCCCGATCGTGAGCACGGAATCATTCGCGGCGTCCGCGTCCTGGGCCTCTCGTCGGCCGCCGGCCGCAGTTATCAGGCCGAGGCCGTCCGCAAGGCCGCCCCACTGTTTGAGGGAGTTGCGGTCCACGTGAACCGTGAAACGGGCGCACCCGAGGGCCCGGCCGCCGGGCCGGACCGGCTCGGCGTGATCCGCAACGTGACCGCCCGACCCGATCGGGGTCTGATCGGCGACCTCCATTTCGATCCCCGGCACCCCCTGGCCGAGCAGCTCCTGTGGGACGCCGAACACGCCCCGCACAATGTGGGCTTTGCCCACCGGATCGAGGCACAAGTCGCCGAATCCGGCGGGGCCGGTCTGGTCGAGGCAATCGACCGGGTGCACAGTGTCGACCTGGTCGCCGACGGAGCCCGCATCGTCGAGCTCAACGAATCGGAGAAACCCCAAATCGGTCGACGCGCCGCGGGCGGTGCAGCCCTCGATTGGCTGACGGCCGAGTTGCTGGCCGATGAACGACCCGACCTGGTGGCCGAACTGCTGTCGGAGCAGGACCGGCAGATCGCCCGGCTGGAAGAAGAACTCCGCGAGTTGCGAACCTCGGCCGAGGCGGCCGCGAAACGCGAGGCGGTCGGTGCGATTCTGGCCGAATACGGGCTGTCGGCCGGCTCGCCGGCAGAGGGCTATCCGCCCAGCCTGGTGAACGAGCCGTTTCTCGAGTCGCTGGCCCGCGCCGATGGCGAAGCGGCGATTCGCCGGCTGATCGAAGAGCGGCTCGATCTGGTCCGCCAGTTGTCGGCGATCGCACTCCGGCAACCGAAGAGCAGCGAACCGTCACCGCTTCCTGCCGGGCAACCGGAGGACACGAAAGCGTTCGTCCGGTCCATTTCCGAGGAGCCCCAACGCGGTCCGATCCTGCATCGAAATCTCTGCTGAGTGACTGCCGGAGGTCGGAGGTCAGTCTGTCTCCTGACCTCTGACCTCCGACTCCTGTCCCCAGCCAGGGGCCCGACCAACCCCTGCACACCGGCATTTTCGTCCGCAATGTCACCCAGCGGTCACCGACCGGCATCGTTCCCTACGGGAATCCGGTGACGACGATGTCGCGGGATGAGCAGGTTGACCGATGTGTGTGACAACCCGTGCAGCGCCAGCAGTCGATTGGGTATTAGACCACCGATGTCATTAGGCAAAACGCCCCACACCTAGGCAGGCCCGCAACCTAACCTTTACAAGCATGCGCACAAGTCCAGCACAACGACTCTAGGACGCCGTCGTCCCGATTCGGCAGGGTCCCTTAGGGCCATTCGCCGTAGTACACCAGGTCGAAGTTGATTGGCGGGATTTCTTGTTTAGCATCCGAACCACCCGTGCGCGAGATTACACCCACCCAGCCAAACCCCTTCGCCAGCAGGTTAACGCCCGCGTGATCGAGATAATCCCAATCCCAAGATGCATCATCACCCGATGCGGTGAACAGGTCATTGAGGGCCGAGTCGTAGAGGTACGCCTTGTCATCCGCTTCACCCGTCGCCTCGACATAGTCGAAACCACTGACAATGGCAAACGTCTTGCCCGCCGAATCCAGCATCTGGCTGTAGCCGGAGAAGCCATAGAACCTGTCGGCTCCT
>Ga0123335_1000477_pt1 | contig 68240 bp, 62 predicted proteins | sample BiotimSIPDNA_2_FD_89707 | JGI IMG/M metagenome (GOLD analysis project Ga0123335, IMG submission 89707) | Anaerobic biogas reactor microbial communites from Washington, USA - Biogas_R2 time_0 SIP DNA | ecosystem: Engineered > Bioreactor > Anaerobic > Unclassified | place: Washington, USA... | reverse complement strand
TTGTGGCAACGCCCATTGGAAATCTGGAAGATATCACCTTTCGCGCGATCCGGGTGCTTAAAGAAGTCGCTCTGGTGGCAGCGGAGGACACCCGGAGAACGCGGAAGCTTTTTGACGCTTATTCGATCAGCACCCCTCTGATCAGTCTCTATGAGCATAATGAATTCAGAAAAAGTCGAGTGTTGATTGACCGGCTTCGGGAAGGTTCCGATGTGGCTTATGTTTCGGATGCGGGAACGCCCGGCATTTCCGATCCCGGATTTTTGCTGATCCGACAGGCATTGGAAAATCGCATCCCGGTAATTCCTGTTCCGGGAGTGTCGGCGGGGATAGCGGCTTTGAGTGTTTCGGGCATACCGATGGAGTCTTTCGTTTTTATGGGATTTTTGCCTGCGAAGGCGGGAAAGCGCAGAGACCTGCTTGTTTCTTTGAAGGATGAACAAAAAACCTTGATCTTCTTTGAGGCGCCTCATCGCCTGGAGGCTGCCCTGGAAGACATCCACTCGATTCTCGGTAACCGGGAGATCGCCATCGCCCGCGAGCTGACTAAACTCCATGAGGAAATCCTGAGGGGCCGTTTGCAGGATCTTCTGCCGGTTCTTCGGGACAGGCGGATCAAGGGAGAAATTACACTGATTGTTGCGGGGCAGGAGCCGACTGTCAGAGTGGTGTCCGATGAGGACGTCCGAAGCCTCTATTTCAGGCTGGCCAGGGCAGGGAATCGCTCCGACCGGGATATTGTGGATCGGATTGTCGAGGAAACGGGCGTTTCCAGAAAGCGGGTTTACACGATTGTCGTGGCTGCCGCTTCCTCGGATCTAAACGCTGATTGACATGAGTTATCTATTCAGTTTATCGGACAGGGCGGTCGCAGATGCCAACGATAATTTATTGATGTATCTGATCATCTATGATAATTTCCCCGAAATTCAGAGCTTAATCAGGATGATCGTCTGGAAGTGGAGCATCCCGGATAGCAGAAACCGGAGAGCAAAAAAATGATTGAACAGTCAGGAAGGGGTGAATTCAGCGGAAGTAACGCTGGAGGAAATCTGCCGGGGAATCATGATCAGGTTTATGATCTCATTGATATCGTTTATGAATCACCGGACAAAATCTATGAACTGACCGATGTCGTGGAAGAACCGGGCTCCTTGCTGAAAGAAGGCAGCCCGGAAGTCCTGATTGTCGATGGGCGGGGTTATCAAAGAGAGCCTCAATCCGGGGAAAAAATCCATGATCTTGTTGTAACTGCAGAAGAAGAACAGTTGGCGGTACAGCCGGGCGACCTTCTCGATGATGAGACGAGGAAAAAGATCATGGAAGCCGTGGAGAGGATGTGCCGCGAGATGATTCCCGGTATCGCGGAAAAAATTATTCGTGAAGAGATTGAAAAATTGAAACAGGAAACAGAAGAGGAGGTCCGTTAAACGATGTTCAGAAAGATTAATTTGCTGTCGTATTCAGCCCTTCTGGCGTTGATGATTCTTGCCGGATGCAGTGTGGGAAAGCAGGCGGCGGTAATGAAAGAAAGCCACAGCAACAGGAAGGACGTTCGTCTGATCGCCGTGATTCCTGTTCTGAACGGTGCTTCGGATCAGCAGGCCGCGCTGATGCTGCGGGATAAGGTTCTCAATGCCCTTTATTTCAAGGGGTATCCCAGAATTCCGTTTCAGCTTGTCGATGAGAAGCAAAACGACCTTCAGCATGAAGAGAAAAGCCTGCAGGACAAGGTGGAGTATTCCAGAGTGCTGGGAGAAAAGATGAAGATCGACGCGATTCTCTACTGTGATCTGAAGGAAAATCGAACGGTTTATTATCCACTCTATTCTCCCATATCTGTCGCAGCGGATTTTGAATTGCGGAGCGCGAGAACCGGACAGCTTCTTTGGCGGAATTCCCACAGCACCGTCAGGAGAAATGTTGGCATATCAAAAACTTCTCTGCGACTGAAGACTTCGCAGGACTATGAACCTGCGATTCAGGAACTGGTTGATAAAGCGATGCAGTCTCTTCCCGAGAGCCCGGACGTTCTGGGCTGATCCGCAGGTTGTGCTCTATTCCGGGAAAAGGGTCTGACCGTGCTCTGAGCCGGTTCAGTGAGACTGGCATTGCGCACCCACATGAATAATTATGTACGTCATGGAACAGGCTTGCACATTTTGAGTGGATATTCGGGTTGACAAGGAGAAGAGCATGAAAAAGCCGGGTGCGGTGATTGCGGGAATAGGCCTGCTGATCTTTTTTTTGTACCTTACGCCGGCCATTGCGGCAGTGCGGGTCATGACCGTCAAGATGGCCAGGGGGGATGCGAGAGTCGGTGTTCTTATCGGGAACGCCCAGGTTATTTCTGCAGAAAAAAGTTCAGCACGGTCATTGAACAGAAACGATCGGCTTTACGTGGGTGATGAGGTTGCAACGGGGTCCGGATCGAGACTGGAATTGCTTCTTCCCGATTCTTCCCGGGTTCGCTTCAGTGGAAATACCCGTTTCCGAATACAGGAAATAAAATATGGGGAGCACAACGATTCCAGATGCATCCGTATCAATGTGAGCATGGGTAAGGCATGGGCAAATGTGAGCAGGGCAGTGGGAAAGCAAGGCATCTTTGAACTGCAAAGTGAAAATGCGATTGCCGGGGTGCGGGGCACCGTATATCGTATGAATGTGGAGAATGATCAGTCCACACTCGTAAAGGTTTATGAAGGCCAGGTCCATGTTTCCGGAGGAGGAAAAACCAAAAGTACCACGCCGGCAGTTATGAGTCCTCCGAGTAAGATAGCCGGCCCCCGATCCGTTTCCGGTCCCCGGAAAGTTGCGATGGAAGAATGGACCGTCATAGTGAGAGCCATGCAGCAGATCAGCATCAATGCAGACGGTACGGCGGGCATGCCCAGCGATTTCGTCATGGAAGAAGATCGGGACGATTGGGTGGACTGGAACCGGTCGCGGGATGAGATAGATGATTCCGAGTGATGGCTGCGGGAGGACAGAGTGCCAGTTGTTTTTTCGATCGGATGCTGAACACAGAGAAGACCCGCATGCATTGATGGTTCGCCGATGAATATTCCTAATATTTTAACCCTTCTGCGTATTGTCCTCACGCCTGCCGTTGTCATTTTTCTGATGGAGGGTTCCTATTTCAAGGCCCTTATAGTTTTCAGCATTTCCGGTCTGACCGACGGTCTGGACGGCTTTCTGGCCCGCGTCCTGAAGCAGCAGACCAAACTGGGAGCTTATCTCGATCCCATTGCAGACAAAGCCCTTTTAACCAGCAGTTTTCTGACACTGGCTATTATGGGGATTATCCCCGGGTGGCTGACGGTCATTGTTATCAGCCGGGACTGTATTATTCTGCTTGGCATAGCGATTTTATCCATCATGTCCATATCTTTTGAAATCCGCCCCGCCTTCATCAGTAAGGTGACCACCATGCTTCAACTTATGACGGTACTGACCGTGCTGGTATTGCAAGGACTGGGAAACGCAATGGATTACAACTGGATGCATCTGCTGTATTGGGTAACGGCTTTGTTTACCATTCTATCCGGATTGGGATATCTGGTCAGAGGTATCCGCTTGATTAATACTCAGGGGTAAGGACCGCTTTCTATTGATTGAACCGTTGCCGTGGATTGTGAGGAACAGATGGAAAGGATTATAATCAGCTTGTGTTTCAACCATTTTAAGAAAGTTTCCCTGGCGGGAGAAAAAATAAACGAGTACAGATTTTGCCTTGACAAGGGGACAAATTGTTGTTAGTTATTACGCCCTGTTGGGAGAGAAGGCGAGTATGCAGGCACGTAGCTCAGGGGGAGAGCGCCATCCTGACGCGGTGGATGTCCAGGGTTCAAATCCCTGCGTGCCTACCATTATATATCATGCAAGCCTGTAGAGTAATTCGTCCCATTAGTCAAATATGACGGGTTTTGAAAAGGGCATCCGCAATTGTAACGCGATGATGCCCTTTCTTTAATGAGAGGATATCAAAGAAGGAATACAGATATCCGTCGTTGCTGTTTTAGACACGGTATTGGATCTGGGCTTTTTAGTTATGAAAGAAATTAAAATTGTTTTACCTGATGGGTCGGAAAGATCACACAATGAAGGCGTTACTGTACGGGACGTTCTTTCTTCCTGGAATCCCGCCCTGCTGGCTACGACCGCCGCTGCCAGATATAATCAGAATCTTCTTGACTTGAGCCGCTCGCTGCATGACGACGGTGTTCTGGAACCGATCGATATTCATTCCCGGGAAGGTCTTGAAATCCTCAGGCACAGCATATCCCACATCATGGCCCAGGCCGTTCAGGATATTTTCCCCGGCGTGCTGGTCAGCATAGGACCGGCGATTGAAGATGGTTTCTATTATGACTTTGAATATGGGAACACATTTACCCCGGAGGAGCTTGAAAAGATAGAGGCCCGGATGCAGGAAATTGTGAAGGAGGATCATCCTTTTGTTCGAGAGGAGGTTTCCCGTGAAGAGGCTGTAGCTTTCTTTCAGGGTAAAGGTGAGTCTTATAAAGTCGAACTTTTAAATGATCTGCCTGGCAATATAAAAACAGTCAGTCTTTACCGGCAGGGCCATTATACTGATCTTTGCCGGGGGCCTCATGTCCCATCGACCTCGATGATCCGTGCCTTCAAGCTTCTCAATGTTGCCGGCGCATACTGGCGCGGCGATGAACGCAACAAGATGCTGCAACGCATCTATGGAACGGGTTTCGCGTCCCGGGAAGAGCTGGATGAATACCTGAAAATCCTCGAAGAGGCGAAAAAGCGGGATCACCGGAAACTGGGTAAGGATCTTGATCTATTCCAGGTCAGTGAAGAAGCGGGTGCCGGTTTGATCATCTTTCATCCCAAAGGAACGATCCTGCGCACGATCATTGAAGATTGGGAAAAGAAGGAACATCTGCGACGCGGGTATGACATGGTCATGGGTCCGCAGATCCTGAAGGTTGATCTGTGGAAAAAATCAGGACATTTCGATCACTATCGCGAAAACATGTATTTCACGGAAGTAGAGGGGCAATCTTATGGGATCAAGCCGATGAACTGCCTTTCCCATATGCTCATCTATAAAACCAAAATCAGGAGTTATCGGGATCTGCCAATACGGTACTTTGAACTCGGTACAGTTCATCGTCATGAAAAAACGGGGGTTCTGCATGGTCTGCTGCGGGCCCGGCAGTTTACCCAGGATGATGCCCACATTCTCTGCACGCCGGAGCAGTTGAATTCAGAAATTCGGGCTATTGCTGATTTTGTCGGCTATGCCATGAAGATCTTTGGATTTGAATATGAAGTTGAATTAAGCACAAGGCCTGATAATTCCATCGGTTCCGATCAGGATTGGGAACTGGCAACCAGCGCCCTGGAGAATGCCCTGAAAGACAATCAGATGACTTATGATATCAATGAGGGCGATGGCGCATTCTATGGTCCCAAGATTGACTTCAAACTGAAGGATGCGCTCAAACGAAAATGGCAGTGCGCCACCATCCAGTGCGACTTTACGCTGCCGGAGCGGTTTGATCTCACATACGTTGGGGCGGATGGCGAGAAGCATCGGCCGGTGATGCTGCACCGGGTTATCCTGGGTGCGATCGAGCGGTTCATGGGTGTGCTGATCGAGCATTACGGAGGAGCTTTCCCTGTCTGGCTTGCACCAGTGCAGGCTATTCTTCTGTCGGTGACCGACAGGCATATCCCGTATGGAAAGACCGTTTATCAGCAATTGATGGATGCGGGAATCAGGGTGGAAGGAGATTTCAGAAACGAAAAGCTGGGGTATAAAATTCGAGAGGCGCAAACTCAGAAAATACCCTATATGCTGGTTATCGGCGATAAGGAAATGGCTTCGGGAGAGGTTGCTGTCCGGCAGCGGGGCGGAGACAATCTGGGGACCCTGCCGGTTTCTGCCTTTATTGAACTGGTAAAGGAAAAGAGCAGTCAGTATCTGTAATCGGCGCTTGAATCCATCATCAGACCCTGTGAAGCGGGGATGTGGGATTCATCTTACATTTGCAGGAGGTGTCCAATAGTTAAAGATCTGAAGATCAACAATGAGATTAAGGCGGCCACTGTAAGAGTTATCAGTTATCAGGGCGAGCAGTTGGGTGTATTGACCCTTGCGGACGCGCTTGCAGAGGCCAGAAAAGAAGGCTTGGACCTCGTGGAAGTCGCCTCCACTTCCACGCCTCCTGTCTGCCGGATCATGGATTACGGCAAGTTCAGGTATCAACAAAGTAAAAAACTTCAGGTTGCCAGAAAAAGTCAGAGTACCATTCAGGTCAAGGAGATTCGACTGAGGCCGAAGGTAGAGGAACACGATCTTCAAGTCAAGATCAAGCATATCCGGAAGTTTCTCGAACAGCATGACAAGGTCAAGGTCAGTGTCCTGTTTCGGGGGAGGGAAATCGCGTTCACCGATATAGGGCGAAAGCTTCTTGAAGATATAAAAAACAACCTGGGTGACAGCTGTAACATAGATCAACAGCCGAAACTGGAAGGGCGGAATATGGTCATGGTTTTGTCGCCCAAAAAGTAGGCGGCAGGAAGATACTTATCGATGTTCTTCCTGATGATGGAACAGGAGAAATCGTTATGCTGATTGTTAATTGTAAAATAAACGGTTAGTGCGAAGCAGAAATTTTGGAACGGGAGTGAAATAATGCCGAAATTAAAAACACACCGCGGCGCGGCGAAGCGATTCAAACTTACAGGCAGCGGAAAGGTCAGAAGACACCACGCCAACGCCAGTCACATTATGACGACCAAGACAACGAAACGGAAAAGAAATCTCAGAAAATCCACGATCCTTGACAAACGGGATGAAAAAGGGATTAAACGGCTGATTCCATATCTGTAGGAAGCGTCGTTCCATTGGATTCCGGCTAGCGTTCAGAAGGGTATCGAGTTGACAGAAACAAGACGGAGCTGGCCAGGTCATTGGGATGAATGCGAGTTGCCATGATTCGTCAGTCAGGTTTTTGGAGTTACGGATAGGAGGCTCAAGACAATGTCCAGAGTTAAAAGAAGTGTTACTGCCAAGAAAAAAAGAAGAAAAATTTTCAAATTAGCGAAGGGATTTTTCGGAGCGAGAAGTCGGCTGCTTCGGACCGCAACGGAAGCCGTGAACCGGGCTCTGAATTATGCGTTCCGCGACAGGAGGGTGCGGAAGCGGGAATTCAGGAAACTGTGGATTGCCAGGATCAATGCTGCTTCGCGCGCGCAGGGATTGACTTACAGTCGGCTCATTGACGGTTTGCGAAAGTCGCACGTGGAAATTGACCGGAAAGTGTTGGCGGATATCGCCGTTAACGACCCCAGGGGATTCTCAGAAATTGTTCTTCTTGCGAAGGGTGAGACTGTTTCATGATTGAAGATCTCAAGGAGCTGCAAAATAAGGCGGAAGCGGAGATAAAAGCAGCGAAAACGGAAACGGATCTGGCTGCTGTTCGGGTTCGATATCTGGGGAGAAAGGGGTTGCTGACTCAGTTTTTGCGCAATCTGGGTCAGTTGAGCATCGAGGAAAAGCAGATTTTTGGAAAGCGCGCCAACGAAATCAAAACAATCCTGTCTTCGAGATTTGACGAAGCGCAGACAGTTATAGCCGCCCTCAAAAAAGAAAGCGTCCTTCGGGCGGAAGCTCTTGATGTGACCCTGCCCGGAAGGAGCAGCGGCTACGGCCGGGCTCATCCAGTCACTCAGGTCCTTGAGGAGATCTGTGCGATATTCTCCGAAATCGGATTCTCCATTGCTGAAGGTCCTGAAATAGAGAGTGATTATTATAATTTTGAGGCCTTAAACATCCCCAAGGACCATCCCGCCAGAGATATGCAGGATACATTTTATGTGGAAGAAGCGATCGTTCTGCGCACCCATACCTCTCCCGTACAAATCAGAACCATGGAAAAGCAGTCGCCACCGGTGAAAATCATTTCGCCGGGGCGTGTATATCGTCCGGATTCTGATGTTTCTCATACGCCGATGTTTCATCAGGTTGAAGGCCTGCTGGTTGACAGGGGAATTACCTTCGGCGACCTGAAAGGGCTTCTGAACGCTTTCCTTAAACAGATTTTTGGGGAAGAAACGGTTCTTCGTTTCAGGCCCAGTTATTTTCCCTTTACGGAGCCCAGTGCGGAAGTGGATATCCGTTGTGTCATCTGTCGGGGAAAAGGTTGTCGAGTTTGCGGGCAGAGCGGCTGGCTGGAAATCCTCGGATCGGGCATGGTGGACCCGGCAGTTTTTGAAAATGTCGGTTACGATCCTGAGGAATATTCGGGCTTTGCCTTTGGCTTGGGCGTAGAACGCATCGCCATGCTCAAGTATGGAATTACTGACATTCGACTTTTCTTTGAGAATGAAAGAAGGTTTTTACAGCAGTTCTAATGTAAAAGCCGCTGTCGTTGAATTTCCTGAATCGCGAAGACAAAAAAACAGGAGCGTCGGGCCAGGATTCTGTCCATACCCTTTCTCCTATGAAAATGCATTGAATGGAGGATTCTCTGTGCAGGATCAAACTGAGCTTTCTTTTGTGATCTTGCGGCCATGTAAAGAATTGCTCCGTTGAGCAGAACAATTCAGGATCATTGGGAAATCCGTGGTGGAATAGATTACTATGCAAGTTAGTTTGAGATGGCTTAAAGATTATGTAGATATTGATCTGACACCCGCTGAGGTTTCGGATCGTTTGACTATGGCGGGTCTTGAAGTCGACGCCGTAAGGGAAGTCGGTCCTTCTTTTTCGAATGTCGTCGTTGCCAGAATTATAGCTCTTCGTCGACATCCCAATGCGGACAAACTGTCTCTTTGCGAAGTAACAACGGGGGACGAAACACTTCCCATCGTTTGCGGGGCGCCGAATATTCACGTCGGGGATGTCGTTCCCTTGGCCAGGATAGGCGCAGAGATTCCCGGGGGATATACGATCAAGCGTTCAAAAATCCGGGGCGAGCTTTCAGAGGGTATGCTCTGTTCCGAGGAAGAACTGGGTATTGGGGAAGATACGACGGGAGTCATGATCCTTCCTCCCAATCTCCCCCTGGGTGAAGACCTCGCGGACGTTCTGGACTTGAAAGATACGGTCTTCGATATCGGGATTACACCAAACCGTTCCGATTGTCTTTCCATCATCGGTGTGGCCCGGGAGATTGCGGCTATTACAGGTAAGCCGCTGAAACTGCCTGAAATCTATGTTACGGAAAATGCTGAAGATATTCAGGTGAGTGCCTCGGTTCAAATCCTTGATCCGGACCTCTGCCCCCACTATACGGCTCGCATGATTCGAGACGTAGTCGTGGGGCCTTCACCGCAATGGATGCGATTGCGTCTTGAGGCCGTAGGACTGCGTTCCATCAGTAACGTGGTCGATGTCACCAATTTTGTCATGATGGAACTGGGACAGCCACTTCATGCCTTCGATTACCGTTTCCTGGAAGAAGGCCGGATTGTAGTGAGGCGTTCTACGGAGGGGGAGAAGTTTATTTCTCTCGATGAAAAGGAACGCGTTCTTAATGCGAACACCCTGATGATCTGTGATGGCGTCAAACCCGTGGCCATCGCCGGAATCATGGGGGGATTCAATTCCGAAATCAAGCCGGATACGAGGGATATTCTTCTCGAGAGTGCTTACTTTGCTCCTTCTTCAATACGGCGGTCCGCTCGGGATTTAGGGATGAGTACGGATGCTGCGTTCCGGTTTGAGCGCGGAATCGATCCCGAAGGGGTCCTTCGAGCACTGGACAGGGCCGCTCAATTGATTGCCGAATTATCGGGGGGGAAAATCTGCAAGGGACGAATCGACGAGCATCCGAAACCGGTGGAGACGGTCGGAGAAATTCACCTGCGTTGCAGGAAAGTCAATTCTCTGCTGGGGACGAACATCCCTGCCGCGGAGATGGCAGATATTCTCAGAGGCCTGGGGATGGAAGTTACGGCGAAGGAAGGCACTGTGGAAGAATATCGGATAAAGCCGCCATCCTTCCGGGTCGATATCGGCCGTGAGATCGATCTTGTGGAAGAGATTGCCCGAATACATGGTTACGACAATATCCCGGTTTCACTCCCCGTGGGTGCAATGGAGCCTGTGCCGAGGGATCGCAGAAAAATTCTTGAAGAAAGGCTGCGCCGTCACCTGGCAGGTACAGGATTTTCGGAAGTCATCACCTACAGCTTTGTTTCTCCGACGGCAGCGGATATTCTGGCGCTGGATGCCGGTGACGAGCGAAGGAAAGTCGTTCGGATCAAAAACCCGCTGACAGAAGATCAGTCGGTGATGCGAACCACCCTGATTTACAGTCTGCTCAAGGTGATGCAGGAAAATGCCAATGCCGGAGACTACGATTTAAAGATTTTCGAGATCGGCAAGATATTCTTACAGGGAAACACAGGAGGATTGCCGACGGAGAAGAAGCGCTTGGCCTGCCTGATGACCGGTATGAGTGATAAGGAGTTGTGGTCTTCCGGCGAATCAAGGCTCGATTTTTATGATTTGAAAGGCGTTGTCGAGAGTCTTTTCGCCAGCTTGAACTTGACTGGAATTCGATATTGCTCAGATGCTCTGCAGGCATTTCTTCATCCGGGTCGATCCTGTGGAATTTTTATCGATGAAAAATCAATAGGGTACATGGGGGAGGCGCACCCTGATGTTCTTTCCCGCCTGGATATGAAGAATCGCGCTCTGATTTTTGAGATGGACGTGGATGCAATTTCTGAACTCTTTTCAGGCAGCGTCACCTATAAGGAGTTTTCAAGATATCCTGAAAGTTCACGGGATGTCGCTTTTGTCATCGATCAGGATGTGGAAGCAGACGGCATGCTGAATATTGCTCTTAACGCCAGAGAAGAATTGCTTGAAAATGTCTGTATTTTCGATGTATATGCCGGCGCCGGCGTTCCTGAAGGAAAGAAAAGCCTGGGGTTGAGATTTACATACCGGTCATATTCGGCGACATTGACGGATGACGAGGTTAGTCGGGTGCATTCAAAAATCGTTCAGCGCATTATCGACCAGACAGGGGCGCGTGTCAGATAAGCAGGTCAGGGCAACAGCTCGATTTTCAGGAGGACTAAAATGACAAAAATAGATATTATTCAGGACGTATACGAGAAATTGGGTTTTTCAAAGAAGGATTCTGCCCGGATTGTGGAATCTGTTTTTGATATTATCAAGGAAAGTCTCGGACGGGGTGAAAAAATAAAAATATCAGGTTTCGGAAATTTTGTCGTTAAGGAAAAGAAATCCCGAAGAGGGCGAAACCCTCAGACCGGGGATGAGATTTCCATATCGGCACGCAGGGTACTTACCTTTAAATCGAGCCAGGTTCTCAGGAAAGCACTGAATGATTGAAGTCGGCTGGTTTCGAACCATAACGTTTTCAAAACCCTGACCGCTTTATCAAAGTCATGGCCAGACAACGGATTCGAAAATTGTAAAAGTTTAAATTCATAATCTGATTTTTCTACAGGGATCAGAAAGAAAGATGGGTTATGGATGCGGTAATCCCCCCAGAGAAGGCGTATTTTCGCATTAGTGAGGTCAGTAAAATTCTGGGGGTCGAGCCTTATGTCATTCGTTTCTGGGAATCGGAGTTTAAGTCTGTAAGGCCGATACGAACCAAGTCGGACCAGAGGTTATACAGAAGGACGGATGTTCAGGAACTGCTGACGATCAAAGTTCTTCTTCATGAGGAATTTTTCACCATCAAAGGAGCGAAGAGACAGCTTCTTCTTCGAAAGGCGGCTCGTAACTCCTCAATCCGCGAAACAAATTTAAGAGAAAAACTGAATGCAGTTAGGAAAGGTTTATTGCAGATTCAGGCGTTATTGAAAACCAGCAATAAAGCCGAGTAAGATCCTGGCTGACTTTAAATGGATTTATTGCTGGTTTTCATGATATTTTGCCGATGTGCCGAGGCTATTTTTTCTTGGAAGACCGCTTTGATGCCTTCAACGGATTGATCTGCTGCGCCTCTTTAATCTCCAGTTTGACGTGAGAAGCGCTGGGGCATTTGCCTTTGAGCCATTTTAAGGCTGGTTCAGGATAAAGTTTGCAATACTGTCCGCTTTCAAATTCAGCGATTTTGTTGCATCCCACACAACTGTCGACGATGGGATTGCAGGCGCCCCCTTCATAAGTGCATCCTTTTTTAGTCATGAACCCGCAATCGGTTCCCTTTTTGATCGTTTGACAAAGCATGAAAGTTACCTCGTTATTTTTATTTATTTAAAACGCGGGTTACTAACAGAACAATCGGATCATGTCAAGAGAAACTTATAAGTTGCCCCTCATGAAAATGGATGTTCACTTCAGTCTGTGCTGAATGAATTGACTTTGCGTTATTTTCATGTTACCCAACAGCGTCGCAGCGGATAAGGGATCTTTTATGAGATCTTCTCTTTTGATTTCAATATTTTTGCGTTCCCTCCTGATTCAGGCGTCCTTTAATTTTTGGCGGATGCAGAATCTCGGGTTTACCTATGCCTTAATTCCAATCGGCAGGTTGTTTGGCAAAGATCAGAAGCGCATGCAGATTCTGCTCTCCCGTCACATGCAATTGTTTAACAGCCATCCTTATATGACCGGGCCCATTCTGGGATCGGTTATTCATATTGAAGAAGAAAATCTCAAGGATGAAAAAACAGTCACCAACGAAGACGCCCTGACCTTGAAAAGCACCCTGAGTGGCCCTTACGCAGCCATCGGGGATTCATTTTTCTGGGGGGCATATCGTCCCATGTCAGCTCTGACCGGTGTGTTTTTTGCTGTTCAGGGTTATCTGACCGCGCCCTTGGTAGCTTTTTTTTTGTATAATACCGTTCATTTATGGATTCGGTGGAAAGGATTTGCCGAAGGCTATCGATTAGGAAGGCAGGGGATCGATTTTGTACGGCGTCTCGATCTGCCAAAAAAATCAGGCAGAATCCGATGGGTATCTTTGTCTGTTCTCTCTCTTCTGTCTGTCCTGTTTTCCTCCGGGGAGACTGTTCCTTTTATGCTTCCCTGGGGGGGGATTGTGATGAAAATCGGGGCTCTTCTCTGTATCCTGTTATGCTTCTGGGGCATCAGGAAAGGAATATCTCCTCTGCACATTCTTTATGGAATGGTGATTATTATTTTTCTATCTTTACAATGAAATGATCGTAATCAGGACGTTTGAACTAAAAAATAAACTGGGCCTTCATGCCCGTGTTGCGGCAAAACTTGTCACTGTTGCCAGAGGGTTCAAATCAAGAATCTTTCTGGAAAGAGATGGACAGGAAGTCAATGGTAAAAGCCTTCTGGGCATCCTTACACTGGCCTGCCCTCAGGGGAGCCGGGTAACTGTACGGGTGGAGGGTGCCGATGCTCTTCAGGCTATGGATAATCTGGAGCAGCTTTTCGAGAGTAAATTTGGTGAAACATGAATACAACGGATGAAATCAAAAAAACTTTCGTATTGAAGGGTGTTGGTGTTTCGCCGGGTATCGCCTCTGGCAAGGCTTTTCTTTTCGATCCTCTGGGGAGTGAGGTCTCGTTTTACAAGTTGAGTGATAAGAGTCTCATTACCAAGGAGATCAGACGTTTCAAGGATGCCCTGAAGGAATCGGAGCGGCAGCTTCTTGAAATAAAAAATGGAATTCATGGAGTTATCGGTCCGGAACCTCTGTATATCATTGATGTCCATATTATGCTTTTACGGGATAAGGCCTTTATCAGGCACACCGTTGAGCATATCCGGCAATCGTGCGTCAATGCCGAATGGGCGGTTCAAATGACCACGGAAAAATACCGTGAATTGTTTGACCGCGTGGAGGATGAATATATCCGGAGTCGCTTCAGTGATATCCAGTATGTGGGGAAAATGATTCTCCGCAATCTTGCCGGAAAAAAAAGGGGGCCCTTCTCGGAAATCAGCGAAGAGGTCATTGTGGTATCTTCTGATCTTTCTCCCGCGGATACGGCCCAGATGATGGTTCACAAGGTCCTGGGTTTTGCTACGGATATGGGCGGTAAAACATCGCATACCGCCATCGTAGCCCGCTCGATTGCAATTCCTGCCGTTGTGGGTTTGAAAAACATTACCCGCGTCGTTAAAACCAATGACGATTTGATCATTGACGGAGCCTCCGGTTTGATTATCGTCAATCCCGACCCGGAAGTTGCTCGACGGTATCAGGAGAAAAAGAGACAATATGAAACCATACAGGAGGATTTTCTGAAATATGCCCATCTTCCTGCCATGACGAAAGATCACTACCGGGTTGATATCGGCAGCAATATCGAATTTATCGAAGAAATCCCGTCGGCGGTTCTTCACGGCGCTGAAGGCATCGGTCTTTATCGGACGGAATTCATTTATATCAATCGAGATCAGTTGCCGACGGAGGAGGAACATTTTGCACATTACCATCAGGTGGTCGGAGTCGAGGGGTTAAGATGGTCGACGATTCGAACCTTCGATCTGGGAGGCGACAAGTTTACCTCCGATCCGAAGCTGGCAAAAGAAATGAACCCTCAGTTGGGATTGCGGGCGATTCGTTTCTGCCTGAAGGAAGTGGAGCAGTTCAAGGTTCAATTGCGCGCGATCATACGCGCAAGCGCTTATGGTAAAACCCGCATCATGTTTCCCATGATTTCAGGTATCGAAGAAATCCGCGAAGCCAAACGAATTTTCAACGATGTCATGCGCGATCTGATTGAAGAAGACATCCCCGTAGGCCGTGATATTGAAATCGGGGTCATGATTGAAGTGCCGTCCGCAGGCATTGTTGCGGATGAGTTGGCGAAAGAAGTGGATTTCTTCAGCATTGGCACCAACGATCTCATTCAGTATGTTCTGGCGATCGACCGGATCAATGAACGTGTCGGTTATCTATACGAGCCCCTCCATCCCGCCGTATTGAGATTGATCCAGCAAATTGTCAGCGCTGGTCACCGAAATGGCATCCGGGTAGAGATGTGCGGCGAGATGGCTGGAGAACCCCTCTATGCACTGATTCTTCTCGGTCTTGAACTGGATGAACTGAGTATGAATCCCCTGGCGATTCCTCGAATGAAAAAGATCATCCAGAATTCCACGTTGAAGGAATCCCGCGAACTGCTGGATAAAGTCCTGATATTGCACTCCGCGACGGAGATCCGCGACTACGTGGAACATTATATGAGGCAGCGATTTCCGGATGAGTTTCCTGAGAATGGACCATAGAACCAGCATGCTTGTCCGGGAATATCGGCTTGTTTTAAATTGAACAGATAGTAACCGGTCCTGCAAGGAAGAGGACTGTTTTCATCTGCCTGCCTGTAATTAATATTCTAATATTCTGAAAAGTATGTGTTATCTGCCTGGGAGAATAAGTCCCGATTCTTCCCGTCGCTGCATCTCCCTGGATTCTGAGATCATGACCTTCAACGCCTGTTCCATGGCCTCGGAAAATTTTTCCATAGCTTCCGTCAGCGATTTCGCCTCAATGGGGCCCTGAACAGGGAGGGGGCCGCCCGGGGACATGAACTGGGCCTGTCCGATGAACAGTGGAGTGCGGGAGGTATCGACTGTGCCATCAGGTTTTACAGGAGTCAGCATGCGGATCGAACCCAAACGCAGATCGGTGAAGGAATCTTCCCGATAGAGGTTGTCCTGACTGAGCTGAATTTCATTCAGCGGCTTTTCGACAAAATTGTTCACAAATATTTCCCTCTCATTTTTTTATTTTCGTTTAATCGTTTCCGCGGATTCCTGCTGAAGTTGAAAAACTGTAATTTTAGAATAACTTCCCGGCGACGGAAGGCAACCCTATGGGAAAGTCCTGATTCCGTCAAGGAATTTTCAGCGCGATGACTGCGGTTTTTTGAGGCATTGATCAGGAATGGGAAAAAGTTCATTGTTTCCGTCTGTGCGCATTGGGACTTCCGGCTGGATTTATCCCCATTGGCAGGGTCGCTTTTACCCTCTGGAGTGTCCCAAAGCAAAATGGTTGGAATACTATGCCCGTCATTTTGACGTTCTGGAGCTGAATGTCAGCTTCTATCGACTGCCTGACGCGGAGACCTTCCGGAGGTGGAGCGCGCGAACGCCGGCAGGATTTATCTGGACCGTCAAAATGAATCGTTATATCACACACATCCTGCGGTTAAAAAATGTGGAAGAGGCGATGTCCCGTTTTTATGATGCAGTTTCGTCCCTTGACGATAAATTGGGCCCGATTGTCATTCAGCTTCCACCGAGTCTCATTTACGAAAATTCGCTGGTCCGTCATTTTCTTGGTCTTCTTGATCTCTCGCGGAAACATGCCATTGAAGTCCGCCATGGTTCCTGGATGCAGGATGAGTTTATGGAACTGCTCCGACAGCACAATGTGGCTTTCTGCATTTCCGATACCGCGGGGCGCTATCCGATGCGAACAGCCGTGACTGCGGATTATGTCTATCTCCGGCTTCATGGATCACGGAGATTGTATGCGTCCTTATATACGGAAGAAGAATTACGGGGATGGGCTGAGATGATACGGGGCTGGTCCCGCGAGACCTGGGTTTTCTTCGATAATGACTTTGAAGGCAATGCGGTTCGGAATGCAATACGGTTGCGCGAAATCTGCAGCGGGGGTTCATGATGATCAAACAATCAGAATGGACCCGGAGCAGTTGCCCCTGTCCGTTTGTATTCAAAATGGTGACAATGAGAAACGAGCTAAGATCACAGGTATGAGGATAATGGGAGGAGAAGCCGACACCATCAGTCAGTCGGATGAAGAAAAAGGGGCATGAACTAAAAATTACAATCCCTGAAGACAGGGAGATTCTGTTCCCACCTTCAGGGATTGTAAAAAATCAGGATTTTGGGGTTGTCTTCCGTTACTGTTCAGTTCCTTTTGCCAAAGCCTAACGGACTGAATAGAGTGCGGACCTGCCTCGATAAACAGCGCGGTCGCCAAGCTCCTCTTCGATCCGCAGCAGTTGATTGTATTTGGCCAGACGTTCACTTCGAGAGAGTGAACCGCTCTTGATCTGACCACAGTTGGCTGCGACGGCGACATCAGCCATGAAACTGTCTTCCGTTTCCCCGGAGCGATGGGAGACAACATTCGTATATCCAGCCTCTTTTGCGGTCTGAATGGTTTCCAGGGTTTCCGTCAGGGAACCGATCTGATTCAGCTTGATCAGAATGGAATTGGCGATACCTTTGGAAATTCCTTGTTCAAGACGTTTCTTGTTTGTAACGAAAAGATCATCTCCAACAATCTGAATCCGTGACCCCATGGCCTGCGTGAGAGCCTTCCAGCCCTCCCAGTCGTCTTCCGCAAGGCCGTCTTCCAGAGAGATGATGGGGTAGCGGTTGGCCAGATCTTCGTAAAAGCGGATCATTTCATCAGCGGTCTTTTCCGGTTTTTTCTCCGCAGCAAGAATGTATTTCCCCTTTTCATAAAAAGAACTGGCGGCGGCGTCCAGGGCGATGGCGATATCTTTTCCCGGCTCATAGCCTGCCCGGGTAATGGCCGCCATGATCACAGCCAGTGCCTCTTCATTGGATGCCAGGTTGGGAGCAAAACCCCCTTCATCACCGACGGCCGTGTTATATCCCTTGCCTTTCAGAACGGCCTTGAGATTATGGAAGACTTCGGCGCTCATGCGCAGACCTTCCCTGAAGGTCGGAGCCCCCACGGGCATGATCATGAATTCCTGAATATCGACGTTGTTGTCGGCATGCTGACCGCCATTGATGATGTTCATCATGGGGACGGGGATATCCTTGGCCTGGACGCCGCCGAGGTATCGATAGAGGGGCAGTTCCACCGCCGCCGCCGCTGCCTTGGCACAGGCAATGGACACGCTGAGAATGGCGTTGGCGCCAAGGGCTCCTTTATTTTCCGTACCATCCAGGGCGATCATTGTATAATCAATATCCCTCTGGTTCAGGCAATCCATCCCGACGATTTCCGGAGCGATTTTTTCGATGACGTTATTGACTGCCTGAGTAACGCCTTTCCCCAGATATCTCTTCGGATCTCCGTCTCTTAATTCGAGCATTTCGTGTTCCCCCGTTGAAGCTCCGGACGGTACCGATGCCCGGCCGGATATGCCCGAAAGCAGGGTGACTTCAGCTTCCACTGTGGGGTTTCCTCTTGAATCCAGTATTTCTCTTGCATGAACTTCAATGATTTCAGTCATGTATCCTCCTGAATTTTGGAACTTATAATAATTGGATAAGTGTCGGATTATACTAAAAAGACATAATTTTCAAGGATGTTATAATCCTTAAATTCACATTTTGAGTAAGGAGGCGTCGGGAATCCCCGTATTCAGCACGGTTTATTCCGGCGCAATCTATTTTTCTGTTGCAAAGAACAGAGGGTATTGTTAATCAGTTCGCCAAAAAGGAGCTGCGGTCATGCGCATCTTGGGACTTGATTACGGTGAGAAGCGGATCGGAGTTGCCCTCTGTGATGAACTGGGGCTGACGGCTCAGGCTTTGACCACCGTAATCAGGAAATCCTGGCGAAATGATGTCGGGATCATTGCGTCTCTGGTCCGGACCTACGATGTGGAGAAAATCGTTATCGGCTATCCCCTGCGACTTGATGGCACGGAAGGAATTCAGTGCGAAAAGGTTGTCCGCTTTGCCCGCCGTCTGGAAGCCGCCCTCGGTATTCCTGTCATTCGGTGGGATGAAACCCTGACGACGAAGGAGGCGGAAGAGATCCTGTCCCGCTCCGGGGTTCCCCCAAGAAAAAGAAGGGGAGTCGTTGATCGCCTGGCTGCCAGTCTGATCCTTCAATCCTATCTGGATGCCATATCGCAAGAAAAAATTCCTTCGGATGCCTGCGATGCAAATGAGTCGTGAAATGAGAAAAAAAAGGAAGAAGAAAAAAAAGCTTTTTACGGGTCTTCTGCTGGCACTGCTTTATCTTCTGGCGGCGTGGTTTCTCTTCTATGTCGACCGGCCCGTAAATCCGGATCTTCCCGTGACCGCCGTAAGAATTCTGCCGGGGACCGGATTCTTACAGGTCGTGGATAAACTTCAGCAGGCGGGGCTTGTCCGCAATCCTCCCTTTTTTTACATCCTGATTTTGACAAAGGGCGCCGCAAGAAATTTACGGGCCGGTGAGTATGAATTTTCCGGCAGGATGACCCCCCTGGAGATGGTAAACAGGCTGTCACAGGGAGATATAAAAATACGCCGGATTACGATCCGGGAAGATCTGAATTTAAAGGAAATAGCAGCCCATCTGGCCGCTCTGCATCTGGTGGATGAAAAAAAATTCCTGGCCCTGACAACGGACCGGACCTTTCTGCGGAGTCTGGGGATTGAAGGGGACACTGCGGAGGGTTACCTTTATCCGGATACCTATTTCTTTGACTCGGCCATAAGTCCGGGACAGATTATTCGCCGCATGGTGGAACAATTCTGGAAAGTGGTTACCCCGGAGATGAGAGAAAAGGTTCAGCAGATGGGCATGACCATGAACGAGTTTGTTACTCTGGCTTCCCTGATCGGCAAGGAGACAGGCTTCAGTGATGAGAAACCCCTTATCGCAGCGGTTTTTCACAACCGTTTGAAGAAAGGCATGCGCCTTCAAAGTGATCCCACAGCAGTCTACCATATGGCGCCCTTTGACGGAGAGATCAAACGTCGGCATCTGCTGCTGATGACGCCTTACAATACTTATCATATCGAAGGTTTGCCGCCTGGCCCGATCGCCAATCCAGGTAGAGATTCCCTGCTGGCCGCGGTCACTCCGGCCAAAGTGGATTACCTTTATTTTGTTTCCAATTGCAACGGTTCCCACCAGTTTTCCTCCACATTGAAAGAACACAATCAGGCTGTTGTAAGATATCGACTTGCAAAGGGAAAAGTCGAGTGATTTTTTCTTGACAAACCGCAAGCCCCTCTTTATATTCATACCCCGGTGGAGTGAAGTGGCGTGATGTGGAGGAATAGGCGGGGATGGGCGGTTTCCGGGGAGAGTATTACCACACCATTGATGAAAAAGGACGGGTTATCTTTCCTGCGAAACTGCGCGAGGTTCTTGCAGCGGACTATGACAGTCGCCTGATTATCACCAAATGGGACGGCTATCTGATGGTCTTTCCGGATAAGGAATGGTCGATCATCGAAGAAAAAGTCCGGCGGTACCCCCTGCTGAAAAAGGAATCCCGGGCCTTTCAGCGCTTTTTCATGGCCGGCGCAGTGAGCTGTACCATCGACAATCAGGGTCGGGTCCTGATTCCCCCCAATCTTCGCATCTACGCAAAACTTGAAAAAGATATTGTCCTTGCCGGTATGCTCAGGGTCATTGAAATATGGGACAGGGATCTCTATGAAGCGGATCGTCTGAATACCTCAGGAAGTCTCAGTAATTTCGGGGATTACATGACGGAGCTCGGTCTCTGAAAATGCAGGAAGGGAAGTATTCCTATCATGAGCCCGTGTTGCTTGAAGAGGCCATTGCCTCCCTTAACTGCCGCAGTGGCGGGATTTACGTTGACGGAACGGTGGGTGGCGGAGGACATGCCGCCTTGATTCTGGAGAGATCGGCACCGGATGGCTTCCTTCTGGGAATGGATGTCGATGGCGACGCCCTGCAGGCTGCAGAGAAGCGCCTGATGCCTTTTGGCCGACGGAAAACGCTTGTCAAGGCAAATTATGCCGACATGCGAAAAGTGCTTGCAGACCTGAAAATCCTGCAGGTTGACGGTATTCTGCTTGACCTTGGAGTCTCTTCCCACCAGTTGGATGCGGCGGAACGAGGGTTCAGCCTGCTGAAGGATGCCCCGCTGGATATGCGCATGGATTCCGAAGCCGGCCGAAGCGCGTATGATGTTGTCAATACCTGTTCTGAGCGAGAATTGAAGGATATCATCCGAAAATACGGAGAAGAAATCATGGCAGGTCGAATCGCCCGGGCGATTGCCGAGAAGCGGAAAGATACTCCGATCAAGTCAACGACTCAACTGGCAGCCATTGTGGCGGGCGCATTGCCCGGGGGCTTTCGGCACAAAAAAATTCATCCCGCAACCCGGACCTTCCAGGCTCTCAGAATTTACATTAATAACGAACTTTCGAATCTACATCGAGCCATTTTCGACAGTACCGACTGTCTCAAACCGGGTGGACGGTTTTCCATCATTTCTTTTCACTCGCTGGAAGACAGCTTGGTAAAGAATGGCTTTCGTTCCCTGGAAAAAGGGTGCATCTGTCCGGCTGATATGCCGGTTTGTGCCTGCGGACAAAGTCCCCGGTTAAAGGTCATCACCCGGAAACCGATATCTCCCTGCCGGGATGAGGTTGAAGCTAATCCCCGGTCGCGGAGCGCGCGGCTTCGAACTGCGGAAAGGATTTAGAGCTTGCCGGTTGACGAAATCCCAGCCAGGACATCCCAGATTGAACATCAGGAACAGAAAAAGTCGACGGGGTTGAGATATTCATCCCTGATGATCGGCGCTTTTGTTCTTATGGGAGTAGCTCTTGTGTATGTTTGGTCGCACCTGCGAATGACGGATCTGGAGTATAAGGTTGCCGCGGAAATGAACCGTAAGGAACAGCTTCTGGAAGAACAGCGGAAATTAAAGGTTGAGGTCGCTACACTTAAGGCGCCGAATCGTATCGAATCCATTGCGAAAGAGAAATTGCAGATGGTGTACCCTCAAAGAGAACAGGTGATTCATCTTGGGGAAATCGGGGACAAACAATGAGCACGGAATCGAAAAAATGGCTGAAATTTCGACTGATGACGTTATTGGTCTTTTTTGTGATTTTATTTGTCGCTCTTTTTTCACGGGCTCTTCATCTTCAGATTCTGTCCGGGGAAACGTTAAAGATTCTCGCAGAAAAGCAGCATACCAAAACCCTGCTCCTTCCGCCTGAGCGCGGGATCATCTTTGATCGGAATGGGGAAAAAATTGCGGCGAGCCTGCAGGTTGATTCAGTCTGTGCCGATCCCTCAAAAATGGCCCGTCCCGCTGACGCAGCGGAAAGAATTACATCGCTTCTTAACATTGATCGGCAGGTAGTGATGAAAAAACTTCTGCATTCAAAAAATTTCTGCTGGATTGCCCGCAGAATTCCGCCGGAGCTTGCTCAGAAAGTTGAGGAAGCGAAAATCGAAGGAGTTTTTCTTGTCAAGGAGCCGAAGAGATTTTACCCGAATGGAGATCTTGCTGGCCAGTTGGTTGGTCTTGTAGGGTTGGATTCCGTCGGGCTGGAGGGGTTGGAGATCAAGTATGATCAGTACCTTAAGGGCACTCCGGAAAAATTGATCTGGACTAGGGATGCGAAGGGAAGAATCCTATATCACCGGGCTGAAAAAGCTTCTGTGTCTTCCGATGAAAGTATCAATATGATTCTTACAATAGACAGTCGAATCCAGTATCTTGTTGAATCCCAACTCAAAGCCGCCGTTCAGGAAAAAGGGGCCAAAGGCGGACTGGCGATTGTGATGGATCCCAAAACCGGTGAAATTCTCGCATTGGCCAATTCTCCAAGTTTTGACCCCAATGTATTACTGAGCGTATCTTCCAATAATAAGAAAAATAAAGTAATTACCGATTGTTTTGATCCCGGATCCACGTTCAAGCCTTTCCTCGTTGCCGCCGCCCTTGAAGAGGGAACTGTCCGGGAAAATGATCGCTTCTATTGCGAAAATGGATCTTATACCATTGCCAACCGGGTTATTCATGAAGCCAACCGTAAGCGTCACGGCGCTTTGACGGTTCATGACATTCTTAAATATTCCAGTAATATCGGCTCAGTTAAAATAGCCGAAAAGCTGGGCAAAGAAAAATTTTATGAGTATATCCGGGCTTTCGGCTTCGGAGCTAAGACAGGAATCGATCTGCCCGGGGAAATTCCTGGCTTGCTGCGTCCCGTGGATAACTGGACGCGGGTGGATGCGGCAACCATCGCTTTCGGGCAGGGGGTTTCGGTTACAGCCATTCAAATGATTACTGCTCTTTCCACGATTGCCAATCAGGGGACGATGATGAAACCGTATGTTGTCAAAGCCCTTGTGGACAAAAAAGGGCAGATTGTCCACAATTATTCCCCAACTGCTGTAAGGCAGGTCATTTCCCCGGACACAGCCAGGCGTCTTACCGCGATTATGACGGATGTGGTCGGACAGGAAGATGGCACTGGAAAAAACGCCCGGATTGAAAATGTCTCTGTTGCTGGAAAAACGGGAACCGCACAGAAGTTTGATTTTTCCCGGGGTGTTTATTCATCGGAACGCGTCAAAACTTCTTTTATGGGATTTTTCCCGGCCGAGGATCCCCAGATTGCCATGCTGGTCATTCTTGACGAGCCACAGAAGGACCGGTGGGGCGGTGTCGCTTCAGCCCCTGTTTTCAAGGCTATCGGCGAACAGATCCTGATGTGTTTTAAAACCCATATCCGTCCCAATCCTCTTCCCGGAATGGAGCAGGAAAAGAACATCAACAACTCGGACATCAGCCTCAGTCTGGTTTCTTCTTCCCGGATAATCAATGCTGATGCGGCAGCGAGTTTGGAAGCAGATGAATCATTAATTCCTGATTTTCTCGGACTGAGCATCCGGGATGTTCTCAGAACAGCGAGGAAACGAGGTATTGAAGTCAGGATCGAGGGCAATGGATGGGCTGTTAAACAGCATCCGGTACCCGGCACACCGATAGCGCATTCAACCCATTGTTCCGTGATCTTCGATCACGGGAATTAAAAAGGCCTTTATGAAATGAACCTTTCGATCTTGTTGAAGGGAATCAACATTCTGGGAATTTCCGGACCTTCAGGCAGTGAAGTGAACGTGAGTTCCGTATGCTACAATTCCCGGCAGTGTACTCCCGATTCCCTGTTCGTGGCGATAAGGGGTCTTAAATCCGACGGACATGAATATATCGATGATGCGGTCCGTTGTGGTGCAAAAGTGATTGTCTGTGAAAAAGAAGTGACAATGCCTCCTGAAATTACAGTGGTCAGAGTGGAAAACGGACGGAGAACCCTGGGGCTTCTGGCGAGAAATTTCTATGCGGATCCTTCCAGATGCCTGGTTGCCGTTGCGGTGATGGGAACGAACGGGAAAACCACGGTCACCTATATCCTGGAGTCAATTTTTCAGGCGGCCGGCTTTTCGTGCGGCGTCCTTGGTACTGTTAATTACCGTTATCCCGGCCTCGTCATGGAGGCACCCAATACAACACCGGAATCGCTGGATTTACAGCGGATTATTCGGGAAATGGTCGACCATGGGGTAACGCATCTCGTTGCCGAGGTATCGTCCCATGCCGTCGACCTCCGACGCATCGATGATTGTGATTTTGATCTGGGAATTTTCACTAATCTTACCCAGGATCACCTGGATTATCACAAAACCATGGAGAATTATTTCCAGGCGAAAAAGAGGTTTTTTTCGGAAGTGCTTCCGGGCGGTAGAAAACAGCATCGTTACGCCATGGCCGTGAATGCCGACGATCCATGGGGAAAACGCCTGATTCGAGAAACGGGGGAGATTTCCCGGCCTCTGACATTTGGAATTGAAGAGAAAGCCGACATCCGGGCGTCATCCTTTGATCTCTCTCTGGATGGCATTCGGGCGGAGATTGTGGTCGGCTCTATGAGCTTCGATGTCGACACCGCGCTGATTGGCAAGTTCAATCTGTACAATGTGCTGGCCGCGGTTTCGGCATCGGTGGCCCTGCGCGTGCCGATTGAGGCCATTCGGCGGGGAGTGCGTGCAATGAATGCCGTTCCCGGACGTCTCGAGAAGGTCAGCGGCTCGACACAGCCGGATGTATTTGTTGATTACGCCCACACTGACGACGCCCTGCGCAGGGTTCTTCAGAGTCTTTCGCCTTTCAAGCGGGGAAGGATCATTACGGTGTTTGGCTGCGGTGGCGATCGCGACCGGGGAAAGAGACCCCTTATGGGTAAGGTGGCGACAAATTACAGTGATCTGACAATTCTGACCTCTGATAATCCGAGATCGGAAGATCCCTTGTCCATTATTCGGGATATTGAAGTGGGCATTAACAGCCAATCCATTCCTGAAGGCTCTTCGGAGGATCTGTCCCGGGGAATGACCGGCAGAGGATATGTGGTCATTCCGGACCGGAGGGAGGCCATCGGAGCGGCAATCCGGTCGGCACGTCCCTCCGATATTGTTCTCATTGCGGGAAAAGGACATGAAGACTATCAGATCATTGGAGAGAAGCGTCTTTTCTTTGATGACCGCGCAGTTGCAAAAGAATTCCTTCAGAATACATAAAAAAAACAGGCTGAAAGGGGCAAACCGATTTCCAGGTGATCGGCCTTATTCCAATTCCATATCACAGCGCATTCTTTGCCGGCTTTGCTATCGTTTCCGTGATGTTTTTCTGATGTCCGCCAGTTCTTCTATTCTTGCCGTCTTGATATCATCGCTGATCTGGAATTAAAAGAATTGCCTGCTTGGGCATGTAAAGTCTTCAAAAAGCCAAAGAGAAAAATCGTCGATCCGGGGCGGGGAGGTTTTTTTGGACCATAATTCAACACCACAATTTTCTGTTGACGAGCTGCTTGAGGCGGTGGGGGGAACGCTTTTGCAGGGGAGCACGGATTCCATCATCCGTGGTGTATCAACCGATACCCGACAGCTTGTTGCAGGCAATCTCTATATTCCCCTGAAGGGAGCGAATTTTGACGGGCATGATTTTCTGGATGTCGCTGTCAAGAAAGGTGCTGGTGGAGTGCTTGTGGATGTCCATCATGCCTTTATTCTGGAGACGGGTTCAAAAAAGACCGACGGCTGCCTTAAGATTCTCGTGGACGATACTCTGAAGGCTCTGGGGGATCTGGCCCGTTTCTGGCGGAGAGCGGTTGGGCGGCCGGTGATAGCCATCACCGGGAGTTCAGGCAAGACAACGACGAAAGAAATGACCGCCGCGATCCTTGAACAGACTTTTTCCGTGCTCAAAACGGAGGGAAATCTGAACAATCTGATCGGATTGCCGTTGACCCTGCTGCGTATGCATCGAGGGCACGATCTGGCCCTTGTGGAGTTGGGCACCAATGCCAGGGGTGAAATCAAACGGTTGACAGAAATCGCGGAACCTGATATCGGGCTCGTTACCAATATCGGCCCGGCCCATCTGGAAGGACTGAAGACCCTGGAGATCATCAGGGAGGAAAAAGGGGATCTCTACGGCACCATGCCAAAGTCCGGTCTGGCCGTATTTAATGCGGACGATGAGGCCATGGCCCCTTTGAGGCGGTCTTGGCAGGGTAAAATGTTGACATACGGGATAACATCCCGGGCTGATATGACTGCATCTGATATTGCGAAGTGGGGTGAATCGGGGCAGTCTTTTACTTTGAATGCCGGCTCCGAGTCCACTGTGGTCCACCTGTCTGCATTCGGCATGCATAACATTTACAATGCCCTGGCCGCGGCTGCGCTGTCCAGGGCTGCCGGTATCGGCATTAATGAAATTTCCCAAGGTCTCCGGAACTTCCATCCTGTAGCTGCTCGTTTTGAAGTCCACTTCCTGCCGAATGGCGCTTTTCTCGTTGACGATACCTATAATGCCAATCCGGCATCCGTTCGTGAAGCTCTGAAAACGATCCAGACTTTGAAGGGAAACCATCGCAGTGTGGTTGTTCTCGCCGATATGCTGGAGCTTGGCGACCAGGCGGAGCGGCTTCATGAAACCGTTGGGAGCGAGGCCGCCGCAACTGATGTGGACCGCCTTTTTCTGAAAGGCTCCCTTTCCCGGTCGACGGCTGCCGGGGCGATCAAAGGCGGCATGACGGAAGAGCGGATTCTTTTTTTTGAAGACCCTGAAGAGATTCTCGATGACGTCCTCTCCTTCGTCGAAGCGGGGGACTGGATCCTTGTCAAAGGATCGCGGCTGATGAAAATGGAAGAAATCGTCAAGAAAATTCTTGATCGGACTCCGGCATAAACGGATTGAAACAGAATGCTTTATCACCTTCTCTATCCACTGCATACAACCTATTCCTATTTTAATGTCTTCCGCTACATCACGTTCCGGACGATATATGCAGCCATTACCGCCCTGATCATCTGTTTCCTGCTGGGCCCCTGGCTGATCCGGAAGCTTCGGGAATTGAAGATGGGACAGGTCATCCGGGATGACGGCCCTGAAGCGCATCTTTCCAAACAGGGGACGCCGACGATGGGGGGGGTCCTGATTATTTTCGCCGTCGTCGTTTCGACATTGCTTTGGGCCAATCTCACGATCGATTATGTCTGGCTTGTGCTGATGGTAACTCTGGGATACGGACTGATCGGCTTTGCCGACGATTACCGTAAGCTGACGCGTCAGAGTTCCCGGGGAGTCTCCGGAAAGGTTCGGCTGGCCTGTGAAGTGTGCATCGCTCTTCTCGTCAGCGTTGTCCTTTACGCAAAGCCGGGGTTCAATTCCACCATCGCCATTCCTTTTTTCAAGACCGTGCTTCCGGATCTGGGGTGGGGATACATTTTTCTTTCCACGTTCATCATCGTCGGGGCCGCGAATGCCGTGAATTTAACGGACGGACTGGATGGTCTGGCCATCGGACCGGCCATTACCTGCTTCATGACTTATCTGCTCTTTGCCTATTTCGCGGGCAATTTCAAGATTGCCTCCTACCTGCAGATTCCCGGTGTGGCCGGCGTCGGAGAATTGAGCATTTTCTGCGGTGCAATCGTGGGCGCGGGTATCGGTTTCCTCTGGTACAATACCTATCCGGCCCAGGTTTTCATGGGAGATACCGGGTCCCTCTCTCTCGGCGGCGCCCTTGGCTGTCTGGCCATTGTGACCAAGCAGGAGATTCTGCTGGCCATCGTAGGGGGGATTTTCGTGCTGGAAACCTTCTCGGTTATCTTTCAGGTCGGGTGGTTCAAGCTTTCCCACGGGAAGCGCATCTTCCGTATGGCTCCGATCCATCATCATTTTGAATTGAAGGGATGGGCGGAGCCGAAGGTGATTGTCCGCTTCTGGATCATTTCCATCCTGCTGGCCCTGCTGGCCATCAGTACACTAAAACTTCGATAGGATGTTCTTCATGGATATATCAGGACAGAGAATGCTGGTAATCGGCTGGGGAAAAACGGGTGTCGCCTCCGCGCGGTTTCTGATTTCTCGTGGCGCCCGGGTCGTCGTGGCGGATGAAAAAAATCTTTCCCTGGAAAATGACGTACTGTCCAAACTTGGCGAAGATCATGGTCAAAGCGTGGAACTGGCGGATTATGGAATATCGGCGCTGGCCCAGGTCGATGCCGTTGTGCCTTCGCCGGGCGTGCCGCCGTTTCATCCCGTTCTGAAGGAAGCCGTCAAGAGATGTATCCCCGTTATCAGCGAACTCGAACTGGCCTGCCGTTATCTCCAGACGCCCATGATCGCCATTACCGGAACGAATGGAAAGACGACCACGACGAGCCTTATCGGAGAAATACTGAGCGGAAGCGGCAGAAAGGTCTTCGTGGGTGGAAATATCGGGACGCCGCTGGTGGAGTACGTGACCGGGCCGCAGACAGCCGACTGCGCGGTCGTCGAGATCAGCAGCTTCCAGCTCCAATGGGTGGATCAGTTTCACGCCTTTGTGTCCATTCTACTGAATACGACCTGCGATCATGTAAATTATCACGGTTCGTTCGAGGCATACCGGGCCGTCAAGGAAAGAATTTTCAACAATCAGGGAAAACAGGATGTGGCCATCCTGAATGCCGACGAACCGGATTCGGCTGTGCTGGCAGAATCTCTGTCATCACCGGTCTTTTTTTTCAGCACCACAAAGATGGTTGAACGCGGTCTCTATCAGGAAAAGGATCGATTGATCTGTCTCGACGGAGAGGGAAAGCAGGAGTTCTATCCTTTGAGTATGATCCGTTTGCCGGGGGCTCACAACGTCGAGAATGTCATGGCTGCCATTTTAGCCTCCCGGGCCTGCGGCTGCAGTCCGGAAAACGTGATCAATGCGATATCCGGCTTTTCAGGTATCGCCCACCGCATTGAATTTACAAGGGAGATTGGCGGTGTGAAGTTTTACGACGATTCCAAGGGAACCAACGTCGGGGCCGTCAAACGGGCCATAGAAACCTTTTCGGACCCGATCATTCTCCTGATGGGCGGAAGGGACAAGGATGGAGATTTTGAAACGCTGAGCGCCCTTTTACAGGACCGGGTCAAGGCTCTGGTGATTTTCGGCGAAGCGAGAGAACGGATTCAGGAGCGGATCGGCGGGATCGTTCCTACCGTTTTAACGCCCTCCCTGAAGGAGGCCATTGCAGCCGCCCGTCGGCAGGCTTGTGCCGGGGATGTCGTCCTGTTGTCTCCCGGGTGTGCCAGTTTTGATGAGTTTGCAGATTATAAGGCAAGAGGGAGATTCTTTAAGGAAGAAGTGAGGGCTTTTGCATGATCGGCTTTCTGAAAAGATTTTCGCTGCCGGAACTGCCATTTCGCAATCTCCCGGAGGGCGATAAACGACCGGATCTTGTTCTCCTGCTCGTGGTCCTGATTCTGGTGAGCATCGGAACCGTCATGATCTACAGTTCAAGCTCCATCATGGCAGCGGCCAGTAAAGCCAGTCATCATGATGGCTGGTATTTTCTCAAAAAGCAGATCGTTTTTGTCATTCTGGGATTCGGGATGATGATCCTGATGTCCCGGATTCCTTATTCCTATCTGAGGCAGGTAGCCTATCCAAGCATTCTGGTCTGTATCGTCCTTCTTTCACTTGTTCTTGTTCCTCATTTGGGGGTTCGTGCCGGAGGGGCAACGAGGTGGCTCCGGATGGGTTTTTTTTCATTCCAGGTTTCAGAGCTGGCGAAAATCTGTATGATTCTCTTTATGGCTCAGTTCATGACCCGCAAGATCGAATACCGGAAGAATTTTCAGCGCGGGGTGGCCGTGCCGCTGGCTGTAACGGGGGTCGTTCTCTCTCTGATCATTCTGGAACCGGACTTCGGCACCTGCGCCATTATTTCGGTCATCATGCTGTTGATGCTCTATATGGCCGGCGCAAGGGTGGTTCATCTGGGCGCTTTAATGGCGGCACTCATCCCCGTAGGGATCTGGTTCCTGATCCATGAAAGGTACCGCGTGGACAGGTTGACAGCCTTTCTCGATCCATGGAAGGATCCCCAGAAGACCGGGTTTCAGATTATCCAGTCACTCATTTCCTTCGGTTCCGGCGGAGCTTTCGGCGTCGGCGTCGGTGACAGTATGCAGAAGCTCTTCTATCTGCCTGAACCTCATACAGATTTCATCCTGTCCATTATTGCCGAAGAAGCGGGCTTTGTCGGGGTGGTGGTGGTCATTGCCTTGTTCGTGATTTTGATCGTACGGGGGTTCTTTATCGCTTTCAGGGCTCCGGATCTTTTCGGAACGCTCGTTGCCGCCGGCCTGACCATGATTATCGCCCTCGAAGCCGTCATAAATATCGCAGGGGTGATGGGGCTGATTCCCCTGAAAGGTCTGGCGCTGCCCTTTCTCAGTTACGGCGGGACGTCGCTGCTGATGAGCCTGACGGCTGTGGGCATCCTTCTGAACATCTCCACTTATACGGAAATAAAGGAAGAGTCCTGATGACTGTTCGAGTGATCATTGCCGGTGGAGGGACCGGCGGGCATCTGTTTCCCGGTGTGGCAATTGCCGAGGAGTTGCTACGACGAGACAGGGAGAACAGAGTTCTTTTTGTCGGAACGAAGCGGGGGATTGAAAAAAAAGTGCTGAAGGACCTTGGTTTCCGCCTGAAACTGCTGAATGTGGAAGGCATCAAAGGGCGTGGAGTGATGCGGTCCAGTCTGGCCCTTTTAAAACTTCCGGGAAGCCTGATGCAGTCGATGAAAATAATTCGTGATTTCCGACCGGATGTCGTTATCGGCGTCGGAGGCTATGCTTCGGGTCCAGCCGTCATGGCAGCCCATCTGATGGGAATCAAGACCGCTATTGCTGAACAGAATTCCATCCCGGGACTTACCAATCGCATTCTGGGCCGGTTTGTTGATCGTGTTTTCCTCAGCTTTTCCGACGGGGGGAAATGGTTCTCCGCTAAAAAAGCTGCAGTTTCAGGAAATCCGATCCGGGCCGCCTTCTTCAATGGGAAACCGGTTCTTGAAAAGACCGGGGATCAATTTTCCCTGCTGGTTTTCGGAGGAAGTCAGGGAGCTCATGCAATCAATTCGGCGTTTCAGGATGCCCTTCCTTTTCTGCAGCTTTTGAAGGGGTGTCTCCGTATTGTTCATCAAACCGGGGAACGGGATTGTGAAAGCATGGCTGCCGCGTATAGCGCACAGGGGTTTTCCGCCCGTGTTGTTCCCTTCATTCGAGATATGGCAGCGGCATACGAGGCTGCCGATCTCCTCATCTGCCGGGCGGGAGCCACCTCAATTGCCGAGATCACCGCCATCGGCAAGGCGGCGATCCTCATCCCCTTTCCCTATGCGATTGGGGATCACCAGACGGAAAACGCCAAAGTTCTCCTCAAGGCCGGGGCGGCCGTAATGATCCCGGAAAAGGATCTTACCGGGAAAAAACTCGCGGATGAGATTCAGAATTTTTATTCTCATCCCTCCCTGCTTAAGGATATGGAAGCAAAAGCAGCCAGTCTGGGAAACATTTATGCAGCTTCGGATATTGTCGATTCCTGTATGGCCATGATCAGGCTGTAGAAAACTATTTTGTATAGACATGATACAATATATAGTGTATGTATCTGCAATTTATACCACATAAAGTGTGATATGTTTCACACATGAGGGGAATGCCATTGAACTCCATGAAGCTTTTCAGAATAACAGACGTCATGCGCAGAAAGGTGCGCCATATTCATTTTGTCGGCATAGGCGGCATCGGTATGAGCGGGATTGCCGAGGTGCTTCTTAATCTGGGGTATACGGTCAGCGGGTCGGACCTGAGAACTTCGGATACCACCGAGCATCTGTCATCCCTGGGAGCCACGGTATTTCAGGGGCACAAGGCTTCCAACCTGACCGATGTCGACGTGGTGGTCACCTCAACGGCCGTGAGGAAGGATAATCCCGAAGTCCTGGAGGCGCACAGACGCTCTGTTCCCGTCATTCCCCGCGCGGAAATGCTGGCGGAACTGCTGAAAATGAAGGTATCCATTGCCGTATCGGGAAGTCACGGCAAGACCACGACAACTTCCATGATTGCAACGGTTATGGCCAGCGGCGGGCTGGATCCTACCATGGTCATCGGGGGCAAGCTGGGCAGTATCGGGAGCAACGCCCGGATGGGGCATGGGGAGTTTATCGTGGCCGAGGCAGACGAAAGCGATGGCTCTTTTCTTAAGCTTTCGCCATCCCTGGCCGTCATTACCAACATCGACCGGGAACATCTGGATTTTTACCGGGGCATTGAAGACATAAAGGACGCTTTTCTGCAGTTTGCCAACATCGTTCCTTTTTATGGCTCCGCCGTCCTTTGTCTCGATGATCCTCACATCAAAACGATTCTTTCGGATATCAAGCGAAAAACAATCACTTACGGGATGGAGCCGGCGGCGGACTATCGGGCGCAAGAGCTCCGTTTTAATGGAGCCGTTACGGAGTATGAACTCTATTATCGAACGGAATGTCTGGGATCCGTGACTCTTTCTGTTCCGGGGATGTTTAATGTATACAATTCCCTGGCGACTGTCGCTGTTGCGCGGGAACTGGACATGACTTTCCCTGACATACAGCAGGGTTTGAAAAGCTATGTTGGTGTGGGGCGTCGATTGGAAGTCAAGGGAAAAATCGCCGGGGTCACAGTGGTGGATGACTATGGCCATCATCCCACGGAAATCAGCGCGACGCTGGCGGCAGCTCGACAGGTCTGGAAAAATCGGATGATCGTGGTATTTCAGCCGCACCGTTATACGCGGACCCAGGCCCTTTTCCGGGAATTTCTCGGAGCCTTTACCGAAGCGGATCTTCTGATTGTGACAGACATTTACCCTGCCAGTGAGGATCCCATTGAAGGTGTCACGGCGGAGGCGCTTTGCGACGGCATCCGCTCCCTCACGCGCCGGGAGGTTCGCTATATTCCGAATTTCAGCGACATCACCGACTATTTGATGACCGTGGTGCAGCCGGGAGATACAGTGATCACACAGGGGGCGGGAAGTGTCAATTCGGTGGGCGTTTCTCTCTTGAGCCGACTGAAGGAGGTTGAGGATTCCCGTGCTGCATGATTTTTTTATCAAAGAACAATTGAAGTCCTGTGTTTCGGGGGCTGTGCTTTTCGATGAACCTCTGGATCGTTATACCTCCATGGGTGTGGGCGGTCCGGCCGATGCACTGGTGGTTCCGCAGAGTATGGAGGAACTGGTGCAGCTGGTTCGTTTTCTGCGGAAAGAGAACATCCCCTTCCTGACTCTGGGAAACGGAACCAATCTGATTGTCAGAGACGGAGGCTGCCGGGGAGTGGTTGTCGCTCTGCGGGGGCTGCAAAAACTGTCCTGGGCTTCAGACCCGGAAGGAAAGATCCGGGTGCAGGCGGAAGCGGGTGTCCCTCTGGCTTCGATCGTTCAGCTCTGCATCAAAGAATCTCTGGCTGGTCTGGAATTCTGCACTGGCATCCCCGGCAGTGTAGGCGGGGCGGTTCGGATGAACGCCGGAGCATTCGGGAGAGAAATGAAAGACGTGGTAACAGCGATTACCGTGCTGAATGAGCATTTGGAGTTGGAGACGCTTTCCCGCCGGGAGCTTTCCTTTGAATACCGTCGTTTGAATCTTTCCGATGAAGCGGTGATTGTCTGTGCCGAGTTTGCTCTGTGTCCAGGAGAGCGGGAATCGATATCCGCTGAAATCAGTGAAATTCTGGCCTTGCGGAAAAGTAAGCATCCTCTTAACTTTCGAAACGCGGGCTCCATCTTTAAAAATCCTCGCAATCTGCCCGCGGGTCAGTTGATCGAGGAAACCGGCCTCAAGGGGACCCGTCGAGGGGATGCCATGATTTCAGAGAAGCATGGCAATTTCATCGTCAATCTGGGGCATGCCCGGGCCGCGGATGTGGTTGATCTGATTGAGGAGATTAAAGGTCGGGTTGAGAATTGCCGGGCCATACAACTGGAAGCTGAGGTTCATATTGTCGGAGAAGATGGATGAAAAGAGCTTTCACAAGAAAGCTGGAGGCAAAAAAATATCGATTGAAGCGTCGCAGCAGGACGATATTCGTCGATATCTTCCGATCAATTCTCCTCATTGTTGTAATTCTGCTTACAGGTGCTGTGCTGATTTTTGCATTTAATTTTACAATCAGTGCTCCCTGTTTCCGTGTTCGCGAAACGGTTGTCCGCGGGTGCCGGGAGTTGACGGAAAAAGAAGTTCTTCTTCTCGGTCTGGTGAGCTCTTCGCAGAACCTGCTGGCATTGAATGAGAAAGCTCTGGAACGGCGCATCAGTGCCAATCCCTGGATAAAATCGGTGTCCATCGGCCGGGAGCTGCCTGGCCGTCTGGTGGTTCAGATTCAGGAGCGCTCGGTAATAGCCGCGATCAGGCAAGGCTCCAACCTTTATCTGATGGATCAGGAAGGCGTTATTTTCAAGAAACTGGATAAAAATGACGAAAGTGATCTTCCTATATTGACAGGGTTTTATCAGGAGGGCAAATTGAATGAGCTTCTTCTGAAAAACGCAAGGACTTTAATAAATGATCTGTCAAGTTCCAAGTACTTTCCGACTATTGACTCTGTTTCAGAAATTCAGGGTAATGAAGTTTTGGGTATTTCAGTCTTTACCGACAACGGGCTGTGTCTTGTCCTGGGAGTTGATGATTACGGCACAAAATTGCAGCGCCTGTCTCCGATTCTCGAGGATTTGGAAAGACGCCAATTGAAAGAGGGGTTTCTTCGCATTGATTTGAGAAATCCATTGAAAGTAACCGTTTCAAAAAGAAATATTCCTGCTCCCAGAGGACTTTCTGATTCACGGCAGGAATATAAGACATGACCCTGACAGGCGGAAGAGAGCAGGTCAGCGAGGCTTGGAAGGAAAGATTCCGGGGGTTAGTGTGACAATAAGGGAAGAGTCGGTGGCTATGCCGACAACTTCGTTCATTTCAAGACAGGAGAGGATGCACAAGTTCTTGTTTCACATCCTCCCATTATCAGAGAAAGGTGGACAGAGCAAATGGGTATGCAGGGCAATGTCATCGTCGGATTGGATATAGGCACGACAAAAACCTGTGCCATTGTTGGTGAAGTAACCGATACAGGCATTGATATCATCGGCATCGGTTCTCATCCCTCGGACGGATTGAGGAAAGGCGTCGTAGTGAACATCGACAGCACCGTAGAGGCGATCAAAGCAGCAGTGGAAGAGGCGGAACGTATGTCCGGCTGTGAAATCGGTTCTGTCTTTACGGGGATTGCCGGCGGCCATATTAAAGCGCAGAACAGCCTGGGCATCGTGGCCGTGAAGGGGCGTGAAGTAGGCAGCGAGGATGTGGAACGTGCTATCGAAGCCGCCAAAGCGATCGCCATTCCCTTGGACCGGCAGATCCTGCATACACTGCCCCAGAGTTATGTTGTGGACGAACAGGATGGGATTAAGGATCCGGTAGGCATGTCTGGTGTCAGGCTGGAAGCGAAGGTCCATGTCGTAACCGGTGTGGTGACCTCCATCCAGAATATTGAAAAATCCGTTACCCGTGTTGGGCTGGACATCAATGATATTGTTCTGGAACAGCTTGCAGCCAGTCAGGCCGTGCTGAGCGATGATGAACGCGATCTGGGAGTGGCTCTGCTGGACATCGGGGGCGGAACCACGAATATTGCGGTTTTCTGGGAGGGAAGCATCCGTCATACGGCTGTTATTCCCGTCGGTGGTAATTACGTGACCAGTGATATCGCCACCGGCTTGAGAACGCCCCTTAACGAGGCGGAAAAAATCAAAATCGGCTTTGGATGCGCCTATGCGCCGATGATTCCCAAGGAGGAAACCATTGAGGTGCCAAGCGTAGGCGGCCGGGAGCCTCGTGTCGTGTCGCGCCAGATCCTGGGGCGGATCATTGAGGCGCGTATGGAAGAAATTCTGAACATGGCATATAAGGAAATCGTTCGCTCCGGCTATGAAGACGTTCTGGCTGCGGGAGTTGTGCTTGCAGGTGGGACGGCTCTCCTGGACGGCATTACGGAACTGACGGAGCAGATTTTCAATATGCCGGTCCGGAGGGGGTATCCCTCAGGTATCGGAGGATTGACAGATGTGGTTAACAGCCCCATGTATGCGACAGGCGTCGGTCTTGTCCTTTACGGGAGTAAAAACCTGGCCAAGGTTGTCGTGAGGAAGGGCGAGAAGGGAAAGGCGGGGGATGATGTGATCGCGAAATTCAAAAAATGGATATTAGAATTCTTCTAGGGGGGTGTCATGTTTGAATTGTCTGAGTCGGAAAATTTCAGTTCCGCAAAAATCAAGGTTATTGGAATCGGTGGTGGTGGAGGGAACGCAATTAACACTATGATATCCTCCAATCTCAAGGGTGTTGATTTTATTGTTGCCAACACGGACTCCCAGGCCCTCGGGCAGTCTCTTGCGCCTGTGAAAATTCAGCTTGGTGCGGAAATTACCAGAGGTCTCGGAGCGGGATCCAATCCGGATGTCGGAAAACAGGCAGCCCTGGAAACAAAAGATTTGATTCGTCAGCATATCGAAGGGGCGGATATGGTTTTTGTTACCGCTGGTCAGGGTGGAGGTACGGGAACAGGGGGTGCGCCCGTCGTTGCTGAAGTTGCTAAGGAAATGGGCGCCCTGACCGTCGCCGTGGTGACCAAACCGTTCCAGTTTGAAGGCAAGAAGCGCAATGTCCAGGCGGATGAAGGCATCGATGAATTGAGAAAAATTGTGGACACCCTTATCGTGGTTCCCAATCAACGGCTGCTCAGCCTTGGCGGCAGAAATCTTTCCCTCCTTGAAACCTTCAAAAAAGCAGATGATATCCTTTATCAGGCTGTTAAAGGGATTTCCGATCTGATCACAATTCCCGGACTGATCAACCTGGATTTTGCCGATGTGAAAAGCGTCATGTCTGAGATGGGACTGGCCTTGATGGGTACGGGTTCGGCCAACGGGGAAAACCGGGCAGTGGAGGCCGCACAGAAGGCCATTTCGTCCCCGCTCCTTGAGGATAATTCGATCCAGGGTGCACGGGGCGTGCTGCTCAACATTACCGGCGGACCGGATATGACTCTTTTTGAAATCAACGAAGCTTCCTCGCTGATTCAGGCGGAGGCTCACGAAGAGGCCAACATCATTTTCGGGACGGTTGTTGATGAGACCATGGGGGATGAGATCCGGATCACCGTCATCGCCACGGGCTTTGAAGAGGCGGGAAAGAAGAAGCATGGTCTGTCCAACCTGGCTTCCTTCAGCACGAATCGCAGCAGAGATATTGCCGTTCCGGCTTTCATCCGCAAAAGCCAGTCCGGAAACGGCGATCTTAATGTCATAAGGATGGGGCTCATTGATGACGATGAAAATCCCGATCTCGAAATCCCGACTTTTCTGCGTCGACAGGCGGATTAAGTTCACGTTGCATTCGGAAGAATAAAAAAGCGGCAGGACGAAGTCGACGCAGTTGCATCGATCAGGCGTCGTCGAGCCGGTGATGAAGTCCGACGTCGTCAGCCTCGGGAAGGTGGGGAGGTGAAAATCGTCGCACGGGGCAAGCTGGATACGGGGATGTCATGTCATGGATGCAGCAGAAACGGTATGAAAAGCTTCTTGCCGGAGAGAGAGGAACCCGGCGGAAGATCTGGAATGACCAACTGACGGTTTGTTTGGCCTATCCGAATGTCTATCGAATCGGAATGTCCAATCTCGGCTTTCAGACGGTTTACGGCCTCCTGAACAGGCTGCCGGGCTGTCTTTGTGAGCGGATATTTCTTCCCGATCCCACGGAAGGCGATGCCAGCCGGCAAGAGGCACTGGTCAGCATGGAGTCGCAGAGGCCGTTGAAAGAATTTGATATTCTTGCCTTTGCTCTCCCCTTTGAAAATGACTATCCTTATGTCCTGAGAATGCTGGAACAGGCAGGCATCCCGATGGAGGCAGGATCGCGGGACGATTCAGACCCATTGATCATGGCGGGAGGGATTGCTGTAACCCTGAACCCTGAACCGCTGAGTTCGTTTGTGGATCTGTTTCTTCTGGGTGAAGCGGAAGAATTGCTCCCGGAATTCGTGGAACGGTATGATAACGTTCTGAGGCAGGGAAAGAAGCGCGGGGACCGTTTATTTGCCGTTCAACGTGATGTGACGGGTGTTTATGTGCCGGCGCTTTATTCTGTGTCTTACCAGTCCGACGGGACGATACAGGAAATGAAGCCGGCGGATGAGGCCCTTCCCGGAAAGATCCGAAGACGGTGGGTCCGGGATATCTCCGCTTTTGTGACGGAGCAGGTCATCACGACACCGGAAACGGAATTCGGCGAGCTTTTCCTCACGGAAGTAAGCCGGGGGTGCCAGCGGGGTTGCCGCTTCTGCGCCGCCGGTTTTGTTTATCGACCCCTCCGGTTCCGCCGGATGGAGGCCCTGGAAACTTCCTTTATTCGAGGTATTGCCCTGGGTAAAAAGATCGGACTGCTGGGTACAGCGGTTTCCGATCATCCGCAACTGGCTGATCTGTGTCGTCACGTCCTGGGTAGAGGAGGGAGCTTTTCCCTCGGTTCGCTCCGAACGGACCGGGTGAACAGGGAAATGGCTGCTCTGCTCCGGGAATCCGGGGTGGAAACGGTGGCTCTGGCCCCGGAAGCCGGGACACAGCGTCTGCGGGATGTCCTGCACAAAGGGATTTCCGAGGCTCATATCTTTCATGCCGTGGAATGCCTGGTTAAAGAGCGCATTCGCCAGATCCGCCTTTACTTCATGATCGGTCTGCCGACAGAGACTGAAGCGGATATTGAAGGCATAATCGTTCTGACCCGGCGGATCCGCCATCATGCCCTGCAGATTTCAAAAGGAAAACAGCCTTTCAAGCGAATCATTCTGAGCATCAACCAGTTTATTCCCAAGTCCTCAACGCCTTTCCAGTGGCACCCCCTGGAGGATATCCGGATCGTCAGAAAGAAACTTCAGCGGATCGAAAGGGTCCTGCATCGAGAAGGGTCTGTAAAGGTCCTTCACGATCTGCCGAAATGGAATTACATTCAGACCCTGTTGTCCCTGGGCGACCGGCGGGTAGGGCAAATTCTTCTTGAAGTTCACCAGTCGGGCGGCAACTGGTCGCAGGCACTGAAAAAAGTTAATCTCAATCCTGATTTCTACGTTTATCGCAGCAAGGATATTCGTGAAATCCTTCCATGGGATTTCATCGATCAGGGAATCGACAAATCCATGCTGATCAGGGAATATCAGCAGGCTTTATTAGAAATATCTTGAATTCAACGGATAAATCATATTAGAGTTACCGCCATTATTCGTAACTCGGCCTTTTCAGCCGTTCCACGACAAACCCCCATATCACCTCTATAAAGAAAAAGTTGGAGTTTTCAGCAGTAAAAGGGGTATTTGGGCAACAACAGCCCGTGAAAGGCATTCGGGAAGGAATCGCCGAGATTATTGCGGGTCATTTTAAGCTGGAGGTCTTTGATCAACCATATGAACAGACTCTTGCGTGAATCGTTTCTTTTTGTAAGGACGAGGTTTTTGTGAATTGCCTTAGCCAGCTTTTAGTCTTTGCCGTTGGGGGGCAGCGGTATGCCCTTGAACTATCCCGGGTGCAGAGGGTGGTTCGGATGGTTGAAATCACGCCGTTTTCGGGATTGCCTTCGATCGTGGCAGGGGTCGTCAATATCGAGGGGGATGTTGTCCCCGTCATTTCCCTGCGCCGGTGCTGTGCTCTTCCCGAGCGGGGGGGTGAGCTGAGTGACCGTTTGATTTTTGTGACTCTGGAGAGGCGAAAAGTGGCCCTCTGGGTGGATGACGTTGTTGAATTACAGGACAGGAATGAGACTCAATGGATCCCCGCCGAAGAAGTTCTGAATAAACTGACGTATGTCGAAGGGATTGTCAAAAGCGGAGATGAACTCGTGATTCTTCAGAACCCGGAAGGATATCTTTCTCCTGAGGATCACGATATCCTCGATCAGGAGCTTCCACCGTCATAGATAAGGAGTGCATGGATCGGTTTATTTCCGATGAGCAATGGCGGCGGTTGGCGGAATGGATAACCTTTCATATGGGGTTGCACATGCCACGGGAACGCCTGCCTGATTTGAAGCGGCGCCTGTTGTCGGCCGCCCGGGAATTTCATTTCGATTCCATCGAACCGTTTGTGTCCTGGCTGCTCTCCACAAAGCTGACGCAGCGGCAGATTGAAACGCTGGCCAGTCATCTGACCGTAGGAGAAACCTATTTTTTCCGGGAAACGGCAAGCCTGGAGGCCTTGGAAAAATATATTCTGCCGGAATTGATCGAATCGCGGCGCAGCACGCGTTCTCTCAGGGTCTGGAGTGCCGGCTGCGCGACAGGCGAGGAACCTTACACGATTGCGATCATGCTTTCCCGGCTGATTCCGGATATCAGCAAGTGGCAGGTTACCCTTCTCGCGACAGATATAAACGCACGTTCTCTGGAGCGGGCTTCACAGGGAATATATCGGGAATGGTCATTCCGCGGCGATTTCCAATGGCTTAAGGATCAGTATTTTACGCGGACGCTCGATGGACGGTACCGGATTTCAGAAAAAATAAGGAAGATGGTAACCTTCAATTACCTGAACCTGGCAACGGATACTTATCCTTCACTGTACAATAACACGAATGCCATGGACATCATCTTCTGCCGGAACGTTCTGATGTATCTGGAACCCTCGCTGGCGAAAAGGGTTGTCGGGCGTTTCTATCGCGCGCTGATCGACGAAGGGTGGGTCCTTCCCAGCGTAACGGAAGGATTCCACCTGCTCTTTACAAGATTTGTAGCAGTGACTTTTCCCGGTGTCACCCTGTATCAGAAAAGGATGGATCAGCGGGGGACACTGGAAATATACCACCATAGCCGGAGAAATTCGAAAAACGACGCAGCAGTGAAAGGACAGACCGAACTGGGGGAATGGGCCTCCCTGTCAACTGCGGAGCCCTTGCCGTCCGATTCCATCCCGGAGCGGAAGACTGAACCCTCCAGAATGGCGCCGTCCGTTTCTGAATTTCCACCGTCTGCAGCAATGAAAGAAATCGGGGAAGAAGCTCTCCATGAAAGTGCCCTGCGGCTTTTCAAAGAGGGGCGATATAGTGAATGTGAACAAATTCTCACTTCATTGCTTGAGCAGTATCCGGAGAGTTTCCACGGTCAGGCGCTGATGGCCCGTCTTCATGCGGATCAGGGGCGTCTTCCCGAAGCGCAGGAGTGGTGTGAAAAGGCCATTTCAAACAATAAACTTGACGCGGGATGCCATTACCTGCTGGCGGTTATTTTTATTGAACAGCGACGTTTCGGCGATGCGGAACAGTCACTGCATCATGCCCTTTACCTGGACCCTGATTTTGTCCTGGCTCATTTTACTCTGGGCAATCTCGTCCGGGAGGAAGGCCGGAAAACCCTTTCGTCAAAGCACTTTGAACACGCCCTCCTGTTGCTGCAAAACTATCAGCCGGAGGAAATTCTGCCGGAATCCGATGGGGTAACGGCAGGAAGATTAAAAGATATTATTTTAATGGCGGATCTGGGGAGATCAAACGCCCCGGGGGCATAAATTTCGTTGATGCGAGGAAAAAACAGTTTGGCTGAATTCAGAAATCCCACAGATGCCTTGTGGGTACCCGGAGAGGAAGAGAAAGAACGGATTCTGAAGGAACGTGCGGAGATGTTGGCAAAAAAGCCGGAAACTTCGAGAGAATCATCCTTTTTCATGGAGGTTCTGTCCTTTATGCTGGCAGGGGAGCGGTACGCCATTGAAGCCCGTTTTGTCGTTGAGACGATGCCGCTTCGGGAATTGACGTCTTTTCCGGGTTTGCCCTCCTTCATCCTGGGGATTGTAAATGTTCGAGGACGGATTCTTACCGTCATGGATATCAAGAAATTTTTTGATCTGCCTGAGAGCGGATTGACTGATCTCCATAAATTGATCATTGTCCGTTATCGGGAACTGGAGGTGGGTATTGTCGCCGATGTCCTTCTGGGAATTCAGGCACTCGCTCAAGAACGAATGCAGCCATCCCTGCCGACTCTGACCGGCATTCGCGAAAAATACCTTGCCGGGGTGACCGATGAGGGAACGATTGTTCTGCGTGTGGAAAAAATCCTCTCCGATGATCGGATACTTGTCAATGACGAGGGATAAGGTTCTCATGGAATAAAGGGAAAGGAGTAGTAGACGAGACTAATGAATATGAAACTGGGCACAAAACTGTTGACAGGCGGCCTCCTGGTTGTTCTGGCTCCTTTGGTTGTGATTGGAATTGCGTCGGTTTACAAGTCGATGGACAGTATCTCATCCATTGCCTATGAAGAAATGACAAATGTTTCTAACAGTCTGGCCAGTACGATCGATCTGGGGCTGTCGGAGGAACTGCGTCTTTCCCAGGCGATTTCCTTTTCCAACAGTGTAAAGGCTGCCGCGGAGAAGGTTGCGGAGGTTGGCAGAGAAGAGAGCAGGAGTGAAATCGCCCTTGTGGAGCGAGAACTCGTCAGGATTCGTGAAGCCGCTGGAAATCGATATGAAACCATCGTTCTGTTCGGACGGGACGGTATTGTTTACGCAGATGCTGTTCAGGGCAAGGATCACGGGATTGATGCCTCGGATCGGGATTATTTCAAGAAGGCGATGCAGGGGAACTGTAATTTCAGCGATGTGTTCAGGTCCAAAGCGACGGGCCAACTGATTTCTATGACCGCCTGCCCGATATTTTCGGGGAGAACTAATAAAATCATCGGGGTAGTAGGTTGCGCAATTAATGTAGGCTACCTGATCGATATGGTTAATGAGATCAAGATCGGGCAGACGGGGTATTCCCTGCTTGTAAATGAGGAGGGTACGGTGCTGGCACATCCCGACAAGGAAAGCATCCTGAAGCTTAATTACAAAAAGCTCAAAGGCATGGAACGTGTTTCGGAGAAAGCTGCTCTGCAGGGGGGAGGCGTGGCGAATTATGAATTCGAAGGAGAGAAAAAGGTGGCTGCTTTTTCCAACATAAAAACCACGGGCTGGACGGCATTTACAACGATCTCTCGTAGGGAGCTGCTGAAGCCCGCCGTCTTCACCGGGAATCTCATTGCCGTTATCGGTTTCATCTCCCTGCTTCTGGCTGCAGCCTTTTTCTATTTCTTTTCCCGCAGCCTGACCCGGCCGCTGGAGAAGGTGGTTTCCGCGGCGGAGCAGATAGCCGAAGGCGATCTCAGTGTGCAGATTTCAGATGAGAACCGCCAGGATGAAATCGGTATGCTGGCGCGGGCCTTCATGAAGATGACGCAGTCCCTGCAGGAGAAGGCCGGGGTGCTTCAGCAGATAGCCGCCGGGAACCTCACGGTTGAGATGAAGACCCCTTCTGACCGGGATGTCATGGGCAAGGCCTTCGCCGCCATGATCAGCGCCCTGCGTGCCGAGATGCAGAGCATCCGGGAGGCGGTCAATGTCATTGCCTCTTCGGCCACACAGATTTCCGCATCGACGACGGAACTGGCCTCTGCAGCCAGTCAGACGGCTTCGGCGGTCAGCGAAACCACGTCGACCGTTGAGGAGGTCAAACAAACCGCTCATCTGTCGACCCAAAAGGCAACGCATGTCTTTGACAGCGCACAGAAGGCCACGGAGGTCTCTCAGCAGGGCCGCAAGGCCATCGATCTGGCCGTGGAAGGAATGAATTTCATCCGGACTCAGACCGATTCCATTTCTGAAAGCATTGTGAAATTGAGTGAGCGCAGTCAGGCTATCGGAGAAATCATTGCCACCGTTAACGATATCGCGGACCAGTCCAATCTGCTGGCGGTCAATGCGGCCATCGAGGCGGCCAAGGCCGGTGATCAGGGGAAGGGGTTTGCCGTGGTCGCTCAGGAAGTGAGGAACCTGGCGGAGCAGTCCAAGCAGGCGACATCGCAGGTCAGGACCATCCTGAATGAAGTCCAGAAGGCCGTCGGCGAGGCCGTGATGTCCACGGAGCAGGAGATCAAGGCCGTGGAGGCGGGGATGAGGCAGACCTCCGAGGCGGGAAATTCCTTCCGTCGTCTGTCGGATACGATTGAAGAGTCGGCTCAGGCGGCGACCCAGATTACCGCGTCCAGCCAGCAGCAGCTTGTGGGGATGGACCAGGTTGTGCTGGCGATTACAAACATCAATCAGGCCAGCTCACAGAATGTTGCCGGGGCTAAGCAGGTGGAGACCGCGGCTCAGAACCTCCATGATCTGGGACAGCAGCTCAAGCAGCTTATTGATCGATACAGGCTCTAAAAACAGGTCAAGCAGGAAATTCCTCATGGGGTGAAAATTGGCCGGCAAAGCTCTGCATGTTAAACAGGAGTTCGATTGTCTTCCAAAAATTCATATCATAACCCTGTATCCGAAGCGTTGCCTTCATGCAGAACAGTCAAAATCAACGAGTGCAGAAAAAATCCAGCCGATTCCAGCCTATTAATTTTGCTGCATGGCGCTTTAAATCCAATTGAACAATCCCGAGGCTTCCGGATGTCGAATAAGCATAAAACCTTGGCAATTTCTTTATGTATGCATCAGGTCAGGGAAAAGTTATAGCCTTTTTCCCGAAATAATCTTAAACAGGCATCTACGGCAACACAGTCGTAAAAAATCCCCCTGTTCTTCTCGATTTCTTCCAGAGCCAGATCGAGGCCCAGACCGGGACGATAAGGTCTGTGGGAGGCCATGGCTTCCACCGTGTCGGCAACAGAAAGAATGCGGGCCTCGACGAGAATGTCATCTCCTTTCAGATTTCTTGGATAGCCGGAGCCATCTATGCGTTCATGGTGCTGGTAAATAATATCCGCCAGCGGCCAGGGAAAATCCACATCCTTCAGAATCTCGAATCCTTGTCTGGGGTGTTCTTTAATCAATGTAAACTCGATATCGAACAGTTTTGCCGGCTTGCACAAAATCTCCGACGGGACGAACAGTTTTCCGATGTCATGAATGGAACCGGCCATGCGGATGGCGTCGATTTTTTCCTGGGACAATCCCATCTCCCCTGCTATTGTAGAGGCAAGGTCCGCGGTCCGGCGTTGATGACCGGCCGTATAGGAATCTCTCGCCTCTACTGCCGACACCATGACCTGAATGGCACCCGCAAAAGCCTTCTTCAGATTATTGAGGGTAAGTTCAAGGGTCTCCTCTGCCAGTTTGCGCTGAGTCACTTCCGTCAGAAAGCTTACGTGGCATTCCCGTCCCTTGAACAGGGTTTTAGAACCGCTTGTATCAGCGTAAAAAACGGTGCCGTCCTTCCGTAAATAGGGAATTCCGGAGGAAATCTCTCTTTCGCCCCGTACCTGGAGCTCGAATTCGATTACAGCGCAGTCAAGAAAGTTTCTCGGGTGGATGTCCGCTAAACCCAACCGCAGCAATTCTTCCTCGGAATATCCGAGCATCCGGCAGACCGCCGGATTGGCAAACGTAAAACGCTTCGTTTCCATATCGGTGGCCAGGATGCCCTGCGTGCTGCCCATGAACAGCACCCGGTACTGCTCTTCCGACTCCCGAAGCCTGCTCTCCGTTTTGATGCGGTCTGTTATGTCCCTCAGGATCACCTGCAATGCACGCATCCCTTCTCCTGCCAGAGAGGTGACAGTGAGCTCGGCGGTCATTCTGGATCCATCGCGGCGCAGAAAATCGAGTTGATTGTTTTCCATGCAGGAAGGATCGCTGAGGCATCGGTGGAATGACCCCTCGAAGGTTTCCCGATAATCAGGCGCGAGCAGTTCACTGAGTGTCCTGCCCATAAGTTCTGTGGAATCCCGATACAAGAGCATCCGGCGCAGAGCGGGATTGACGATCTGAATGGTCCCGTTTTCAGCAAGAACCATCAAGCCGTCAGGGAGGGCGTTGAACAGTTTTTCCTGGATGACTCGTTCTTCATGCAGACGATGTCGGCGGTGGCGATTGAGCCGTGTGATGTTGCGGACGCGTGCCTGAAGTTCGGCGCGGTCGAAAGGTTTGGAGATGAAATCATCAGCGCCGATTTCAACGCCCTTCCGGCGAACTTCGGCCTCATTCAGGGCCGTTACCATCATAATCGGAACCTCAGCGATCAGGGGGGTCTTGCGGATACGACGGCAAACTTCGAACCCGTCCATCCCCGGCATCATCACATCGAGCAGGATCAAATCCGGATTGATTTTCTTTGCTAATTCCAGCGCTTCATGGCCGTTCGTCGCGTAGCTCAATTCATAATCATAAGATTTCAGCAGGGCGCCGAGCATCCAGCGCTCCTGGGGCAGATCATCGACAATCAGTATCCGGCTGGTTAGATCCATATGGCAAATCCACTTGAATTCATGAATGATCTCTTTCAAACTGTGTGAGGGGATGAAGACAAACTCTCTTTTTTCCGTGATTCAAAATCCAGCCTTTTTTCTCGCAACAAGTCCTTTCCTGGAGAGAGCCTGAAAGAAAAACAGAGTCCGATTTGTTTGAACTGGATTTCGGCTTTGGTAATAATGCTTCAGGACGAGAGTGATGGCTGCCGGAGTTCTGGTGAAGATTATCTTTAAATATCAATATCTTATGTTGATTCATCAACATTCCTTGTTGATAACTTCACCTGTTTCTGTGGAAAGGGCTGCCGAACCTGTAAAAATTAAACGCGGTTTAGCGGATTGCCTAAAAAGCAGGCATTATTCAACCTCATAAGATGACATATTTCAAGTATAAAACAATACGGATTGGTTGCGGGGTTTATACCACTCATAAACTGGGATTGTCGAATATGGGATTAAATGGGATTGCCTGGGATACGTAAAATTGCAGTTGTTCATTTCCATATTTTCGGGCCCGATTGTTTATCGGAATTGTTGATTTCTTATTGACGTATAGATTTGTGTAGATGCGAGTGCTCAGTCGGATTTCTTTCGGCAATAAGCAGCAATGATCATTGAAAAAAACAATATTCTCCCGTTATTCAGGGCTGACGATGTGAATGACTGAAACAACATTTCCGGCAAATACGGCATGAAAGAAAAGGCCTTGAAAAATAAGCGGTAAATTCCAGTTCGGAAATGACATGTCCTATTGAATTAAATCCAGATATTTCATGATGCACTCTACGCACTTATCAACACCGATTTTCCCTGTATCCATAGAAATGTCATACTGTCTTGCATCCGTCCAATCCTTCCCTGTAAATTTATAATGATATTGCTCTCTTTCCCCGTCGCTTCGGGTAATCATTTCCCTGGCCTCTCCTTCTGATACATCATGAAGCTTCTGCATGCGGCCTTGTCGGAAAGTCATGTCAGCATGCAAAAAAATACTGACATGGTTCGGATTGTCACGAAGGACATAAGAGCCGCACCGTCCGATAATAATCGCGGAACGTTCTTTAGCAATGCGCGCTATAATTTCGCTTTGGATTTTGAATAATTTACTGTCTGACAGGCCGCTGATTGGTCTTGGAATATTGGCAACGGGGGGGATTGCATGTGACAGCAGGAATGACCGTAAAAATGAACTTATTTTTTCGTCGTGTGATTCAAGGTCTTCCTTCAATACGGAAAGCTCTTTGGCGGCCTCGTCGATGATTTCACGATCTGCATAAAAAACACTCAGGTTTTTCGCAAGTTGCTTTCCAACATATGCCCCTCCAGCTCCCAACTGGCGGCTGATGGTTATTACCAACGGCGCTGTTTTTTCCATTTTTCCCTCTCTTTCCTCAGGGCCGGCCAATGCGGTCGGGGGTGTTTCATCGATCAGATTTCGGAACAAGTCGACACCGTGTTCAGCGACTTTCCCCTCCTTGGTTTTCTGATAAGGTGCGCTGGTGATGAGTTTGATCCCTTATAGACTTCAGATTGTGAGTATAAGGCAAGCGTTTTTGACGGTCAACATTTAACTGGTATAAAAACAAGTCACAAAATATAACAGAAAGTGTTGTTAATCCCGGATCTGAGAAACTGATCTTTATTCAGGACGATTTTATCCGCCAAGTCCGCTTTTGCGGATGTCGTTAAGGCAGGTCACTCCTTAAGAACTCAATGAGTAGAAGTGCCATAATGAAATGTGCGAATTCCTGAGATACGGGAATGATCCAGTTTTTTCAGCTTGCAGGTTTTTTATTGACATGGATCTGTGGTTTCTCTATTCTGCACTGCTCAAGAAAAATCCTATGAACGCGTTTACAGTCGCTGGAGCCACTGAACGCATTGCCTTCATCATTCAATGACCAGAATTCTGATCGTTTACCATTCACAGACCGGACACACAAAGCAGATGGCTCAGGCCGTATTTGAAGGCGCGAAAGCCATTGCGGATGTCGAGGTTAATTTAAAGACAGCCGCCGAGGCCACCTTAGAAGACCTTTTGGCATGTGATGGCCTTGCCGTAGGCACGCCCGAGAATTTCGGCTACATGTCCGGAATGATCAAGGATTTCTTTGATCGGACGTATACAGGCGCACAGGGAAAAGTCTTTCGCAGGCCTTTTGTGATCTTCATCAGCGCAGGCAATGACGGAACAGGAGCGCTTCGCGCGATTGAACGCATCGCCCTTGGCTACAAATTCAAAACGGTCTTCAAACCGGTCATCGCCAGAGGAAAAATCACAGAGGAAATCCTCGAACAATGTCGTGAACTGGGCGGAACGCTGGCCGCCGGGTGTTCGATGGGGATTTACTGATCTTGTTCCACATCGACACGATTGACAGGGTTTCCTGTTTCCTCGCGCATCACGTGCTTTGGCCGCATTTCCGGGATTCTGCGCCGTAAAGTCCCACCGGACAGGGCTGGTAAAATAATTTGTTTGTTACTTGCTGATTTTATTTAAGATATTTATTGACTTTTTGCTCAATGGCCTATACATACTGGTTCAGGTCTTTATGTACTGTGTAACTGCCGTGGTTAGTGAAGAAAAACATTTCTATGGAGGAGAAAGGTCATGAACAAAGGTGATTTGGTTGAGGCAGTAACAAAAGTTGTCGGGAAAAAGAAGTTGGCGCAGGAGACCGTTGGATGTGTTCTTGATACAATGACAGAAGCCCTTAAGAAGGGCGAGCCCGTAACACTCATTGGCTTCGGTACGTTTAAGGTAATGAAGCGATCAGCCAGAACCGGGCGAAATCCGCAGACAGGGAAACCGATCAAAATCAAAGCTAAGAAGGTCCCCAAGTTTACGGCTGGTAAAAAGCTGAAGGAAGCTGTGGCAAAAAAATAATATAGGCTGTTTGAAAAAAAGGGCTTTCCATGTTCATTGGACTGGAAAGCCCTTTTTTATTCCTTCTGATTTCAACAACTCACTGTGCTGGTAATTCATTCAAAACTGCTGCCTGAAGCGCCCTGTTTATCAAAATAGAAAGTTGAATTACGCGCTACCCTCAGGGAGTTGAGTCCTATCCTGAAGCCGTCCGGAATCGAATCCTCTTTCCCCACGAAATCAGGATTGAGTTTTATAAAATTTTCTTACCGGCTAAGTAAGGGAAGATATGGCCCTGTCATCAAATTTTGGATCATCCTTTGTCCCCAGATATTGCTTTGATAAGAACATGCATGCCCTGGCATCGCCATTTATTGCCGCATTCCATATCCTTTTCCGGTTCTCCATTTCGCGGAGCAATTCCTGACGCCTTGCTTCCATCCGCTTCGCTTTTCTGGCTTGTGACTTCATCGCTACCCCCATGATTGGAATCGAATAGTTTCAAACGTTTAGATCATGGTTCTGAAACCTGTTTTTTATGGGCAGTGCATAATCAATTATTATTATGATAATTTAAAACGCTTGAGACGCAATACCTGTCGATTGCGGGAATTATACCAGTGATAAACTGAAAGATGGTAATTCGATACGGTTGGTCAGGCTATTATGATCAAGCTGTTGTAAAGTCTCGAAACGATCCATCATATCATTTCCATGTTCCGAAAAAAGCTTACAGATGGCCAAACAAGCCCGTATTGAGGAAGCAATATACGGCACACAAGCATCATTTGCATTCACTGTAACCGCATATACGGCAAACGGCGCAGCCGCCTTCGTGCTCCACAATCCCGCCGCACTCCGGACAGGCGCCCTTGATCACGGCAACGCTTTCGCTGACTGCGTCATAGCCGTTTGCCTCCATATGAGACTGAATGGCTTTTGCCACGGCGTCGGCACAGGATAAAATCTTGTTGTCGCCAAATCCGGAAGGGGAGTGACAGGAAATGCCCTGCAACTGCTTGATTACCTGCCTGCCTGAAATGCCGCTGCGCCAGGCCAGGGAGACCATGCGTCCGATGGCTTCGCTCTGGGATGCCGCGCAACCACCGGCTTTCCCCATTGTCGTAAACAGCTCGAATAGACCGGAGCTGTCCTGATTGACCGTTACATAAAGCGGTCCGCAGCCGGTCTTCATTTGATAGGTCCAACCCTGCAATGCCTTCGGACGCTCACGTTTGACAAGCTTACTTCCCTCGGGCATGCTTTTCTGAACAGGCTGTTCACGCTCTTTTCCCGTCGAAAGGACCTGGTTGTCCCGGGAACCGTCACGGTAGATCGTGACTCCCTTGCAATCCAACTGATAGGCCAGTCGAAAAACCTTGGCAACGTCATCGATGGTTGCCGTGTGAGCAAAGTTGACGGTTTTGCTGACGGCGTTGTCCGTATACTTCTGGAAGGCAGCCTGCATGCCGATGTGCACTTCCGGAGATATGTCATGAGCCGTTACGAAAACAGCCTGGATGTCCTGCGGAACCTCGTCGAGATCACGAATCGTGCCGCGTTCGGCAATCTTCCGCATCAGTTCCTTCGAGTAGAACCCTCTTTCTTTTGCCATGGCTTCAAAAAAGGGATTTATTTCCAGCAGGATATCATTGTCCATCACCTGACGTATGTAGGAGACGGCAAAAAGCGGTTCTACGCCGGATGAGGCGTTGGCGATGATGGAGATGGTTCCCGTTGGCGCGATGGTTGTGACGGTCGCATTGCGAATTGGTGCTTTTCCCTGTTTGTCGTACAGGGACTCCTTGAAATTCGGAAACGGACCCCTCTTCTTCGCCAAAGCGTGCGACGCATCATGACCTTCCGTGTTGATGAATTTCATCACTTCTTCGGCCAGTTCGAGGGCCCGGTCGGAATTGTAAGGAATGCCGAGCTGAATGAGCATATCGGCCCAGCCCATGACACCCAGACCGATTTTACGGTTGCCGAATGTCATCTCCGCAATGATGGGCAGGGGGTACTGATTGATTTCTACGACATTATCCAGGAAATGAACGGCAAGATTGACGACGTCGCGGAGTCTTTTCCAGTTGACTTCACCGTTTATCACCATCTTTCCAAGATTGATCGATCCCAGGTTGCAGGATTCATAGGGCAGGAGTGGCTGCTCTCCGCAAGGATTCGTTGATTCGATCACTCCGATATGGGGCGTCGGGTTGTCGCGGTTCAGGCGGTCCAGAAAGACGATTCCGGGCTCGCCGTTTTCCCATGCCTGGGCAACAATCCGGTCGAAGACCTTTCGGGCATTCAGGGTTCCGATGACCTGACCGTCCCGCGGGTTGACGAGATCATAATCCTGATCCGCTTCTACGGCGGCCATGAAGACTTCTGTCAGCCCTACGGAGATATTGAAATTATTCAACTGGTGCTTATCGGCCTTGCACATGATGAAATTCATGATGTCGGGATGATCGACGCGCAGGATGCCCATGTTGGCGCCCCGGCGTGTGCCGCCCTGCTTTATGGTTTCCGTTGCGACGTCAAAAACCCGCATGAAGGAGATTGGACCGCTGGAGATTCCCGTCGTCGTTAAAACCACGTCATTGGCGGGGCGAAGGCGGGAAAAGGAGAAACCGGTTCCGCCGCCGGACTTGTGAATCAGGGCAGTGAATTTGACGGCGTCAAATATGTCCTCCATGGAATCGCCGACGGGAAGAACAAAACAGGCGGATAGCTGCCCCAGTTCCCTTCCCGCATTCATCAGGGTCGGAGAATTGGGAAGAAATTCCAGGGCGGTCATCATCCGGTAAAACTGGTCAGATAGTCCGGCGGTATCTGCCTGATCATTGAATATCCGGTCCGCGGCGGCAATCGTATCGGCAACCCGTTTGAACATCTGGGAGGGTGTTTCCAAAGCGTTTCCATCCCTGTCTCGCTTCAGATAACGTCTTCCCAGAACCTTGATCGCATTATCGGTCAGTGAAGAAATATCTATGCTGGAAGTTCTTTTTTTCATTTCGGAATCGCTCCTTGTGAATTGCAGAATCATTATTGTTCTAAAAGTACAACATCTTGTGTGAGGGGCCTTTATTGACAACAATATATGGAAGATGTCAAGGGGAATTTGTGCTTCTCGAATTGTTTAAAGGTGTTATCTCATCCGCCGATTTTCTGTTGACAGGAAACGGCGCTTTCCTTATCTTTTATGCTTGAAGTAAGAAGCCCTTATCAAGTTTGTTATTGCAACAGGCATTGCACCGGTCGGATTCAGAAAAGAAATTCAGTGATCAGGAGGATGAAATCGATGTCCAAAGACATGCTGGAAAAGGGAGCCATTGTTCAGAGGGATAAAGAAACTTTTGCCATCGCTCCGCACATTCCCGGAGGAATTATCGACCCCGCGGGGCTGAGAAAGATCGCGGATGTAGCTGAGAAATACAACGCGAAAGCGCTGAAGATCACTTCCGCCCAGCGCATTGCCATCGTGGGAATCGACCCTCAGGATATCGACGGCGCCTGGGCGGATCTGGGAATGTCCCCCGGAGCAGCCATCGGCCTCTGTGTCAGAAGCGTCAAGATCTGTCCCGGCACCACCTTCTGCAAGAGGGGGCAGCAGGATTCCGTGGGTGTAGGGCTGAAACTGGACGAGATCTATCACGGCATGCAGCTTCCCTGGAAATTCAAGATGGGTGTCTCGGGTTGTGTTAATTCCTGCGCGGAACCGGCGATCAAGGATGTGGGCCTGATCGGAACCCCCAAGGGCTGGCGGCTTCTGGTCGGCGGATGCGGCGCCGGAAAACCCAGAATCGGCCAGATGCTGGCAGAGAACCTGTCCGATGAAGAGGCTCTGTCGCTCATCGAAAGGGTTGTGAACTACTACAAAGATCACGCCAAGAAACAGCGCCTTGGCGAGTTTATCGAAGAGATCGGCTTTGATAAGTTCAAACAGGAAGTTTTACCCTGAAAAGAAGCATAGTTCCGACGCCGACGGATATTCCACGCACCGCCGGCGTCGGAATCATTTCCCGGCCGGATTTTTCTCCTTTTCTTTTTTCTATCTGACCACTGCCGAATGGGTAACAGTTTCGACGAACTCCGTCGGAAGCAGTGCTTCCCCTTTTTGCTTGCCATAACCGGTCCTTTTATCCGAGAGTTTATTATGATCAGCGAAGTTTCCTCCGGAGGAGCATGATGCCGGACCACGACAATAACCCCCTGCGCAGGGAAACCCTGTGCTATGAAGAATTCGGCAATCTTTACCTCAATATAACGAACCGGTGCAGCGCCCGTTGCATCTTCTGTATCCGGAATTTCAGTGACGGTGTTTACGGTTACCGACTCCGCCTGTCCCGGGAACCTTCTGAAGAAGAGATTCTGCGGGAGCTTGAACATTTCGACCTCAAGAAATACGGGGAAATTGTTTTTACTGGTTTCGGTGAACCGACCTGCCGGTTGGACACGGTTCTGCGCATCACGGAATGGCTGCACAAAAGAGGAATTCCGGTTCGGCTGGATACCAACGGGCACGCGGCACTGATGTACCCCGGAAGGGACGTCGTGGCGGAATTGAAGGCTGCGGGTCTTGATGCCGTATCCGTGAGCCTGAATGCCGAATCGGAAGAGAAGTACAACCGGTTGTGCCGGCCCGCTTTTGAAGGATCATACCCTGCACTTCTTGAATTCACGAGAAAGGCTGTCATGGCGGGCCTCCGAACCCGCATGACCGTGGTCGAACAGCCGGGTATCAACATCGGAGAGTGTGAAAGAATAGCCACCGGGCTGGGGGCTGCCTTCAAGGTAAGGTAATTTTGGGAATGCCAATCTGATCGAGGAGGAAGCCATGTCGGATTTATTGTTTCCTGTTCCGGAATCGTGGGCGAAATCGGCCTGGATAGACAACGATGTCTACCGACGAATGTATGAGCAGTCCATCAGTGATCCCGAAGGATTCTGGGGGGAACAGGCCGGGCGGCTCGATTGGTTTCAGCCCTGGATGAAGGTAAAGGAGGGGTCATTTGACGGCGATGTCCGCATTCGGTGGTTCAGCGGCGGAAAGCTGAACGTCAGTTATAATTGTCTGGACCGCCATCTTGTCGGACGCGGGGATCAGATTGCTCTCCTCTGGGAAGGGGATGACCCGGCGGTGAGCCGGTCTCTCACCTATCGCCGGTTGCATGAAGAGGTGTGCAGGTTCGCCAATGTAATGAAGTCCCTGGGGCTCCGACGCGGAGATCGCGTAACCATCTATCTGCCGATGATTCCCGAGCTGGCTGTGGCCATGCTGGCCTGCACCCGGATCGGCGTGGTTCACTCCATCGTGTTTGCCGGCTTTTCGCCTGAATCCCTGAGAGAACGCATCCGGGACTGCCAGGGGAGGGTGGTGATCACCGCCGATGAAGGTCTGCGCGGGGGCAAGCCGCTCCCCTTGAAAGAAAATGCAGATGAAGCCGTGGGAAAATGCCCCTTTGTCGAAAAGGTGATCGTGGTGAGGCGTACGGGAAGTCAGATCCCGTGGACGTCGGGACGCGATTTCGATTGGGAGGGGCTCATGCAGGAAGCTTCCGCCGACTGCCCGCCGGAAGAGATGGATGCCGAGGACCACCTTTTTATTCTCTATACCTCCGGGTCCACGGGAAAGCCCAAGGGCGTGCTTCATACCACTGGAGGCTATCTTTTGTTCACGGCCATGAGCCACCAGCATATCTTCGATTATCACGATGGCGACATCTACTGGTGCACTGCGGACATCGGCTGGGTGACGGGACATAGCTACACCATCTACGGGCCGCTGGCCAATGGGGCTACCACGGTCATGTTCGAGGGCGTCCCCAATTACCCCGACTGGTCCCGCTTCTGGAATGTTGTGGACAAGTACGGGGTCACGATCCTCTATACCGCGCCGACGGCCATTCGCGCCCTGATGCGCCAGGGTGACGAGCCGGTCCGGAAGACCTTCCGAAAAACCCTGCGGCTTCTCGGCACCGTCGGGGAGCCCATCAATCCGGAGGCTTGGCTCTGGTACTACAATGTCGTCGGAGAAAAACGCTGTCCCATTGTCGACACCTGGTGGCAGACGGAGACCGGCGGAATTCTGATCACACCGCTTCCCGGCGCCATGGCCCTCAAACCGGGTTCCGCCGCCCGGCCGTACTTCGGAGTGAAGCCGGCCATCATGGATTCCGAGGGCCGTTTCCTGGAGGGAACTGGAACGGGCAATCTGGTGATCACCGAGCCCTGGCCGGGGATGCTGAGGACGATTTACGGCGATCATCAGCGGTTTCTCGATACCTATTTTTCGACATACAAAGGGGTCTACTTTACCGGCGATGGAGCGCGCCGGGATGAGGACGGCGACTACTGGATCACGGGGCGGGTCGACGATGTCATCAACGTATCCGGGCATCGTCTGGGAACCGCGGAGGTCGAGAGCGCACTTGCCGCCCATTCCGCCGTAGCCGAGGCGGCGGTCGTCGGATTTCCTCATGAGATCAAAGGGCAGGGCATCTATGCCTACGTGACCCTGAAAACGGATCGGCAACCTTCGGATGCGCTGCGGAAAGAGCTTGTTTCGTGGGTGAGAAGGGAAATCGGGGCAATCGCCGCACCGGACTTTATCCAGTGGGCGCCCGGATTACCCAAGACCCGGTCGGGAAAGATCATGCGGCGGATTCTCCGCAAAATCGCCGCCGACGACATCGCCGATCTGGGCGATACCACCACCCTTGCTGAACCGGCAGTGGTTGACGATCTCCTCAAGGGGCGGTTGGCGGCAGCATGGGAATAAATTTTTTTGAAAAGAAGGTTTTTCAGAAAGATACAAAACATGGGAAAGAGACAAAGGCCTGTACTGAGTTCGTCTTTACGACGGAGAAAGGAAGAACGGTTTTCCAGGAAAAGCGCGGATATCACTGTTCCGCTGAATCCTGTGAACAGGCGGCGGGTCATCCGCGAGCTGCAGGCTGCCCGGATTGAGCTGGAAAAGAAGGATCAGGAACTGATGCGAGCCCCATCAGAACTGAATGCTTCACAGGAAATGTTCCGGGATCTTTACGATTTTGCACCCGTGGGATATCTGAGCCTCAACCGCGGCGGGGCAATATGCAGGATCAATTCTTCCGGCGCGGGTCTTCTCGGGATGGAGCGTATCCTGCTGATCAATCGACGATTCGCTTCTTTCGTTGCCGATGAGGACCGTCCCATCTTCGATGCTCTCCTTGCTGGAATCTTTGAGAGTAAGGAAAAAGCTGCGTGTGAAGTGACGCTGCTGAATGTGGAAGGTTCCCAAATTATTGTGATGATCGAGGCGATGCTCTCCAAGGACGAAAAGGAATGTCATGTTGTGCTGGAGGACATTACGGAGCGGAAAAAGATGGACGTGGCTCTGCGGAAATCGGAAAGAAAGTACCGCACCATTTTTGAAAACACCGGCACGCCCATGGTTATTGCCGACGAGAATACGATCATCCATGAGATCAATTCAGAATTCGAGCATCTGTTTGGTTATTCCAGGAACGAATTAGTGGGATGCAGTTGGGAAAAGCTTGTGCTGAAAGAGGATCTGGAACGGTTGATGGGATATCATGAACAGAGAAGCATCGATCCCGAGGCGGGTCCCAGGAACTATTAATTGAATTTCACCGGGAAAATATCAGGGCAAAGCTGGGCTTGAAGAATAAAAAAGGGAACTTGTGGGTGCTGCTGCGTTCCTTTTCATAAACAGAGACCGCAGCGATTCATTTCATTATGCTTCAGATCGTGAGGAGTCACTCTCGTCTCTGAAAGGATAAAGATCCGTCATTAATCCCATTTGATAAAGATCCTGGCATAAACGCTCCACTCCCTTTCTCTCCTGAGCCAGGTATGTGTTGAAAATTAAATTGACTGCCAGAAGCTCCAATCCCGTGGGTGTGATATAATATTCGTCATGACCTATCCGTAAAAATTCACCACGGGATTCGTCATCCCATCTCAGGAGGGGTTTGATGATCGCTTTTACGGCGCGGTGATTTCCCCTCAAATACTCGTTCGCAATATAACGACTGGTACTTAGAAATCTGCCTCCCATGATTGTTCATCCTCTTCGACATTCCAGAAAGAAAACCGCCTGATCCGCCGTCAGGCGCGAAATGGTTCCCGAGTTCCTGCCTTCATCTTCCATCATATTGCAAAGAAGAGCCTGTCTCCTGTTTATTCCACCGATCTTTCTCGTCCGTTAAACTGCCGATCGTCTCCCTCTCTTCCCGACGCCTTCCTTTTCCTTTGGATTTCTCCTCACTGTTTACTTCAATCCTGCTCTATAATAACGCGTAATCAGGGAAAGTTAAAAAAGTATGAATACTGAATATATACGGAATGTGCCTCAGGTAAAAACTGTAATTTTGAAAGAGGTTCGGTCAACCTGACCGGTTGATCTGTTGGGGAACAAGACGATGCGGCTTGATATGGGGAGCCATTTCGAAGACGGAGGCAGGACCAAGACATTCATAGGCATAAATACTGACAATGCCAAATAAATGAAATTCTTCTGACTTTCCGGATCACTTCATGATATCAAGGGATCATGAATAAGTATCCCTTGAAGTCGGAGCTGTCCGATAAATTTCCATTTCATAGCCTTGTCGTGCGTCCCATATTTCCAAGTGAGTGGGACGTCCGGGACGGGTTCATGTCAGAGCACCATTAGCTGGGATTAAAATCTTTGGTCTGTTCATCGATCCGCTATTTGGCCACGATGCAGGATCATTGGTTGGCCTTCCATGGTGGGCCATTATTTCAACAATTGGAAGACTGCTTGGAACTATTCTTCTGAGTGTCAGCGGGAATTGTGCTCGAAACAATAAATATTTGACGTTGCTGGAGATTGTCGCTGTAAGCAGCATTCTTGTGCTGGCGGGATACCTGTATCGGGACAGGTTGCTGGAGCTGTTGAGAAAAAGCAAATAACGGCAGGAGCGCCTGGTGAAATGCAAAAGTGGTTTTGCAGCATTCATCAAGTCTTCGTCGAGGGGGGGGAACATTCCCATTTCTTTGTAGATTGGGCGTACGATCTTCCGGATATCCGGGAGTTTTTTGTAAAAAAGAACCGTTCCCAGGAGGCAACAGGTCCCGCAAATTACGAGTGCTGCAGGCGCCCCGATATGTGATGCCATCAACCCTGTAAAAAGGCTTCCGAAGGGAGCGACGCCCATAAATGAAACAGCAAACAGGCTCATGATACGCCCTCTCTTGTCTTCTTCAACAATCGTTTGAAGAATTGTATTGCTGGAGGCCATTTGTACCATGAGGCCGAAGCCGATTCCAAACATCATCAGTATTGAAAGCAGAAGAACTTTCGAGAGGGAAAAAATGATCACGCCGATTCCGAAGAGTCCGGAGGAGAAGACGATCAGCCTGCCCAATCCGATGACTGATTCCCGCGATGCAAGAAACAGCGCTCCTATCATGGCGCCTACTCCGGCAGCTCCTACGAGGAATCCCCGGGTATGAGGACCGCCCCCGAGGATATCCCGGGCGAACACAGGAAGAAGCACCGCATAGGACATTCCCATGAAGCTCATCAAGGAAAGCTGCATGAGGATGTATCGAATAGGAATGGAGTTGCGAACGTAATGATATCCTTCTTCCAGCCCTTCCTTCAGATAAACTCGTCGAGATCGGACGATCCTCGTGGGAATTTTCATGGCCAGCAGGGCGGGGATAACGGCGAGGAAGCTGATCGCATTGATTAGAAAACAGATTCCTTCCCCGGTGAAGGCGATGATCATTCCGGCCAGGGTTGGTCCGATGAGTCGGGCGCCGTTGAAAAAAAGGGAGTTTAACGCAATGGCATTTCCCAGATCTTCCTTACGTTCCACCATTTCAACAACAAAGGATTGCCTGATGGGAACATCGAATGCATTGACGATTCCCAGAAATAAACTCAAAATAATAAGATGCCAGACGGTTATGGCCCCGGACAGTGCAAGAACTGCAAGAATGGAAGCCTGAACCATGGCGAGACACTGTGTAGCGATAACCAGATGGTATCGATTCCATCGGTCCGCATAGACTCCCGCGACAGGGGACAAAATGAAAGAAGGTATCTGGCTGGAAAAGCTTATAATTCCGAGAAACAAGGGAGACTCGGTCAGGCGGTACACCAGCCAGCTCAAGGCGAGCTGCTGCATCCAGGTGCCGATGAGAGAGATCCCCTGACCAACGAAAAAAAGACGGTAATTCCGATAACGCAAAGCCCGCATAACGAATTTCATTTGCTGGCTTGGTATTCTCCTGCTCATTGTTGAAAATTTGCGTCAGGAAAGATTGCCTTTACAGATCCTGACACCTTCCTGTTTACTATTGCTTCTTGAAACATTCATCACGACCCCTCCTTTTTGATGCTTCCGTTCCTGAAAAACAGCGGAGACAGGTAATGGACGGCAAGACCGGCCAGAAACCCGTAAGCCATGTTTGTTGCCAGGGAAACAAGCAGGGTTGTCCCCAGAGGAATCAGGTCCTTACCGATGGCTACATCCCTTGCGAATTTCATGAGTTCGATCCCGACCATGAACATCATTGCGCCGATAATGGCCCCGGGAAAGACGGAGAAAAGGCCGGCGATGGACGCGGACAGGAACAGGCCAAGGAAAATTTCGATAAGTCCCTCGATAATGTTGGCTCCACCCGTGCGCGCCCCGAAATAGTATTGCCCGGCCAAGCCGCCCGCGCCATGGCACATCGGCATTCCCCCCAGAAAAGGCAGAATCGTGTTCATGATTCCCTGATTCCAGGAAAGCTTTCTTACCGTAACCGTTTTATTCGGCCAGTAGGCTGAGATGAGGGCGGCTGTGGCGATGGTCGCGTTGGTGATGGTCAGGGGGAGCTGGGCAAAACCGGCCAGAAGCAGGGTATCCCAGACCTCCTGAAAGGTGAACGTCGTAAAAGGTGGAAGCTTGAAACCCGGTGCGGCGATGTTTCCGAGTTCTCCTTTTACGGCCATGACGACAATTCCCAGAACCATCAGAACCACAGCCGCCGGTGCATGACGATTTTTCCGCAGAGCAAGAACGATCAGGATGGAAATGATGCCGAGAATCCAGCCTGTAGACAGCAGTTTCGCCGCTTCGACAGCCAGCATAAGTCCCAGCGCCACCTGAATGCCACGAATGACGGAAGGCGGCGTCACTCTGGCCAGCCGTTCCACCAGGCCTGTGACCGCGAAGAGCAGCCAGATCAAACCCATGCCGAAACCCGAGGCGTAGATCATGGAGGGAGTCCATTTCTGCGCGATGGCTGCCACAGCCAGCACCTTCATCGGTTCGATGGGCATGGGAAGACGGTAAACAAGGCCGGTGACAATGTTTGCCAGTCCCATCATGACCAGAAAACCGGCCGGATCGAGGCCGCAGACATAGATGTAGCCGATGGCCAGGGGGAAGAGGGTTCCGAAATCCCCCATTGCTCCTCCCAGTTCGCGAAGATTGAATTCAAATGATTTGATCTTCATATTCTGTCGGGAGTCCTTTGATATTTTAGAGACAAGCTGAGAAGAAACCCGATGAAAGGAAGAATCGATATGGATTTCAGAGCGAAGGGCACCCCGAAGGAATCGGCGATCACTCCGAGCAGCGTGACACAGAAGCCACCCGCTCCAATAGCGAAGCCGACCATCAGCCCGGAGGCAATGCCGAGATTGCGGGGCAGCAGACGTTGGGCCATGACGACGGTGACCGTGAAGGTGGAGATGAGGATCATGCCGAGAAGGCCGAGAACGGCGAACAGGAAAATGCCCCGGGCAACGAAAATAAGGGGCAGTACGATGGAGGCCAGGAGCATGGAAAGGGTCAGGTAGCGCTGATGTCCCCAGCGGTCGGCCAGGGGTGAGCCGCCCAGTGTGCCGAAAACCCCGCCCATCAGAAAGACGGACACGAGCGCCCCGGCATGAAGGGGATCTCCCTGGAGATAGTCTATGTAATAAAAGGGAATGTAACTCATCAGCCCCATTTGAATCCACGAGCGCATCATCACGATGCCGACGAGGATCAATAGGGATAAGTACGTTGTTCCGGCTATTTTATGAGGAGTTTCCTGAGCGGGCTTTTTGTCGACCCTGCCTGAGGTAATTTTATCCCAGTAAAAAAAGAGGATTACCGGGAACAGCAGGGAAGGCAGCATGATTAAAGGCAGTGAGGAAAGACCGAAATATTTAACAACGAAAATCGCGATCAGGGGTCCCAGGGCGAATCCCAGATTTCCGCCCACTGAAAATATGGCCATTCCTGTAGCCCGTTTTTCCCCTGTAAAATAATAGGCGGTCTTATATCCTTCCGGATGATAGGAGGCAACCCCGAGTCCGCTGATAACGACCAGCCCGAGCACGACAATGTAGCTTGACGGTATGGCCAGGAGGGATAAACCGAGCCCGGAGCAGAAACATCCCAGGGGCAGGAGGAGAGGTTTGTCCTGTTTGTCCGATAGAAAGCCGAGCAGAGGCTGAATCAGGGAAGAGGTGAAATTGGCCGTCATCAGGATGACGCCGGTCAGGGTGTAGGAGAGGGAAAGGCTCTCTTTAAGGAACGGCAGTATAACAGGCAGCGCCCCTTGATAGATATCCGTTACCAGATGGCCCAGAGAAAGAAGAAGGAGAATCTTGAAGTTAAATCTTCGCATTGCATATTAACCTCATTCGCCTTCAGGTCAGATCTCTTAAATAAGGTTTGAAGAATCGATGAATGACTGAAAACAGGATGATGCTCAGGGTAACCGCGCAAAATACGTGCAGGGAAATGCCGGTTATGGCGACTCCGAGAGCGGTGCCGGCTGCCGGCGGATGCTCCGTATCCGTGACAACCATGGTGAAGATCGAAGTCCCGACGGCGAGAGAATAGACCAGAAGCGAAGGAATCAGCGTGGGGTGGGGAATCAGGGAAAACAGAAATCCGCAGGACAGTCCCACGACATGTCCACCGATCACGTTCCATGCCTGGGCGGTTATATTGTCCGGCATCGTGAAAACAATGAAAGCCGTGGCGCCGATCGAAGCGATGATGATGGCGTGTTGCAGAGTAAGCAAATAAAGGACGATAAACACAGCCAGCGTGGCAAAGAGGCTCTGCAATATGTAGTGCCTCCAATAGATTCTGAACTCTTCGGCCATCTTATTCAAAGATCGTCTCATCTGTATTCTCCACCTTGATCATTCAGGTCGCGCCTCAGGGCGATTTCTTTGAGGTAACCAATGAGTAGGTCTGTAGCACATTCCAGGCTAAAGTTCCTTTATTTTTCTTCAAAAAGTAATCGGATAATCATGCGTTAAAGCCGGGACAGGGATCAGGAAATAAGATATCCACAAGATGTCCGGCGGGCGTTCTTCTCCGGCATGCACAGCCGCGGTCAAAAGTGTTGTGCCTTGACACGCTGATCTTCCTTGCCTATACTTAAAAAATCGTCATAAACAGGGCTTCCGCATGGGGCCCTGTCAATATAACAGACATTTCAAGAATTTGCCGGCTCTCGTAGAGAATATTTCCGGGAGCCTCAGCGTGTCAAAAATCAGGGAGTCAACGTTGAAGTTAAGCCCGGCCGTATTCACCACCTATTTTCAGGGTGAGAGTGCCAAAAGCAATATCCGGTTGCTTATCCGATTCATTTTCTTCCTGGCCATCATGATCACGTTTTTCAGTGTCGCCTTCCATTTTCTCATGGCCTATGAAGGGCGGGAGCACTCCTGGATCACAGGTTTTTACTGGACGCTCACGGTAATGACTACCCTGGGTTTTGGAGACATCACCTTTTCATCGGATCTGGGGCGCGCTTTTTCCATACTGGTGCTTATGTCGGGGGTTTTCCTCATTCTCACCCTGCTTCCCTTTACCTTCATCAAGTTTTTCTATGCACCATGGATCGAGGCGGAAGCCAGAAACCGGGCGCCCAGTGAACTGCCGCGTGAAACGAAAGACCACGTAATCATCACTCACCACGATCCGGTGACGGTGGCCCTGATCGAAAAACTGAAAGATCACAGGCAGGACTATGTCCTTCTGGAGGAGGACTTCCAGCGCGCTCTGCAGCTTTACGACGCGGGGTTTCGCGTAGCTGTGGGGAACATCGACGATCCCGAGACTTATCGAAAGGTGTGGGCCGACCAGGCCGCCCTGATCGTTGCGACCAACCGTGATGAGATCAACACGAATATCGCTTTCACTGTTCGCGAACTGAGCGAGACCGTTCCGATCGTCACGACCGCTGATTCTCCCTATTCCGAGGACATCCTGCAGATGGCCGGAAGCTCGAAGGTGCTGCAACTGTATGACATGCTGGGGCGTTCCCTGGCGACTTGGACGATAGGCGGCGAATGCCGGGCCAATATCATCAGCCGGTTTGATGAGTTGATCATTGCCGAGTTTCCCGCCCTGGGCACTCCTCTGGTCGGGAAAACCCTGGCGGAAAGCGCACTGAGAGAAAAGTTCGGGGTGACCGTGGTGGGGATCTGGGAACGGGGCAAATTTGATATTCCCCATGCGGGAAGCCTGATCAGTCGCAACAGCGTTCTGGTTCTGGCGGGTTCGGAGGAAAATCTGGCCGCCTATGACGAAATCTACGCCTTTTATCACATCTGTCAGCTTTCCACGAACCCGGTTCTCATCGTCGGGGGCGGCCGGGTGGGATGCACCATTGCGGAGCAGTTCAAGGAGAGGGACATGCCCTACCTCATTATCGAGAAGAATCCTCGAAGGCTTCAGGAGGAAATGAATTATGTCGTAGGGGATGCCGCGGATATCCGGACCCTTCAGAATGCCTGGATCGAGGAAGCTTCCGCAGCGGTGATCACGACCCATGACGATGCCACGAACATTTACCTGACGAAGTACATGCGGAGTCTGAGGCCGGATATGCAGCTTCTCAGCCGGGCGAACCTGGACCGCAACGTGTCCACGCTGCATCGTGCAGGCGCCGATTTCGTGATGTCCTACTCTTCCCTGGGAGCCAATGCCATCTTTAATTTTCTGAAGAACGAGGAAACCCTGATGCTGGCCGAAGGGCTGAATATTTTCCGTATCAAGGCACCGGAAACCCTTGTGGGTAAGAGCCTTGCCCAGTCAGGAATCCGGGAGCGGACAGCCTGTTCCGTCGTTGCCATGAAGATGGAGGGGGTCATGATGATCAATCCCGATCCGAAGATGCCGATTCGCCGAAATGCCGAATTGATCTTGATCGGTGATTATGAAGGAGAACGGAAATTCCTGCAGTGGGACGAGAATGAGTAAAGAGGGGGAGACAATGAGAGAAGATCTGGTCACGCGGACGCAGAGGCTGCTGGCGCCCTCCCTGGTTATCCACTCCGACATCGTCGTCAAAAGGGGCCATGGGGTTTATCTTGAGTCGGTCGACGGCAAACGGTATCTTGACTTTACCTCCGGTCTTGCCGTTGCCAATGTGGGGCACAGTCATCCGAAAATCGTGGAGGCCATCAAAAAACAGGCGGAGGAACTGGTGCATGCCGGGTGCATGTTCTATTACGAGCCCCTTGCCGAATATCCGGAGAGACTCAAGGAGGTGACGCCGCCGGGACTTGACCGGTTTTTTTTCAGCAATTCCGGAGCGGAGGCCATCGAGGGGGCTCTCAAACTCGCTCGGTATTTCACGGGTCGGCAGGGCATTCTGGCCTTTTCCGGGGCCTTCCATGGAAGGACGTACGGAGCGCTGTCCCTGACGGCATCGAACGCGAAATACCGGAACCGGTACGCCCCTTTACTTCCTTCCGTATATCACGCTCCTTACCCGTACTGCTACCGCTGTGACATTGGCCGGGAACCGGAAACGTGCAGCCTGGAATGTTTCGGTCATGTGGAAACCCTGCTGAATCGGCTGATTGCTCCGGAAGAGATCGCCTGCGCCGTCATCGAACCGATGCTCGGAGAAGGGGGATACGTAGTGCCGCCGGCCCGGTATCTGAAAAAACTCAGGAAACTCTGCGACCGGGAGGGAATCCTCCTCATTTTTGACGAGGTTCAGTCGGGAATGGGCCGGACGGGGAGATGGTTCGCGTCGGAACACTTCGGGATTGTTCCCGATATCATGACCCTGGCCAAGGGGATCGCGAACGGCATGCCCCTGAGCGCCGTCGTGTCATCGGGCAGGATCATGGATGGCTGGGCGCGGGGAACGCATGGCACGACATTCGGCGGCAATCCGGTCTCTCTCTGTGCGGCAGCGGCGACCCTCAGGGTCATCGAAGAGGAGAGACTCCTGGAGAATGCAGCCGTCGTGGGCAGTAAAGCCCTGGAACGGCTGGAGTCCATGAAGGATCGGCATCCCGTAATCGGCGACGTGCGGGGACGGGGACTGATGATCGGGGTGGAGTTTGTCCGGGAAGGGAAGGAGCCGGACCGGGCGACTGTGGAGAAAATCATGAAGACCTGCCTTGATCGCGGCCTTCTCCTTGTTGAGTGTGGAGGGGACAAGAACATTCTCCGGCTGATTCCGCCGCTTGTCATCACGAGGGAGGAAATGGACCACGGGCTGGACATTCTTGAGGAGGCGATCGTGAAATCAGCATGAAGAAACAACGATTGATCATCATGGGCGCTGCCGGAAGGGACTTTCACAATTTCAACATGACCTGCCGGGACAATGCTGATTTTGAGGTCGTTGCCTTCACTGCAACCCAGATTCCCAATATCGGCGGAAGGCTTTATCCTCCGGAACTGGCCGGCCCTCTTTATCCCGAGGGCATCCCCATAAGGCCGGAAGAGGAACTGGCGAATCTCATCCAGGAATTTCACGTCGACCAGGTTGTCTTTGCTTACAGCGACGTTTCCCACGAGCATGTCATGCACAAGGCTTCCCTGTGCCTTGCTTTGGGTGCGGATTTTGTCCTCCTCGGGCCGGAAAGGACCATGCTGGATTCGTCCCGGCCGGTGATCTCGGTCTGCTCCGTCCGGACGGGGGCGGGCAAAAGCGGGGTGACGCGCTATATCGCCCGCCTTCTCAAGGAACTGGGCAAAAGGCCGGTTGTCCTGCGGCATCCCATGCCCTATCTGGATCTGCGGGAAGGGAGGCTGCAACGGTTCGGCTCCATGGCGGACGCGCGGGCCTGCCATTGTACGATCGAGGAACTCGAGGAGTTCGAACCGCTGGTCAACGCCGGGATCATCGTCTATGCGGGTGTCGATTACGGAGAGATCGTCCGGAAGGCCGAAGAAGAGGCCGATATCCTCTTATGGGACGGGGGAAACAACGACCTGCCGTTCCTGCGGCCGAACCTCGAAATCGTGGTTTTTGATCCCCATCGGGCCGGTCACGAACTTTCCTTTTATCCAGGGGAAGCCAACCTGATCCGGGCCGATATTGCCGTCATCAACAAGGTGGATACCGCAACGGCGGAAGCCGTAGAGGCGGTGGAAGAAAATATCCGGCAACTGAATCCGACGGCGAAGATTGTTTTTACAGCTTCCCCGGTTTTCCTGGACAATGCCGAAAGCCTGCGGGGCAGACGTGTGCTGGTCGTCGAGGATGGTCCCACGCTGACCCACGGGGGGATGTCCTATGGAGCGGGTGTCATTGCAGCGAGAAATGCAGGCGCCGCGGAGTTTGCCGATCCCCGGCCTTACGCGAAAGGCTCCCTCCGGGTAACCTTTCAGGAGTATCCTCATCTCGAAACGGTTCTTCCCGCCATGGGTTACTCGGAGAGGCAGATGGAGGAACTGAAGGAAACCATCGAGGCGACACCCTGTGATGTCGTCGTGATCGCCACGCCGGCGGACCTTCAATGGCGGCTGGCCCTGCGGAAACCCGCGGTCCGGGTGACTTATGAAATCGAGGAAACGGAGGAAAAACGGCTGAAGCACGCAATCGAGGAATTTGTCGGGCATGGGAAATAACATCAGCATCATCTCCCTGGGTGGCAATGCCATCCTGAGACGCGGTGAGCGGGGCACCGTCGAGGAACAGTTTCGCAACGCCGATGCCTGCATGGCCGAGGTGGCCGGAATGCTTGCCTCGGGGCGCAAGGTGGTCATTACCCACGGCAACGGGCCGATTGTGGGAAACATAGTCATCCGGGGAGAGTGTGCGGGAAACACCATTCCTCCCATGCCGCTTTATTACTCCGATGCCGATTCCGAGGGCGGAATCGGGTTCATGATACAGCAGACCCTGTACAATCGACTCATGATGATCCGCGAAGTCAAGGAGGTGGTGACGATCATCACTCAGGTCGTCGTCGATGCTGACGATCCGGCCTTTACACACCCGACCAAACCCATCGGTCCCTACTACCGGGAAGAGGAGGCGGAGGTTCTGCGGAAGGAAAGGGGATGGACGCTGGTCGGGCAGGCCGGCGGCTATCGGCGGGTGGTGCCTTCACCGAGGCCGAAGCGGGTGATCGAGAAGGACGTCATTCAACGGCTCGCACTTGAAGGCGTCGTGGTGATCGCCGCCGGCGGTGGAGGTGTGCCGGTGGTGGAGACATCCGAGGGAATGCTCCGGGGCATCGACGCCGTCATAGACAAAGACTTGACGACGAGCGTACTGGCTACGGAAATCGGCGCGGAGAACATCGTCATTCTGACGGATGTGGAGCGGGTTTATCTCAACTTCGGCAAAGCAGAACAGAAGGGTATTGGTCATGTAACGCTTCGGGATATCAGAAGATTCCATGAGGAGGGTCACTTTCCGCCGGGAAGTATGGGACCCAAGATCGAGGCGGCGATCCGCTTTCTCGAGGCCGGGGGAAGGCGGGTCGTCATCACCCTTCCCGAGCGGATGGGAGCTGCGCTGGAGGGGAGGGCGGGAACGACGATTATCCCCGGTCAGGGACATCTCACGGCATGACGCCGGCCGGCAGGTCATGTTCAACTGAGTGAAGATTTCGGGATAACGGTTGAATGGGAAGGTTTTTGCCTTAAAAATTTGTTTTTGCGATGTCTTTTTGTGTGGGGAAGCATAGGTCCGACCGGACTTCTCTGTAACCAGGAACTGTTCAATCGATGCGGAAAACTTTTGGAGGTGCCGGATGATCAGATCATTGAGTGACAT
>Ga0123335_1000476_pt1 | contig 68263 bp, 51 predicted proteins | sample BiotimSIPDNA_2_FD_89707 | JGI IMG/M metagenome (GOLD analysis project Ga0123335, IMG submission 89707) | Anaerobic biogas reactor microbial communites from Washington, USA - Biogas_R2 time_0 SIP DNA | ecosystem: Engineered > Bioreactor > Anaerobic > Unclassified | place: Washington, USA... | reverse complement strand
TGTTTTCTGATTATTCCCGCGCCGTCTTATTCGTCCTCTTCATCCTGCAGCGCGTCGTACCCCTCTTCTCCCGTCCTTATCTTTATAACGTTTTCAACGTCATAGATAAATATCTTGCCGTCACCCATATTGCCGGTATAGAGCGCCTTCTTGACCGTATCCACCACAGTTTCCGTGGGGATCTTGCAAACGACGATGTCGACCTGAACTTTAGGAAGAAGTCTTGTCTTTACAGGCGCGCCGCGGTAGTACTCCGTGTGCCCCTTCTGCATACCGTAGCCAAGAACGTTTGTTACAGTCATACCTGTTATGCCGATCTTGTCAAGGGAGGTCTGCAGCTCGGTGTACTTATCCTGATTTGTGATGATCGTGACCTTTGTCATCTTTGCGCCCGGGCGAGCACGGTTTACGACAGGGACAGCGGCCTCAGGTGATACCGCACGGGAGACTGTACCGGCTGCCGCGACCGGCGGCGCCGCCGCGGCGGTGTCTCCGTTTCCGCCGCCGGAAGCCAGAATAGGAGCCACGATAGCGAAATCGGGATAAGCGGAGTTGCCGTGTTCGCCGATATCCAGGCCCTGGACCTCTTCTTCATGACTGACACGGATTCCGACAGTCTTCTTCAAAGCGAGCCAGATTACAGAGGATGCGACAAACACAAAGGCTCCGACAGCAATAATACCGAGAAGCTGTTTTCCGAGGAGCGACAAACCGCCGCCGAAGAACAAGCCGTCGACAGTTGAAAGCCCCGTCACGCCTTCCTGGGCGAAGAGACCTACGCAAAGCGTTCCGAAAACGCCGCAGACCAGATGGACTGAGGTGGCGCCGACAGGATCATCGATCTTTGCCCTGTCAAAAAGGATTACCGCAAACACGACTATTACTCCGGCAACAGCACCGACAATGAGCGAGCTTGTTACGCTGATGTAGGCACAGCCTCCTGTTACGGCGACAAGGCCGGCGAGACATCCGTTAATAGTCATGCCGAGATCCGGCTTTCCTATGAAGATCCACGAAGCTGCCGTTGCCGTAAGAACTGCCGCGATAGCGCCTGTGTTTGTCGTCATGAGTATATGCACGACGTCTCCCGGGCTCTGAAAGCTCATTGTGGAACCTGGGTTAAAGCCGAACCATCCGAGCCAGAGTACAAAAAGACCGATAACTGCAAGAGACATGCTGTGACCCGGTATCGCCTTCGGTTTTCCGTTCTTATCATATTTCCCGAGCCGAGGTCCGAGTATCATCGCTCCGGAAAGAGCCGCCCATCCTCCGACCGAGTGTACGACCGTATCACCCGCGAAATCCAAAAAGCCGAGGTTTGCGAGCCAACCGCCGCCCCATATCCAGTGACCGACGATCGGATAGATAACAAGGGTCAATACAAAGGAAAACACTATAAAGGAGATATACTTTACACGCTCTGCGACCGCTCCGGATACTATTGTCGCCGCGGTCCCGCAGAAGACCAGCTGGAAAAAGAACTTTCCCCAGAACGGCACGTTCGGCGTCAGAGTATCATTATAGAATTCAAGGTTGGAACTGCCAAGGATAAAGAGATTCTTCGTGCCAATGATCGGATTGTCCCCTCCGAACATCAACCCCCAGCCGAGCAGCGTAAATCCCAGCGAGGATACGGCAAAAACTATAAAGTTCTTTGACAGGATGTTGACCGCGTTCTTTGATCTTGCCATGCCCGATTCGACCGCCGCGAAGCCAAGGTTCATAAAGAATACCAGCACGGCCGCCAGGAGCACCCATAGGGTATCGACTATCATCGTTTGATTCATTGATTATTCCTCCCTGACAAAAATTTGAGGCGTGGAACTTATCACGGCATCATAGATACCCATGACAAATCACACGCCTTTGTGCGCTCGGATTTTGACGCTGGAACGGTGCTGTGCTATCGGATAAAACCGGTGTACCGGCAGGACGGCACGCGCCTTGCCGGCGTTCTTCTGAAGTCTGCAGGTACTGCGCTCAGTTCCGGGATAATTACACCTGCCTCTCCGATCAGACTCTGTGAAAAAACAAAACAGCAAAGGCGCTGCGGGTTGTCGCCCTCAGCGCCTTTGCTGTTTGGCTACAATATAGCAATAACCGGTTTGTTTGTCAATAAAAAATTCAGATGTTCAAAGTAATAAAGTTTTTTGGGATCGGGATATGATCGGCCAATTTGAAAAGCGTGCCGGAGCCGGGTATTACGAGCCTTGCGAAATATTGACTGTATCGCAAATGTACTATACAATATATACAAAATCCCCTGCGGACGGAGGCATATGATTGAATAAAATCATAGAGGTCACTAACCTGAGCAAATCATACGGAAACGTGCATGCGCTCAAAGGGCTGAACTTTTATGTCGAGTGCGGCAAGCTTTTTGCTTTCCTCGGGCCGAACGGCGCGGGTAAATCCACCACCATCGACATCCTCTGCACTTTTCTCAAGCCGGACGGCGGCACGGCTGTTATCGACGGCAACGTCATCGGGAAAGACGACGACGCAATCCGTCAATCGATAGGCGTCGTATTCCAGGACGGTATGCTGGACGATCTGCTCACTGTCTGGCAAAACCTGTACATACGGGGCAGGTTTTACGGGTTGGAAGCAAATACACTTAAATCCAGGATAGACGAGGTCGCCCGCACCATGGGTATAACCGATATCCTGAAACGACCCTACGGCAAGCTTTCCGGCGGTCAAAAGCGCAGATGCGACATCGCCAGAGCTCTTCTGAATAAGCCCAGGATACTTTTTTTGGACGAGCCCACAACGGGACTTGATCCCCAGACGAGGAAGAGCGTATGGGATACGATAAAGATCCTTCAAAAGGAAGACGGTATGACCATTTTCCTGACAACGCATTATATGGAGGAGGCTGACGGCGCCGATTTCGTGATCATAATCGACGACGGAAATATCGCGGCCAAGGGAACGCCTTCAGGACTCAAAGAAACGTATTCGACCGACAGGCTTATCCTCGCGTGTACCGATTTGGAGCGTGTGGCCGGCATGCTCAACGCGAGAGGTCTGAAGTTTACCCTCCGGTCGGACAGGGTGGTCGTGTCCGTTTCTTCCACTCTGGAAGCGCTGCCCGTACTCGAGCAGGTGAAAGAATTTATATCAAGCTTTGAAGTCAGGACAGGCGACATGGACGACACTTTCATCGCCGTAACCGGAAAGGAGATCCGGCCATGAACAATTTCGCAAGAAGAAATCTCCTGGTTTTCTTTAAGGACCGGGCCACCGTGTTTTTCTCGCTGCTGGCCGTTTTCATTATCATCGGACTGTATGTCCTGTTTCTCGGCGACGTCTGGTCATCCGGCTTCACCGGCATGAGCGGAGTTCGCTATCTGATGGACAGCTGGATCATGGCGGGAGTCCTCGCGGTCACTTCGGTCACCACGACGATGGGCGCGTTCGGCACGATGATAGATGATAAATCCAGGAAGATATCAAAAGATATATACGTTGCCCCGCTCAGCAGGAGCAGCATAACGGGCGGCTACATAGTCAGCTCGTTTGTAATCGGTGTCATAATGAGTCTTATAACACTTGTGCTTGCGGAACTGTACATCGTTTTATACGGCGGTGCTCTGCTCGCTCTCTCCGCTCTCCTGAAGGTCCTGGGGCTGATCGTTTTCTCTACGTTTGCGAACATGTCACTGATACTGTTCCTGGTCTCATTTTTCAGAAGCAACAACGCGTTCGCCTCGGCAAGCACGATCATCGGCACACTTATCGGCTTCCTGACGGGAATATATCTGCCCATCGGGCAGCTGCCAACCCCCGTCCAGTGGGTGATCAAGCTGTTCCCCGTCTCCCATTCGGCGGCGCTGTTCCGGCAGGTCATGATGGCGGATGCCGCTTCGGCCACTTTTTCGGGCGCACCTGCCGAGGTAGTGCGGCGCTTCAACGAGAGCATGGGCGTGTTCTTCAGTCTCGGCAAAACCGAAGTCACGCCCCTTATGAGTATAGCTTATATGCTGATATCCGCGGTCATTTTCTACACGCTGGCGGGGCTTAATCTCTCGCGAAAAGCAAAATAGCCCCATCGGCAAATCGCACAGCCCGAATTACAATAAAACTCCTGACGGCGTCATCGCACTCAGGAGTTTTGTCAGGTTTAAGCTGTTTCAAGCGGCATTGGCATTGAGATAATACCCGGACATATTTCCGTTTATTTGCACTTTAAGTACAGGCAAGCCTCTCCGCTCTTCATAAACCCCATCCGCTCGTAAAGAGATACGACAGGTCCGTGGTCGATGGAGGTGCTGACATGAACGTACCGTATACCCTTCTCTTTCATCAGACCCGGACCATAGCTGATCAGGCCGGAGGCAACGCCGCGGCGGCGATACTCCGGCAAGCGGGCGATGGGTTCAAGCAGCGCGCTTTTACTGTTCTCATCTACCCACCGGGTAATAAAACCTGCAAGCGCGTTCGTCGCAGGATCTTTCGCAATATACTATAGCGCAAACCGCAATGATCCGCTTTGTCGTCAAACGCGCCGCCGTGAGCGGCTATGCTAATTTTTCGACTGTCGGATCTGGTAATATTTTTCGATCTTTTTGCAATTTGTCTTGTATACAAGGGGCCGGCTTGGTATTCTAATAAAAGACATTATTCGCAATAACGGATAACAGTATATCTCTTAAGAAGCTGTAGTGAGATGGAAATCGGGGAGGAAAGCGATGTCACTCAAGGTTCTGGCGGTTGACGATTCTGCAACCGATCGGATGATCATTAAAAGCATGCTGGGTGATTATGTTATTCTGACTGCCGGTGACGGAGCCGAAGCTCTGCTCATGCTGGAAGAGCATGAGGGAATCGATATAATGATACTCGACCTGAATATGCCGGTCATGAACGGGTTTCAGGTCCTTGAAGCCGTAAAATCGGACGACAGATATAAAAATCTGCGCACGATAATTCTGACAAACCAGGACGAACTCGACAATGAGATCAGAGGGCTGCAGCAGGGCGCCGTTGATTTTATCAGGAAACCTATTCATATGGAATCCCTGAAATCCAGGATCGATGTTCATGCCGCGCTGATCCATGCTCAGAAGGCGCTCGAGAAGCGTTATCAGAAGTTGACGGCGACCTTCGATCTGGTATTAAAGCAGGTGCCGGTCGGTATAGCGATCTCCTACGGGAAAGACGCCAATTTTCTGGATAATAACAAGTTTTTCATCGTAAACCATGCGTTTGAAAAGATAACCGGAAGAACGGAAGAAGAACTGTTAAGTCTGGGATGGAAAGCGATAACTCATCCGGATGATCTGGAAAGAGAACTGCAGTACTTCGATAAACTCAAATCCGGCGAGATAGACAGTTACTCGATCGACAAGCGTTATATCAGGCCCGACGGTTCTGTCGTATGGGTCAATATACTCAGAGCTCCGTTTGAACTGTCCGAAGACCATGCGTTCAATCATATTACGGTTGTAAAAGATATCAGCGAAAGAAAAGCGATGGAAATGAAGCTTGTGGAGAACGAACGCAGCAAAGCGGTACTGCTGTCAAATCTTCACGGCATGGCATACAGATACAGCCTAGACAGCATTTGGACAATGCAATACGTCTCGGCCGGCTGTTTTGCTTTGACGGGTTATCATCCGGAAAGCCTTATCGGGAACAAAGATATAGCCTATGTTGACATTATTGCCCCGGAGTATCGCGAATCCCTCTGGGAAAAATGGACCGGCGTCATTGCCGAAAAAAAACAATTTAAGCATGAATACGAGATAATAACGGCAGACGGAACGAGAAAATGGGTGCTGGAACTCGGTCAGGGGGTATATGACGAGGAGGGCAGGGCCGAAGCTCTCGAAGGTTTCATTATAGATATATCCGATCGCAAAGATGTGGAAGATAAGCTCGTATACTCGAACGAGCATGACGACTGGACGGGGCTGTACAACCGGCACCATCTGATCGAAACTCTGAACCGTGATTGGAAAGCCCGCTCACCTGAAAAAAGGGCTCTTATCAGCATCGACCTGAACTCACTGTATACATTGGGCGTAACGTACGGATTTCTTTACAGTCAGAACCTTATCAAGGAATTTTCCGGCACGATCGCGGAGTTCTGCCGGGATAAGTGTATGCTGTTTTCGTCTAGTGAGTACTGTTTCGTATTGTATATAAAGGGATACGCAAACAAGGATGAACTTGTTGATTTTTGTAAAGCAGTATCCGGCGTACTTGCCCCTCTGCTCACTGTTGAGAGGATCAATGTCGGCATAGGTGTCCTGGAAATAAATGAGGAAAACAGGAGTGACGTTGTAACCGCGCTTAAGAATCTTTTCATGGCTGCCGAGGAAGCCGCCCATTCGGGTGACGACGAGAACAATATCCGCTTCTATGACAAGAAACCCGAAGAACGGGTCTACCGCAGCGAAGTTCTTCAACACGAGATGGCGCTGGTTGCCGCAGGCGAGAATCGGGAGAGGCTGTTTTTGCAATATCAACCTATTCTGGATCTGCGGCACAACGCAGTTTGCGGGTTTGAGGCCCTGGCCAGATATAACAGCGAGAAGCTGGGGCTCGTATCGCCCCAGGAGTTCATACCAATAATCGAAAGGACAAAGCACATCATTCCGATCGGCAGTCTCATAATTCAAAAGGCGTGCGAGTTCGTCCTGAAGCTGGCGCGCAGCGGATTTGATAAAACCGACATATCGGTCAACATCTCCGCCGTACAGCTGTTATCCAAAGGCTTTGTCGAAGACACGCTCGATATAATAAAAAGAATGAAAGTCGATCCGAATCGCATACATATCGAGCTTACAGAATCGGTCTTCGTATCAAACGTTGACGGCATCAACAGGATCCTCAACAGGCTTGGCGAATACGGCATAAAAAGCTCCATCGACGATTTCGGCACAGGCTATTCCTCACTTTCGAGGGAGAGAGATCTGGACGTAGACTTCCTGAAGATCGACAAATCTTTTATCAGCAAACTCATGCACCTGAAAGAGGAGGAGGCCATCACGGGCGACATCATTTCGACGGCTCACAAACTGGATCTTTGCGTGGTCGCCGAGGGTGTCGAACACGAAAAACAATTGAATTATCTGAAAACATACGGCTGCGACAGAGTACAGGGATTCCTGATAAGCGAGCCGCTTAACGAGGATGAGGCGATCGAATTTCTAAAAACCGGAAGGGCGCTCGGATACGCCTGCGGCAGAAAAGATCCGGCCAGTTGCGGCTCCGAGCCCTGAAACGGCCACACACCGCCCGGACCGGCGCTGCCGCGCCGCGGCCGGGGTGCGATGTCAGGAGCGCGGGTCCCTCCTTGCGGCAGATCCGCAGATCTCAAACGTGTGCACGATGCAGCCGGAGCCGATCTGTCCCGGCACCGGTTTTTTATGCTCTGACGCGAAAAACCGGGGGCCTTACGGCCTGCCCCCGATGAAACCGCATCATTATCCATTCTAATGAGATACATAACTCATATCAATTTGACTTATGCTGCACAAGTCGGTAAAATTAATATGAATCAGTATGTCAGGAAAGGAATCGACAATCATGCGCTATTCAGGCGTGACCGCCAAAGGCATTATCACACCGATATTTAAGTGTGGAGATAATCTGACAGACGGCATAATCGAAAGCATTATGACGTCTGTCCGGAACGAAGGCACGAGCTTGAGCGACGGGGATATAATCGGGGTCACCGAGGCGCTCGTCGCCAGGACTCAGGGCAATTACGCCACCTGCGAACAGATAGCCCTGGATATTCGCGACAAGTTCGGCGGCGGCACAATGGGCATCGTCTTCCCCATCCTCAGCCGTAACCGCTTTGCGGTTTTGCTGAGAGCGATCTCCATGGTACCCGAAAAACTCTACGTCCAGTTGTCATATCCCACCGACGAAGTCGGCAATCCTCTGGTAGACAGAAATCTCTTCGATGATTCCGGCGTTAATCCCGGCTGCGACAGCTTTACCGAGGAGGAATTCAGGGCGATATTTGATAAAAACTCAACAATTCATCGTTTTACGGGCGTGGATTATATCGAATACTATAAAAGCCTTAATCCGAATATTGAGGTCATTTTTTCCAATGATCCGACTTATATCCTGAAATATACGAAAAATGTGCTAAACTGCGATATACACACCAGGTTCAGAACACAAAAACTCATAAAAAAGGCGGGCGCCGAAAAGAGCTATAGGCTTGACGAGATCCTGACGTCGCCTGTTCGGGGCAGCGGATACAACCCCTGTTACGGCCTTCTCGGTTCAAACAAGGCGACAGAGTATAAAGTCAAGCTGTTTCCCAGAGACGCCCAGGCCTTCGTCGACGAACTGGCTTCGAAGCTGCATGCGAGGACCGGCAAAAAGATCGAAGTTCTGATCTATGGGGACGGCGGTTTTAAAGACCCCGTAGACGGCATCTGGGAACTGGCGGATCCTGTAATATCACCCGCGTATACGAGCGGGCTTGACGGAACGCCCAATGAGCTTAAAATAAAATATTTTGCCGACAATGAATTCGCTTCTCTGTCAGGTGAAGAGCTGGCGATCGCGATGAAAGAGCAGATCAGGAAAAAAGACTGCAGCCTGGTCGGCAGTATGCAGTCGCAGGGCACGACACCCAGACGAATTGCCGATCTTGTGGGCAGCCTTTGTGATCTTGTCAGCGGCAGCGGCGACAGAGGGACGCCGGTCGTTTTGATCCAGGGGTATTTTTCAAACTACGCAAGCGAGTGAGCCGCGATTCTTCAACTCTATATATTTCTCAAAAAGGACCGGTCGGAAACGGCCGGTTCTTTTTGCACCGCGCTGCAGTATTATGCGGTTCACTGCTGCCCGCATCCGTCTTTTACCATACGTGGTCTTTCTTCATTTCCTCGTCCGTTTTCAGAAAATACCTGTACGATATCGCGCCGCCCCTGTCGGGCACAGGGTCGTCAAACGTTACGTCGACGTGATAGTAGCCTCCGTCGACGTAGACAACGTTCCACGCGTGCAGGCCGTATTCCCCTGTTCCCCCGTCGGCAAGACCGGGAACAAAGTAACACTCTATATCCTCGTAACACATCAATATGTAGAACAATTCCGCATACGCCTGGCAGACACCGGTGCCGTTCTTCAGAAGCCCGTGGAAAGCGTAAGTTTCGTCTCCGTATTTACCCGACTCATACTCCGTGTCATACTTGTAGTTGACTACCATATAATCATGCACTGCTTTGACTTTCTGCCTGTCTGTCATTCCGGGTGTGATGATCTTATCCAGGATCGCTCTCATCGCCGCGTCGTAGTCTTTTACCTCCTTCGACACGTAGCTCTCGACAGCGCTCCGGTTAAATATCAGCCCCTGCAGTTGCAGATATACGGAGTACTCGATCCGAATACTGAACGATTCGGTCTGATAATCGTATTCCGAGTATGTGCTGCCCAGGTTCACATACTGGGTCATGTATTTGTCGTCACCTTCGAAATATTCGTCGTACGCCTCGTTTGCGAGCCGTATCTCGAACTCCGGCACCAGGTTTATCGACGCAGTATAAATCAGAAAGTACAATTCGTCCGCAGTTTTTAACCTCATCTCCCGGGAATAAACGTCGGTCCATACGGGCACCGCATACTGCGGCCCTTTATCATCCTCCTGTGATCTCAGTTTCTCAAGCAGCGTTGTGCTGCTGTTTTTAAGTTTGGCGGACAGCGCGGCTTCGGATATCAGCACCACGTCGGCGCGCAGGAAATTCTCTGTATCCACACCCTCGGGGAGGATCCCGACGGACGCCGCCAGCCGCTCGGGACTGTCCCACTCAAAATCTGCGCCCGCAGCGTCGGAATAATTGAGCGCGCGGAGGACAAATGTCAGATACATCCGGCTTGAGGCCGCACCCGTTCCGAATTTGGTGGCGGATATGCCGTTTGTCAGTTTCTTCTCATAAGCGTAGCCGATATACTTATCGGCCCATTGAGGGACGTCTGTGAAGGGATGTTTCCATTTGCCGCTCAGAGCTTCGTCTTCTTTGCCGAGCAGACGAATAAGCATGACCAGAGCCTCGGTCCGCAGGAGGGACCTTTCCAGATCAAAATTCGTGCTGCCGTCGGGGTTGGTGCCCACACCGCGAAACAGCCCCAGTTCTTTGAGCCTCTGTGCGGCGGCTGCTGCGGCGGTAAAGTCGCGCGGCCGGGCATTCCCTCCCCCGCCGTCAATAGCCGTATACTCGGGCATTCCTTCAGATCGGCCCGGAGATTCGAAGCTTTCAAGGAGGATCCGGCGCCAGTTCGGGGTGCTTGCACCGCCCAGATCATTTATCAACGCGCCCGCGTTGCTTTTCGGTGCGGCGCTGAGTTCCGAAGGATCTGGGACGCTGACTGCCGCGCTCTGCGCCTGTGCCGGTTCCGCTGCCAGCGCGGCGCATGGCAGCAGCGACAATACCAGTGCTGCACACAACAGAAGAGGTAATATCCTTTTCCTTTTCATTTTGCCTTCCCCCCGATAAAAAAGCTTATCTTGCATATCAAGTGTTTCGCGCGACACTTGTCTCTACCGCAATTATAAACGGAAAGGGTCCTATAGAACAACAAGAAAAAACAACAGGCCGGCATAACTCCCGTCCATTCTTACCGACATGTTTCAGCAGCACTGCAATATTTTCGGAATAAGAGCGTTCCCGCTTGTCTATATTTTGTGCCGCCTCTGGTGACCCGGGGCAGCGCGCCGGCAGTATTTGCAGATGTGTGCTTGCGCCCGATTTGATTGTTTGTTATATTAACATTTGCGTGAACAGCAAAAGCGAATTGCGGAGGATATATGATAGGTATAGGCATAGACACGGGCGGTACGTACACGGACGCCGTCGCGTACGACTTTGACACTGGGAAAATAATAGGCAAAGGCAAATCACCCACAACAAGGGACGATCTCTCGAGGGGTATTCGCGACGCACTGAGAACACTGCCGGAGCATTGTCTCCGCGAAGCGGCCTCTGTCTCGGTCTCCACGACGCTTGCCACGAACGCCTGCGTGGAGAACAAGGGCGGGCGGGCAAAACTTGTGCTGATGGGTGCGACCCGGGACCTTTTGAAACAGATCAACGCAGAGAAAAAATACGGACTGAAGCCCGATAACGTGTTGTGCCTTGAAAACCACGACAGTTTTGACGGCTCTGTTCGCGACGACCCGGACTGGGACGCCGTCATCGGAGCTAACGACGCCTGGTTTCGTGAAGCGGACGCTCTGAGCATAGCGGCGCTGTATTCGGTATACAACGGCGCGAACAACGAAAAAAACGCAAAACAAGCCCTGTCGGAGCACTACAGGGTCCCCATTATTATGGCGCATGAGCTCGCGGCGGAGAAGAACGTAATGGAAAGAGGAGCGACGGCCCTGCTGAACGCAAGGCTGCTGCCCGTCATGCAGAACTTCATAGAGTCCGTCGAAGACGCCATAGCCGGAGAGGGCATCTCGGCTGCCCCCGCCTCCATACGCAGTGACGGCAGCCTGATGAGCAACGCACTGGCCCTTCAAAGGCCTGTGGATACGATCCTCAGCGGCCCTGCAGCCAGTATCCTGGGCGGCAGTATTCTCGCCTCGGAGCCTGAGTGCGTGATAGTCGATATGGGCGGTACAACGACCGATATTTCTCTGGTAAAGGGCGGCGCGCCGAAAATGGCGGATGCCGGCATCCGCATAGGCGGCTGGAGGACTCAGATCAAAGGCGTCTATATAAATACCTGCGCCCTGGGAGGCGACAGCGCCGTACATCTGAACGAGGGAACGCTTACACTCAGCCCCCGCCGGGTCATCCCCTACTGTATGGCTGCCTCGATGTGGCCCGGCGTCAGGGAAGAACTGCGCAGATTGGCGGAAAGCAGCTACCCCTATTCAAACGAATTCCATGAGATCCTCATTTTGCTGCGCGAACCCGAAGACAGCGAAAAGTTTTCTCAGTCCGAGCGGGCTCTGTGCAGAGCTCTCAGAAACGGACCGCGCATGATCCGATTCCTTACACAACAGGACGGTGTCGAGAAGTACAGTCTGAACACAGAGCGGCTTGAGGCGGAAGGCATAATAATCCGCTCCGGCCTCACCCCAACCGATATTATGCATATCTCGGGCGATTTTACGGCTTACGACACCGAAGCTTCCAGACTCGCGGCCGAGTACTATATGCGCTGTATGCACCTGAGCAATCTCGAGCGCTTCTGCAGTGACGTATACGACCTCGTATCCTACAAACTGTACCTGAGCATACTGACTGTCGTCCTTGACGACCAGTATCCCGGCGTTTTCGCCAACGGGCTCGACCCCCAGATGTCGGCGATTGCAAACGACTTCTGGCAGAGAAAAGACAGGGGCCTGTTCGACCGCCTTGGGCTGCGCCGCCGGCCGGCGCTCGTGGGCATAGGCGCGCCCACGCATATCTTCCTGCAGTCCGTCGCAGACGTTCTCGGCGCAAGATGCGTCATACCGGAACATGCGGAGGTTGCCAACGCGCTGGGAGCTGTCGCAGCCTCAGTCAACGTTCATATCAAAGTCGAGATCCATCCCGTCATCACCTATGGAGTAATAGAGAGCTATACAGTACATGCCCCGCACGGCGTACTGCAGTATAAGTACCTCAAAGATGCCTTCGGAGCAGCAAAAAAAGCGGCTGAGGAAGAAGCCGAGGCCGAGGCGCGCCGGAGGGGCGCCCTGGGAGAACTGAGCATCACGAGTACAGCAAGTTCCAGAGATCTTCGCTCCGGTACGGGCTCGGGCGTTCAGGTCGATATCTGTGCAGAGGCATGGGCGACGAACCGTTTCGGCAGCATGATCAACGCGTGAACGGATATCCTCAGGCTTTATCGTAAGACCGGTGTTTTCTGAAAGCCGACGGGGCGCTCTGCGGGAACTTATAACGCGGAGCAGTCCTGCCGATGAAGCCGCATAACAAGCAAGCTAATTCTGTTTCCGCAACTATCGCATAAATTACATATGGCAAGGGCGTATCGCCGATGCGGATAATGCATCATGCGATACGCCCGATCTTATGTGAAGGTTATTGCAAGGACGCGGGAGCCCGCGAAAAAAATTAACTCTTGTTTTCGATATTTCCGGCTGTTCCGGCACTAAGTGTCTCCGGCATACTGATGAGGAGAGGCATCCTGATAAACGCGTCGATGGCCACAAAGATCAGGAATACGTATTGGGAGCCGACCTTATCGTAAATGATCCCGCTTGCAAAGGCCATTATCGCGCCCACGATCGCGGATATCAGACGGTTGATCCCTATCCATCTGCCCATGACTTCAACGGGTACGAGCTCCCTCTGAATGGTCTGCGTAAGCGGACCGCTGATGTGGAAAAACCCTTGCAGAATGCCCGCGATTATCAGGAATAAGGGTGAAGACGACACCACGAGCAATATGGCAGCGAGCCAGAATAACGGTATTACGATATATAGTACTTTTTTCCTTCCGATCTTGTCCGCCAGCGCGCCGATCGGATAACCTAATACTATCGAAGTTAAGGCGGCCGCCGTGACCATGCCGCCCAGAACAACGACGTTGGCCCCTTTTGTCTCCTGCGCGAAGACCTGCCAGAACGGTATCACCATCCCCATCGGCAATTGGCCCAGAGCTCCGATCACCAGCCACTTCTGCGCGCTCTTGTTGCCCTTCAGTATAGCTTTCGTATCTTTTATGATATTGAAGCTCCTGCTTGAGCTGGAGGTCCACTTCGTGTTTGAGAGCCTCGCCACCACTACTATGAGCGATATTATAGTAATTGACGCCGTTATATAAAACAGTGGCCGTATATCGTCGGCGTTCGTGGTAGAGCCGGTTACACCCATTATGCTCACAAGGAACCAGGCCGCGATCATCGGGCCCGCCATCCCCAGAAGTCCCGCTGCGATCGACTCGCAGACCATCATGCCCTTTGCTCTGTTTTCGTTCACAAGGCAGTTGCCGCAGATCGTCGCGCAGCTATGGATACTTGTACCCGAGCCCAGATAGTAGATCAACATTGCCACGGCGCATAGCTGCCAGATCGGTGACAGGGCATATGTAACATACGATACAGCAAGCAGCGCGATACCGATTATGTACAGGCGCTTGGCCCCGTTGCGGTCTATCAGATTCCCCGTAAGCGGCGCTATCAGACCCGCCAGCACCATTCCCACGCTTGTTATCAGACCAAGCTGCGTCTTGTTTGCCCCGAGAGCGATGATGTAGATGGACAGATAGGGGTATATTATCTGGTAGCCCAAACGCTCAAGGGAGGTCCGCACCACAGTGACTTTCCAGTCCCGCATCTGCTTCTTCCAGAAAGAAGGTATGTTCAGCATTGTACTCAGCCAGGTGCTTCTCTTGGTATCATCCATTATTAGGTAAAACACTCCTCTCAAATCAAACTGCAAAACCATACCAGAACAATCTACTGCCGGCAGATGTAAAAGTCAAGCAAAAGATAATTCTGCCGCCGCGCTGTATCGCAGTGAGGCTTCACCGGTCGGTGAGTGCAGTACAGCTTAATAAGAGCGGAGGAAAGGCCCGCTCAGTCCGCAGTATTCACGCGGAAAGCGCCGGCCGGAGCGTGATATCTTCGTCGGTTGAGGGTATCATAACTGTATGAAAAAACCGGGGTGTGCATATGCAAATAAACAAAAGACTGCATTCTGTATATAAAAACGCCAAAACGGAGTACTTTGACGAAAACTCAAAGTATATATTCTTCAGCGACCTGCACAGGGGAGATGACAGCGCGTCGGATGAGTTTACCAGAAATCAGAACGTCCTGCTGCACGCGCTCAACTACTACTTTGCCAACGGTTACGTCTACGTAGAAGCCGGAGACGGCGACGACCTGTGGGAGTACTCGGATTTTAAAAACATCCGCCTGGCTCACTCGGACGTGTTCCTCGCCATCAAAAAGTTCTTTGACGAGGGCCGCCTTGTCATGCTGTACGGCAATCACAACATATATCTGAGGTCAGGATCTTTTGTCAGGGACAACTACTACACGTACTACGACGAGTTCAGCCAGAATACGAAGGACCTGCTCAACGGCCTTGTACCCGTCGAGAGCCTTGTTTTAAAAAACAGAAAGTCAGGCGCGGAGATCTTCGTGCTTCACGGCCACCAGGGCGACCTGATGAACGACAGGTTGTGGAGGGTGTCCATGCTCGTGACAAAGGTGTGGAGGAACCTGCGTGTCGTAGGATTCAAAAACCCCACAAGCCCCGCAAAGAACCTGTACAAGAGGTCAAAGATCGAGGTCAGGTACAAAGAATGGATAGAAAAACACAAAAAGTTTATCATCTGCGGCCACACGCACAGACCGAAATTCTCGGAGACGCACGAGCTGCCTTATTTTAACACGGGCTGCTGCACACACACGAAGGGCATTACCGGCATCGAGATCTGCAACGGCAGCATTATGCTTGTCAACTGGCGCGTCAAAGCGGAACCGAACGGGAACCTTATAGTCGAAAGGTGCGCGACCCGCGGGCCCTGTCCTATTGAAGGATACGATTTCCGCGGCCTCAAAAGCCGAGCCTCCCGTCTCTGACGGCCCCCGGGCCCGGGTCAGGCGGCGCTGATGCGCTCCCAGGCGGACGGCACAGAAATATTGCGCGGTAAATCCTTAGTTTGCGCAAAAAAACGCCGGGCGGCACACCCCGTGCCGCCCGGCGCAGTGCGTGCCGAAGAACACCTGGTCTTTGACACGGTCCGGGGAAAAGATATCCCCTCTGCGGCTCGATCCGAGCCAAAAATCACGCCTGCATCAAAAACAGTTCGGCCGCTCTGTCCCAGTTGACGACATGGAACCATCTGTCTATATATTCGGCTCTTTGATCCAGGCAGTCAAGAAAGTACGCGTGTTCCCACACGTCAATATTCAGCAGCGGGCTGTATCCCGACGCGAGAGGAGTATCCTGATCCCGAGTTTGCACGATGCACAGACAACCGCCGCTGTCTTTGACCAGCCACACGTAGCCGGAGCCGAATACCGACATCGCGTTCTCTTTAAAGACCCCCTTGAATTTCGAGAAAGATCCGAATGCCCTGTCGATCTCGGACGCGAGAGGCCCGACAGGTCTGTTTTCATCCGCCCCCGGCCTGAGAGAGGAGAAAAAGAAGTTGTGGTTGTAGACCCCTCCGCCGTTTCGGACTATCCTGTTTTTCACGCAGGCCGGCAGAGAACAGGCGTGCTCAAGCATCTCTTCAAGGGCAAGCTTTTGCAGCCGGGGTCTGTTCTCAAGCGACAGATTCAGTCTCTCAACATAACCTTTGAGCAGTCTTTCATGATGGACCCGCATAGTCTCGCCGCTTATGTAAGGTTCAAGGGCGTCGTATTCGTAGGGCAGTGAGATAAGATCGAATTCATAGTAGTTTTGCGACATGGCTGCCTCCGATCGGAAAAAGACGTACCGCTCTTCTTTACCATCTTATGTGCTCCGGGCGCATACGTTACACAGCATCGTTCCGTTATACGCAAACCCGGGCGCAGCCGGTTCCCGGAGGCCGCTCAAAACCCGGGCCGGTGCAGCGCTCCCCGGCCTGCCGGGTTGTTTCCGGAATGGTATGCCGCGGTCACAGCTGCCTGGTAAGCTCGCCCCGGAGTTTTGTAATTATCCTTTTTTCCAGCCTGGATATATAGGATTGCGAGATGCCCATCTCGTCGGCGACCTCCTTCTGCGTGCGCTCGGCCCCGTCGCCTATGCCGAAGCGCATCATGATGATCTGCCTCTCGCGCTTATTCAACCGGTCAACAGCTTCAAGGAGCATCCGTTTGTCGGTGTCGTCCTCCAATCTCCTGATAACCAGGTCATCGTCGGTGCCGAGTATATCGGACAGCAGCAGTTCGTTGCCCTCGCCGTCGGTATTGAGAGGTTCGTCAAGAGATACTTCCGATTTTTGCGCACTGCTTTTTCTCAGATACATCAGTATTTCGTTTTCAATGCAGCGCGAGGAGTACGTCGCAAGTTTGATGTTCTTTTCCGGGCGGTATGTATTGATGGATTTTATCAGACCGATTGTGCCTATCGAGATGAGGTCTTCGATATTTATACCCGTGTTATCGAACCTGCGCGCGATATAAACGACAAGACGGAGATTTCTTTCTATCAGCTGCTGCTTTACGCCCTCCTCCCCCTCGGCCAGTCGTGCGATAAGCTCGGCTTCCTCCGCTTTTGCCAGGGGGGGCGGCAGAAGGTCGCTGCCGCCTATATACATGACCTTGGTTTCTTTGCTCAACCCGAGCTTTCGCAGCAGTCTCCACACCAGAATCCTGAGCTTCATGATAAACATCAGATCATTCCTCCTTAATTCGCGGTATTACCATGTGTCCTCGCCTATGATCGCGCAATACGCGCCCCCGTCCGAGAGCTCTGACGGGGAAAATGCGACAAGCATACCTTTTCTGACCTTCCCTCCGGCTGCCACGGCGTCGGCCCGCATCGCGATGAGAAGCCCCGCCTCGACGCCGACCGCCCTGTAAGGTATGAGACGCATCTTTGTCCCCCCGCCCGAAGACGCCAGCCTCTCAAGAGACGAAACAGGCGCTCTCGGGTCGATTTTTTCCTTTTCTTTGTCGTCCAGCAAAGATTCCAGATATTTCTTTTCCGCCAGGAGTACCGGTTTGTTCGTCACGGGGTCGCTTAGCGTATCGCCCGAATCGACAAGCGTTTTCAGGTCGACCTGCTTTTTGCCCCTTTTTACCGTAACTTTTATGATGCGGTCACCGCCGTGACGGGCGGCCATACGAAAACCCAGGCTGAGTACGCAATAGCATATTGACGCGCACAGCAGAACCGTGCGCATTGCCGGAGTGGCGTACAGGCTGAAACTCCCCCGGCCCCCCGCCATTATCCAGAGTGCGTAGACTCCTCCTCCGAAGGCAAACGAAGTTCCGAAAAAAAGGATCCCCCTCCGCAGCAGCTGCCTTCTACCCAGCCCGATAAACGTCAGCAGAAGCGCAACAACTAGCTTGAGAGGCCAGGTTTCGAGCAAAGGCCAGAACAGAGCGGAAACCGCGTACCCTGCTCCCGCGAGTGCCGCCGCGGCCAGCCGCCGCCATGAGTAGGGCGCTCCGGTCAGTTTAGCCGTTGCAAGGAGTATCAGGAAGTTGATGCTGAAATTGAGTAGCACGAGGCTGTCAATATACAATGTCTGCATTCTTCTCCCCCTCCGAATGGAGGATAGCATATCCCCGGGAGATGTTCGGTCGCAATCGGGCGCGCATAAAAAGAGCCCCGTCGCAAGTTGCGACAAGGCTCTTTTCGGCAAAATAACACTTACGGGCCGGACAGTATTTCCTGCGCAATTACTGACCCCGTCCTGTTCCGACATGCGCAGAGTGAGAACATAAGAACAGTCATCGACGTATGATTTTCTTTGCGCACGAAAATTCCGAGCGAATAGCCCCGCCCGGGCAGACGCTCTTGCAGGCGCCGCATCTTATGCATTCGGGAGAGTTTACGTTTTTTCTGACTTCCACGTCCATTTTGCAGGTTTTCTCACAAGCTCCGCAGCCGACGCATCTTGACTTGTCGACCTGCATACCGTAGAAGCTCCACCTGTTTAAGAGCCCGTAGATCGCGCCGAGAGGGCAAAGGTATTTGCAAAAAGGGCGGTATATCAATATCGCCGCGATGATGACGACCGCTAAAACCGACAGTTTAAACGCAAACAGCACTCCCGCGGCCAAGCGGAGGTCCTCGTTTACCGCCATGAGCGGTAAGCCCGCCTGCAGTGTGCCGGCCGGGCAAATAAACTTGCAGAACCACGGTATGCCCGCGCCGTACGCGCTCCCGGCAGTCAAAGGAAGAAGGATCACGAATACGACCAGAATAACATACTTTGCTTTTCGCAGCGGCGCGTCGACACCACGCGGAACACGCATTTTTCCCGCCTTTATCCTGTAAAGCAGGTCCTGGACAAATCCGAACGGACAAAGAAAGCCGCAGATCAGTCTGCCGAATAGGATCCCGTAAAGAAGAATGATCCCGGTGACGTAATACGGGATGCCGCGGACACTTCCGCCCAGCACGGCCTGTAAGGAGCCGATAGGGCACGCTCCGAGCGCTCCCGGACAGGAATAACAGTTCAGGCCGGGTACGCACAGGCGTTTTGTCGCCCCACGCCAGATTCCGCCTTTCAGGAAGCCCCGCAGGTTGCCGTTGACGGCGATGGCTGCCGCAGCCTGAATGACATGGCGTTTAAGATCCTTCAGGCCATCACCCCACTCCTATACACTCAAGGCAGACGGCGGCCGCTTTGCGAAACACCTCAAGCGGCTCCCCTACTATAATGCCGAGCGTGATCAGCGCCAGGGCAAATATCAATATCCCGTATTTTACGGCTCTGTTCATAATACCCCCCGCCATATACGGCGCTGCGGTATGAGCCCCGCTTTCGGGAACTCTTGAAGCCGCGGCTATGACGCAGCGTCCTCAAGCAGTTCATCAATGATCTTTGTCCATTCTTCGCCGCTGCGCGAACCGAGATATGATCTCCCCACGACGTTGCCGCTGGAGTCGACAAAAACCGTCTCCGGCACGGGGTTTACGTCCGCGAGTTTCGCCGATATGAGATCGTCGGACGGCAAAAGGTGCAGATAGTCCGCTCCCGTGATCTCAACAAGTTCCCTTGCCCGTTTGACCTGGGACATACTGATGCTTCCGTCAGGCATGAGCGTATCGAGCACTATCCCAACGATCCTGACGCCGCTTTTTTCATATTCGCGTCCGAGCGCCGCCAGTTCCGGCATCTCATCGAGACATGGCCCGCAGAACGTGGTCCATATATTCACCATAGTCAGTTTGTGATCGGAAAAAACGGACTCGTCTCGCGCGCCTCCGTATATATCGCTGGCTCTGAAAGAACCGAACGTCCCGAGTTTCGTTTCCCATACCCCGGAAACAGTGCCGTAAGGCCAGTCGTTTATCCCGCCGAAATCGGCTACGTTCGTGTACCCCAGGGCCACGAGTTTCTTTGCCGCCTGAGCGCTGCGGTTCCCGCTCCGGCAGTATATGAGTATCTGCGCGTCGAGCACCGGCAGCTCCGGCGGGGCCGAATCACCGATCTGCTCGTTCGGCAGGAGGACAGCGCCTTCAATATGGGATTGCTCATACTCCTCGGCCGTCCGCACGTCAAGTATCACCACAGACTCACCGCTTGTGATCTTTTCATACGCTTCCTCGGCGGTGAGCTTTACGCTTTCGGGATTCCCGGATATTTCAGCGGGTTTCGCGCCCCCTGACGGATGCGCGCATGCTCCCGCCAGACAGAAGCATACGGACAGTACGAGCGCCGAAATCAACAGTTTCATTTGACCGCCTCTCCTGAAGAGCTTTCTCAGGTGGCTTTTGCGCAGCTCAGCAGCCTTTCCATGGCCTGCTGCGTCTTCTCTTTCGTATTGAAAGCGGTCAGGCGGAAATACCCCTCGCCGTTCTCTCCGAATCCCGAGCCCGGCGTGCCGACAATGTTGGGCCCCTCGAGCAGAAAATCAAAATATTCCCACGACGTCATTTTCCCCGGGCATTTCAGCCATATATACGGTGAATTGACGCCTCCCCAGTGCTTTATCCCGCCCCGTTTCAGAGCTTCCGATATGATCGAGGCGTTTTCTTTATAATACTCTATGTCCTTCCTGACCTGTTCCTGCCCCGCCGCCGAGAAAACCGCCTCCGCGCCTCTTTGGACAACGTATGCCACGCCGTTGAATTTCGTCGTCTGTCTGCGCAGCCACATGCTGTTGAGGCCGGCGCCTTCAAAGACAAGCTCTTTCGGCACCACAGTATATCCGCAGCGCGTGCCTGTAAATCCGGCGGTTTTTGAAAGCGAGCAGAACTCGATGGCGCATTTTTTTGCGCCCTCTATCTGATAGATGCTTGTCGGCAGGCTGCCGGAAACGAATGATTCGTACGCCGCGTCAAACAAAATGACGGCGCCGCAGTCTGTTGCGTAATCGACCCAGACCTTCAGCTGCTCCGCCGTGTACGCGGCTCCCGTCGGGTTGTTCGGCGAACAGAGATATATTATGTCCGCCTTTTTGCCGTCGGGCAGCGGAAGAAAATCGTTGCTCTCGTCTGCCCTGAGGTACCGGATTTTCCGCCCGGACATGATATTCGTGTCCACGTAGACGGGATAGACCGGATCCGTTATAAGCACGATGTTGTCATTGTCGAACAGATCCAGTATGTTTCCGATGTCGCTCTTTGCACCGTCGGACACGAATATCTCGTCCAATCCGAGGTCGACGTTCTTTTTTCCGTAGTACGCGGCGATCGCGGCGCGAAGAAACTCGTACCCCTGCTCTTCTCCGTATCCTCTGAACGTCGCGGCCGACCCCATTTCCAGCGTGGCTTTCTGCATGGCGTCGATCACGGCCGGCACGAGAGGGCGCGTCACGTCGCCGATGCCGAGCCTGATGATCTCCTTACCGGGGTGCTTTAGTGAGAACTCACTTACTCTTTTCGCTATTTCCGTGAACAGATAGCTGCTCTTAATGCGGGAATAGTTGTCGTTTATTTTCATATTGTCCTCCCCAATCAACCGAGCGTTAACGGCATATTCCGCTTATGCCGGCTTCTCTTGTGGTGCTCTTCAATGATCTTCCTGTCGTGCGCGGATACCTCTTCTCCCCTGAGATAAGAATCGATCGCCGCGTACGTGACCCCCATCTCGCCCTCGTCCGTCTGCCCTTCGTACAACCCGCCCGACGGCGCTTTCTCTATGATGCTCACAGGAGCTTTAAGGTGCCTGAGTATATCGAACACTTCGGTCGCCGCAAGGTCGGCGATCGGGTTAAAGTCATATGCCCCGTCACCCCATTTTGTGAAGTAACCCATATATATCTCGCTCTTGTTCCCCGTGCCTGCGACCAAACGGTTCTCGCTGGCCGCGACCGCGTAGAGCGCGGTCATCCGGAGCCGGGGCGTCACGTTCGTGACCGCGGCATCAGATAAAGCCGCCGCGTTTTTTATTGCCTCAAGCATGGCCTGCCTCGCCGCGGACAGATCGATATACCGGGTCTCAATTCCGAACTGAGCGGCTACGGCTTCCGCATCCGATTTGTCGGACCCGTAATTCTGAGCGGAGCTTCCCGGCATGATTATCCCGACAGTATTCTCGCAGGCCATTTTGCACAGGATACCGACCAGCGCGCTGTCTTTTCCGCCGCTGTTGCCGTACACGATGCCTCCCGCGCCCGTCTGCTCCAGGATGCTCTGTATGAACGACACCCTGGTCTTGATTATCCTTTCGATATTTCTCATCAGTGCCACCTCTCAGGCTTATCGATAACGCCGAAGATCAGAGGCGTACCTGTCCCTCGAAAACCGTGACGCAATCCCCGGTCATATACACGGCGTCATCGGTATATTGAATTATCAGGTCTCCCCCTTTAAGGACGACTTTTATCGGAGTGTCTTTTTTGCAGTATCCGTTTATGACAGCAGCCACCGCCGCGGCGCAGGCTCCCGTTCCGCAGGCGAGCGTCTCGCCGCTCCCGCGCTCCCATACGCGCATCTTCAGCGTATTCTCATCAACGACACGCACGAACTCCGTGTTCACTCCTTCGGGAAATACGGGGTTTTTTTCAAACAGGGGGCCGATCTTCATCAGATCCAGATTATCCGTGTAATCGCAGAATACCACCGCATGCGGGTTGCCCATGGAAACGCACGTCATTTTATACTCCTGGCCGCAGATCTGTATCGGAGCGTCGATAACAACTTCTTTGTCGCTGATGACGGGAACGCTGCAAGCCGTCAGATCGGCTTTGCCCATGTTTACTTTTACGGAGGAGACCTCGCCGTTAGTCAGATTGAGATACAGCTCCTTGACACCGCTCAGCGTCTCGATTTTCATATTGCGTTTTTTCAGGCCTTTTTTCTCGTACAAATACTTCGCCACACAGCGGATGGCGTTTCCGCACATTTTCCCTTCGCTGCCGTCCAGATTGAACATCCGCATTTTTGCGTCCGCTATGTCGCTTGGCGATATGAGGACGACGCCGTCTCCGCCGATGCCGTAATGCCTGTCTGACAGAGCCGGGGACAAAGATTCGGGGCTGTTTATCTCATACTCGAAGCAGTCTATATAAATATAGTCGTTGCCAGCGCCCTGCATTTTCGTGAACTTCATAATCACCCTGTCTTTCCTCATATCGTTTATATTTACAAGCTCCGTATTGATCTCGCTGTAGTTGGAAAGAAGGCTGTCCGCCAGAGCGTTAGCCGTATCGATCGACGTCAGGCAGGGGATACCGAGAGAGACTGCTTTTCTCCTTATTTTTACCGAGTCCTCGGCCGGATCTCTTCCCTTTCTCGACGTCGAGATGATGTAGGTGAAACCTCCGCCCTGAAGCGCCGTCATGGGATTATATTCGCTGTTCTCGCTGATCTTAGGCAGCACCGTGACGCTCAGGCCCATGCTCCTGAGAGTTGCGGCGGTTCCGCTCGTGGCATAGAGCTCAAACCCCATATCCGCGAACTTCTTCGCGATGGGAGAAATCTCAGCTTTGTCGCTGTCGCGCACGGTAATGAGTATCTTGCCGCTCCGTTTAAGTTTATACCCCGCGGCCAGGAGGCCCTTATATATCGCTTCCTTGAAATTCTTCCCTATTCCGAGAACTTCACCCGTAGATTTCATTTCGGGGCCGAGCTGCGTATCGACGTCTGTAAGCTTTTCGAACGAGAACACGGGGACTTTGACCGTTATATACGGGGGCGCCTGGTGAATCCCGCTCGAATACCCCAGCTGCGACAGTTTCATGCCCATACTTATTTTCGTTGCTACGTCGCACATGGGGATCCCCGTCACTTTTGATATATATGGCACGGTGCGGGACGCCCGCGGGTTTACTTCGATAACGTAGATCTCTTCTCCCAGTATAATGTACTGTATATTCACAAGACCCGACACGTCGAGGGCCTTGCATATTTTTCTCGATTCGTCGTATAGTTTTTCCGCCATCGAGTCGTCGATATGGAGCGGCGGGTACACTGCGATGGAGTCGCCCGAGTGTATGCCTGTGCGCTCGATATGTTCCATGATCCCCGGGATAAGCACATCTTCCCCGTCGCAGAGAGCGTCCACTTCGATCTCCAGGCCGCCCAGATACTTGTCGATCAGGACCGGGTTGTCCTGCCCGTTACCGAATATTATCCCGGCGTACTCTATCACGTCGTTGTCGTCGAACGCTATGATCATATTCTGCCCGCCCAGAACATATGAAGGGCGGAGCAGGACAGGATATCCGAGGTCCCGCGACGCCGTCAGAGCTTCGCTTTCGCTGTTGACGGAATATCCCTTGGGCCGCTTGATACCGAGCTGTTCCAGCAGAGCGTCAAAGCGCTCCCTGTCTTCGCAGATGTCTATGGTATCGGCCGAGTTGCCCAGGATCCTTACGCCCCTTTTAGCGAGCTCTTTTGCGAGTTTGACGGACGTTCCGCCGCCGAAGGCCAGTATGACTCCCAGCGGTTTTTCGATCTCGACGACTTTCATGACGTCGTCTATCGTCAAAGGCTCAAAATATAACCTGTCGGAAATATCGAAATCGGTGGAAACGGTCTCGGGGTTGTTGTTTATGACGACCGCGTCGTAGCCGAGCTCCTTGAGCGTGCTGACACAGCGCACGCAGGCGTAGTCAAACTCTATCCCCTGCCCTATACTTATTGGCCCGGAACCGATAACGATAACCCGCTCCCTGCCGGACTTCGTGACAAATGCCCCCGCCTCGTCCGTACCGGTCTGCGCCGAGTAGAAGTACGGGGTCTGAGCTTCGAATTCGCCTGCGCACGTGTCGACCATCTTGAACACCGGGGCGGTGTTCTCGACAAACCCGTCTCCGATACTCTTGATCTTATCTATGAACAGCGTGTCCATAGTTGAAATACTGCTGATCCGTTCGGGTGTATACCCCCGGCGCAGAGCTTCATAGACAGCGAAAATCCGCTCGTCAGTCGGGTGTCTGAGCAGGTCTTCAAGCTTTTGATCAGATATCGGGTGAAAAGCCGGATGGTCGAGATTGTGCTTTTTTGCGTCGACCCCCCTCAGCGCTTTCAAAAGCGCGCTCTCAAAACTGTCGGATATGCTCATGACCTCGCCGGTAGCCTTCATCTGGGTGCCTAGATTTCGTTTTGCGTAGACGAATTTGTCGAAGGGCCATTTGGGGAATTTGAGCGCCACATAGTCGATCGCCGGTTCAAAAGCAGCATACGTCTTTCCCGTGACCGCGTTGGGGATCTCGTCGAGAGTATATCCCAGGGCGATCTTTGTGGATACTTTTGCTATCGGATATCCGGTCGCTTTCGAAGCCAGGGCGGATGAGCGCGAAACGCGGGGGTTGACCTCGATTATCGCGTAGTCGAAGCTCTTCGGGTCAAGGGCAAACTGACAGTTGCACCCTCCTTCGACCCCCAGCTCCTCGATAACGGCGAGCGCCGCAGAACGGAGCATCTGGTATTCCTTGTCTGCGAGGGTGAGCGCCGGAGCTACGACGATACTGTCGCCCGTGTGGACTCCGACAGGGTCGATATTCTCCATTGAGCATATCGTGACGACGTTGCCCAGCCTGTCGCGCATTACCTCAAACTCTATCTCTTTCCAGCCCGCGACGCTGCGCTCGACCAGTATCTGCCCGATCGGGGACGCCGCTATACCCCCCTTGGCGAGTTCGCGCAGCTGAGCTTCATCCTCAGCCATTCCGCCGCCCGTCCCTCCGAGTGTGAAAGCCGGGCGGATTATCAGGGGATACCCAATTTCGTTTGCAAAGCCGACCGCCGTTTCGACGTCTTCGGCTATGACGGACGGGATCACGGGCTGTCCGATCTTCTCCATCGTCGCCTTGAAAAGGCTCCTGTCCTCGGCTTTGTCGATCGTCTCAGGCAGCGAGCCCAGCAGACGGATATTCATCTTGTCGAGGTATCCGCTTTTGCACAGCTGCATGCACATTGTGAGCGCAGTCTGTCCGCCGAGGCCCGAGAGTATGCTGTCGGGCCGCTCTTTTTCGATGATGCGCTTGACTGTGGTCAGCGTAAGCGGCTCGATATATATCCTGTCCGCCATATTGTGGTCTGTCATTATCGTCGCCGGGTTTGAGTTGACCAGCACTATCTCAATACCCTCTTCCCGCAGCACCCGGCACGCCTGCGTCCCCGCATAGTCGAATTCGGCTGCCTGCCCGATGACTATCGGCCCCGAGCCGATCAGCAGCACTTTCCTGATATCGCTGTACCTAGGCATTGATCTTTTCCTCAACCCTTCTCATAAACTCGTCAAAAAGGAAGTTCGTGTCCTGAGGCCCTGCGCAGCCCTCGGGGTGGAACTGCACGGAAAACGCGTTTATGTTATCGTAGACTAACCCCTCGTTTGTACCGTCGTTTACGTTGATGAACATCTCCCGGGCCGCGCCGCCCGATATGCTTTTGCCCAGGATCGCATAACCGTGATTCTGGCTTGAAATATATGTCCTGCCGGTCAGAAGGCTTTTTACCGGGTGGTTCGCCCCTCTGTGGCCGAATTTCAGTTTTTCGCGCTCAAATCCGTTCGCGAGCGCCAACAGCTGGTGACCGAGACATATCCCGAATATTGGTATGCCGCTCGTCGAGAGCTTTTTCAGCTCGCTTATGATCTCCGTGTTGTCAAGCGGGTCGCCCGGCCCGTTCGAGAGCATTATCCCGTCGGGTCCGGCGCTCAGTATCTCCTCGGCCTTTGTAAAGCACGGGTAGATCGTTACCGCACAGTCTCTCTTCGCGAGCTCCGCCGGTATCCCGGCCTTGTACCCGAAATCAAAAAGTGCGATCTTTCTTCTGCCTTCGGGGTTAACGACCTCCACGGCCTTTACGGATACTTTCATTACCGTCCCCGACACCCGGTAGTTCTTTAATTCGCTGTCGACCCCGGGGGTGTCTGAGATTTTGCCGTTCATCGAACCGGAATCGCGGATCGTCTTAATGAGCCTTCTAGTATCTACCCCGTACAGGGCCGGTATGCCTTCTGCTTTTAAAAAAGCGTCGACAGTGCCCTTGCTCCTGAAATTTGAGGGCCTTCGACACCAATCCGATACGATATAGCCTGCGGGGTAGATCGCTCCTCCTTCGCGGTCCTCCGGGATAAAACCGTAATTGCCTATTAGAGGAAAAGCCTGAACAACGATCTGTCCGCAAAAGCTTTTATCCGTCAGCGTCTCGCAGTACCCTGTCATCGCCGTTGTAAAGACAACCTCTCCGACAGCCTCCGCCTGTGCGCCGAATGAATACCCCTCATAAACGTCGCCGTTCTCAAGTGTCAGATACATCAGTCTGTCCATTATCTCTCGTTTTCCTTCCGATATGCGGCTTTTGCGCGGCGCAGGACTTAATGCTGCCTGAATACCGGGCGCCCTGTCCGCACGATTTTTTCGTATTTTCTCAACTGCCTGACGTTTTGTCAAGCGAATGTGACGTTTGCGATCAATGCCCCCGCAGACACCGGGGATCTGCGACACCGGTGAAAAATGCCCTCAAATAACTGTGCGGTCCAGGACGTCGCCGCAGGACTATCAGACCGTTATTTCCGCCGCCGCCGCGCGCTCGTCCTCTTTGAAACGATCACGCACTTTTTTTACATACGCCCGGGTCTGAAGCGTTGCAAGGCCCGTGAACTTACCGGCGTCCAGGATCTCGGCCATCTCGGATTCGGTGATGTCGAACCTCTCGTCCGACAGAATCTGCTCTATCAGAGTATTGCGGCCACCCGAGAGCTTTATCTCCTTTGCCGCCTTCGTTGAAAGCTCCCTTACAGCCTCGTGCAGCAGCTGTCTGTCACCGCCCTTTTTGACGCAGTGCATCATAATGTTCTCCGTGGCTATAAAGGGCAGCTCCTCGTCAAGATGCTTCTTCATAACCAGCGGATAGACGCTAATTCCGCTTATAACGTTTTTGTAGAGCGCCAGGACGCCGTCGAGCGAAAGAAAAGCCTCGGCGACAGCGATACGGCGATTTGCCGAGTCGTCGAGCGTGCGCTCAAGCCACTGTGAGGAAGCGGTCATCGCCCCGTCCTGCGCGAGAGCCATCACGTGCCTTGAAAGTGAAGCTATCCGCTCGCTTCGCATCGGGTTTCTTTTATATGCCATCGCAGACGACCCCGCCTGCTGCTCTTCAAACGGCTCGTCCAGCTCCTTCAGATGGGACATCAGCCTGATGTCATTTGAAAACTTGTAGGCGCTCTGAGCTATGGAGGACAGCAGCGATAAAACGTAATAATCGATCTTACGGGAATACGTCTGCCCGCTAACGTCATATATCTCGTCAAAGTCCATTTTTTCGGCTATGAGCTTTTCAAGCTCCATGACCTTTTCGGAGTCACCCTCAAAGAGCTCCAGGAAACTCGCGGCGGTTCCGGTCGCTCCCCTGCAGCCCAGAAACTTGATCTGTCCTGCCGTAAAGTCCAGCAGATTTACGTCGCTGACGAGATCCTGAAGCCACAACGTGGCCCTTTTGCCCAGCGTAGTCGGCTGCGCCGCCTGAAAATGCGTATATGCGAGCGTCGGCAGCTCTTTGTACTTGTCGGCGAAATCGCACAACTCCATTATCACACCGACAAGAAGCGCCCGTATCTGCTTCAGCGCCGCGCGCATGACTATCAGATCCGTATTGTCTCCTACGTAACAGGAAGTAGCCCCAAGGTGGATGATCGGCCTCGCGTCGGGGCACTGCCGGCCGTACGCGTATATATGCGCCAGCACGTCGTGCCGGACAGCCTTTTCCCTTTCGGCGGCCACATCATAATTTATATCGTAGATATGCTCTTTCATCTGAGCGATCTGGTTATCGGTAATATCCAGACCAAGCTCTTTCTCACTCTCAGCAAGAGCGACCCAGAGCTTTCTCCACGTGGAGAACTTCATGTCAGGCGAGAAGATCTCCTGCATCCTGGCGCTCGCGTATCTGTTGCAGAGTGGATTCTCATACTTATTTCTCATCGGTAAGCCTCGTAAATACCTCTGTATATGCGCCCATTACGTCCCCCAGATCGCGGCGGAAACGGTCCTTATCGAGCTTTTTTCCCGTCTGCTTGTCCCACAGGCGGCAGGAATCGGGTGTGATCTCGTCCGCGAGAATTATCCTGCCCTCGTATCGCCCGAATTCCAGCTTGAAATCAACCAGTATGATACCGGAGCGATCAAACAGTGCTCTTAAAAGCCCGTTTATCGTCAATGCCTGTCGCACCATCTCGTCGATCTCTTCTTTTCCGGCGAGGCCTATGGCGGTGATCTGCGTCCCGTTAATCATAGGATCGCCGAGCTCGTCACTCTTGAGGCTGAACTCAACAACGGTGTTTTTCAGCGGCGTACCTTCGCTCACGCCGTACTTCTGCGAGAAACTGCCCGCTGCTGTATTGCGTATTATGACCTCCACCGGAACGATCTCAGTCTTCTTTACAAGGGCGTGCGTGGCGTCGATCATTTTTATAAGGTGCGTTTCGATCCCGTTTTTTGCGAGGTAGTCATAGATAACAGCCGATATGGATGCGTTGAGCTCTCCCTTGCCTTCAAGCTCCGCCTTCTTGGCCCCGTTTCCCGCAGTTGCCGAGTTGCGAAATTCCATCACGTACGTGCTGTCATTGTCGCCTTCATATATGCTTTTCGACTTGCCCTCGTATAATAATCTCCGGTCCATTTCAAATATCTCCCCTTCAAAGCGGCCGCAATCAAGCGGGTTTTCACAGACGTCCCATGTGCGTTTTTTATTCAGCAAAGATCCGGCCTCGCAATATTCTCCCGAATATCCTGCAATACGTTCTTTCTTTTCTTCTGCGGCGACGAAAATAGCCTGTTTTCGGGCGGTTTCCCGGGCAGGAAGCGCAAATTCGGAAATGGCGCTCACCACAAAGTGCAACCGAAAATCAACAATCCTGCACAATCTGGAGAACGCCTTTGTTCTGAAGTATGCTATCACACGGGGCACTGTTTGTCAATTCCGCCGTGTGAGATACGGACGGTGTGAATGCCTGCGGGAGCAGGAAGACAAGAATATTGACAAAGCGGCTCAAAGGTGATACCGTTACCGCAATAAACAGCTGATGACGGCGCTGTGAATTTCTGTTGATTCACGGCGCCTTTTGTGGTACTTATCAGATATGGGTTCAAACGAACGCGGGATCGCCCGGAAGCGATTTCGCATTAGGCCGTATAAACCGCGATACACCGGCATAGGCGATAAGGCGCGTGCCCGGTATATCGGCGGACTGTCACAGGGAGGAGCCGAAAATGAATTCACTGTCAATGAATTTCGGAAGCATGGTCTTCAACGACGCCGTAATGAAGGAAAAGCTTCCAAAGGAAACATACAGAGCCCTCAGGAAAACGATAATGTCTGGCACACATCTCGAGCTTGACGTCGCCAATGTCGTAGCGACAGCAATGAAAGAGTGGGCGATAGAGAAAGGGGCCACACACTACACGCACTGGTTTCAACCCATGACGGGGATCACCGCGGAAAAGCACGACGCGTTCATCTCCCCGGACTCCGAAGGGCGTGCGATCCTTGAGTTCTCGGGAAAATCGCTGGTCAAAGGCGAGTCTGACGCTTCCAGCTTCCCCTCCGGCGGACTCCGCGCCACTTTTGAAGCGAGAGGCTATACCGCCTGGGACCCCACGTCGTTTGCTTTTATTAAGGATAAGGTCCTGTATATCCCGACGGCGTTTTGCTCGTATTCAGGTGAAGTGCTCGACAAAAAGACTCCTCTCCTGCGCTCAATGCAGGCACTCGAGAGGGAATCCCTGCGTATACTCAGGCTCTTCGGGAACACCGAAGTGAAGCGGGTGATCGCGCAGGTCGGAGCGGAGCAGGAATACTTCCTGATCGATAAAGAAACGTATTCAAAGCGCCCCGATCTGATATACACAGGCAGAACCCTGATTGGCGCCCGGCCCGCAAAGGGTCAGGAGCTGGGAGACCACTATTTCGGCGCGATAAAAAAGCGCGTTAAAGATTTCATGGACGAACTTGACGCAGAGCTCTGGAAGCTCGGGATCCCCGCCAAGACGGAGCACAACGAGGTCGCCCCCTCTCAGCATGAGCTTGCCCCCGTCTACACGACGGCCAACATCGCCTCAGACGCAAATCAGCTCACGATGGAACTGATGAAATCCGTGGCGTCCAGGCATAACCTCGTATGCCTGCTGCATGAGAAACCTTTTGCCTGCATCAACGGCAGCGGAAAACATATCAACTGGTCGATATCGACCGAGACCGGAACGAATATCCTCGAACCCGGCGACACGCCGCGAGAGAACGCCCAGTTTCTGCTGTTTCTTTGCGCCGTCGTAAAGGCAGTCGACGAGTACCAGGAGCTCCTGCGCCTGTCGGTCGCCACGGCCGGCAACGACCACCGTCTGGGTGCAAACGAAGCTCCTCCCGCCATCGTATCTGTATTTCTGGGGGATGAACTCACGGCAATACTCGATTCCATCGAAAACGGCACGCTCTATACGGACCGGGAAAAAAAGATGATGGAGATCGGAGTCACCGTCCTTCCGCATTTCCCAAGAGACACCACAGACCGCAACAGGACGAGCCCCTTTGCGTTTACTGGCAACAAGTTCGAATTCAGGATGCCCGGTTCATCGATATCGGTCTCAGGGCCTGTGATCGTGCTGAACACGATCGTGGCGGACGCGCTGTCGCAGTTTTCGGACGTCCTTGAAAAGTCGACCGACTTCAACTCCGATCTTTCGAACCTGATCAGGACCACAGTAAAGGAGCACAAGAGGATAATATTCAACGGCAACAACTACGATCCCGAGTGGGTCTCGGAAGCCGCGAGAAGAGGGATACCAAACTTAAAGAACACCCCGGAGGCACTGCCCTTGTTCACAAGCGAAAAGAGTATAAACCTTTTCACAAAGCACCGGGTCCTGTCAGAGACCGAAATTCGCTCGCGCTGCGACATCATGCTGGAGAGCTATTGCAAGATCCTGCATATCGAGGCGCTCGCGATGCTCGACCTTATTAACAAGTACGTTGTTCCGGCTGCGCTCGACTATCAGAGGGAACTGGCGGATACTATCAGGAAAAAGCTCGAGGTGAACGGCGCGCTGGCCTGTTCTCTCGAAAAAAAGCTTCTTGAGAAAATATCCAGTCTGTCGGACAGCCTCTGTGAAAAAATCGACGGTCTGACCGCAGCGGTCGTCAGCGTCAAAAATAAAAGTATGACCTTATCTGAGGAGGCCGCGCTGTACCGCCGCGAAGTTTTCACCGCGATGGCCGAGCTCCGTGAGTGTTCGGACGAGCTTGAGCTCATAATCGGCAGGAAACACTGGCCGCTCCCCACATACGACGAGATACTGACAAGCGTCAGGTAAGGAGTGATCTGCACGGCGATACCCGCCCCCCGATACGACCCGGGAGCGGCTGTGATCACAGAGATAATACAGGTCAGTATTGCCGCAGGAAAGATAAATGACGACAAATAAAACAAATCACCGGTCCAAACCCACCCGCCAGATACTCAATGACCTGACGACCGGCAGTATAACCGGAAAACTGATATCATTCTCGCTCCCCTTTTTCATTACGAGCGCTCTTCAGGCCATGTACGGCGCAGTGGATCTTATTGTGGTGGGCAGATACACCGGCACCTCCGCAGTCTCCGCTGTGAATATCGGCACTCAGGTCATGCAGCTCATTACGTCAATACTGATAGGTATATCCGTCGGGACAACCGTTACCCTGGGCCGCCATATCGGCGAGAAGGATCCCCGCGGCTGCGCCGAGAGCGTCGGCAGTTCAATCGCTGTTTTTGCGCTCATGGCGGCTGTTTTTACGCCTCTCCTTCTTCTCACTGCCGGAAACCTTGTTATAGCCGTTCAGACTCCGCCCGAGGCAGTCAAAGAGGCCGCGAGCTATATCACGATATGCGCTTTGGGGATCCCTTTTATAGCCGCCTACAACGTCGGCAGCGGCATATTCAGAGGTCTGGGCGACTCAAAGACGCCCATGTATATTATCGCCCTGGCGTGCACCGTGAATATCGCTTTTGATTTTCTCTTTGTCAGGGCATTCGGCTGGGGAGCCGCGGGCGCCGCTGCCGCAACCACTCTGGCGCAGGCCGTCGCATCGGTCACACAGATACTGTATTTTCTGAAAAACAAACTGCCGTTCTCTTTCGGAAGGTCATTTCTAAAGCCCGTAAAGAGAGCCGTGACGGGAGTATTGCGGGTCGGAGTCCCCCTCGCCGTGCAGGATCTTCTGATATGCTGCGCTTTTCTTGCGCTGACGATCATCGCAAATCGTAGGGGACTGGTGTCGTCCTCCGCCGTCGGTGTCGGCGAAAGAATAATAATGTTTATGTTCCTCGTGCCCAGCGCTATGATGTCGGCGCTCTCCGCGATAACGGCGCAGAACGTCGGCGCCGGGAAACACGACAGGGCGGTCAGAAGCACCGTCACGGGCATGATCATTACATTCGTCTTCGGAGTGATCTCCTGCGGGGCCGCCCAGCTGGCTCCCGGGGCTCTTGTGGGGCTTTTCACGGATGACCCCCGGGTCATTGAGGCGGGTATCGGGTATATCCGCTCCTACTCGCTCGACTGTATACTTGTAGCCGCCACCTTCTGCTTAAACGGCTACCTCTCGGGGTGCGACAGAGCGGCAATAGTCTTCATCCACAACACCCTGTCGATATTCATTATCAGGATCCCGCTCGCGTACATCCTGAGCGCCCGGTTTCCCGGTTCTCTGTTTCCGATGGGGCTTGCCTCCCCGTTGGGCACCGTTTTTTCTACACTGTTCCTCTGCGTCTACTTTCTGCGGCAGAGGGCAAAAAAGCGGGAACCTCTCCCAAGAGGCCATATAGAATAAGAATCGGAAAAAGATATAAAAAAGGTGTGATCTCATTCACACCTTTTTTGCGCCATTTATGCCGGGCAACGCCCGGACCGCTCTTTACGTCCTGTTCGGGATGGTGTAAAGCCAGACCCCTTTCTTGACGAGGATGTAGCCCGCGACAGCCTTCGTTATTTCCGAATACTGGCAGATCGCAAAGATCACCACGACCGGCAGCGCTGTGGCATTCGTAAGTATATAGACCAGAGGTACCGCGATGCCCCACACATAGCCTCCGTCAAACGCGCAGGTCAGCAGCGTCTTCCCTCCCGAGCGGAGAGTGAAATAGCACGCGTTTACAAAAGCGATTATCGGAAAGCATATGGCGACAATAATGATAAAGCTTTTCGCCATATCCTTTATCTCGGCCGTCGTGTTATAGATATTCGCGAAAGGACCGGCCAGCGCCGCCATGATCGCGCCGCAGACCGCACAGCTTACGACAGCGAAAAACATCAGTTTCCTTGCGGTGTCCATCGCGTCATCATGGCGCCTCGCTCCGAGCTGGTGCCCCACCATGATCGCTATCGCATTACCGAGGGACAGGGCGACCACCATGAACACGTTGAAGATCGTCGAGGAGATATTATAGGCTGCGACCACGATAAGACCTCGAACAGAAAAGCACTGCGCCAGAATGGCCGTGCCCAGAGCCCACAAGGCTTCGTTAACAAGAAGGGGCATACCTTTGACCATTATGTATTTCACCAGGGTCTTCGGGATCCTTAGGCTCCTGTATATACCGGTAAAGAACGGGTATTTCTCTTTTTTTCTGTGGGTCATGAATATGATCAGGAAGGCCTCGACGAACCTCGACAGAACTGTCGCTATTGCCGCGCCGTCGACACCCAGCTTCGGGAAACCGAGCTTTCCGTATATGAGAACATAGTTGAATGCAAGATTGATCGCTACGGCCGTAAACCCGCATTTCATAGGCAGGAGAGTATCACCGGTCTCGCGCAGAGTTCCCGCATAGACCTGAGTGATCGAAAACGCGACTATCCCGATGAGCATTATCAGCATATAGCTTCTGGCATAGTGCAGGGTGGCCTCCGCGTCGCCCTTGACACCCTGCCCCTTGAGATACAGCGCTATAAGGTTCTCCCCGAAGAGCAAAAAAACGGCGATGCCCGCAACGCAGAATATGCCGACGGCGATCAACTTAAACCGGATCGTCGAGCGCATCCCCTCTACGTCCCCTCTGCCGTAATACTGGGTCGTAAATATCCCCGCGCCCGCGGTGACCCCGAACACGCACAGATTGAACACAAAGAAGAGCTGATTCGCAATGGCGACGGCGCTCATCTGCTGTGTACCGACCCGCCCCACCATGATATTATCGAGCATGCTCACGAAATTGGTTATGCCGTTTTGCAGCAGGATCGGGATCGTGACGGCGAGGACCGCTTTGTAAAATGCGGCATTTCCGATGAATTTTCTGTAAAAGGGTTGAGTCATCCTGGTGTATATACCTCCATCGTCGTGGTGCGTGCCTCCCTGCGGCAAGATAAAATCGCAGCAACTACCGTCGCCACGATTCATTGCGCCTTATATAGGCATAGCACAAGTATCGCGATTATAGCACCGTTTACACAGAATATCAATACGGAATCCGTATGATCCGAACTCCGCCGACACCGAGTCAAAGAACAAGTGTTCATTGACTCTCCCGATCCTGCCGGGCTGTACTATGCCGGACTGTTTAAGGGTTATGCGGAACCGATGACGGCACACCCTACGATCCTGTCGAGGGTCCGGACGCTTGCGCCGCTTCTTGCAATACAGCCGGGTCTTTTTTCACGATCGCCCTGTTCTTCCACTTTCCGCTCGCATAATGTATAAGCGAGACCGCGAGAGCGACGAGCCAGGCGTACGTATTTGCTTTCCAGCACGCGCTGTATCCGACGTCAAAGGTGTATACCATGATATATGCGATCGCGACCTTGGTGCTGAGCGCTATCAGCGAGATCAGCATGGAGGCGACAGGGTTCCCCGCACCCTGGAACAGCCCGTTGAACGGCATATACAGAGCGAATATGGGGAATATGAACGCCACGTATTTCAGATACTCGGTCGCCTGTTCAAGGGTTTTCCCGTCCACACCGAAGAGTTTTGCGCACGGTTCGGCAAGAACGTATATCAAAGCGCAGAGGATGACGACCGCGGTCAGATTCATGCCCAGCGTTGCCACGATGCCCCGCTTTATCCTGTCGGTCCTGCCGGCCCCCGTGTTCTGACCGGTAAAACTGGCCATTGCGTTCAAAAACCCCATGGAGGGCAGCGAGAGGTAGTGGTCGAAGCGGCTGCCGACGGTATAGGCGGCCATCGTCACGCTTCCGAAGCTGTTTATAAGGCGCTGCAGCAGGATGTGCCCTGACGAGACGACAAGCTGCTGCAGAGTGGACGGCACACCCATTTTTACGCACAGCCTGAACTTTTCTTTGTCGAAAACGTATTCTCCGGGCCTGAATCGGAAATCCTCGTATTTTTTGTACATATAATACAGGCTTGCGCACATACAGGCTATCTGCGATATGACTGTTGCGACAGCCGCGCCAGTGATCCCCCAGCGAAAGAAAACCACAAATACGACGTCCAGGATCATGTTCGCGACCGTAGATATTATCAGAAAGTAGAGAGTCGCTCTGCTGTCTCCCACGGCCCTGAGCACACCGGCGACCGCGTTATATATGAACTGAAATATGAGCCCCGCCGCATAGATCCTGAAATAGAGCGCGGCATTTTTGCATATCTGAGGGTCCTCGATATTGAGTATATTCTTCATTATAAACCCGGCCGAGGCGATCCCCAGTACAGTGAAAAAAATTCCGAGCACGGAAAGCATTATCATCGCGGTCGACGCGGTCCTTCTCATCTCGGTCTTTTTTCCCGCTCCGAAAAGCTGAGCTATCACAACGCCGGAGCCGTTTGACATGCCGGTGGCCATTGCGAGAAACGCTATCGTCAGCGGCGTAGAGCTCCCCACCGCAGCTAGCGCGTCGGAATCTATGAAGTTGCCGACGACGATACCGTCGACAGTATTATACATTTGCTGAAGGAACATGCCCGCCATTATCGGCAGACCGAACAGCAGTATGTGTTTCCACTCGGGGCCGCTTGTCATATTTCTTGCCACGCCGAACCCTGCTTTCACAATGTATTGCCGCTGCGCCGCGGTCTGAAATAGCTTCCCGGTCACTCCGCGCGGCCGCAGTTACCTCGTCTTCACAGCCTTAAGAGCCCGCCCGCCGATATCATTCCGGTAAAACATATTTTCAAAGGAGATAGTCTTGATAAGCCCGTAAGCGCCGGAAACAGCCGCTTCCAGTGTCCCGCCGGTCGATACTGCCCCCAGGACCCTGCCCCCCGACGTTACCAGCTTACCGTCCGAGAGTTTCGCGCCCGCAAAATATATCTCCGTGCCGGGCGCTCTGTAATCGGGCAGAGTAATTTCAAAACCCTTCTCGTATTTCTCCGGATACCCTTTGGACGCCGCTATCACGCAGCAGGCATGGCCGCCGGAAAACTTTACCTCCGTTTGCTCAAGAGTTCCGTTATGTACGGCGATCATAATTTCAAGCAGATCGCTCTCAAGCAGCGGCAGCACCACCTGAGCTTCGGGGTCTCCGAAGCGGCAGTTATATTCTATCACCTTCGGCCCCCGGTCCGTCAACATCAGCCCGAAATAGAGGCACCCGCGAAAAGTCCTCCCCTCGGCATTCATCGCCCGGACCGTCGGAACGAAGATCTCCTCCGTGCACCGGGCGGCGATCTCCTCCGTATAGTACGGGTTCGGAGCGATCGTACCCATGCCCCCCGTGTTGAGTCCCCGATCGCCGTCGAGCGCACGCTTGTGGTCCATCGACGAGACCATGGGCTTTATGGTTTTTCCGTCGGTGAAAGCGAGTACGGACACCTCCGGGCCCTCGAGATATTCCTCGATCACCACTCTTTTTCCGCTCCCGCCGAACAGCCCGCCCTCCATCATGTCGTGAACGGCCTTCTTCGCTTCTTCCCGGGTCTGCGCGATGATGACGCCTTTTCCGAGGGCTAGGCCGTCGGCTTTCACTACGATAGGGGCGTCGGCATTATCGATATAAGCGTCCGCCGCGTCGACACTGTCAAAAGTCGCGTATCCCGCGGTAGGGATACCGTATTTTTTCATCAGGTCCTTCGCGAATATTTTGCTGCCTTCTATTATCGCCGCTTTTTTATCCGGCCCGAAACAGGGGATACCGGCGGCACTCAGCTCGTCCACGGCGCCCGCCACAAGCGGATCGTCCGGAGCTACGACAGCGAAATCGACCCGCTCTTTTACGGCGAATGCGGTGATGCCGCCGATATCCGCAGCGTCTATCGGAACACATTCGGCGTCCGCAGCAATCCCGCCGTTTCCGGGGAGGGCGAATATCTTACCGACCTTTTTATTCTGAGCGATCTTGCGGATGATCGCGTGTTCCCGACCGCCCGCGCCGACAACCATTATCCTCACTTGCCTGACCCCCGACTCAGTGGTGAAACAGTCTGGCCCCCGTGAAGGCCATAACTATCCCGTATTTGTTGCACGCTTCAATGACGTTATCGTCCCTGATAGATCCGCCGGGCTGCGCGATATATTTGACGCCGCTCTTTCTTGCGCGCTCGACGTTGTCGCCGAACGGAAAGAAGGCGTCCGAAGCACAGGCTACGCCGCTCTGCCGGGCGAGCCAGGCTCTTTTCTCCTCGCGCGCAAAAACAGCCGGCTTTGAGCTGAAGATCTTCTGCCACTCTCCCTCGGCCAGCACGTCCTCATGATCGTCCGATATATAAACGTCTATCGCGTTATCCCTGTCCGGCCGGCGCAGCCCGTCGACAAACGGCAGGCCGAGCACAGCCGGGTGCTGCCTGAGGAGCCAGGCGTCCGCCTTGGACGCCGCGAGCCGGGTGCAGTGTATGCGGCTCTGTTGACCGGCCCCCACGCCGATAGTCTGCCCGTTCTTTACAAAACAGACCGAATTAGACTGGGTGTATTTCAAAGTGAGCATCGCTACGACAAGATCCGTTATGGCGGCCGCGGGGAGCTTTTTTTCGACCGTGACAATGTTTCTCAGCAGTTCCCCGCCGATCTTCAGGTTGTTCCTCCCCTGCTCGAACGTCACGCCGAAAATATCGCGGCTCTCCCGCTCCGGTGCGGTATAATCCGGATCCACCGCTACGATATTGTAATTCCCCTTCTTCTTTGTCTTCAGTATCTCCAGCGCCTCATCCGTGTATCCGGGGGCGATAACACCGTCCGATACCTCTTCCTTGAGGTACAGCGCCGTCGGCGCGTCGCAGACATCGGAGAGTGCCGCCCAGTCGCCGTACGAGCAGAGGCGGTCCGCACCGCGGGCTCTAATATACGCGCAGGCAAGGGGGGTAAGCCCGATGTTCTCCGGGACGAAGTAGAGCTTTTTTTCCGTTTCGGTAAGGGAATATCCGATCGCGGCTCCGGCCGGGGAGACGTGTTTGAACGACGCGGCCGAGGGCATGCCCGTCGCCTCGCGCAGTTCCTTCACAAGCTGCCAGCCGTTGAGCGCGTCCATAAAATTGATATATCCGGGCCGTCCGCAGAGCACCCTGACCGGCAGTTCGCGGCCGTTTTTCATGTATATGCGCGCGGGCTTCTGATTCGGATTCGTCCCGTATTTCAGCTCAAGCTCTCTCATGATCCTCTCACTCCCGCTCATGTGCGTTAATGATCACAGTTTCGGCGCTTCCTGTCCCGAGATCCGAATACCGTACAAAAAGGGCCACCCGGTTTTCCGGGTTCAGGCTGTTCCAGACGTCGTCCGCAAACGCTTGGGCGTTCGCCTCTCCTATCGCGACGCTCTCGGGTTCGCCCTTAAACGACGGCAGGGGGCTGCCGTCGTCGCTGTACGTGTGTATATAGTCGCCGAAACCGGCTGCAGGATTCTCGTACTCAAAGAAAAAACGGCAGCAGCGGGACGGGTCGCCGTCTTTCGCTTTCAATATCGAGAGACTATAGCTGCCGTCCGGCTCCATTATGCCGGAGATCCTCGGCGTATAGTTGGGAGCGTCCGGCTCGAATGTCCTAGTGCGCAGCGCGTCGGCAAAAGTCCTGCCCCGGGCCAGATACTCGAGCACCGTGTCCGTCTGGTCACCGTTTGTAACTATGGTTTTTCCTCCCCACGTGCGCACAGGGCGGTATATTATGAGACTGGGGTCGATCATCAGTGCAGCGTCGTACGCCTGAGTGCGTATCCCGTCTTCCGTTGCGACAAAGACACGGTTTCGGCTGTTTTCGCTCCTGCCCATGATGAAATAAGCTATTACGGCGTGTCTGTTGTCTGCGCTGCGCCCGAAGATGATGCCCCTGCCGGGGTAAGTGCTGCCTTTCAGCACGTCGCAGATGTCAATCGTCACAATGCCGCCACCTCTTTTCGATAACGGTTTTTGAGATCTCCTCGACGGCCCGGGGCAGGAGCACCCATTCCGCCTGCTCCATCACTCTTCTTTGCAGCGACTCGGGAGTATCGCCCTCGTATACGCAGACAGCCTTCTGGGCGATGATCTTCCCCCCGTCCGGGATCTCGTTTACAAAGTGGACCGTAGCGCCGGTTATCTTCACGCCCCTCTCAAGGGCTTCTTTGTGGACCCGCAGGCCGTAGTACCCCGCGCCGCAAAAAGCCGGGATCAGCGACGGGTGCACGTTGATTATCCGCTCAGGCCAGCGGGAGACAAAATCCGGGCTCAAAATGCTCATATACCCCGCCAGTACGATCAGCTCTATCCTGTGTTCCTCAAGGTGTGCGCTGATCTTATCTTCCAGCGCTGCGCGGGAACCGCATTCGTCAAGACTGCACACGACCGCGGGGATGCCGCGTGCTCGCGCCCTCTCAAGCGCGTACGCGCCGTCGCGGCTCGAGATCACGAGTTTGATCTCGCCCGAAACGATCCGGCGGTTTGCGCATGCGTCAAACAGCGCCTGCAGGTTTGTCCCTCCCCCGGAAACAAATACAGCAATTCTTGCCTTTACCGTAAAATCACCTCCGGTACCGTTCAACAGAGAATAACCCCCTGATCAGACTCGACCACTTCGCCAAGAATATAGGCTTCCTCTCCGGCAGATCGCAGGATCCCGAGCGCGGAGTCCGCCTGCGCCGCGTCGACCACGAGCGTCATGCCGACCCCCATATTGAAAGTATTGAACATGTCGCGCTCCGATATGTTACCCGTTTTCGCGATCAGGTCAAAGATCCGCGGGGAGGCGATCGCTTTTTTTTCGATCTTCGCGGAGAGGCCTTCAGGCAGGCTGCGCGGGATATTCTCATAGAAACCGCCGCCCGTGATATGCGAAACCGACTTTACACATACCCGCTCCAGAACTTTCAGCACGGGTCTTACATATATCTTCGTCGGAGTCAACAGCGTCTCCCCTATCGAGGCGCCGCCGAGCTCGGCGCAGGGCGTGCCGTACCCCGCTCTATCGGGATCGAACACCTTTCGGACCAGCGAAAAACCGTTTGAGTGCACCCCGCTGGAAGGCAGCGCTATAACGGCGTCGCCGCTGCGCACGTTTTCTTTGTCAAGTATCTTCTCTTTGTCCACGATACCGACCGCAAACCCGGCGATATCGTATTCGTCGGGGGCATAGAATCCCGGCATCTCGGCAGTCTCCCCGCCTATCAGCGCCGCCCCGGACTGTACGCAGCCCTCTGCGACGCCGGAGACGATCGAGGCAATCCTCTCCGGGACATTCTTACCGCAGGCGATATAATCAAGGAAAAACAGCGGCTTCGCCCCGCAGGCGATGATATCGTTGACGCACATGGCCACACAGTCGATGCCGATCGTGTCATGTTTATCCATAATATGGGCAATCTTCAGCTTGGTGCCGACGCCGTCCGTCCCCGAGACCAGAACGGGCCTCTTTATGCCGGTGACGTCAAGCTCGAAAAGTCCGCCGAAACCGCCGATACCCCCCAGCACCCCGGGTATAACGGTGCGCGCGATATGCTGCTTCATCAGCTCGACAGCTCTGTATCCGGCAGTGATATCGACGCCCGCCGCGGCGTAGCTTTCGCTGTGGCTTTTCATTTTTTTCCCCTCATCTCGCTGATCTTGCGCTCAAAGCGGCCTTTATCGGTCTCGCTCGGAATGCTCGTGGGGTAGACGGCGTCAAAACAGGCGCTGCAATAACCCTCGGGGCGCTCATACCCCAGCAGCTTCGGAAGATCCTCAAGCGCAAGATACCCAAGGGAATCCACGTCTACGATCCTGGCGATCTCTTCGATAGTGTTTTTCCCTGCTATCAGATGCTCACGCGAGTCGATGTCGGTGCCGTAATAACACGGGTTCAGGAACGGAGGCGAGGAGACGCGCATATGCACCTGTGTGGCCCCAGCGTCCCTGAGAAGCTTGACTATTCGCGCTACCGTCGTGCCGCGGACGATGGAGTCGTCTATCATCACCACCCGCTTCCCTCTGACGACAGAAGCAATGGGATTGAGCTTTATCCTGACGAGGTTTCGCCGCGAGGACTGCCCCGGCTCAATGAACGTTCTTCCTATATACCGGTTCTTAATGAAGCCCACACCGTATGGCAGCCCGGACTCCCTCGCGTAGCCGATAGCCGCGTCAATGCCGGAATCCGGCACGCCGATAACGACGTCGGCGTCCGCAGGAAACCTGCGTGCAAGGCAGGCGCCCGCTCTCAGCCTGGCCTCGTGGACGCTTATGCCGTCGATCACGGAGTCGGGGCGGGCGAAATATATGTATTCAAAAATGCAGGTAGTTTTTTTTGCTTTTCCGCAATGGTCTCTTATCGAGCGCATGCCGTCTTTGTCGAATATCACTATCTCGCCGGGCTCCACGTCCCGCAGGAATTCTGCTTCGATGGACTCGAGCGCGCAGCTCTCGGATGCGACAACGTAGGTCCCGTCTGCCCGAACGCCGATACACAGCGGCCGGAAACCGTTCTCATCGCGCACAGCGATCAGCTTTGACGGGGACATGACCACGAGGGAGTAGGCGCCCTTTATCTTACGGATCGCCCTGTTGATGGCCTCTTCCGTCGACGGGGCGTTGAGGCGCTCTTTGATGATCATATATGAGATAACTTCCGTGTCGCTGGTCGTGTGGAAAATGGAGCCCTGCAGCTCCAGTTCACGCCGCAGCTCGTATGAGTTGACAAGGTTGCCGTTGTGGGCGATGGCGATGCGGCCTTTGACGTGGTTCACGACGAGGGGCTGGCTGTTGCTGCGGTCGTTCGAGCCCGTTGTGCCGTACCGCACATGCCCGACGCCCATGTTCCCATCCGGAAACAATCTCATGACGTCGTGCGTGAAGACGTTGCCGACAAGCCCGACGTCACGGTAGTGTGTAAAAAGGCCGTCGTCACATACGACTATGCCGCAGCTCTCCTGTCCGCGGTGCTGCAGGGCAAAAAGCCCGTAATATACGAGCGATGCGATGTCTGTCTGATCGGGGCTGAACACACCGAACAGGCCGCACTCTTCTTGAAGCTTATCAGGGAACAAAACCGTCACTCCATTCTTACTGTCTGAAATCACTGTGCGGATGAGCGGGTGTTGAATCTCAGCTGTACCGACTCGTTCTTTTCTAGCACTTTTTTCGCAGCTTCCGACCGCGCGCTCTCGAGCTTTTGAGCGAGGTCGGCGTCTTCCACCGCAAGTATCTCCGCAGCGAGCAGCGCTGCATTCGCCGCGCCGTCGATAGCGACGGTCGCTACGGGTATCCCGGACGGCATCTGGACCGTTGATAACAGGGCGTCGATGCCGTCAAGCGTTTTTGAGCTTACAGGTATGCCGATGACCGGAAGAGTCGTCTGCGCGGCGACAGCGCCTGCCAGGTGGGCCGCTTTTCCGGCTGCGGCTATGATCACTCCGAAACCGTTATCCCGCGCGCCGCGTGTGAACTCGCTGACCTGCTCATAGGTCCTGTGCGCGGAATAGACATGGACCTCTCTGGGGATCTGCAGCTCATCGAGCGTTTCGATCGCCTTTTCAACTGTCGGAAGGTCGCTGTCGCTGCCCATAATGACCGCAACTTTTTTCATTTTATCCCCCATATAACGCAATAATCCCCGAATAATAAATCCGGGCAGTCCTGTCACATGCAGAGCTGCCCGGGCGTTCGGCATTTTGATGTGCACTGGTCCCACCGCGCAAAAAACGCTCCGTCAGTCACCATTGCATCTGTACACATTAAACCACTGACGGAACAAAATATCAATGGCTTTTTTGTGTAATATGCATATCGTCGTGATTTTCGGCTGACGGTACAAATGAGCGAAACCCAGGCTGTCCCGACTTGGAGTATATGACAACTCCCATTCGGATCAACATGCCGATACATAAAAACGCTGCTCAACCGGCACAACGATCGCATGATCCCGATCAAACGCCGCCGCTTCAACAGAGGCATCACAAGCGGCAAACGGCGCTTATCCGTGTCGCTGCGTGGATTTTTCTATACTACATGTTCGTATGCCGTTTAGCAAGCCTGTTCCTCCATATTTCATGCTCTGTTTTTCCGCTCCCGCGCAACGCACTGCCGGCGGCATACGTCAGGTTTCCGGTTGAGTTTTTTCAGCCGATGCGCTATATTTTTCAATATCTCCTTCCGGGAGGTCATTATGGCCGAAAAGACGAACGTGATACGGTGCCTTGAACAAAAGGGCATACCGTTTCAGGTGCACAACTATATCCCGACAGGCGCTGTCAGCGGTGCCGAAGCGGCGTCCGCCCTCTCACAATCTCCTGACAGAGTTTTTAAAACGCTCGTCTGCGTCGGGCGGACAGGCGCCCACTACGTATTTGTCGTACCTGTTTCCGGTGAACTCGACCTGAAAAAAGCCGCGAGATCCTGCGGCGAAAAATATGTGGAAATGGTGAAGTCCAAGGAGCTCCTCCCTCTCACGGGATACGTCCACGGGGGCTGCTCGCCGATCGGGATGAAGAAGCTCTTCAAGACGGCCGTTGACGAGTCAGCGCTCGAGTTTGAGACGATCTTCCTGAGCGCGGGCAGGATAGGGCATCAGGTGGAGCTGTCCCCTCTCGCTCTGGAGAGCGTGATACCTTTAACATTTGAAGACCTGAGGGCCTGTCCGTAACTGACAGAAAAACAGGATAATATTATAACTTTCGTCCTTCCGCAACGCGGCAATATTTCAAAGATCGTGCGCGTGTGAGTGACCGGTTTTTGAGATTTGCCGCCCGCCTCCCCTCCAAGGTGAAGGCTGTTTTCCGCCGCAGCGGCGAGGTCTTTACCCGGTCCGTTTCAAAGAACAGGCGTTCTCGGAAACGATAACGAACCGCGGGGTCATTTTGTGCCCCGCGGTTCGTTATGTTTATTGCGCTTAATCGAAGTCGATGGCAAAAAGCCCGCCGGCGCCTCCGGTAAAGAGGAATAAGATGTTCTCCTCTTGTTCAAGGCTGCCGCTTCTCACCATTTCGATCAGACCCGCAAATGCCTTGCCCGTATATACGGGATCAAGAAATATTCCTTCACAACGCGCCATGAGGCGTATCGCTTCGCTCCCCTCATCTGAAGGTAGCGCATAGCCCGGGCCGTACGCGGGACGAAGGCCGACCTCGCAGTCTGTCTTTGCCTCAAGCCCGAGAAGTTCCGCCGTTCCCCTCATTATCCCGGGTACGATCCTGTCAAATTCCTGCGTATCGACAGCCATTCCCGTTACTTTCGTGCCGGGCATGTACAGCATTGCGCCAAGAGCCAGCCCCGCGTGTGTGCCGCCCGAGCCGGTGGCGCAGACGATCCTGTCAATGTGTACGCCGCGCTCAGCGGCCTGAACGGACATTTCATGCACGCAGTCTACGTATCCGAGGGCACCGAGCGGGACCGAACCGCCGACAGGTATCGTGTAGTACGGCTCGCCTGTCTTTCTGCCGATCTCGTCCATCATGGCGTTTATCTCCTCAAAGGAGTCTGTATCGACAAATCTGACGTCGGTGCCCATGAGCCGGCTGAGGAGAAGGTTGCCGCGCCGGTCCGAAACACCTCTTTTCTTCAGCAGCAGGACAGGCTTCAGCCCCAGACGCATGCAGCAGGCTGCGGTCAGCATAGCGTGGTTTGACTGCGCGCCGCCGGTGGTGAGCACCGTTTTCGCGCCTTTCCTGACGGCGTCAGCAAGGAGAAATTCCAGTTTTCGCACTTTGTTTCCGCCCAGCGCGACACCGGTCATATCATCCCGCTTGATCCAGATATTTTTGCCCAGGACCCTGCTCACGTTTTCCAGCTTGTACATCGGGGTCGGCCCGGCCATAAGTTTTACTCTGCAGAAATCTTCCGTCGTTTTCATGAACACTCCCGTCCGCCGGTGCCTATTTTGCGGCCGCCCCCGTATTCCTGCTCAGCTCGGCAAGTTTTTTCCCCAGCTCGAACGCCTTTTTCCTGTCTTCGGGAAACACTTTCTCCCGGCGCTCTTTGCGGGCGGGGACGTCGAACATGTCGGCGGCGTACAGGGAGTAGTCTGTGAACTGCAGCGTCTCCGACGCGTCCACGTACTCCGTATGCCCCAGCAGCCTCTCGCTTGTCGCGCAGACCTCAGGGTAGAACTTGGCGTAAGTGCCGGCCGGCGCGTTCGTGGTGAAAAACCACCCCACCTGCCTTTTCTTCGGGTAAAGCTGCTCCCGGGATTTGTTGTAGGTGATGTCGGGGAAATAGAGGCGCTCGAGGAAAGAGCGCATCTCCCCCGTCACGTCGTTAAAATAGATCGGTGAACCGAGAAGCAGGATATCCGAATCGATTGCCTCCTCGAGAATTTCCGTCAGGTCGTCTCTCATGGCGCAGCGCCCGAACGACGGACCTCCCAGGAGCTTGCATCCGAAGCAGCTGGTGCAGCCCTTGTAATCAAGCTCGTACAGGTCTACTCTTCTGCCCGCGGCACCGGCGCTCTTCGCGCCGTCCAGAGCCGAGTCCAGCAGCATGGCGGTGTTCCAGTTTTTGCGGGGGCTTCCGTTGACTGCGAGTACTTTCATATTCATACCTTCCTTTCAGTATTTATTACGGCATATCCGCCGTTACAGATTTTGTCCGGGGTTCAGCAGTCAGCCGCGGGGTCGTATTGCCCGCGATATGTATCCTGCATCAGCCGAACAAGCCGCCACACGGTCTCGTTATAGGGGCAGTCGATCCCGTATTTCTTTCCTTCGCGCACAACGGCGCCGTTAATATAATCGATCTCGGTCATATTTCTCCTGTAAGAGTCGAGGACCGCGGACACGAAGTGCAGCTTTCCCCCGGGCGTACGCGCGACAGGCCCGCCGTGAGCCTTCCAAAAAGCTTCGGGCTCCATATCAAACCCTTTAGCGGAGCCGACCAGGCAGACCTCCCGCCCAATGTTCTCCATCAGCGCAAGGCCGTCAGGATGAGTTGAGCTCACCTCGTTCGGGAGGCGGAGCAGCGCGCCGATGCCGTTAAACAGGCAGTTGTTATAAAGCTTTCCCCACACTGTCTCCTCCGTGTTCTCCGCGCACTGCGTGGGCATCCCACCCGCGTTGAGATATTTCTCCAGAGCAAGAAAACTTTCCAGATACGGGGTGTCCATCTTCAGCGGACGGTAGTATATGCCCTTCGGGCTGTCAGGGAAGCGCGGCCTGCCGTATATCCTGCCGGGCGCGTACTGCAGAGCGGAGGCTTTCATGAGGCCGAAGCCGATATTGTCGTCGCTGAAATGCTCTTTGAGCAGTTCCTGTGTGCCCACACCGTTCTGGAGCGTCACCACGGCGGTCTTCTCCCCGAAAAGAGAGAGGTTCGATACTATAGCGTCGTGCGTCGAGTAACACTTTACGAGTATGATCACGGCGTCGCAGACCCCGATGCTGCGCGAATCACAGGTTGCGCTGTCGAAGCGTACCGCTCGGCTGTATGCGCCGTGGTCCGGCCCCGCTTCTATCTCCATATGAAGGCCGTTTTCCTCTATCGCGGCCATATGCTCTTTATTGACGTCGATAAGGTGGACGGCAGCGCCGCCGATTTTCAGGTGCGCGCCCACCAGGCACCCCATGGCTCCCGCGCCCAGTATCCCGATCTTCAAACGCGTTTCCTCCGTTTCATGTATAAATATCCAGAGCTATACTTTCGGCAGCACCGCGTTGATCACCGCACAGCGCCCCGACTCCACGGCTTCTTTTCCCTCCCGGAGGGCATCGAGCAGCTCGGAAGGTCTTTCAACCGTGCACGCAAACGCGCCCCCCGCCGCTTCGGCCACAATATCGAGCCTTGACGACGGATCGAAACTCGTCCAGAAACAGTCCGTCCGGGCCGCATACCCCTCCGGATGCTGCTTCTTCGTCACGGTCTTCGGCGCGCACCAGCCAGAGTTGTTGAAGATCACCGTCATGAAAGGCGCGTTATATTTCCTTGCCATCCAGTACACGGCTGTCGGGCAGGAGAAAACGTACGTGCCGTCGCTCGTGAGCGCGACGACGTTTTTTTCGGGGCAGGCGAGTTTCATTCCCACCGCGGCTCCCCCGAACCAGCCCAGGGAACTGCCGCCGCTGAAGAAATACGTGCCCGGCTTCGTTCTTGGTATCTGGCGGGTGACCGCGGCGCCGTCGCTGATAACTTCGTTGAGCAGGACCGTGTCGTCGTCTATTATCTCCCGCACACAAGCCGCCACGAAATCCGGTGTAAGCTCCTCTCCGGGAGAAGACATGATTGCCGCTCTCTCTGCCCGCAGAGCGTGCAGCCGGGCGGCCCATTCCCGCCTAGACGCCGCCGCACCCTCCGCGATGCCCATTGTCTCGAGCTTCGAATTTATCTGCCTGAGAGCTTCAAAAGAGTCTGCCCGCATTGAGCGTTCCGAGCGGACGTGCCAGAGAGGTATGCTGTCCTTTACGGGATCGATATCGATATAGAAGACCCGGCAGGACGGCTCCGGCGCCATCGTGTTTGGCCACGGGAGATCGCAATCGATCGCAAGGATCATATCGGCTTTTGTGACGATCTCCGCCTCGTCGCCCAGATACAGCTCGTCGTCGGCGGGGTAATTCATATATGAGGGGGTGGATTCGACGACGGGGACGGCGAGTAGACGGCACAGCTTCACGAGCTCGGCCACGGCTTCTTTGTTCCTTCCCAGATAGGACGTCACGACGACAGGGCGCTCCGAATGCATAAGAGCCGAAACGACGGCTTCGACTGAGGCGTCGGACAACCCCTGGGGGACGACCGGCAGCCAGTTTTCCGGCCCCTCGGCAGCCTGCCACGCCTCCTCTTCGAGGACCTCGCGGGCCGCCGTCATGTATACCGGCCCTTTCGGATCGCTGCACGCTATCTGCAGCGAGCGGTACACCATCTGCTGCGTGTTGCGGCCTGTCCTGAGTTCGCTGCAGAGCTTGGCATAATTTCTGACGATCCCCGCCTGGTCGGGCACATTCTGTATAAACTGGATATACATGTCCCGGCTGCCTTTCAGTTCACCCTCCATCGTATACGGGGATATGCCGGCGAGTATGAAGACGGGCACCCTGCAGCGGTATGCGTTGTGCAGCGCGCCGCCCATATTCTGCGTTCCGACGTCCACGTGAACGAAAACGGCCTGCGCCTTTCCGGTGATCTGCGCAAAGCCCTGCGCGGCGCTGACCGCAACGTACTCATGCGGGGCGATGATCACGCTCGGCATTTCCATGCCCTCCGCCCTGTGTTTTGCCCAGCTTTCGATGATGGGGGGGTAATCGGTACCCAGGTTCACGAATACGTGGGTGACCCCGGCTTTGGTGAGCGCATCGTTCAGAGCGTCCGCCGCCGAATAGAAGTTTTTGTCTCCGGCCATATTTTACCCCTTTATGATTTACTTTACGGTTATACCGATATAATACTCGCCGAGCCGCGTAATTTCAAGGCACGGTTGATCATGATCCCCCTATCGGCGTTCATTTTGCCCTCTCCGTACCGGCCTGTCTGTCCCGGCGGCAGGATCACGGCATTGACATCGGTTTCACGCCGGGATATAGTGGAAAATATCGCGAATCCCGCAGAATTATTTCTATATGACGGAGGCACAGAATATTATGAACAACGCGTCAGACCCTTTTTTTGAGAACGTAAAGCAGTTATTCACCGTGGAACAGCACATGTTCTCCCGCCGGGGAGCCTGGCTCGCTCTGCAGGCGACCTCAGCGAAGTACGGCCGGGGCGCCCTCTATCTGATGACAAATCACGGCTCGAGATGTCACAGCGGAAACAAGGAATACAGCCGCCTGTACAGGCTCTATCCGACTTTCGAAGGCCGCTGCGTACCTTTTGCCATCGAGACCGCGGCGGCGGAGTATACGCTGCACACGCGCCACGGTGACGTCCGCTTCACCTGGGCTGACACGACAAAGCTTATCGCGCAGGGTGACAAAAACATGGGGCTCTTCGTGGAGCGCAACGCCGAGCCGTTCGAAGTCCTTAAACCCCGCAAAGACGGCGCCTGGGAGTCGCCGATCCGCGGCAACCCCCTGCTTTTCAAAGGGCTCGAGGGCTCTGCCATCACGTTTGACGATACGTACAATTTCCATAAATTCATGTGTCCCGAGATCCGGGGCCGCACTCACCCGAACTCCGACGGCATTTTCACACTCGTCATCGAGGATTTCCCGTACTGCGTGTGGGTCCGGGACAAATATCCGTCCTATGAGGAAGCAAAGGCCTCCATGCAGGCGGACTGGGATGAGTTCCTCGCGAAGTTCCCCCACTTTACAGAGCCTTATGAGCAAAAGCGCGAGGAGACGGCGTATATCCTCTGGTCCCACCTTGTAGCTCCCACGGTAAGGACTCCGACCTGGATGATAATGATGTTCCCCGGCGTAATAGGCTCCCAGTGGCAGCACGTTAAAAACGCCGTGGCTCTGCAGGATCATACCGATCTGTCCCTCGATCTCCTCCTCGCCTACCTGTACGCCCAGGATCCCGAGAAAGGCCAGCTGCCCGAATCATATGACGACGACATCCTCTCAACCCATTCCATCAAGCCCCCCATATTCGGCTGGGCGCTCAAGGATATAATGAGCCGCCGCGATATCACCAAGGTCTGGCCGCGGGACAAGATCGAGTTCCTCTATGAAGGCGCCGGTCGGTGGGCAAACTGGTTCATGGAATGCCGCGACGACGACGGCGACGGCCTCCCCCTGTTTTCCGGCGGGGAGGAAAACGGGCTGGACGAGTCCACCATCTGGGCAGACCAGATCAACATGGTCTCGCCCGACCTGAGCTCCTACCTGGTGCTGTCTTTTGAGGCCCAGGGCGATCTTGCGAAGATCCTGGGGAAACCGAAGGAGGAGGTCGAGGCCTGGTACAAAAAATCAAAGGATCTGCTGGAGCTCATGATCGAAAAGATGTGGGACGGGGAGCATTTTGTCGCCCTGCGCGAGTACACGCATGAGCCCGTATTCACGGGGACGCTGACCCATTATATCCCGTTTATTCTCGGGAATCGCCTGCCCCCCGAAATAATCGACAAGATGGCTGCGGACCTGTCCGTCGAGGGCGGGCTGGTCAGTAAATACGGCCTTGCCACGGAGCGCATGGACAGCGACTTTTTCGAGGTACAGGATCTGCAGATGGGCTGCGGCGCCATCGACCCGCCCGCCGAGGTGTTCATTATCACCGGAATGTGGGAGGCCGGAAAGAAGGACCTCGCCAGAGATCTCGTTTCACGATATTGCGGAAGGCTGATGGACCGGGGATTCAGCCACATAATCGACCCGATATCGGGCGACGGCAGCCCCTTCTGGGGGACCTGGTCGAGATGCGTGTTCACGATCCTCTGCCGCATGGTCTCCGAAGGCTGAGCAAATAACGGCATATATGCAGTACGGGCTCAAAGCTTTTATTGAGGCTGTGAGCCCGACATATCGGTGTGCGGGATCCTGGACCGCGCGCTGCAATTGACTTCTTTTCAGCCTGTCTTTATAATGGAAATAATCAATATTCCGGCATTAAATTTTACCAACAGGAGGCGCAGCAAATGAGCAATTCAAGAGATCCCTTCTTCCGGGACGTAAAACAGTTTTACCCGGTCGAGCAGCATATGTTCTCCCGCCGGGGCGCATGGATGGCTCTGCAGGCGGACTCTCCCGATTACGGCAGAGGCGCGCTCTATCTGATGACTAACAGGGGGGGCAGAAACCACACCGGAAACAAGGGGTACAGCCGTCTGTACAGGATATATCCGACTTTTGAAGGCCGAAGGGTCCCTTTCGCAATTGAGACCGCAGCCGCAGAATTTACGCTCCACACGCGCCACGGGGATGTCCGCTTCACCTGGGCCGATTATACGAAGCTCATAGCTGAGGGCGACAAGGGGATGGGTCTTCTATTCGAACGCGACGGCGAGCCTTACGAGTTCGTCAAGCCGCGCCGCGACGGCGCGTGGGAATCCCCCGTCCGCCAGGCAAACCCGCTGCTGTTCAAGGGACTTGACGGTTCTTCGTTCACGTTCGACAACACCTGGGATTTCTATAAATTCAAAAGCCCCGAGCTGCGCGGCCGCACTTACCCCAACTGTGAAGGCAAATTCACGCTGGTGGTCGAAGAGTTCCCCTATGGGGCGTGGGTCCGCGACGAGTGGCCCTCTTATGCCGAAGCGAAAGCCTCCATGCAGGCCGACTGGGAAGAATTTCTTGAAAAGATGCCCCATTTTGTCGAGCCGTATGAAAGCAAGAGAGAAGAGACAGCCTATATCCTCTGGTCCCACCTCGTCGCTCCGAGCCAGCTGACCCCTAACTGGATGATAATGATGTTCCCAAGTGTGATCGGCTCCCAGTGGCAGCACGTCCAGAACGCTGTCGCGCTGCAGGAGCACACCGACCTGTCTCTTGAACTCCTTCTGGCATATCTCAACCGCCAGGATCCCGAGAAGGGCCAGCTCGCCGACTCGTATGACGAATTCCAGCTCGCCACCACCGGCATCAAGCCCCCGGTATAAGGCTGGGCGCTCAAGAACATCATGAGCCACCGCGATATATCCAAGGTATGGCCCCGCGATAAGATCGAACGGCTCTACGAGGGGGCCGGCCGCTGGGCCGAATGGTTTATGAAATGCCGCGACGACGACGGCGACGGGCTGCCCTGCTTTGAGGGCGGCACCGAAAACGGCCTGGACGAGGCCACAGTCTGGTTCGATCAGATCAATATGGAGTCGCCGGACGTCAGCGCCTTCACTGTCCTGAATTTCGAAGCCCAGGGCGATCTGGCGAAGGTCCTCGGCAAACCCGAAGAAGAAGTGAACGCGTGGTACAAAAAAGCTGACGACCTGCTGAAGCTCATGATCGAAAGGCTCTGGGACGGCGAGCACTTCGTAGCCCTCCGGGAGTACACCCACGAACCGGTATTCACGGGGTCGATCACCCACTACATCCCGTTTGTGCTCGGCAACCGCCTGCCCGGGGAGATCATCGAAAAGATGGCCGCGGACCTCAGCGTTGAAGGGGGCCTGCTCAGCGAGTACGGCCTTGCCACCGAGCGTATGGACAGCGATCTGTTCGAGGTTCAGGGCGTGCAGATGGGGCGCGGAGCCATCGATCCCCCCGCCGAGCTGTTCATCATTACGGGAATATGGGACGCGGGCAAAAAAGATCTCGCCCGCGATCTGGTCCGGCGCTACTGCGGCAGACTGATTGACAGGGGCTTCAGCCACATTATCGACCCGATCAGCGGCAAGGGGAGCCCGTTCTGGGGGACCTGGTCCCGCTGCGTATACACAATACTTTGCCGCATGATCTCCGAGGGCTGAAAATCTGCTTCTTAGCCTGAGATAATACGATTCACGCATCACCGGAAATTTGCATACGCGCAGATTTCCGGTGAACCATATTCCCCCGGGATGCGGGACAGGCACTTTCGGCATCCGGTGCCCCACATTAATATACGTTTTTCTTGCAAAACCGGCTGCCTGTACGTATACTTTCCAGAGAGGTGATGGATAATGATTTCTCTGCACTCAGGCGGAGTATATTGGGTGAACGGCGCTCCGAGTGAAACGGGCGGCGACCGGAAAACAGCAAAAGAGGGGACCATCGCGTACCGGATCATGCGCGGCCACAGTTCATCAAAAGACGGCTCGCAGCTGTCCGTCAAATTTGACAGTCTCATCTCACACGACATTACCTATGTGAGCATAATCCAGACCGCGGTCGCGTCGGGTCTCGAGTCTTTCCCGGTACCGTACGTTCTGACAAACTGCCATAACAGCCTGTGCGCCGTCGGCGGCACGATAAACGAAGACGACCATATGTTCGGCCTGAGCGCCGCAAAGAGGTTCGGGGGCATATACGTTCCCGCCAATATAGCCGTTATCCATCAGTACGCGCGCGAGGAGATGGCGTTTTGCGGCGGCATGATACTCGGCAGCGACAGCCACACCCGCTACGGGGCCCTCGGCTGTATGGGCGTCGGCGAGGGCGGACCCGAGATCGTGCGCCAGCTGCTGGGCGACACCTGGGACGCGCCCGCGCCGGAGGTCGTTCTCGTATACCTCACGGGCAGCTTAAGGCGCGGGGTCGGCCCCCACGACGTCGCTCTCGCACTGTGCGGAGCCGTATATAAAAACGGTTTCGTCAAGAACAAGGTCCTCGAATTCGCCGGCCCCGGACTCGCGGGGCTGTCCGCGGATTACCGTATAGGGATTGACGTTATGACAACCGAGACCGCCTGTTTATCCTCAATCTGGGCCACAGACGAAATAATAAATGAATATTATGTAAACCACAACAGGCCGGAGTCGTACGCCGCTCTGTCCCCGCTTGAGGGCGCGTACTACGACAGCATGGTCACGATAGACCTTTCCAGAGTCGAGCCCATGGCGGCAATGCCCTATCATCCGTCGGAAGTTTACACTGTCCGCGAGCTTATCGAGAACGCGTCGGACATCCTGCCCAAATACGGCCTTGAGGACAAGCTCGTAAACGGTGAGATCCGTATCGACCAGGGGATCATCGCCGGCTGCGCCGGAGGCATGTATTCAAATATCGCCGAGGCCGCGGCGATCCTTAGCGGCGGGAGCTGCGGCAGCGGCGCTTTCTCACTGTCTGTCTATCCGCCGAGCATCCCCGTTCAGCAGGAGATATACAGGAGCGGCGCTGCGGAAGCGCTCACGGCGGCCGGCGCGGTCTTCAAGCCCTGTTTCTGCGGACCATGCTTCGGCGCCGGCGACGTTCCGGCAAACGGCGCCCTCTCCGCGCGGCATACGACGCGGAATTTCCCCAACCGCGAGGGCTCCCGCCCCGCAGACGGCCAGAGGGTCTCCGTTATGCTGCTTGACGCCCGCTCGATAGCCGCGTCCGCCGCCCGGGGCGGTATTCTGACTTCGGCGCTGGATGTCGGGTACGACATGCCGCCGCAGAGCACGGGGTATGACAGGCGCGCTTATGACAGCCGGGTGTACTCGGGCTTCGGTGACCCGAAACGCGACGAACCGCTCGTGTACGGGCCGAACATTCAGCCATGGCCCGAGTTCCCTCCCCTGCCGGACGATCTGGAGATGGAGCTTGCCGCCGTCCTCCATGATGAGGTGACGACGACCGACGAACTGATACCCTCCGGAGAGACCTCAAGCTACCGCTCAAACCCCGTAAAGCTCGCGCAGTTCGCGCTCTCCCGCCGCGAGCCCATGTATGTTCCGAGGGCCAACGCCATCCGCGAGAGAGGGCTCGTCTCTTGTATATTTGCCGAGTGCCCGGGCGACGGGTCGGCCAGGGAGCAGGCCGCCTCATGCCAGCGAGTTCTCGGCGGCGGCGCAAATATAGCAAGGAAATACGCGACAAAGCGATATCGCTCCAACCTTATAAACTGGGGCATACTCCCCTTCACTATCGACAGCGGCGTACCTTTTCCTTACGAGCCGGGCGACCGCGTATTTGTCCCCGGGATAAGAAGGGCGATAATCGAAGGAAAAAGCACCGTTCAAGGTTTTATAAGGGGCGATGAGATCGCTCTGCACCTCGGAGACCTCACCGGGCAGGAGCGGGAGATACTCCTTGAAGGCTGCCTGATGAACTGGTACAAAAGAAGAACCTGATCTGTGTAAAGAGGAAGGACAGTATGGCCAGAATAAAAATGAACCCGATCGTTGAGATGGACGGCGACGAGATGACGCGAGTCATCTGGTCCATGATCAAGGAGATACTGCTTGAGCCGTTCGTGGAACTGAATACGGAATACTACGACCTCGGGCTTGTCCACCGCGACGAGACGGACGACCGCGTGACACATGACGCCGCCGCCGCAATAAAGCGGCTGCGCGTCGGAGTGAAGTGCGCCACGATCACGCCGAACGCCCAGCGGGTCGAAGAATACGGCCTTCGCAGGATGTACAAGAGCCCGAACGGCACGATACGCGACGCTCTTGACGGGACCATATTCCGCACACCGATTACCGCTCCCGGCATCGAGCCCATAGTGCGCCCCTGGAAAAAACCGATCACCGTCGCGCGCCACTCATACGGCGACATTTACAGCGCGGCGGAGTTCAGGGCGAGCGGCTCCTGCACCGCGGAGCTGATCTGCGGGGACGAGCGGAAAACGGTCTGCGAGTTCAGGGGCCCCGGCATACTGCTCGGCCAGTATAACAACGACGAATCGATAGAGCGCTTCGCCAGGACCTGCTTCGGGTATGCGCTGGAGCGCGGCGAGGACCTGTGGTTTTCCTGCAAAGACACGATAGCGAAGGTATATGACGGTACGTTCCGCGCGATATTCGAGCGCGTATATCGGGACGAGTTCGAGTCCCGGTACCGCTCGGCCGGGATCTCGTACTTCTACACGCTCATAGACGACGCCGTGGCGCGCGTTATGCGCTCGGAGGGCGGCTTTGTATGGGCTCTGAAGAACTACGACGGAGACGTCATGAGCGACATGATCTCGGCCGCGTTCGGCGCGATGTCGATGATGACCAGCGTCCTTGTAACCCCCGACGGCTGCTTTGAGTACGAGGCCGCCCACGGCACCGTCACGCGCCACTATTATAAATGGCGGCAGGGCGAAAAAACGTCTACAAACCCGATTGCGACCATATACGCCTGGACGGGCGCGCTGCATAAGCGCGGCGAGCTGGACGGCAACGCCGATCTGTCCCTGTTTGCCCGGAAGCTGGAAGACGCCTGCATGGGTGCTGTCGCGGACAACGTCATGACGGGCGACCTTGCGGCTCTCCGGAGCGGCGTGACAGGCGTAGACACGGCCGCGTTCCTTGAAGCCGTGCGTGACAGGCTCTAAAGACTGAGCGGGGACGATCTCCGAAAAAGAATGCGAACAACGGTATAAGCGCCGGACGACGTGTGTCATCCGGCGCTATACTTGTATTGCGGGTATTGTGTTCTTGTCCGATGTTCCCGGCCACGCCGGGAGCGGCTCTGTCCCCTAAACTATTTAAGCTTAACGCGGATCACGTTCCAGGAGGCTTTCGGGAGCGTGATATCCGAAATATCGCAGGCGCCGCGCGTCGAGGGAGCTATCTTCTGCGACTCGGGCGTATTTATATCATAAAGACCGAAGCCCTCGAGCGTATGCCACTCCGTGATATCGCCCCGCAGCCCGTCCAGCTGCAGGCGCAGGTCCTCTTCAAGGTTCCTGTTTACCAGAAAGAGCGTGACCAGATCGCCGCTCTTTGACAGCACGGCCGCGGCGCTCAGATAAGGCACGGTCCCGTACGAGCACTCATATGACGGCGACCCGATCTCAACCGACAGAGCGTCCCCCCTGCCGTACCGGCAGGCGTGCAGGAAAGGCCAGTAGGTAGTCTCGACCCAAGCGGGGCCGCCCGGCACGGTCATGATCGGCGCGAGAACGTTGACCAGCTGTGCAAGGCAGGCGATCTTTACGGTGTCCGCGTTATTGATGAGGGTATTGATCAGGCACCCGACTGCCAGCGCGTCCAGGAAGTTGTACTCCTCTTCCTCGATCGGGCGCGCGACGATCCATTTCTCGGGGTCCTGCTTATCCATCCTGAAATGATACCAGACGTTCCACTCGTCAAAGGACAGGTATATATCCTTGCTGCTGCCCAATTCGCCTTTGACTTCACGGCAGATCTGCGCGACCTCTTTTATAAAACCGTCCATCTGCTCGCCGCAGGACAAAAACGAGTACGGGTCTTTATCGAGGTCTTTATAATATGAGTGCAGCGACAGATATTCGACGTCCTCATAGCAGTGCCGCAGGACAGTGCGCTCCCAGGAGCCGAATGTGGGCATCTGGCGGTGCGAGCTCCCGCAGGCGACAAGCTCGACGGTCTCGTCCATCCACTTCATCATCTTGGCTGTCTCATGGGCTAAGCGCCCGTATTCCTCGGCAGTCTTTCCGCAGATCTGCCAGGGCCCGTCCATCTCGTTTCCGAGGCACCAGAGCTTTATGCCGTGAGGCTTCTCGTATCCGTGTGAGCGCCGCAGGTCCGACAGCTCCGTGCCCCCCTCCACATTGCAGTATTCAAGCAGTTCCGCGGCATCCTTCGCGGTTCCGGTACCGAGATTGACGGCCATCATGGGCTCCGAACCGACGCTTCTGCACCAGGTGACAAACTCGTTTACACCCACCTGATTCGGCTCGAGAGCGAACCACGCCAGGTCGCGCCTGACCGGGCGCTTGTCTTTATCGCCTATCCCGTCGCGCCAGTTGTAACCCGACACAAAATTACCGCCCGGATACCGTATATACGCGAGTCCCAGGGGCCTTACAAGCTCCCTGACATCCTCTCTGAAGCCGTCGGGGTCCGCTGTCGGATGGCCGGGCTCGTATATGCCGGTGTACACCGCGCGGCCCATATGCTCTACAAATGAACTGAAAAGCCTGTCGTCGATCTTTGAAAGAACACCGTCCGGTGTGACGTGAATTTTCGCTTGCACTGTGACACCAATCCTCTCTTGACTTCGGTTGTAAACAGGGGCGGCACAATTATTCCCTGTCCAGGCAAGTATACCATCCTCCGCACTCAGCTTCAAGAGCGCGCGTATTCTGACAATTGCGGCTTTATGCGCCGTTCCCGGTTTTTTTACGATAACACATTTTATTCTTGACAACCGCGCGTCTTTGTATAAAATGGACTCAATAAGCAAAAGGCGTTGACCGGGAACAAACAGAACGTTGAAAGACCCGCAGAGAGCTGCCGGCCGGTGTAAGGCAGCGGCAAGTATGCGTTCGAATTACCTCCCGAGAGCCGCTCGCTGAACCACAGATTCTGTGCAGTAGGATGTGACGGGGGCGACCGTTATATCGCGTGGGCAATGATTGTTGCCTGTTGAGGCCGTCAGCCGTGAGGCGGCGGCAAACTGAGGTGGTACCGCGGAGTTCATTCTCCGTCCTCTGGCTGGAGGACGGAGAATTTTTTTACTTCTTCCTCCTTATAAAACACAAGAAAGGAAGAAAGGTTAAAATGTTAGTCAAGATCCTGTTGCTGATAATCTTTTTCGGTATCATGGTGACGGTCGGAGCACTCTGCCGCAAATACGCGAAAAACGTAAACAGCTTCGTAATCGGCGGCCGCAGCGTAGGGCCATGGCTCTCCGCTTTCGCTTACGGGACAACGTATTTTTCCGCAGTCATCTTCGTCGGCTATGCCGGCCAGTTCGGCTGGAAGTTCGGAATGTCGGCCACCTGGATAGGCATCGGAAACGCGATGATCGGTTCCTTTTTAGCCTGGATCATTCTCGGGAGGCGGACAAGGCTGATCACGCAGCACCTCTCATCTGCGACAATGCCCGAATTCTTTGAAAAAAGGTATGTGAACAGGTCCCTGCGTATCGGAGCTTCTTTTATCATCTTTATATTCCTGATACCGTATACGGCTTCCCTGTACAACGGTCTGAGCAGGCTGTTTTCAATGGCCTTCAACATAGACTATACCGTATGTATAATTGCGATGTCCGTCCTCACGGCCGTGTACGTAATTCTGGGAGGATACATGGCTTCGGCGATTAACGACTTTATACAGGGCATCATCATGCTGGGCGGCATAATCGCGGTCATAACCGCCGTACTCAATCTGAACGGGGGCTTCAGCGCGTCATATTTACTGCTCTCTCAAGCCGAGGATGCCGCGGTGAATATGCCCGGCGCTTTCGCATCGTTCTTCGGGCCTTCACCGAAAGATCTGCTGTTCGTCGTCATTCTTACGAGCCTCGGTACCTGGGGCCTTCCTCAGATGGTGCATAAGTTTTACGCGATCCGCAACGAAAACGACATCCGAAAAGGGACGATCATCTCGACTGTTTTCGCCATCGTCGTAGCCGGGGGCTGCTATTTCCTGGGCGGTTTCGGAAGGTTGTTCCCGGGCATCGACGTCGCCTCGAACGGCTATGACTCCATCATACCCGCAATGCTTGAAAAGCTGCCCGACATCCTTATCGGTATCGTCGTAATCCTCGTGCTCTCCGCCTCCATGTCCACGCTCTCCTCGCTCGTAATGACTTCATCCTCGACCCTGACACTCGATTTTATAAAGATAAAGATCGCAAAGAACGCAGGCGAAAAAACGCTGCTCCTGATGATCAGGATACTTATCGCGGTATTCATCGCTGTCTCCGCCGTCATCGCGATCGTGCAGTTCCGCAGCAAGGTTTCATTTATAGCGCAGCTCATGGGCATATCCTGGGGAGCGCTGGCGGGGGCGTTCCTTGCTCCGTTCCTTTACGGCCTCTACTGGAAACGCGCCACGGCAGCCTCCGTATGGACCACCTTCATATTCGGCGCCGCCCTGATGGCTGCCAACTTCCTTTTCAACGGTTCGTTCCCCGCCCTGCTCCGGTCATCGATCAACTGCGGCGCGTTCGCGATGATCGCGGGCCTTGTACTGGTGCCTGTTGTCAGTGTTTTCACAAAACCTCCGAAGAAAAATCTTGTCGACGAAATGTTTTCCTGTTATGATACCCGTGTGAGTGTTAAGATTAACAAGTACATGGGTGAGTAAGACGCCGGAAAGGAAAGACGAATGATGATCTGTATTCGCTGCTGCCGTACCGACACCGCTTCCGTATCCGTGCACAGACGAGCCGGTCTCTTCTCGCTTTCCGTTTCCGCACGGAGCCGATAATAATCCGGCGCTATCCGGTACGAATCTGAGCGGCAGGAAGAAATCGCTTCCTGCCGCTCTTTCGGAAAAGGGGGAACAAAAGTGAAAGTATACAGCGACATAGCACAGCTTGTCGGCGGCACCCCCATAGTGGAATTGCGCCGCTTTGCTTCAATCCGCTCTTTGACGGCGACGATCCTCGCAAAGCTCGAGTACTTTAATCCGACCGGGAGTGTCAAGGACAGGATCGCGAAGAATATGATACGGGATGCCGAAGCGGCGGGGCTGCTGAAAGAGGGCTCAGTCATCATCGAACCGACGAGCGGCAACACCGGCATCGGTCTGGCCGCCATCGCGCGGGCAGGAGGTTACAGGGTGATTCTGACAATGCCCGAAACTATGAGCATGGAACGGAGGGCTCTTCTCAAGGCTTACGGGGCCGAGCTCGTATTGACCGACGGGCCGTCGGGTATGGCGGGCGCGATAAAAAAGGCCCTGGAGCTGGCTGAGCAGATACCCGGGAGTTTCATACCGGGCCAGTTCGAAAACCCCGCGAACCCCGAAGCGCATTATAAGACGACGGGTCCCGAGATCTGGTCGGATACGGACGGCGCGGTCGATATTTTCGTCGCCGGAGTCGGAACGGGCGGCACTCTGAGCGGAGCCGGCAAGTATCTAAAAGAAATGAAACCCGCCGTAAAGGTCGTGGCGGTCGAGCCTGCCGCATCCGCGCTGCTCTCCGGAGGGACGGCGGGCAGCCACGGCCTGCAGGGTATCGGAGCAAACTTTATACCGGACACGCTGGACCGGAGCATCTATGACGAGGTCATAGCGGTGTCTGACTCCGACGCATATGAGACTGGCCGCGAACTGGCGGCCACGGAGGGGATCCTTGCGGGAATATCGGCCGGGGCGGCGCTCCGGGCCGCGGCGGATCTCGCAGGACGACCAGAAAACAGAGGAAAAATCATCGTAGTTCTGCTCCCGGATACAGGCGAGCGGTATCTGTCAACTCCAATGTTCAGTGAGGTGTGATATGAAAATGAAACAAGCGATAGCAAACGCATCAAAACGTATCGGCGAGAACTACAAAAACGCGGACGTGCCCATCTACGGCGAAAAAAAGCGGCTGCCCGACAAGGATATGGTCATCGAGATCATCCACGACTTCCAGAAAGTCTTTTTCCCGATGTATTTCGGCGACAAGGATCTTTTGCTGCTGCCGCCGGAGGAATACGCCTCGCTGATGCTGCACCGCATCTATCGGAAACTGAGGGCTCAGCTTGAGCTTGCCCTGGACGACGATCCGTGCATGGCGGGCAGAGCCGAGGAGGTCTGCCTTGCGCTGATAGAGAGCGTGCCCGAAATACAGCAGAAACTGATGAAAGATCTCTCCTCCAATTTCGAAGGCGATCCGGCGGCAAGCAGCAAAGAGGAGGTCATTTTTGCATACCCCGGCCTCTTCGCCATTTTTATCTACCGCATCGCACATGAGCTTTACGTGCAGCAAGTGCCAATGATCCCCAGGATAATGTCCGAATACGCCCACAGCCTCACAGGGATAGACATAAACCCGGGGGCAACGATCGGCGAGTATTTCTTCATAGACCACGGCACGGGCATCGTCGTCGGAGAGACGAGTGTTATAGGCGACCACGTAAGGATGTATCAGGGCGCGACACTTGGCGCGCTGGCGCCGTACGGAGCGCGGAAGAATACAGGCAAGAGGAGACACCCGGTCGTAAAGGACAACGTTACGATCTATTCGGGCGCGACCATCCTCGGGGGTGACACCGTGATCGGGGAAAACACGGTCGTGGGAGGCAACACCTTCCTGACACAATCCGTCGAAAGCAACATGACTGTGAGCCTGAAGACCCCGGAGATGCACTTCCGTGACAACAAGCGCACGCTGTAAAAAAGAGCCCGGCCAGGACCAATCTCCCTTTTTCGATTTAAACTTTTGCTCTGCCCCAACTCTTGACACAGAGCCAAAAAGCACAGGCTGCGAGCCTGTGCTTTTGTCTGTATGCCGGTTTTTCACCCGCCAAGATAGGCCTTTCTTATCTGGTCGCTTTGGGCAAGCTCCCTGCCCGTGCCCGAAAGACCGATGGTGCCGGTCTCGATAACGTATGCCCTGTCTGCTATGGACAGGGCCATCTGGGCGTTCTGTTCCACGAGAAGGATCGTTGTTCCCGACTTGTTGAGTTCTTCGATTATGCAGAAGATCTGTTCGACGAGCAGCGGCGCGAGCCCCATCGAAGGCTCGTCGAGCGCCAGGAGTTTGGGGCGGCTCATCAGCGCCCTGCCGATCGCGAGCATCTGCTGCTCTCCGCCCGACAGTGTACCGGCTATCTGTTTGCGGCGTTCTTTGAGTCTGGGGAACTGTGCGTATACCCTTTCGAGCGCCTCTTCCGTCGCGCTCGCCGGCTGCGTGTACGCGCCCATATCAAGATTCTCCCTGACTGTCATCTGCAGGAATATCCGCCGCCCCTCGGGGACATGCGCAAGGCCGCGCTCCACAATTTTGTGCGGGGCCATATTGCTGATCTTCTCCCCCATGAAGACGATCTCGCCGGTCCTGGAGCGAAGCAGGCCCGATATGGTCTTCAGCGCCGTGCTCTTCCCCGCCCCGTTGGCTCCGATGAGTGTGACTATCTCCCCCTCGTTGACTTCGAGTGATATCCCCTTTATGGCGTGGATGGCGCCGTAGTAGACGTTGATATTGTCGACCTTGAGCATATCACCCCTCCTTCTTCTTTCCCAGATAAGCCTCGATGACCTCGGGGTTATTCTGTATCTGGCTCGGGGTACCCTTGGCGATTATTTTCCCGAAATTGAGCACGCAGATGCCCTCGCAGATGCCCATGACAAGATTCATGTCATGTTCTATCAGCAGTATGGCTATCTTAAAGGTGTCGCGCACTTTCACGATATTCTTCATGAGCTCCGCCGTCTCCGAGGGGTTCATACCCGCAGCGGGTTCGTCGAGCAGAAGCAGCGAGGGGTTTGTCGCGAGAGCGCGCACGATCTCAAGCCTGCGCTGCGCGCCGTACGGGAGAGAGCCGGCGCGGTGGGAAGCGTAACGCTGCATGTCGAAGATCGACAGCAGCTCCATCGCCCTTTCATGCATCAGCTTTTCGCTTTTCCAGTAGCCCGGGAGTCTCAGTATCCCCGTCCACATACCGTAATTGATCTGATTGTGCAGGCCGAGCTTCACGTTGTCCTCCACGGACAGGTTTCCGAAAAGTCTTATATTCTGGAACGTCCTGGCTATGCCCGCCCTGTTGACCTGAACGGTGGTCATATTCTGAATATCGCGCCCGTCAAGAAGTATCGATCCGCGGGTCGGCTGATAGACCTTTGTGAAGAGGTTGAAAACCGTCGTCTTCCCCGCTCCGTTCGGGCCGATAAGGCCGGCTATTTCGGTGCGGCCGATCGCCATATCGAACTTATCGACAGCGACAAGACCACCGAAATCTATGCCAAGGTTCCTGGCTTCAAGTATCGGCTCTTTGTCGACATCGCGCTCGGGAATAATGTTCGTGGAGGGTACCGGCACCAGTTTTACGTCGGGTCTTTCAGGAGTTGCCATCTGTTGTCCCCTCCTTTCGCTTTATTAGTTTCTCCGGAATTATCTTGTTAACCAGTTCTCTGAGAGTGTTTTTAAAAGTGGCGTTGTTTGTCGCCAGCATTACGAGGATCAGTACTATCGCGTACACGAGCATGCGGTAGTCATTGAACTCGCGCAGCAGCTCGGGGAGTATGACGAGCACGGTCGTCGCGATGATCGAGCCCCAGATGTTTCCCAGCCCTCCGAGCACCACGAATACCAGCACGAGTATCGACGTGTTAAAGTTGAACTTCGCGGCGGTTATTGTCGAGTAGTTGAGTGCGAACAGCGTGCCGGCCGCCCCCGCGAGAGCCGATGAGGTCACGAACGCCATCAGCTTATACTTTGTTACGTTGATGCCTATGCTCTCAGCGGCGATACGGTTGTCCCTGAGCGCCATGATCGCCCGCCCGGCCCGGCTCCTGATAAGGTTGAGAACTATAAACAGGGCCACCAGAACGAGCGCGAAGCCGAACGTGAACGTGGACAATTTGGTTATTCCCGCTATGCCCATCGGGCCGTTGATGATAACGGTCCCCCCCTCCTCGAGGTTGAGGGCGTCGGAGTTTGTCAGGAAACTCAGGTGCAGCCCGCGGCTGTCTATGCCTACGTAGAGGCAGTTGATGATATTCTTTATTATCTCTCCGAACGCGAGGGTAACTATCGCAAGATAGTCCCCGTTCAGGCGAAGGACCGGTATGCCGATCAGGAACCCGGCCACGCCCGCGAAAGCCGCGCCTACCAAAAGCGAAATAACGAAGCGGGGCAGAGTCGGGGGCAGAGCGCTCTCCAGGCTCATGCACGCTACGACTCCCGTAAAGGCTCCGATGCTCATAAAACCGGCGTGGCCGAGCGACAGTTCCCCAAGTACGCCAACCGTCAGGTTGAGAGAAACAGCCATGACGATATACGCGCAGATCGGAACGAGCTGACCGCGAAGAGACGAGGTCACAGCCCCTGCCGACATGAGCAGCTGTATGATTATATATGCGGCGATGACGGTGCCGTATATCAGGAAGATATTGTTCTTCTTCATACCGTCACCCTAAACTTTCTCGTTTATCTGCTTGCCCAGGATCCCCGTGGGCTTGACAAGCAGGACGATGATCAGTACGGCAAACACCACTGCGTCGGATAACTGCGTGGAGATATACCCTTTTCCGAAGATCTCGATGATCCCCAGCATGATCCCGCCGATCATGGCTCCGGGGATGGACCCGATGCCCCCGAACACCGCGGCCGTGAAGGCTTTGATGCCGGGCATCGCGCCGGTCGTCGGCATCAGTGTCGGGTATGCGGAGCACAGGAGAACACCCGCGACAGCCGCCAGAGCGGAACCGATGGCGAACGTTACGGAGATCGTCAGGTTCACGCTGATCCCCATCAATTGAGCGGCCCCCTTGTCTTCCGAGCACGCCCGCATGGCTTTTCCCATTTTCGTGTTATTGATGTACCATGACAGTACGGCCATGATGACGAAACACGCCGCGATCGTGACGATGGCGATCACGGAGATGGACAACTGGCCGTCGAAGAGCTTTATCGAAGCATTTCCGACGACTGAGGTAAAAACTTTCGGGTTCGGCGTCCAGAGCAGCTGCGCAGCGTTCTGGAGAAAATAGCTCATTCCGATCGCTGTGATCAGTACAAACAGCGACGGTACAGCCCTGAGCGGCTTATATGCGAGGCGCTCGATGATCACGCCCAGCACGGTGCAGACGGCCATCGCCAGCAATATACCGAAAACGGGGTTGATGCCCCATCTGGTCATCGCGAAGAAGCAGACATAAGCGCCGACCATAATGACGTCGCCGTGAGCGAAGTTCAGCATCTTTGCTATACCGTACACCATGGTATAGCCAAGAGCAATTATCGCGTAAACGCTGCCGAGGCTGAGTCCGCTTATCAGATAGGAGAGGAAGGTCATTTTTTCACACACCTCTTACCTTCTGCCCGTCCGGGAGCCGCGCAGAGAGGTATTTTTCGCGTAAATTCAAGTAAAAGGGCTGCCGAGTCTGCTCGACAGCCCTATTCCCGAAAACGAAAGGGCAAATACTATCGTTTAGTCAAGTCCTACGTAAGCGCCGTTCTGAATGACCATGCCTTTGGGGCTCTTGGACACCTCGCCGTTTGCCGCCCAGGTCATGGAGTCGCCAGTGAGGCCGTCAAACTTCATCGTTGTGAAAGCGCCTATCAGCTTTTCGCAGAGCTCGGAAGCAGTCATGCTCGGTTTGCATTCGGCCGCTTCAAGAGCAGCCTTGAGAGCGTAGATGCAGTCATAGCCGTCCGCGGCAAACTGATTCGGGATCTCGTCGAAAAGCTCTTTGTATTTGTTTACAAAGTTTACAGTGCGTTCGTCATTCGAGTCGGCGTTGAACGGGGTCAGAAGGATGACACCCTCCGCGAGGGACGTGTCAAAGTTCTCGAGGGTCAGGATGCCGTCCATGCCGTCGACGCCGAAGTATTTCGGCGCGTATCCCATAGCCTTGGCCTGCTGGAAGATGAGGGAGGCCGGGGTATAGTACATCGGCAGGAAGATGAGGTCGGCGCCCTTGTCCTTCGCGTCAAGGAGCTGCACGTTGAAGTCTGTCTGGCTGTCATCGGTGAAAGTCGTGGTGGACACTATCTCAAGGTTCAGTTCAGCGGCTTTTTCCGCAAAAGTATTGTAGATGCCTTTGGAATACGGGTCGTCATTCTTGTAGATGACAGCGATCTTTGTGCCAAGATTCTTGTCGGCGATATACTGAGCGGACGCCGTTCCCTGGTTGGGGTCGGCAAAGCACATCTGGAACATGTTGTCCTTGCCCTTTGTCACGTCGGTGGAGGATGCGGATGGCGTCAGGGAGAAGATCCTGTCATTGAATGCTTCCGCGCTCGTCGCCACGGCCGGGGTGCTTGTCACCGAACCGAGGAAGATCTGCATTCCCCAGTCTTTGAGGGTGTTGTAAGCGTTGACGGCTTTCTCCGCGTCATGCTCGTCATCCTCGTATTTGAGCTCGAACTTAATACCGCCCATGGCGTTGATCTCGTCGACGGCGATCTGGGCGCCGTTCATCGCGGCCGTTCCGTAGATCGCGGCAACGCCTGTCAGGGGGCCTGTCCCGCCGATCTTAAACGCACCGGACTCCCCTTTTTTTTCGTTCGCGCTGCATCCGGCTGCGAGGGCGGCAACAAGGACAAGCGAGATCGCGATACAGATTATCCTTTTGAGTTTCATCAGTCTGTCTCCTTACAGTCATAGTCTTTTTCGTGCATGTCGCTAATGACGTTATGTATGATACATACAATACGGTTTGCCCGTATCATGGATCTGCACCACACGCATACGTATCAGGATGATATTTTAGCCTCCTCTCGCCCCCGTGTCAAGTCATGATTATCCTTTAATATACATTACTCGCCAAAATCGAACCGCTCGGCAGTTATCGGCTGCAAACGCCGTTTTTTGATCCCCGGGCGCTTTATCGGTTTTCTGCCGGGGCAAATCGGAAACTTAGTATTGCATATCCATTCAGATTAATACAATACGCCGTGCGATGCGGGCCGCGCCTTACCGCCTTCTCGTGTTGACACGGACCGCGTCATGCCGTAAACTGTGTCTGATCCGCGCGGCAACGGCGTGCCCGGACTTTCGCACCGGTTTGCCTGAGTTACGCACGTTAACATCAACAGGAGACGAACGTCTTGAGCGGCCGCACAATCAAAAACGGACGGGAGCTTTCGGTACATATGGAAAAAGAACAATCGATCAGGGAAAAACTGCTCGGCACATGGAAACTGGCCTCATTTACGGGGACAGACGAG